>ENA-UOIY01000007-UOIY01000007.1-human-gut-metagenome-genome-assembly--contig:-P114-NODE-7-length-344767-cov-74.451957_pt1 | contig 344767 bp, 311 predicted proteins | sample MGYA00242335_ERZ723882 | MGnify/ENA metagenome assembly ERZ723882 | reverse complement strand
AAACGCCGAAGACTGCCATAAAAGAACCATATAAAACCTCCATTGTTTTACTTGTTTTTCCTCACAGGCGGGACTTGCTCATACTCTGTTCTGCTGTGAGCTTGATATGAATTATAGCCATGTTAGGTGATTTTGTGAAGTGCATGGTAAAAGATGACTATTACAAGCAAGGGGTTGACAAACTTTCTAACACGCAGTAATCGCAGTATAATCGCACATTTGAGATTACTTTCGGACATTTTAAAGGCAATTTCGAAACTCTTCCGTCAGCGTTATATATCATTCAACCTCTTTTTCGAGGCAAAAATTCGCCCGAAAATGCTCGAATATACAAACTTGTTCAAAAATGTTTTGGTATATTTTCAAAAAAGTTTGCGGAACAAAAACATACTATACGGCAGAGCCGCAACAAAAGAACAGAGGGGTAAACAGACACGGTTTATCGAATGCATATACGCATGACTCAGGTAAGAGAAGAAACGGCGATTGCAGATAAAACACGGTCAATTGAACAATTGCTCAATTATTTTCAAAAAACTGTTGACAATGAAGGGGCAGTTGTGTATAATAACAATTGAACAGATGTTCAAATGTTTGCGAGAACAAGCAGGCAGTTGATAAGGTGATAAAAAGGGGGCCGGGATTTATGGGCGACACGATTCCGAACTGTGAATTCATGCATGCGCATGAAGAAATCATTGAAAAGGTCAATGCATCGATGCCCGATGAAGAACTTTTGTACGATCTTGCGGAGTTGTATAAAGTGTTTGGAGACAGCACAAGGATAAAAATACTCTATGTGCTGTTTGAGAGCGAAATGTGCGTATGCGATATTGCGCAGCTTTTGAATCTCAGCACTTCTGCAATTTCGCATCAGCTTCGCGTACTGAAACAATCGCAGCTTGTAAAGTTTCGGCGCGAGGGCAAAACCGTTTTCTATTCGCTTGCGGATTCTCATGTAAGCTCCATTCTTGCTCAGGGAATGGAACACGTGTGCGAATAAACGGTAGGAATAAAGACTGAATCTGTCTTGAACGAAAATAAAACAGTACCTGTTCAGTGAAACGGGCCGTGACAATAAAACAATTAAAATCAGGAGGATGAATACCATGAAAAAGACTTATAGAATTGAAGGACTTGACTGTGCAAACTGCGCCGCAAAGATCGAAGGCATGATTTCAAAGCTTGACGGTGTGAATTCATGCACCATCAATTTCATTACAGGCAAAATAATCATTGATGCCGATGATGAAAAATTTGAGACTGTTTTGAAAGAGGCTGCGCATGTTTGCCGCAAAGTTGAACGCGATGCGGAAATTATCGTCAAATAACGAACTGATGATAAATTGCTGCTGGAAACGATTCGGCTGCCGCAGACCGTGCATGAACGTTAATTCTGCGGCAGTCAATACTGACAGCGCGATAAAACAGAGAAGGGTGTATTTTCGATTTCGATAATACGAGGTGCGATATGACAAAATCACAAAAACGCGAGCTGACAATGATTATTATAGGTGCGGTTTTGCTTGCTGCCGCAGTTGCCGTTACTCATATTTTTTCCCAAATTCCGAGATGGAGCAAACTTTTGATTTTTGCGGTGCCGTATATTGTTCTTGGTTTGAATGTAATCCTTGATGCTGTACACGGACTTGCGGGGAAACAATTTCTCGACGAAAAATTTCTTATGTCCGTTGCATCTGTCGGTGCACTTGCCGTGGGAGAATATGCCGAAGCGGTGCTTGTCATGCTGCTTTACAGGCTCGGTGAGCTGCTTCAGTCGATTGCTGTCGGAAAAAGCAGGCGTTCGATTGCCGACCTTATGGACATTTGTCCGGAGAGTGCGGAGCTTGAGACTGCTGACGGAATAAAGCAGGTTTCGCCGGATGAAGTTCATGTGGGCGACATCTTTGTTGTCCGTGCGGGGGAACGTGTTCCTCTGGACGGCATTGTGGTTGAGGGGAGCTCAAGCCTTAACACGGCTGCATTAACGGGAGAGTCTGCACCGCGGGATGTTGCGGCGGGCGAAAGCATAACTTCGGGATGCATAAATATTCAGGGAACTTTGCGGGTGCGTGCCGAACGCGAATACGAGGATTCAACCGTCGCCCGTATGCTGGAACTCATCGAAGGGGCGACTGCAAACAAATCAAAAAGCGAGAACTTTATAACAAAATTCGCTCGCTGGTATACACCGAGTGTTGTCGGACTTGTTATTTTGCTTGCAATCATTCCGCCGCTTTTCTTCAACGGCTCATGGTCGGAGTGGATCTACCGCGCGTTGACTTTCCTTGTTATTTCCTGCCCTTGTGCGCTTGTCATATCTGTTCCGCTGACGTTTTTCGGCGGAATAGGCGGAGCGGGAAAACGCGGCATTCTCGTGAAAGGTTCCAACTATATGGAGACGCTTGCGCGCTGCGGAACGGTACTTTTTGATAAAACCGGCACACTTACACACGGAAGGTTCAGCATTAAAGCCATATATGCAGAACCCGATGCAAGCGAGGAAACGCTGCTTACATACACAGCCGCTGCCGAGAGCTTTTCAACGCATCCGCTTGCTGCCTGCATAATGTCTGCGGCAGAAGAAATGAAGCTGCCGAAAGCAGCCGAAGTTGAGGAGATTGCGGGACACGGAGTTAAAGCGGTTGTTGACGGTCGGACGGTTTGCGCGGGTAATTTGAAACTTATGCACAAAATCGGAGCAAAGCCCGTTGAACGTGATGCGTCCGGGACCGTTATTTATACGGCGGTTGACGGGAAGTACATGGGCTGTATCGAGATTGCCGACACACCCAAAGAAGGCGCAAAGAAGGCTGTCGAGGAACTTAACAACGACTTGGGCATCAGGACTGTGATGCTGACGGGCGACAGAAAAGCGGCTGCGAAGAATATTGCGGATACGCTTGGCATTGCTGAATTCCATGCGGAACTTCTGCCGCAGAACAAAGTTGAAATTGTTGAGCAAGAACTGGCAAAAGAGAACGGAAAACGCAGCGTTGCATTTGTCGGAGACGGAATCAATGATGCGCCGGTTATTGCAAGAGCGGATGTAGGGCTTGCAATGGGCGGGCTTGGCTCCGATGCGGCGATCGAGGCGGCAGATATTGTCATTATGGACGACAGGATTGAAAAGGTTCCGCTTGCTGTTCGCATTGCAAGGCGCACGGTTCGTATCGCGTGGCAGAACATAATTTTTGCATTGGCCGTCAAACTTGCAACTTTGCTGCTTGGAGCGTTAGGTTATGCAGAAATGTGGATGGCACTGGTGGCCGATGTAGGAGTCTGCCTGATTGCAATTCTTAATGCAATGCGTGCAATGCATCCGGGAAAATGACAGCAGGCGTACTTTGCGGACAATTGAAAAAAGAACTCAAAGTAAAAGAGTATTAACAGTTTAAAAACCGAGAGAAACCGGCATGCATTACAAAAATTGCTGCCGGTTTCTTTATCTGCTGAAAACAGCTGCCTTTTTTGAGTGGGATTACCGAAAAACGCGGCCGAACAATCAGATTTTTGAATAAAAATGCTTTCATTTTCGATGTTGCTCCCGAAACGAGCCGCAAATCGGGGCCTGCTTAAATATATCGCATTTACCGTGAAAAATTGCGTGCTCTGGACTTGAAAACACACAAAAACTGTACTATAATTGAGATTGATAGAGGCTTTTAATGCAAATAACCGATGAACGCCGGAATGGTCGGTTGTCCGGTTGCATTTGCAAATACTTAAGAGACTTGTCCTATTATTGAAAGGAGTCAATATGGATTTTAACCTTTCCAAGCAGCAAGAGCTTATTCGGCAGCTCATGCATGATTTCGCAGAAAACGAAGTAAAGCCCCTTGCAGCCGAGATCGATGACACGGAGCAGTTCCCCGTTGAAACCGTCCGCAAAATGGCAAAATACGGAATGCTCGGCATCAATATCCCCGCGCAATACGGCGGAGCGGGCGGAGACACGCTCAGCTACATCATCGCGATTGAAGAACTCGCAAAGGTTTGTGCAACAACTTCAATCATCCTCAGCGCACACACGTCGCTTGCCTGTTATCCCATCCTTGCATACGGCACCGAAGAGCAGAAGCAGAAGTATCTCGTTCCCCTTGCCAAGGGTGAAAAACTCGGTGCGTTCGGTTTGACCGAACCCAACGCAGGCACGGACTCTGCCGCACAGCAGACGGTTGCGGTGCTTGACGGTGATCATTTTGTGCTTAACGGAAGCAAATGTTTCATCACAAACGGCGGCTATGCCGACACCTTCATTGTTTTTGCAATGACGGATAAATCCCGCGGCAACAAGGGCATTTCCGCATTTATTATTGAAAAAGGCTTCAAGGGTTTCTCAATAGGCAAGGTTGAACACAAGCTCGGCATTCGCGCAAGCTCAACAACCGAACTTGTTTTCGAAGACTGCATTGTTCCCAAAGAGAATCTGCTCGGCGACCTCAACAAGGGCTTCAAAATTGCAATGACCACCCTTGACGGCGGGCGTGTAGGCGTTGCAGCACAGGCTCTCGGCATTGCTGAGGGTGCGTTCAACGAAACCATCAAGTACATGAAGGAAAGGATCCAGTTCGGAAAACCTCTTTCCGCATTCCAGGGTCTCCAGTGGATGGTTGCCGACATGAAGTGCGAAATAGAGTCCTCCAAGCTCCTGCTTTACAGGGCTGCAATGGCAAAGGACAGCGGCAAGCCCTTCTCCATGGATGCTGCAATGGCAAAGCTCCGCTGCGCGGAAACCGCAATGGATGTTACCACAAAGTGCGTGCAGCTCCACGGCGGCTACGGCTATTCCCGCGAATATCCGATTGAACGAATGATGCGCGATGCAAAGATTACCGAGATCTACGAGGGCACCTCGCAGGTTCAGAAGATGGTTATCTCCGGCGCAATTTTCAGATAAACGGAGGATACAGAACATGAAAATAATCGTTTGCATAAAACAGGTTCCCGATACCACCGAAGTTAAGCTTGATCCCAAGACCGGCAGGCTTATCCGTGACGGCGTACCCAGCATCATCAACCCCGATGACAAAAATGCTCTTGAAGAAGCTCTCCGCATCAAGGATGAGAACCCCGACACAACGGTCACCGTTGTTTCGATGGGTCCCCCTCAGGCTGATGTTGCAATGCGCGAAGCGCTTGCAATGGGTGCCGATGAAGCGATCCTCATCAGCGGCAGGGAGTTCGGCGGTTCCGATACTTGGGCAACCAGCTACATTATTGCAACCGCAATCAAAAAGATTCCCGATTACGACATCATCTTCTGCGGCAGGCAGGCAATCGACGGCGACACCGCACAGGTCGGTCCCCAGATTGCGGAACAGCTGAACATCCCGCAGATCACCTACGTTCAGAAGCTCGATATCGAAGGCGATAAGGTTATCGTTCAGCGTCAGCTTGAGGACGGCTACACCGTTGTCGAAGCAAAGATGCCCGTTCTTCTTACGGCAATCAAAGAACTTAACACGCCGCGTTATATGACTCCCAAGGGAATTTTCGAAGCATATAACAAGACCGTTCAGGTTTGGGGCTTTAACGATGTTCCCGTTGATGCCGAAAAGATCGGGCTCAAGGGTTCTCCCACCAATGTAAACAGAACCTTCAGCCCCGAAGCAAAGGGCAAGGGCATCATGCTCGAGGGTGCAGATAAGGAAACCGTTAAGACCCTTATCGCAAAGCTCGATGAAAAGCATCTGCTGTAATAGGAGGCATATTTATGGTTAAAGTTATTACTGAAAAATGTATTGGCTGCGGCGCATGCGAAGCGCAATGTCCTGCCGGCGCAATCTCAACGGCAAGCGGCGTTGCGGAAATCAGCGATAAGTGCATCGGCTGCGGTGCATGTGCAAATGCCTGCCCCTGCGAGGCTATCGAGGCGGACAAGGCAGAGGCTCCCAAAGCATCAATTGATGATTACAAGGGCGTTTGGGTATTTGCCGAACAGCGTGACGGTGTTCTCATGAACACGGTTTTTGAGCTTCTCGGTGAAGGCAGAAAGCTTGCGGACAAGCTCAACACCGAACTTTCCGCAATCCTCCTCGGCAGCAATGTTTCCAATCTCTGCAACGAGCTTGGCGCATACGGTGCGGATCGCGTTATCCTCTGCGAAAGTGAGCTGCTCAAGGACTACAACACTGAGGCATATGCAAAGGTTATCGTTGATGTCATCAACGATCGCAAGCCCGCTGTTCTGCTTATCGGTGCAACAAATATCGGCCGCGATATCGGTCCGCGCCTTTCCGCAAGGCTCTACACCGGTCTTACCGCAGACTGCACCGCTCTTGATATTGACCCCGAAACCCACGGTCTGCTTCAGACTCGTCCCGCATTCGGCGGCAACGTCATGGCAACCATCATCACGCCCAATCATCGCCCGCAGATGTCAACCGTACGTCCCGGCGTTATGAAAAAGGCAGCTTACAACCCCGAACATAAGGCGATTGTGGATAAGGCGGCATTCTCCCTCGAGTCAAGCGATATTCACACCCGCGTTATTGAAACCGTAAAATCCCTTAAGCAGGAAGTTAACCTTGTTGACGCTGATATCATCGTATCCGGCGGCAGGGGTGTCGGCAGTGCGGAAGGTTTCAAACTCATTGAAGAACTTGCAAATGTTCTCGGCGGTGTTGTCGGTGCAAGCCGCTCCGCTGTTGAAGCAGGTTATATCGGTGCCGACCATCAGGTTGGACAGACCGGCAAAACCGTTCGTCCCCGTATCTATATTGCGGCGGGTATCTCCGGTGCGATTCAGCATCTTGCAGGTATGCAGAACAGTGAGTGCATTATTGCGATTAACAAGAATCCCGATGCGCCTATTTTCAGCGTTGCGGATTACGGTATCTGCGGTGACCTGCACAAGGTTATCCCCCTCATGATTGAGGAACTGAAAAACAGATAACCTTCGTTCGTATTTTCAATAAAATAATCAAAAAAGCGCAGCCGGATTTTTTCGACTGCGCTTTTCTTCGTGATTTGATTCTCTTTAATTCACTTTGCAAAAGATACGCAGCAAGCGGGATTTATCGCTTGCTGCCGGCAGCCCGTGAACCGATATGCATGGGTTGACCGTTTGAATACAGTAAAAATATGACTTGCCGGGTAAAGCCGTGAAATCAATAAACTCGGTTTCGCCGGTACTCCCGCTGATTTCGGCTATACAGCGTTCGGTTTGTGAATTCAATGCTCCGAAAACTCCGCATTCGGCACGAATGATTCGATAGCAAAGCCGTGAATCCTGTGCGGTGAATCGTATTGCGGGATTTCCGCGCTCATCACTTCGCCATGATACATCCTGCGGAGGAGACGGCAATTGCCAGAACTTGCTTGTTTCGAAAGGTGCAGCAGAAATCGGAAAGTATTCCCGAACGATCTCACTGTCGGGGGTATACGCTGTTGCAAGGACTGCTTTATGTTCGGTTTCAAGTGCGGCTTTGTCCAATGCAAATAAACGTATTCCGTCCGGCACGGGAAACTCTTGCGCCTCTTTGCCGCTGTAGAGGTGATTAAAGAGCTCTTTCGCAATAAGACTTGCACTGTTTCCGCCCGTGGTACCTTCGGGAAGTGTTCCGAATTCCGATGAATCTGTGCCAAGCCATACAACAGCGGTATAATCACAAGTATATGCCGCAAGCCATGCATCACGAACCTTGCCGCCTGAATCCAGGTTGGTTCCCGTTTTTGCTGCGATGGGAAGGTTGGTTTCCGAAAGAACTTTTGCTGTGCCCTCATCAACGGCGGTGCGCAGCATGCTTGTAACGATGAAAGCTGTTTCGGCACACATTGCATGTGTTTTTTCCGACCGATGTTCATACAGTATCGAATATTCGTCGGAACCGGTCACGGCAGGTGAAACAATTTTGGTTACGGCAAATGGCTCTGTATATCTGCCTCCGCCGGACAGCGCACAGTATGCCCCGGAAAGCTCCAACGGGGATACCCCGTGCGTGAATCCACCGAGGGCAAGTGCAAGGCTGAGGTTTTCGCCTTCGAATGAAATCCCGAGGTGTTCGGCAAAAAGCACCGCGTTCGGAATCCCGACTTCGGACAAAAGCTCAACGGCAGGAATGTTAAGTGATTTTGCAAGAGCAGTGCGCAGCGTGATTTTCCCCATGTATTTGTCGCCGGAATTGCGTGGAGAATACCCGTCAAAAGAACGCGGACTGTCATCAACTGTCGAAGCCGCAGTGCTGCCGCGAAGTTCAACCGCCGGAGCATAGCAAAGTATCGGCTTAATCAGTGAGCCGGGCTGGCGTTCGGCATTCACGGCACGGTTAAAACAAAAACGCGTGTATTCGCCGCGTCCGCCGTTTATTGCGGCAATACTGCCGTCGCTTCGAAGCAAAACAATTGCCCCTTGCGCGTTTTTACAGGGCATAAGTTCGGAATCGTTAATCAGTGCAGTGCAGTAATTGTCCGCATCCGTGTCAAGCGTGGTATAGACTTTTGCTCCGGAACGCAGAAACTCGTCCAAACTCATGCCGAGAATCTGTGCGGAACGGGACAGCACAAAGTCAATATAGTAGCTGTATTGTTTCGGTATCGCGTTTCGGAGCTCAACTTTTTCTTCAAGTGCGGCGGAATACTCTTCATCGGAGATCCTGCCGTATTCGTGCATTTGTCCAAGCACCGTATTGCGCCTTCCGAGCGATTTTTCGGCGTTAAGGTGCGGGGCATAGGTCGAAGGCGATTTTAAAATGCCCGCAAGCTGCGCGGACTGCGCAATGCTCAGGTCGCTTGCATGAACGCCGAAATAGCCGAGAGAGGCGGCTTCAATCCCGTAAAATCCGCCCCCGAAATAGACAAAATTCATATACATTTCAAGAATTTCATCCTTTGTGAACTGCTTTTCCATGCGCATTGAAAGATATGCTTCCTCCACTTTGCGTTCAAAAGTTTTTTCGCTGCTTAAATGGCTGAGTTTTATCAATTGCTGTCCGATTGTTGAAGCGCCTTCTTTCAGCTCACCTGCTTTAATGTCGGCCCATGCAGCACCGAGTATGCGGATAAAATCAATGCCCTTGTGTTCGTAAAACCGTGTATCTTCGGCAGAAATAAAGGCATATTTTACATATTCGGGAAGTGTTTCAATGCTGACGGGTATACGTTCGTCGCCGCCGCACGCAGTCGAAATAAGCGTGCCGTCCGCATCATAAATAAGCACACTCCTGTCCGAATTAAGAATCTTGTCCGCCGAAAACTCTTGCCATTCATTGATTTTGAAGAATCGGGCAAAAAATATGATAATTGCCGTGACAGCAAGTGCGGAAACAATTAACAGAATCCGCAGAACAGTCTTAAATCGTCGTTTCCTCAATGCACGCGCACAAACTTCGGAGCTCTTTTCCTCGCTGCAATCTTCTGCACATTCGGTCGTATTATTTCGACATGATTTTATCCGGTTGATTATTTTTTTCATAAAAACACCTTTTACTGCTTTCATGCTTTTGACAGCCTGCATCTTGCGCGTTTGATTCGTGGCAAAAGTCGGTCAATTCTTGGAGAAATGCGAATTGACGCATTTCGTTACAGCCTGCCTTGCAGTTAGGGTTTGGATTTTTCGACAGGGTTATTTATGTTTTTTATTGGAGAAAGGGCTAAAAAACGGGAAAAACAAAATAAAAAGATGCTCTGCCGTTTCAGAACACTCGGAATAACCGTTAATCGGAAATCGAAGCTGCCTCAGTGTGCGGAGCATCAGTGTTTTAAGATTTTATGTCAGCGTATTTATTATCAATAGACGCCGATGCAGATACGTGCAAGCGTTATTGCATCATCGAGATTGATCTCGCCGTTCACATTCATGTCGCCGGTATTGTCGCCGAACTCCGGAGCAACTCCGATGGCTGTTCGCATGATGGCAAGTGCATCGCCGAGGGTGAGCGTTCCGTCTCCGTCCGCATCGCCGCCGAAAATGACTGTGACATCATTTATGCCGTCATCGGGGTAGATATTAATCCCGTCGCCGTAATTTTTATCAAGGAGAACGCCATAGCAGAAAAGACGGGGAGCAGCATGGAAACACACAGCAGAAGGGGAAGGATGGTTTTGAACAGTTTTTTCACGATATACTCCTTAAAGGTTATTGTTCATGGCTCTGATTGGCGCATGGCTTAGCATACCGTTGAACTGTATACAGTGTACACCAACGCAATGCGGGTGTCAATAGGTAAAACAAATTCTTGTAGAATAATTTTAAAATCGGGAATCAATATTCGTTCTAAATCAAAAAAGCATGTGTTGCTTGGGGTGGACAAAAACGGGAAAAGTGACTATAATATAATTCGGAAGCAGGCTCAGAAAGACGGCATAAACTGTCGGGCCGAAAGCCGAAACAGCAAAAACAGCCGAACACTGTTCGGAGCAATAATAAAGAGGTACAAAATATGAAAAAACGTGCAGCGATAATCGTTTTGGACAGCGTCGGAATCGGAGCAATGCCCGATGCAGGCGAATTTGGGGATGCGGGTGCTCACACTCTCGGCAATATTAATGCGGCGCGGCCGCTAAACATTCCGAACCTTACGGCACTCGGAATCGGAAATATTGAAAACTCGCGGCTTCCGCGCACGGATGCGCCGACGGCCGCGTTCGGACGGGCAGCGGAGGTCACAAAGGCAAAGGACACAACGAGCGGACACTGGGAGATGGCAGGACTTGCAATGAAAACACCGTTCCGCACATATCCGAACGGCTTCCCGAAAGCGTTGATGGAAGAATTTGAGCGCAAAATCGGCAGAGGAACGCTTGGAAACAAAGTTGCTTCCGGCACGGTAATAATTCAGGAACTCGGCGACGAACATGTTGCAACGGGAAAACCGATCGTTTATACCTCGGCGGACAGCGTGTTTCAAATCGCGGCGCATGAAGACGTTATCCCGCTTGAAGAGCTTTATAAAATGTGCGAGACCGCACGGGCAATGCTGACGGGCGACAACCTTGTCGGAAGAGTCATTGCGCGTCCGTTCATCGGCGGCAACGGGAAATACACCCGAACGGAAAACAGGCGTGATTTTGCCCTTCAGCCGGTCGGAGAAACGATACTTGATGCGCTTTGCGGGAAGGGCATGGATGTTGTCGGAATCGGTAAAATCGAGGACATATTTGCACATCGCGGAATCACAACCGTTGATCACACAAAGAATAACCATGACGGCATTGAGTCAACGCTGCGTTTTCTGAAAGAAGGCAGGGGGGACTTTATATTTACAAACCTTGTTGATTTCGACATGCTGTACGGGCACAGAAACGATGTTGAGGGTTATGCGGCCGCGCTGGAGTATTTCGACAGCAGACTTCCGGAGCTGCTCGGAGCAATGAAGGACGGAGATTTTGTTATCATAACGGCTGACCATGGCTGCGATCCGTGCTTCCCGGGAACAGATCATACCCGAGAGTACATTCCGATTCTTGCATTCGGGAAGGATATTCAGCCCGTGTCCGTCGGAACAAGAAACAGTTTTGCGGATATAGGCGCAACGGTCTATCGGTATCTGACCGATGAAAAGTTCGGCGCAGGTGAATCTTTCCTTAATTTGATTCGGAAATGATTCGAAATCGGTTTTGAGATTGAACGGCATTGAATGCCGTTGAAGAAAAACGAAAAAAACAGAATACTGCCGCCTCTCCGATGAATATGCTGTAACGAACAAAGTCGGAGAGGTGGTTTTATGTTCATAAAAAAGGATACATACGGAGTCGGAACGGGACGATTAAGAAAACTTCGGGTTTTATCGGCAATTATTGTCGGCTGCTGCGTGCTGTTTATTAACACGGCGGGAGTTGCTGCAAACGGTTCGGTGCATACGGAGAGCGAAAAGAAGCCGGAGCCGATCGCGGAAGGAGAGGTCAGTGCGGCATTGCTTGCGGAAGTCGGCACCGGACGTGTGGTTTATGAATATAACTCAGAGGAAAAATTGCCGGCTGCGGGTTTGACGCGCCTTGCAGCGTTGGTTTCCGTGTGCAAGGGATTCGACGAGGGACGGTTGAAACCCGGGGATGCTGTTTCTGTCAGCGAAAAAGCGGCCGGAATCGGCGGAACAACAGCCTTTCTTAAGGCAGGTGAGCAGATGGATGCGGAAACGATGCTCTTGGCGGCGGTTATGATTAATGCGGGCGATGCAACGCACTCGCTCGCGCTTGCGGCAGCAGGTTCGGAATCGGCAGCAGTGCAGGAAATTAATGCGTGCATGGCGGGGATTGGTGTTGAAACAAATTTTTCGGAAATATGCGGTGCGGGAGAAAAACTGTCCGCATCAGAACTCGCAAAAATCGGTGCAGCGTTGACGGCAAGTGAATCATATTGCAAATTCGGAACAAAGTTCTATGAAAAAATCGAACACAACACCGGAGCGGGCGCAACGGAGCTTGCAAATCCGAACAAACTGGTGAAACAGTATTCGGGCTGCATCGGTGTCGGCACGGGTTCATCAACTGAGGCGGGATACTGCGGAGTTTTTGCTGCAAAACGCGGTAATACCGCATTTATTGCGGTTGTACTCGGGGCAAAAACAAGCGGAACGCGCTTTGACTGCGGTTCAGCATTGCTCGATTACGGTTTTGCCTCTTTCAGAAGTGTGGAGATTAATAAAAAAGGTGATTTGTTCGGTCAAGTTGCCGTAAACGGTTCAATGAGACGGAGCATCGGTGCAGCTGCCGAAAGCAATGTGATTCTGCTTGTGAGTGTCTCGGATACGGCATACAGCCTGAATGCGGAACTTGCGGAATGCCTTGAAGCTCCGATTACAACGGGTGATAAGGTCGGACGGTTGATTGTTACGGATTCAAAAGGCGTTGTTCTTGCCGAAGTTGCACTGATTGCCGACGGAAATGCGGAAAAAGCGGTTTTTGCGGACTATCTGAAACTGATCTCGACAGAGTGGATAAAGAAAGTTTAATTAATTAATCCTGTAAACCAAACATCAATTGTTCGATGGTTGCGGAAAAGAGGTAACTGTGATATAATATTCAAATCAAAAGAGAGGAATGCTCTGCGAGCAGGCGAAACGTGCTTGCGTTGGAACTTGTTCGGCGGCGCAAATCACATATGCTGGAAAACATTACAAGCTTTTTGCGAAATGCATTGTATGTCGTGCCTGCAATTCTGATTTCGTTGACTTTTCATGAATTCGGTCATGCATATGCGGCATACAAAATGGGAGACCCCACGGCACGAAATCTGGGAAGAATGACGCTCAATCCGCTTGCGCACATTGACCCTATAGGCTTCATTCTGCTGGTTCTGTTTGGGTTCGGCTGGGCAAAACCGGTTCCCGTAAATCCGCGTAATTACAACAACTTCAAGAAAGGAGAAATTGTTGTTTCCCTTGCGGGTGTAACGATGAACCTTATTCTTGCCGTTGTCGGAGCGATGATTCTTTACACGATGCTCGCTGTGAACGGATACAAAATGATGACGGACAGCGTGCTGAGCACGATAGCAACAATACTTTATTATTTTGTCGGACTCAATTGCGGGCTTATTGTGTTTAACCTTATTCCGATTCCGCCGCTTGACGGTTCGCACGTTATCATTACACTCTTCGGAAAGAATATTCCGCCGAATATTCTCCTTAACATGCAGCGCTACGGTTACATTATTCTTGTTGTTGCAGTGTTCGTTTGCGACAGGCTTGATTTCTCTCCCGTGGGTATTGTTTCCGATTGGCTGCAGGACGGAATTTATGGGTTGATGAAACTTATATTCATTCATTGAGCTTTTGTCGCAAAGTCGGGATGATTTTTCAGAGCACTGATATGGAGTACAGGGTACATCTGAAGCAATTTGACGGGCCGCTTGATCTGCTTATCCATCTTATTGAAAAAGCGGAAGTCGATATAAAGGACATTTTTGTTTCTGAAATCACTTCCGAGTTCCTGAGTTATATGACGGAGCTTGATGAGCTTGACATGGAGCAGGCGAGTGAGTTCCTGACTGTTGCCGCAACGCTTGTTTACGCAAAGTCGCGGTCGCTTTTCCCGCCCGTGCTGAAAGAAACTGACGGCGACGAAACCGAGGAGGATCCCGGAGAGGCTCTCATAAGGCAGCTTCGCGAATACAAGGCTTTTAAAGAAGCGGCAAAAACAATGCGCGAGCTTGCGCATGAGGCATACGGAATGCGAACCAAACCGCCCGAGGAATTCCCTTTGCCGCCAAAAGAAATAATCCTTCGCGACACGACGGTTGAGCGACTGTTTGCCGCCATGCTTTCGGTGCTTGGACGCTGCGGGGAGGAGAAGCAAAGAGAGCATGTTCACACCGTTCAAAAGGACGAGTTCACGGTTCGCGGCTGTACCCGCAGGATTCGCGGCGTATTGCGGAGCGAAAACGGAAAAACAACATTCGGACGATTGACTGACGGTGCCGGTCGCAGTGAGATAATCGTCACGTTCATGTCGCTGCTGGAAATGATTTCAAACGGTGAAATCCGACTCGAACAGACGGACTATTGCGGAGAGATAACGATATTCGGCGTTAAACTGCTTTCCGATGACAATACCGTGAATTATATTGATGAGCAGGATTGAACTGCGCCGGATAAAGAGAATGCGTTTGAAATCATCATGGGGAATTAAAGGATTGGTTTGTGAACACGGAAACTGTTAAAATTTCGAACTGCAGCGAAAATGAGGAAACATGCGATGCGGAAAAAATCGGTGTTTTTTTCGGCATAGTTGAAGCATTGCTGTATGTTTCCGGAGAACCGGTGAGCATCACCGAACTGCAGCGTGTTTTTGATATCAGTGCGCCTGAGATACGGAAAAGCATTTCGCAAATGGCCGAAGAAATGAAAAAAGCCGGACGAGGGATGATTCCGTATATGACGGAGGACACGGTTCAATTTGTTACAAATTCCGAATACAATGAATGGGTCGTGAAGCTGCTTTCTCCGCCGGAGGAGCGGACCATGAGTGATTCGCTGCTTGAGACTCTGAGCGTTATTGCGTATCGTCAACCCGTAACGCGGGCGGATATTGAAAGTGTGCGCGGGGTGCGCTGCGAGTATTCGGTGACGCAGCTGCTGAAGCAGGGGCTGATAGTTGAGCTCGGCAGGAAGGACTGCATCGGCCGCCCTATGCAGTTCGGAACAACTGATGCTTTTTTAAGAAAATTCGGCCTTTCATCGCTTCGGGATCTGCCTCCGCTGCCGATTCGGGAAGACGATGAAATCTCACAGACAGGCGACAGGGAGCTGCCTGCGAACACGTCAAGCCAAGCGGATTCCGCCGATAACGGCGGGGAATGAGACGGCTCAACCTGCGAATTATAAGTTTTTTTCATCAATACACGGGATTTGTTGCGATATTCGACGGCTGTGCATGCAATTCCGCTTGCAACTTTGCTCCGTTTGTTGTAAAATGTGCCTGTTAATATGTTATTATTCCCAAATTTTATTGGAGGTGTAAACCATGACTGCTGTTATTAAGAACGAACTTGGTACGATTACCATGAACGAAGAGCTTATCGCAAGCATTGCAGGCTTTGCTGCGGGCGAAAACTACGGGATTGTTGCAATGAACAGCAAGACGGCGGGCGATGCATTGCTTCAGCTCGTTGGCGGAGAAAACGTTAAACGCGGCGTTAAGGTTTCGATTCTTGAGGATCAGAGCATCGATATTGACCTTTATGTTACGCTTATGTACGGCGTTTCGCTTCCCGCGGTTGCTGCCAACACTATCAGCAACGTTAAGTACCGCGTGGAAGAGCTGACCGGACTGAAAGTCAAACATGTTAATATCTACGTCGAGGCAGTTCGGGTATAAAGCTTTTCGGCTTTTCACCTTGGAGGTTATAAAAATTGATTAAACGTACAATAGAGGGATCGCTTTTCCGTGAAATGCTCCTGACGGGTGCGGCTTGTCTTGAAAAGAACAAGCAGGCGATCGATGCAATGAATGTTTTTCCCGTTCCGGACGGAGACACCGGAACGAACATGTCGATGACTATGCAGCGTGCCGTTGCAGAAATCAGACAGGTTAAATCCGATTCCGTTGAAGAACTGGCTTCGGCACTTTCAATGGGAGCTCTGCGCGGCGCAAGAGGCAACTCGGGTGTTATTCTTTCTCAGATATTCAGAGGATTTTCACGCGCGCTGAAAGGCAAAAAAAACGAACTTGACGCAAGACTGCTTGCAGATGCGCTCACCATGGGAACAGAAGCGGCGTACAAAGCCGTTATGAAACCCAAGGAGGGTACAATGCTGACGGTATCGCGGCTTATGAGCGATGCGGTCAACAAAGCGGCAGCAAAAGGCGCGGATGCATATCAAATCATTGATGTCATGCTGCAAAGCGGCGAAGCTGCGCTGAAAAAAACTCCGGATATGCTTCCCGTGCTTAAAGAAGCCGGTGTTGTCGACTCCGGCGGCATGGGCCTGCTGACAATATATCGTGGATTCAAAATGGCTTTGGACGGTGAGGAACTGAGCGAAAACCTCGGTGACCTGCCGAGCCTTGAATCAAAAGATGAGGTGCAGGATGCCCCGATAAGCGACATAAATGACATCGAATTCGGCTATTGCACTGAGTTCTTTATAATACACATTGAGTCAGGTGCGAACGCAAAGCAAATTGAGGATTTTCGTGAGAAGCTTATGAAAATCGGTGATTCCGTTGTTGTTGTGAATGATGAGGACATCATCAAAGTTCATGTTCATTCCAATGCTCCAGGAAAAGTCCTTCAGCTGGCACTTGATTTGGGTGAAATCGATCGCGTGAAAATTGAAAACATGCGGGAACAGAACCGAGAGCTGACGGCAAAGCTTAAGGCAAGTGAGAAAGAGCTCGGCATAGTTGCAGTAAGCGTCGGCGACGGCATTGACGAAGTTTTCAGGAGCCTTGGAACGGACAATCTGATTTCCGGCGGACAAACAATGAATCCAAGCATTGACACGATCGCGCAGGCAATCAAAAAGGTCAATGCACGCAATGTTTTTGTTTTGCCGAACAACCCAAATATTCTTCTTGCCGCGCAGCAGGCGGCCGAAATCAGCGACAAGAATGTTATTGTCATTCCGACACGAACGATCGTTCAAGGTGTTTCGGCTGTAATTGCATTTGATCCGGAAGCTGATACGGAAACCAACCGTCAAAACATGACGGAGGCAATCGCAGGTGTCGTGTCAGGTTCGGTAACGTTTGCGGTGCGTGACACGACTTATAACGGCAACGTTATCTCCGCAAATGACATAATCGGAATAATTGACGGAAGCATTGTTTGCGTTGATAAAACTATTCCGGCCGTAACCGAAAAGCTCATTGAGATAATGCTTGAAAAACACGGCGGTGAAGGTGTTGTAACCTTGTACTGCGGCGAAGGAACATCCGAGGATGAAGCGAGTGAGCTTGCGGATAGAATTTCCGAAAAACACGCGGATTCCGAGTTTATCGTTCAGCACGGTGGCCAGCCGCTTTATTACTACTATATTTCAGTGGAGTAAAAACATCGAATGCACAGCGATGAGTTGTCCGAAAGGGCAATAACTTCATTAAAAGGAATAGGTCCTGCGCGAGCGGAGCAATTCGCTCGCATGGGGCTTTTTTCGTTGCGGGATTTGCTTGGATTTATGCCGCGCGGCTATCTGGATTTTTCACGTGAAAGATGCATCTCTGATATCGAGGACGGTGAAGCGGCAGCCGTTCATGTTGAATTCATCGGTCCGGCAAGAACAATACGCGCAAAAAACGGAACGGTTGTAACAAATGTTTCAATCGGCGATTCGTCGGGAAATATGACGGCGGTATGGTTCAATCAGAGCTTTATGCAGCGAAACATACCGCGTGAACCCGGAGGATACATCCTCGGTTTTATGGACAAAAAGCATGGCGCAAGATTTGTGCGCGCAGTGTTTTCGGAGACGCTGCCCGGCGTGCTTCCTGTGTATCCTCTTGTTCGCGGGTTGACACAAAGTGTTGTCAGAAATGCTGTCCGTGCAGCACTTGATGCCTGCGGCACCGGCATGATGCAGGAGACCTTGCCGCGCAGTGTTCTGTCGGAATTCAATCTCATTTCGCTTAAGCATGCAATACATTCCGTGCATTTTCCGCATGATGCGGAAGAGCTTCGACAGGCGCGGCGCAGGCTTGCTTTTGAAGATGCGTTGATGCTTACGATTGTACTGCAAATGCTTAGACAGGAGCGCGGCAGAGAACGTGGCATTGCATTTGAAACAGGCGGCGTTCGCAATGAGTTCATTGAAATGCTTCCGTTTGAACTGACTCACGCACAGTGCAGTGTAATGGATGAATTGGAACACGATATGTCCGCTCCCCGCGCAATGAACCGTCTGATTCAGGGGGACGTAGGTTCGGGAAAGACGGTGCTTGCAATGTACGCAATGTATATTGCGATGAAAAACGGCCGCCAATCCGTTTTGATGGTGCCGACGGAAATCCTTGCCGAACAACATTATGTTCAGCTTCAGCGATACTTCGGAGAAAAATGCGCACTGTTGACGGGGAAAACAACTCAGAAAGAACGCATTCGCATTCTGAACGGCATTAAAAACGGTGAGATTATTGCGATAACAGGCACACATGCCTTGATCCAGAGCAATGTAGAGTTTAATAACGTCGGCCTTGTTGTGACGGACGAGCAACACAGGTTTGGCGTGCATCAACGCGCATTGCTGAATAAAAAAGCCGAATCTCCGGATGTTCTTATTATGAGTGCAACACCGATTCCGCGAACGCTTTCGCTGATACTGTACGGTGACCTTGAGATTTCAGTCGTAAACGGAATTCCATTGGGACGAAAGCCGATTTTGACACGACTTGTGCCGCTGCAAAAGCGCGTTTCGATGTATCGCTATATTGAAAACTGTGTGAAAGAGTCGGGCATTCAGGCGTATGTTGTGTGCCCGCTTGTCGATGAGCAGGATGAACAAAATGAATCGGAATTGTCTTTTTGCAGGGTTCCGTCCGCAAAGGGTGTTTTTCGGGAACTGTCGCAAAACCTAAGCATTCCTGTCGGTCTGCTGCATGGCAAGATGAACGGAAAACTAAAAACTTCCGTGATGGAGTCCTTTCGCACCGGGGAAATAAAACTGCTTGTTTCAACAACGGTTATTGAAGTCGGTGTGGATGTTCCGAATGCATGCATAATGGTCATAGAGAGTGCGGATCGTTTCGGACTTGCGCAGCTTCACCAGCTTCGCGGCCGTGTCGGGCGCGGCGAAAGGGAAAGCTTCTGCTTTCTTTTGCCTTCTGCGGAGTCAAAAAGTGCAAATGCCCGTCTCAAGCTGATGGTGCAGACCAATGACGGCTTTGAGATTGCGAAAAAGGATCTTGAAACGCGTGGTCCCGGCGAGCTTATGGGGATGCGGCAGCATGGTGTCAGTGAGTTCGCGGCAGCGGCATTGGCGGCGGATCTTTCAACTTTGACTGCTGCAAGAGATTGTGCACAGCGGCTTTTGACGAATCCAAGCATGGATGATTGCGGTATTGTTAACCGTGCAATGAACAGATTCCGTGCTGTTCGTGACCAAATCAGCATTAATTAACAAACGAATAATATATTTAAACATTTACACATACTTTACATGGCCTGTCTTTTCAGCTTTACATTCGAGCTTTATCATTATATGCGTCGGAAAGAGATACGACAACGAAAAAGATAAAACTCAAAAGGAGATAACGAACATGAAAAACACAACATTCAAAAGGCTTTTGGTAAAGATTCTTGCAGCAGTCACGGCAATCAGCTGCTTTGCGGCAGTCGGCTGCACCGGCAAGGGCAAAACGAGCGGCACCGTTGCAACGGACGGCTCAACCTCCATGGCAAAGGTTATCGGTGCATTGGGCGAGGCTTTTATGCAGGCGAATGACGACATAAAGTTTACATACAATCCCACCGGTTCCGGCTCCGGCATAACCGCCGTTTCGGAAGGAAGGTGTGATATCGGTCTGTCGAGCCGTGCGCTGAAAACGGAAGAAACAGATAAAGGCCTTGTCGGAACGGTACTGGCCTATGACGGTATCGCGATTATCGTGCACCCCGACAACAACCTTGCGGATATCGACATTGAAACCCTTGCAAAAGTTTACAAGGGCGAAATCACAAATTGGAGCGAACTCGGCGGTGCGGACGGTGAAATTGTCCTTATCGGCAGGGAACCCAACAGCGGAACGAGGGACGGCTTTGAGTCCATTACAGACACAAAGGACGCATGCAAATACAGGCAGGAACTGACCAGCACCGGTGATGTTATCGCGGCTGTCGCTTCAAACCCCAATGCAATCGGCTATGCCTCCTTGTCCGCCCTTAAAGACACCGTGAAAGCTCTCACCGTTGACGGCATTGCACCCACAGAAGCAACGGTTAAGGACGGCAGCTACAAAGTTCAGCGCCCGTTCGTGCTTGTAACCAAAAAGAATGCAAAACTTTCCGATGCCGCGCAGAAGTTCTTTGACTTCATCACTTCCGAAGACGCTGTAACCATCATCAACAATGCAGGCGCAGTTGCCGCAAAATAAAACTGACAACGGCCGGAACCGCAGGCGGCAGTTTCTCGGATTCGGGGGCTGCCGCCTGCGGCAATAAGTGAATTCCGATTCACAGAAAAAAACGATGATTGATGCAAATGAAAACAGAAGTGAAGGAGAACTGAATATGAAAAACTTAAATGATAACAGTTCCGCAAAAAGAAAAAGAACATTTGAAAACTTTGTTCACGGCATCTTTTTGATACTCGGGCTTGTGACGGTTGCATGTGTGCTTCTGATATCGATATATCTCATTGTTTCCGGTATCCCGGCCATTCGACAAATCGGGCTTATCAATTTCCTGTTCGGCAAAAAATGGGAACCCACCGCAGCGACTCCTGCATTCGGCATACTGCCGTTTATCTTAACGAGCATATACGGCACGGCAGGTGCAATCATACTCGGCGTGCCGATCGGCTTTCTTGCCTCTGTTTATCTTGCAAAAGCTGCAAAACCCAAACTCCGCGCCGTTGCGGAGTCCGCTGTCAGTCTGCTTGCAGGCATTCCGTCGGTTGTGTACGGCCTTGTGGGTATGTTGGTGCTTGTTCCGGGCATTCGCAATGCGTTCAACCTTGCAGACGGTTCCGGCCTCTTGGCCGCAATAATCGTACTTGCGATTATGATTCTGCCCTCAATCATAAAAGTGTCCATGACTGCTCTTGAAGCCGTTCCGAAGGAGTATGAGGATGCCTCTCTTGCTCTCGGTGCAACGGCGGAGGAAACATGGTTCCGCGTTTCCGTTCCGGCAGCAAAAAGCGGTATCGCTGCTGCGGTTGTGCTCGGCATCGGGCGTGCGATAGGCGAAGCAATGGCTGTTATGATGGTTGCGGGCAATGTCGCAAACATGCCTTCCCTTTTTCAAAGCGTCCGCTTCCTTACGACCGGCATTGCAAGCGGAATGTCCTATGCACCTGAGGGCTTGCAGCGGCAGGCACTGTTTTCAATTGCGCTTGTGCTGTTCCTTTTCATAATGATGATAAATGCGGCGTTGAACTTCTTCCTTAAGCGCGGAAAAGCCGAATCCTGAAACCGAAACAAAGGCACAACACCCCGACGGGTTTCATCCGTCGGGGTGCTGCACTGTGTGGTAAAAATATGATTGTATAAAACCGCACCTGTCGGAGAAACAGTCTCCTTCAAGGGGCGTTTATACCGAGAGATAAGCCGAGTATCCGTTGAGCCGTTAATGGGTTTAGCCTGTGTCCTTTTCCGAAACAACGTTAACTCAGCAATTGCGGGAGGGTGCGCTCAGGCTGCATTTTTCATTTGCTGAAAGCGGCCACGATATATTTGTTCAAGTTACTTGCATACAATGTATGCTGTGGTCAGGGTGACTTTTTGTGCGGCCGAGAGCAGGCTCTTTTTTGCATAGCATTCAACCTGAACCCTGTAGTAGTCTCCCGCAACCAGGTTGGTGATTACTTTGTAATAGCCAAAATAATCAGAGTTGTTAATGTACTCGTCGTGTACACTGCTCAGTTCAGCCCAGCTGCTGCCATTCCAATATTGAAATGTCAATTTTGTGAAGCCGAGTTTTTTGACATTGTCGGCGGTTTCAAGGTTGACAGTAACGCGGGCAGCATTTGGACCGTGACTGCTGAAAGTTATGTCGTGCCGTGTGAACAGATCGGCGGCCTGCGGATCAACGCCTTCGTCAAAAAAGAACAGATCGGTTTCGTGTGGGGTTGCGGATGCAACTCCGGTCGGAATCGACAGGGCTTCGGGGGCTGTTTCATTTGCCGCCAAAGCATTGCCTGCAAAGATATTGCAAAGCAACAGAATCGCTGCAAGAAACAGGGGGATGAGTTTTTTCATTGTTATTAGTCCTTTCATTCTGTTAACAACGATTGTACGATTTGCTCCATCGTTTCGATTGAAACATCTCCGTTCAGAGTGTAGGAATCAAAGCCGATGTTGAAGCAGACAACATTCTGAGTTTCACTTTCTGCAAAGGTGCAGTCAATTCCGTAAATCGACTTAGTATACGGTTCACTGAATTCACCGGAAAGCCTTACTGCGCGTGTGACGGAATCCGACTCCGGTTCGGTAAAGAAGATATGCTGCGATACCGTCACTTTGCCTTCCGTTCCGGAGAATCGAATGCTTACCGATGCAGAAATATCATCGATATAGCCCTTTGCCCAGTCAAATGCGAATCCGCTCGGTGTATCGGGGCAGACAAGCCTGTCACCGAACTTTGCGATGAACTCGCTGCGATCCGAACAGTTGATGCTTTGAGCGTTCAGCGCGGCGTATTCCTCAACGGAAAGAATGCGTGTATCGGGGATAATGCCGCTCCAAGCACCGCCGGGAGGATCTTCACAGGGATCCTCAGCCGCAGTGTAGCAGATATCGAGATAATCCATGCTGCGCTCCGTTACGGCGCGCCACGGGGTGAACCCCGCCGCATTTGCACTGCCGTCAAAAGCGTATGGCAGAACCAAAAGCATTATTGCAGCGGTAAGGGCAGCTTTTTGCAAAAAAAAGCGGGAAACAGAGGGAGTGTGCCTCTTCGGGGTGAGTTTTGGTTTAAATTCTTTTGCGCCCTCCTTACAGAGTATTGAAGGAGAGGAATTTCTCGCAAAGAATTGAAATGAATCGAAAGCAAAGGCACCCTCGGGCAGATTCGCTTCTCCCTTTATGTAATCGAGCGTTTCAAGGCATTCTGCTATCAATGCTGCGTCACGTTCCGCTTGGGGCAGAGCAAGCTGTTCATCGAGCGTTTGTTTTGTTTCGCTGAGCAGAACAATAAAGTCCTGTTTTGTTTGTTTGATGCGCTGCATAACATCAATCCTCTCATTTTCATGTTTCAAAACCTGGAGATATTTTCCCCCTCATTATGTATAGGGCAAAAATCCCCGTTCTGTTCACTGAAAAAATAAATATATTTTAACCAAGCAATTTAGAGACGATAAGACGCACTTTAATTTCGACACGGCGTGCCCTTTGACGGAGCGCTTCGGGGGAAATGCCGTACTCGGCAGCGACTTGTTCGCGATCTCGTTTGAGAACGAACACATCGTTGAATGTTTTTGCATCTTTTTCGCTCAATTCAGAGGCTATGATGCCGAGCATTGTTTCAAAGGGGAAGTCGCTGTATTCACAATAATCATCGGCTGCATCCGGCACGGAGGGCAGCTTGGATTCGTCCAATGTTTCCAACGAAACAAACATCTCGCTGTTTCGCTTGGCGATTCTGCTGTTTTGCTTTACACGATGGGTGAGCGTTGTTTGCAGCCACTTAATCGGTGCCTCATGCGCTGCAACGGCACTTTTGTTTTCGAGCAGCACTATTATGGTTTCGGTAACGATATCTTCCGCATCGAACTTGTTTGGAAAAAATCTTTTCACACGTTTAATCATCATGGAATAATAATTTCTAAGAAGAAATTCCATAAGCTCGTCGACAAAGTCGCTGCCGTGCTCATCGCTCATTGAATCAACCCTCCCTTCTGTCGTAAAATGACAATGATGAGATATACATAAACAGTATAATGGAAACAAATTCCAAAGTCAACCCAATCCTCTGACAACTTTGCCGAGCGAGAGAATAAAATGATGATTTTACACGAATTTTACAATTGCGTCCTTTTTAACTTTACACGGAAAGGCTATCATAATAACTGAAGGAAAAATAACTGAAGGAAAAAATGAAACACGGAAAGAGCTTTACAATGAAAGGAGCTGCGGCGATGAAGAAAGAATCTAAAGATAACGAATTTGGTTTCAGTTCCGCCGAAAATCAAAACAATGAGAGTTTTCCTCGGGAAAAGTCCGGGATGTCCGCGAAGCGAAGAGCGTGGATTTATTCGGTTCGTGCATTGATGACGGCTGCAACAGGAATCACACTTGCGCTTGCGCTGTTTCTTGTTGTCTATGTTCTTGCAAAGGGTTTGCCCAATCTGTCATTTGAACTGTTGACAACGGCACCGAGTTATCTGTCGGGCAGAGTCGGAATTCTGCCGGATATTCTGAACTCGCTGTATATTGTTTTTGCAACATTGATAATTGTTCTGCCGCTTGGAGTCGGAAGTGCGGTATATCTTACGGAGTATGCGCGAAATAAAAAGATTGTTTCGGCAATTGAATATGCGGCGGAGGCACTTTCCGGTATTCCGTCAATCATTTACGGACTTGTCGGGATGCTGTTTTTCTGCCAATTTATGGGACTTCAAACCTCGTTGTTTGCAGGTGCGTTGACCCTTGCGATAATGAATCTGCCGACGGTTATGCGAACAACGCAGGAGAGCCTGAAGACCGTTCCAAACAGTTATCGCGAGGGCGCATTTGCACTCGGAGCGGGCAAATGGCGAGTGATTCGCACGGTTGTTCTTCCGGGGTGTGTGGACGGCATAGTCACAGGCTGCATTTTATCGGTGGGCAGGATACTGGGAGAATCAGCCGCATTGCTGTACACTGCCGGGTTTGCGCATGTTCTGAACGGTTTTTTTGAGGCAATGTCCGGCTCGGGCGCAACTCTGACGGTTGCACTGTACTTTTATGCAAAAGAGGAGGGGGCATTTGATGTCGCATTTGCCATTGCTTCCATTCTGATGATACTGACGCTTGCAATAAACCTTGCGGCAACGCTTGCAGGCAAACACTTTGAAAAGAGGAGAAATGCATGATGAACATAATCACAACGAACGACCTTTGCCTGTGGTACGGAAAAACCCAGGCACTGAGAGATATCAACATTTCTGTTCCGGAAGGTAGCATCACTGCGCTTATCGGCCCTTCCGGGTGCGGTAAATCAACCTTTTTAAAAACGCTCAACAGGATGAACGATCTTGTGCCGGATGTTCGAATCACGGGCAGCGTTAAATACCGCGGAAAAGATATTTTTGCTCCCGGCACGGATGTGAACGAACTGCGCAGACAAATCGGAATGGTGTTCCAAAAACCGAATCCGTTTCCGATGAGCATATACGACAACATTGCATACGGCCCGCGGACGCACGGGATTCGCTCAAAAGCAAAGCTTGATGAAATTGTAGAGACGTCTCTTAAAAATGCTGCAATTTGGGATGAAGTGAAGGACAGACTCAAAAAATCCGCACTCGGTCTTTCCGGCGGACAGCAGCAGCGCCTTTGCATTGCCCGTGCGCTTGCGGTCGATCCGGACGTGCTTTTAATGGATGAGCCGACAAGCGCGCTTGACCCGATTTCAACAACACGTATAGAAGAGCTTGCAATGGAGCTTAAAAGCAAGTATACTATTATTATAGTTACTCACAACATGCAGCAGGCTCTTCGAATTTCAAACAAAACGGCCTTCTTCCTTTTGGGAGAGTTAGTCGAATGCAACGATACGGAAAAGATTTTTTCCAAGCCGCAGGATAAACGTACCGAAGATTATATTACCGGGAGGTTCGGATGATGAGAAGCAGTTTTGACAGCCAGCTGAGGCAGCTCAATAATGAGCTTATTGAAATGGGAGCATTGTGTGAGGAAGCGATCACTCTTTCCGCAAAGGCACTTGCCGAGGGCAGCGCAAAAATCGCAGGCGGGGTTGCACCGATCGATAACGAAATTGATAAAATGGAACGCGATATAGAGACACTCTGTCTCAAATTGCTGCTGCGTCAACAGCCTGTTGCAGGGGATCTTCGTCAGATTTCCGCAGCGCTCAAGATGATAACCGATATGGAGCGCATCGGTGATCAGGCCGAGGATATAGCGGAAATAATCGCCTTTTTGAACGGCAGAAGCGGAGCGGAGTGCGGAGATATCGACAAAATGGCAAAGGCGGCAACAAAAATGGTCACAAACAGCATTGAAGCATTTGTGAAACGCGATGTCGAACTTGCAAAAGAAGTTATTGCTCAGGATGATATTGTTGACGATTATTTTAATCGTGTCAAGCAGGATTTGATTGAACGCATTTCTTCCGATCCGAGTGACGGCGAGTTTGCACTTGATCTGCTGATGATCGCAAAGTATTTTGAGCGTATCGGCGACCATGCCACAAACATAGCAGAATGGGTCATGTTCTCCGTGACAGGGGTGCATGTTCAAAACGAATGATTGACTTTGGCGGCGCTGCATGAATTTGAAAGCCACGCAGCGGAATCTCTCGCCGGTTGATTAATAATTGAGGGGTGTTCCGCGCCGAAACAAAAGGCAAGCCGGAGATTTGAAAGGAAGAATGACCATGATTTATTGTGTTGAAGATGATGCAAGCATTCGCGATCTTGAAGTTTACACGCTGTGTTCAACCGGGTTTGCGGCGCAGGGGTTTCGTGACGGCAAGGAGCTTTTTGAGGCAATCCACAAGCAAAAACCGGAACTGATTGTTCTTGACATTATGCTGCCGGGGGATGACGGAGTTCAAATTTTGCACAGGCTGAAGAATTCATCGGAACTGAGCGAAATTCCAGTAATTATGGCGACTGCAAAAAGCATGGAATATGACAAGATAAAGACCCTGGATATGGGTGCGGACGACTACCTCGTTAAGCCTTTCGGAATGCTGGAAATGGTTTCACGCATCAAGGCAGTGCTTCGTCGCTGCAAAACTCCGGGCAGTCATGTACTTTGCGCTGCCGGCGTCACGCTTAATGAGGATGAACATACGGTTGCTGTGGACGGGGAGCGGATTGCGCTGACCTATAAAGAGTATGAACTGCTGAGGCTTTTTATGAGCAAACCGGGCATTGCGTTTTCACGCGAACAGCTTTTCAGCGAGATTTGGGGAATGGATTATTGCGGAGAAACCCGCACGCTGGACATGCACATTCGGACACTTCGTCAAAAACTCGGTGCATACGGTAAACTGATTGAAACGGTTCGTAATGTGGGCTACAGAATGTCGAACGCAGAGAATGCGAAATGAACCTGAGCATTTACGCATAAAATCAGTGGGAGGACTAAACTATGTCAAATAAAATTTTTCGTTCAATAATCACAACGGCGGCACTTGTTCTGTTGGCAAGCTTTGTTATCATAATAAGCGTGCTGTACGGATATTTCACGCAGGTAATTGAAAAACAACTGCGTGAAGAACTTGATATTGCCGCAGCGGCAGTTGAAGAACAGGGCGGAGAATATATAAAAAGGCTCCACACCGGAGCCGTAACCGTTGTGGACGGCAGCATAAGGCCGGATGGCGGCAACATTCGACTCACGCTGATATCAAGCACGGGAGAAGTTATTTATGATACCAAGTCTGATGCACAGACCATGGAGAATCATATTGATCGCCGGGAAATACGTGATGCAATGAACGGCGGGTACGGTATGAGCCGTCGATATTCTTCGACGCTTACGCAAAAAACTATTTATTGCGCGAAAATGCTCAAAGACGGTTCATTCCTGCGTATTTCAACGGAAAGCGCTTCCGTTCCTGCGCTTGTACTCGGCATGATACAACCGATGATTTTTGTTGCGGTGATTGCGGTTATTCTGTCCGCCGTGCTGGCACACAGAATGGCGAAACGTATTGTTACTCCGCTGAATGAGCTTAATCTTGATACTCCGCTTGAGAACAACGAAACGTATCCCGAAATATCGCCCCTGCTGACACGGATTGATGTTCAACATAAAAAAATCGAGCGTCAGATTCGGGAACTTCAGCGAAAGAATGATGAGTTGCAGCAGATTACCGAAAGCATGAACGAGGCACTTGTAATGCTGGATGTTAACGGCTGTGTGCTTGGAATCAATTCTGCTGCGAGACAGCTTTTTGAGGTCGATAATTCTTGTATCGGCAGCGATTTTCTGACCGTTGACCGCAATCCGGAGTTCAACAGGCGGATAATGAATGCATTTGCAGGCAGCAATGAAACGTTTAACCTTCAGAAACACGGACGCGAATACAAGGTCGACATAAGCAGAGTCGAGTCCGGCGAAAATATTGCGGGAATTCTCCTGCTTGCGTTTGATGTTACCGAGCAGGCAGAAACGGAAAAAATGCGCCGCGAGTTCACGGCGAATGTTTCTCATGAGCTGAAGACGCCGCTTCAATCCATAATGGGCAGCGCGGAGCTTATTGAGAACGGACTTGTCAAACCGGAGGATATGCCGCATTTCATTAAGAACATACGCACCGAGTCTGCACGGCTTGTTGCGCTGATAGAAGACATAATCAGATTATCACGCCTTGATGAAGGTGTGGAAATCCCGAAGACAGAGGTTGACATTTTGAACGTGGCAACGGAAACGGCGGAGCTTCTCCGCGGCAATGCTGAGGCAAAGAATGTTTCCGTAAAGGTACACGGCAGAAGCGCGGTCGTTTTCGGAGTTGACAGGCTTATATATGAAATTGCCTATAATCTCTGTGAAAATGCCGTGAAGTATAATATTCCGGGAGGTACTGTGGATATAGGTGTTGATGCAAGAAAAGGCAAGGCTCTGCTTACGGTTCGCGACACCGGTATAGGGATTCCCAAGGAGCAGCAGTCACGGGTGTTTGAACGTTTTTATCGGGTTGACAAAAGCCGCTCGAAGGACTCCGGCGGGACGGGACTCGGCCTGTCCATTGTGAAACATGCGGCAGCCTACCATAATGCGGAGTTGACTCTTGAAAGTGTTCCCGGAAAAGGGACTTGCGTAACTGTTGCTTTTCCGCTGTACGACGGCAGTGAAAACGCGGAATAAGAGCATGTCCGTCGCGAACGTTCAATCGCAATCCGACAGTCATCAATGTATCTGCATACAAAATGGGAAGAAATTCCCCTCAGCCCAATGCAGGGCTGAGAGGGGTTTTGTATAACGGACAAAAACAGCAAAACCGGCATGAGCTTTTCGTTCGTGCCGGTTTTGCCTGTACCTGTGTATAAAAAGAAAAGAACAGATGCTTTCTGAACAGAATCAGTATTAAAGGGGAGTGTCCTCGGTCAAATCTTCAACAACAAGAACTTCACGTTGTGTGGGCCTTGAAGCGGATGAAGCAGCCGGTTTTGCGGATGCCGGGGCAGGGGAGACGGTTTTATCCGCACCGGAGGGGACGGTTCCGTCGCGTCTTGCTTCAAAGAACTTTTTGGCAACCTGAGGGAAGAGTGCGTAACTCAGAACGTCTTCTTCGGATTGTGCAAGGTCACCAAGCTCTTTGCGGTATGTGTCAAGCTCGGGCTTTAACAAATCTGCCGGTCGGCATGTGATGACTTTATCATTGCCGATGGCCTTTTTACGAACAGCTTCGTTGACTTTGCCGGGCAGCCTTCCGTATTCTCCGCGCAGAACCGCTTTGGATTCCTTTGTAAACATTTTATAGCGTTCACCTGCGAGCACATTCAGAACGGCCTGCGAGCCGACGATCTGGCTTGTCGGAGTGACGAGCGGCGGATAGCCGAAATCTTTGCGTACACGAGGAACTTCCGCAAGAACATCATAATATTTATCCTCGGCGTTTGCCTGTTTGAGCTGAGAAATAAGGTTGGAAAGCATTCCGCCGGGAACCTGATAAATCAGAGTGTTTGTGTCAACCGAAAGCACCTTCGGATCAAGGAAGCCGTCACGCTTAAGTCTGTCGGCGACAGTGCGGAAGTGTTTTGCGGCTTCACTGAGTTTTTCAAGATCAAGCCCTGTATCATACTCCGTTCCTTTGAGCGTTGCGACCAAGCTCTCGGTTGCGGGTTGGCTTGTGCCGTTGCCGAGGGGCGAGAGAGCTGTGTCAACAATGTCAACACCTGCAAATGCAGCCATGAGAAGCGTCATATCGCCCGTGCCCGTTGTGTTGTGGGTGTGGAGGTGAATCGGAACGTTAATTTCAGCCTTGAGCCTTTTAACAAGATTGTATGCGGGCATCGGCAGAAGCAAGTTTGCCATATCCTTGATACAAATCGAGTCGGCACCCATTTGAACGAGCTCTTTCGCAAGTTTAACGAAATAATCTTCGTTATGGACGGGACTGATTGTGTAGCTCAGTGCAGGTTCACAGTGTCCGCCGTATTTTTTTGTGAATTTAATTGCGGATTCCAAATTACGAATGTCGTTGAGTGCATCGAAAATTCGAATAACATCAATTCCGTTTTCAATTGCCTTACGGCAGAATTGTTCAACAACATCATCCGCATAGTGCTTATATCCTAAAATGTTCTGTCCGCGGAACAGCATTTGAAGGCGTGTATGCGGGAGTGCTTTTTTGAGCTTTCGGAGACGTTCCCACGGATCTTCATTCAAAAAACGGAGGCAGGAATCAAAAGTTGCACCGCCCCAGCATTCAAGAGACCAGTATCCCATGCTGTCCAGAATTTCGCAGGCGGGAAGCATCTCTTCTGTGCGCATTCTCGTTGCGGCTTGGGATTGATGCGCATCGCGCAGTATAGTATCTGTAATGAATAACTTTGACATTTTCTTTAACCTCATTAAATCATGCGCCCCGATTTCATTCGGTGCAGAGCATTAAGCCGAACCGCACGGCGGGGCGCGAAAAATCAATAATATCAGCTGAACAGGGAAAGAAATACGCCGGCAGCAATTGCAGAGCCGATTACACCCGCAACGTTAGGACCCATTGCGTGCATAAGCAGGAAATTGCCGGGATTCTCTTTTTGCCCTACAACCTGCGAAACTCGTGCCGCCATCGGGACTGCGGAAACACCTGCCGAACCGATAAGCGGATTGATTTTCCCGCCGGAGAGGAAGTTCATGAGCTTTGCAAGCAGAATGCCGCCGATAGTGCCGAATATGAATGCGCAGATGCCCATTGCAAGGATGCCGAGAGTTTCAAACGACAGGAAAGCAGTGGCCGTTGCTGTCGCTCCGACACTTGTGCCGAGAAAAATCGTGACAATGTTGCAAAGTTCGTTCTGTGCGGTCTTGGAAAGTCTTTCCGTGACGCCGCATTCGCGCAGAAGGTTGCCGAGCATAAGCATACCGACGAGGGAAGCTGCGGACGGAACAAGGAGTGCAACCGCGATGGTGACAACGATCGGGAACACAATGCGTTCGGTTTTGCTGACCGGGCGAAGCTGTTCCATTACGATGGAACGTTCCTTGCGGGTTGTCAGCAGTTTCATGAACGGAGGCTGAATAACGGGAACGAGTGCCATGTAAGAATAAGCCGCAATGGCAATCGGCCCGAGCTTATCCGGAGCAAGACGGGATGTTACAAAAATTGCAGTAGGACCGTCCGCACCGCCGATGATGCCGATGGAGGCCGCAAGGTTATCATCAAAACCGAAAATCAGCCTTGCGCCGAGGTAAGCGACAAATATGCCGAGCTGAGCTGCCGCACCGAGGAGCAGACTCTTGGGATTTGCGATCAACGGACCGAAATCCGTCATTGCACCGACGCCGAGGAAGATGAGCGACGGGTAAATGCCGAGCTTGACTCCGAGATAGAGGTAGTCGATTAACCCGCCTTTTTGTGTGAGCATTTGCCAGTTGACATGTCCGCCGGAAAATATTTCGGCATTATACAGTCCTGCACCGGGAAGGTTTGTTAAGAGCATTCCGAATGCAATGGGAAGCAGCAGCAAAGGCTCGAACTTTTTAACGATTGCAAGATAGAGCAGGAAACAGGCAACAACGATCATAACAGCGTATTTCCAGGCACCCGGTTGGGTGAAGAAAGCAGCAAAACCCGTTTCAAGCGCAAAATCGGTAAAAACCTTTATGATGGATTGCATGATTCACACCGCCTTTTCGAATGTGACGGCTTAATGTCAAACGTATGCGATGAGAACATCGCCGGAGTTTACGGATGTGCCGCTCTGCACGGAAACAGAGACAACTTTGCCGTCGCAGGGAGCCATGATTTCGTTTTCCATTTTCATAGCTTCGAGGATAAGCAGAACCTGTCCGCTGCGGAAACTGTCGCCGGGTTTGACGTTAACGGCAAGAATGCTGCCCGGCATGGGCGCGGTGATGGTTTTTTCGCTGCCGTTCAGCTGTGCGGCTTTAGGTGCAGCTTTTTTGGGAGCGGATGCTGTCTCGCCCGCAGCAGCGGAATCGATTTCCTCAACTTCAACTTCATAGCTCGTTCCGTTTACATTAACAATGAATTTATGCATAGTGTTCAATGCCCCTTTCGAATATCTGCAAGTATATAATGCATCAAAGCGATGCAGCCGGTTTTGTTCGCTCCGAACATGATGCTTCGGAGAAAGCGGTGCGGCTCAACCGATTTTTTTGATGGATTTGATACGAAGCCCTGCGGCATCCGTGCCGATGGTTTCAGCAATTGCTGCGGAGATAACTGCGATAAGTTCGCGGCGCGATTCTCCGGTAAGCTTCTGTGCATTGCCGTCGGCTGCAACTTTTTCGGCTTCAATACCGGATGAGGAGACAGAGCCTGAAGTTTCGGCACGCCGTCCTGTTACAAATCCGCATATTACGCCCATAAGCTTAACAATGGCAATGAGAACAACCAGCCCGACGAATACAACAGCAAGTCCGACCAGCGGAACTATCAAGGTGTTCATGCAAAATACCGGTCCTTTCCAAATATTAGGGGGATTGCGAAGGATGCGTTAATCGAATAAACAATATATCGCAGAACGAACATTCTTTCATCCTCCCCCATTTATCGTTATTATTCATCGAATCCTTTTTTCCTGCAAACAAAAACATATATTATCAATTCTGCAAAAACATGATACTAAGCAAAGAATTTTCATTAAGCGATGAGGAGTGATTGAATTGAACTGAAAAACATGCCTGAGAACGCTGATTTCGGAGCACTCTGAATGATTTGAATTCGGCAAAAAGACCTGAAATCACATTTTTGCCAAAATGATGCGGAAACAGAATCCTCTTAAGAAAAGGCGAACGCAGGCATATACTTTGTGTTGAAAAAAGAGAACGAGAGATTTACGGACTGCATACAGCGCAGCAAACGGACAGCTGCCCGCTGCGGCATCGGCCGCAAAATGTTCTCAACCGCAAGCATACTGCAATTGGTTTACTTTAAAAGCATTTCAAGCTCTTCCTGTGTTATGTAACGCCACTGCCCGGGCTTGAGTCCGTTGAGAGTTAAAGCACCTATGCCAACGCGCTGCAGGCGCAGAGTATCATGACCGAGAGCAGCAAGCATTCGGCGAACCTGTCGGTTCCGCCCTTCGTGAATCATCAACAACAGCTCCGTTTTTTCATCATGCGAACGAAGTATGCGCACACGGGCAGGTGCGGTGAGCCCGTCGTCAAGCTGAATTCCGCGTTCGAGTGCGCGACATTCACTGCGGCTGAGTTCACCGGTGCATAGTACTCGGTAGGTTTTGTTCGCGCCGTATCGCGGGTGCATAAGCCGATTGGCTGTTTCGCCGTCGTTGGTAACAAGAATCAGTCCTTCGGAGTCATAATCCAGTCGGCCGATCGTGTACAGTCTGTACGGCAATTCGCTGAAAAAGTCGGTGACTTTAACCCTGTCTTCGCTGTCCGCATTGGAACATATGACATTTTTAGGCTTATTAAACGCAATAACAATGCGCTCCTCGGCAGGATGAACGGGCTTGTCATCAAGCGTTACCGAATCTTCCGGTTCAACGCTGCTGCCTAAAACAGCAACATGTCCGTTAACCTTTACACGTCCGGCAGAAATAATTTCTTCGCATTTGCGGCGTGAAGCAATGCCTGCATCGGCAAGGTATTTTTGAAGTCTCATTCAACGGTTTTCCTTTCGAAACCTGCAAAAAACCTTTCCGATAATCCCGAATTGATAACAAAGAGCAGTGTCAGCCGTGGGGCAGTGCAAGCTCCGGAATCAACAGCATCAGCGGCGGAATAAATGCAGGATGTAGTTAAAGTAGAACAGGAAGCTTCTTTCGGCTATGCTTTCCGAAGCAACGAGGGATGTTTGCCCTATGCACAGATCGTCACAAAATAATTCGGCCGTGCCGAGTTCACATGATTCATGTACGGGGGCGCAAACATCCGAATCAAGGCGTACATGCACCGAAGCCGAAAGTTCGGTTCCCTTCTTTACAGGTATGATTATATCCTCTTTTGCCGCTAATGCCAATATACTTTTTTCACCGTTGAGTACGGTGCAGCGAGCCAACACGGTTCCCTTTTCAATGATTTTGCACATGGAATAGTTCTCAAAGCCGAAATTGAGCATTTCGGGCGCAACGTCGAACATTGGCCTGCAGTTCAATACGGCTCCAACAAGCAGCATACCGTCGCGTTCCGCAGCGAACAGCAAACAGCGTCCTGCCGCAGATGTATAACCGGTCTTGATGCCGACAGCATTGCCATAATCCCAGAGCAGCGCATTTTTATTTTTCATGGTTCGAACCCTGTCTCCGGTTTCTGCGGTATAATACTGCGTCGAAACGATTTGACGGAAAGTTTCATTCTTCAACGCTTCGGCACCTATGAGAGCAAGCTCATATGCTGTCGTGTAATGCTCTGCATCATGCAGTCCGTTCGGAGTTACAAAATGTGTATTCGTGAGCCCGAGTTTCGCTGCTCTGTCATTCATAATGCGGACAAAGCTTTCCACTGTTCCGCCGACATGCACGGCGAGTGCAACCGCGGCATCGTTGCCGGAGAGCAGCATCAGTCCGTACAGTAAATCTCTCACGGAAAGTCTTTCGCCGCAGCTGAGATACATGCTTGAACCTTCCGTTCCGGCGGCATCGGCAGTTACTTCAACCGTCTCATCGAGATCGCAGTTTTCAATGACAACAAGCGCGGTCATGGTTTTTGTGGTGCTTGCCATAGGCAGGCGTGAATTGCTGTTGCCGGACAACAGAAGTTTGCCGCTGTTTGCTTCGATCAGCGCAGCTGCGGCTGCTGTTTTCATGCAGTCTATGAAATCAGCTTTATTGCTGTCGGCATCATCAGAATCCGCAACTTGAGATATGCATGAACTTCCGCTGTTGTCAGCTGCTGCCTGCGCAATTGCGGATACGGATGACGGAAGAGCACTGCAGGCAATCAGCGCAATGCTGAGCAGAAGAAGCGGAATCGTGCGCCGTTTCATACCGAAGCCTCGGTTCCGCCGGTACAGCCGCAGCCGGAACCGTTTCCGCTTGAACCTGTATTTGAAACTCCGTTGTCCGTATTCTCGGTGCTGTTCCCGTCGGTACAGCCGCAGCCGCAATTCGAATTTGTTTTTTGATTCTGCTTCGTTTCGCTGTCGGCGCATGCGCACTTTTTATTGATGCAATCAATTCCCGTGTTGATAAGCTTTTCAACGCACTTCAAAACCTGAGGTATCATGTCCACAAGCCTGTCTGTCGAGCTCTTTCTGTCGGCAGGCATAACACGAACATTTCCCTGTTCCTCGGTGATAAATGCCAGCGGCGTGATGCACATACCGACGGCGCTTGTTCCTGCAAACGGGAAACGGGAATCACGGTTTGCTTCATCAGCTGCCTTTTTAGCGCTGCACATATGACCGTATTCTCCTCCGCCGACAAGGAAAGCAAGACTGAGCTTGGAAACGGGCAGTATCATTGTGTTGCCTGCGGTTACAATCGGATTGCCTACGACGGTGTTAACGTCCACCATTCGCTTGATTTGCTCCATTGAGGTCTGCATAATGTTTTCGATGGGATGCATTCTGTAAGCTCCTTTGTTTTTATTCTGCTTTATCCTTTCGGATAAATACATTCAAAAATAGTTTAATCAGGTTGACCCGCACTATTCCTGCCATATTAAGGTTAAAAGTGCTTCGGTTCGGTGCAGGAAAAATATTAATAACGCAGTTTTCGGATCGTTTGACTTTAATCAGAACGTTTAGTATAAATCGAAAAAGAGCGTCCATAAAAACAGAAACGATTCCGCAGATTAAAACGCTCAGGAATGCGTCGTCGCGTCTTCCGATTTCACCCGCAACTTCAATTTTTTTTACCGACAGCGAACGCGGCAATGCTTTAACGATTTTTCTGAAAAGGCTGCCTCTCCTTTTTTTGCGCGGACGAACGGGTTTCAGCTGTCTGTTGTTAACCTGAAAAACAGTGATGCCGTTAAACGGCTCGTATTCGAGACAATAACGAAGCTTAATTCGGATAATTCCGAAGAGAAGAATCACTTTGATTTTTATTTCACAGAAATATCCGCGCAGCAGCACCTTTGCATCAAGTCGAATTCCGTAAAACAACATAAGCAGTATAACGAAAAAAACGAAGGCTCCGAGCCGGGGCAAAGGCATACGAACAGCAAAAAAACACTTAATCGATTGTAATGCGAAATTGAATCGCTCCATGCTGTCTTTCCTCTTTTCCTGTTTATTGTCGTCGAACGCAAAACATGTCCGCACGGATTCACCGGCATATTTTGCCCGAAATGCCGTTGATTATGTGAGCATTCGGACAGGCTATCGGTCTTTCGACAAAAAAAGCTATACAAAATGAGCCGGATACGGTATAATTTAGCGGTGAATAAGACGACCGCGTACACACGCTCGGCTGTGAGCTTGAGAATTGATTTGCTTTTGCGCGCGGAAGTAAACTTTCAAAAAGAAGTACAGAAAGAAATATACAAATGAAACAGGTTCTCGGCTGCATCAGACGTGCAGATGAACGATACAATATGATACAGGACGGCGACAAGATTTGCGTCGGTGTGAGCGGAGGCAAGGACAGCCTTCTGCTGATGTACGGACTTAAGCTTTATCAGCTTTTTTCAAAGAAGAAGTATGATTTATGCGCTGTTATGCTTGACCTTGGAATTGTTGAACAGGACACAAGCGGAATCGAAATGTTCGCAAAGGAACACGATATTGATTTTGAAGTGCGCAAAACGGATATCGGGGATGTTGTTTTCAACATACGCAAAGAAAAGAATCCATGCGCTATGTGTGCGAAAATGCGGCGCGGTGCATTGAATGACATTGCACTTGAAAAGGGCTGCAACCTTGTTGCACTCGGACATAACCGTGAAGATGTTCTTGAGACTTTTTTGCTGAGTTTGTTTTTTGAAGCCAGATTGAACACGTTTGCACCCGTCACATACCTTGGCAGAACGGGTATCACGGTAATCCGTCCGCTCGTTTTCTTCCCGGAAAAGGATGCTGTTTCCGCTTCGCGCAGGCTCCGGCTGCCGGTTTTGCGTGCAAACTGCCCTGCTGCGGGCCATACAAAGCGTGAAGATATGCGCCTGCTGCTTCAAGACTTCAGGAAAATCGTTCCCGATGTCGAAACGAAGTTTATGAAAGCAATCGTGGACACGCATAAATACGGCATGTGGGACAGAATGAAGCTCCCTCCGCGGCAAACGGGAGGAATAAGGCTCGGAGAGGTTGACCCGCTCGCACTTCCTGCCATAAAATCCTGCATGAAATGTGACGGAACATCGAGTGACGAGTTGCAGCCGGATGAAACGGCGATTGAATTCACAGAACAGTAATGTTGGTATTTGAGTTTAAAAATCAGAAAGGAATTCCCGCGGAACGGGATACGGAATGAAGGATGGACAACAGTATTCACAACGATGAGCAGATTGTGCAGCGACAGGTGATCAAAAAGTATAGCGGCGCACGGCCGTGGCAGGTTGCGGTTTTGATGCTGATGAGTGCGGCGGTTGCGGCTATGGTGCTTTTTGTGGCTCTGCTCGGCGGAAAAGGTCGATATCGGCTGATAGACGGCGGAGCAAAATATGACTCATCCCTTATCAGCACGCTCCTGAGCGAAATAGACAAGTATTATTATTTTCATGATGATGCGCCGGACACCGAAAAACTGCTTGAAGATGCAGCACATGATATCGTTAACTCGATTGGCGATCCTTATGCAGCGTATTATACGAATGAGGAATACGAGGCGTTTGAAAACTCAATCAACGGCAGCTACAAGGGCATCGGTGTACTGCTTGGTGTGACGGACGGAAACGGTGCAGAGATAGTTCGTGTTTATGAAGGGAATCCCGCAGCGAAAGCAGGCATACGGGAAGGCGACACCGTCATTGCTGTCGACGGAAAATCAACTTTGGGGCTTCCTCATGAAGAGGTCAGTGATTTAATCAGCGGTTTGGACGGCACGACCGTTGCACTCACGATTAAACGCGGAGAAGAGACCCTCGAAATTGACGTTGAACGCGGCGATGTATATATTAAACGCGTTTATACGGAAATCCTGGAAAACAGCATTGGTTATATCCGAATTGAATCGTTTACAGGCAATGCCGCCGAAGAGTTTAACGAAGGCCTTGACGGTTTGCTTGGGCAGGGCATTGAGTCACTGATCATCGATTTGCGAAACAATCCCGGGGGTTCGCTGGACGTTGTTGTTGCAATTTGCGACCGCATTTTGCCGGAATGCACAATTACAACCCTTGAAGGAAAGCTTGTTGATCCTCCGCAAAGCTTTGAATCAACGGCAGAGCAGTCATTGGAGATCCCCTACGCTGTTTTGATTAATGAAAACTCCGCATCATCAAGCGAGATTTTTGCTTCCGCCGTTCAGGACAACAAATGCGCGGCACTGATAGGCAAAAACACGTACGGCAAGGGTATTGTGCAGTCAAGCTGGGCTTTGCGGAACGGTCAGGGATACATAAAGCTCACAACCGACGTTTATCGCACACCGAACGGCAAGCTTATTCACGAAATCGGAGTTGCACCGGATATTGAGGTTGAACAAGATGCCGAACTTGTCAACTATGATATATTTTTTATTATGCGTGATTTCGCGAATCGGGACCTGCAGCTGAAGGCAGCGATCGATTATCTTAATAATAAATAAGAAAACGACATCGAACGGCAAAAGACGTAATTTACATTTTCTTCCGTTTGTGGTATACTTTCGAGATAAATCGAAAGGATGGCTCTTTCGCGGCGGGAGCTTATGCTTCGGCAAGAAAAAACTATCAATAAATATGGCAGAATTCATTCACGGCAATCAATCAATTCACTACGAACTTGCCGGGGTGCGGGAGTTCAGGCTCCGGACACCGGTTTTGTTGCTGCACGGCAATGGTGAAGATATGCATATCTTCGATAACATGATCGCACCGCTCCTCGGTGCAAAGGGCTTTGTGCTTATGGACAGCAGGATGCAGGGGGAGTCATTCTCGCTTGACGGCGGGGGGGAAATATCGTATTCAGCAATGGCGGATGATGCCGCTGCGCTGATGGACGAACTCGGAATCAACGAATATGATATCGTCGGTTATTCCGACGGTGGGATTATTGCGCTGCTTATGGCAATGAAAAGTTTCAAAGTTCGAAGGTTCTTCACGATCGGCGCGAATACAGATCCATCCGGGTTAACTGCAAAGGCGGTTCGGGAAATTAAAACCGCATTGCGGCGGGCGAATCACAAGGGCGATGAGCGTACTGCGGCGTTGCTTTCAATGATGCTGAATGAACCGCATATAACCTCGCACCAGCTTGCAGGCATTATTGCCGAGGCGACGATTATACTCGGCAAAAAAGATACGGTTATTGACAGAAAGCATTCCGAACGAATTGCAGATGCTATTCCGCACGGCACTCATGTTTTGATTGAAGGCGCGGGGCATGATGTTCCCGTAACACATCCCGGAGTACTATCCGACCTTGTGCGCACGTTGCTGTAGCGGCCGAACTGCCGATTTGTGAGGGAGTAAGTTTTTTTAAAAATTTCCAAAAAATTTCCAAAAACAGGCAACCAAAAAGCGTGTTCGTGCGTTATATAGGTAGAAGAGGAACGGCAAGGGGTTCCGATTCATGAGTTTCCTTCCTGTTTTGTTTTGTTGGTGCAAAAGACCGTGCGCAACGGTCTTTTGTATTTTTATAACTCTGAATCCATAAATGCAAATGCAAATTGATATATCTTGACAAAAAAGAAAAAACGGGGTATCCTTTATAAAAATCATACCGGAAAGGTGAATTGAATATGATACGAAAACTTACAGCGAAAGATAAAAATATATTTATGGAAATGACGGGTGAGTTTTACTCTTCGGCAGCAGTTATGCACCCGATACCGGAAAAAAACCGCAGCGCGATGTTTGATGAGCTGATGCGGTCGAATGTTTATGCGGAGTGTTTCATGCTCGAATGCGAGGATGGCACCCCGGCAGGTTATGTTTTGACGGCAAAAACTTTTTCACAGGAAGCAGGCGGGCTTGTTGTCTGGCTTGAAGAAGGATACATTCGTGAACCGTATCGTTCAATGGGTTTGATGTCTGAGTTTTTCCTCTACATTGAGCAGCATTGTCCTGCCGCAAGGTATAGGCTTGAAGTTGAACCGGATAACCCGCGCGCAATTGCACTGTACGAACGCAGAGGCTTTCGCTTCATTCCGTACCTTCAGATGATAAAGGGCGAATAACGGCAAAACGAATTAAAAACTAAGGAAAAATTAAAGGATATTTACCCGCTGCGGATAAATATCCTTTTTTGTTTCCGTCTGAACGGAATTTGAAATTAAAAATTACCCTTCGGCGAAATAGTGAGCAACCAGTTCGTTAAGTGAATCTTGGTCGCGAACGCCCATTGTTTCGCGGCAGGAATGCATTGCAAGCATGGGAACGCCGACATCGGCCGTGCTCATGCCGAGTTGACTTGCCGCAAAGGAGCCGAGCGTTCCGCCGCCGCGCAGGTCGGGGCGGTTCATAAACCGCTGATAGGGAATACTGTATTTTGCGCAAATGCCTTCAATCATGCCTATGCCGACGGCTTCGGTTGCATAACGCTGTTCGTAATTCATTTTCAGCGCAGTGCCTTTGTTCATTACGGCATTGCAGGAAGCATCGGAAAGCTCCGCATGGTTGGGGTGCTTTGCGTGTGCAACATCACAGGAAAGCATGAATCCGGATGCGAGAGAATCAATGTATTCGCTGCGGGAGGCACCGAGAGCACAGGCGATTTTTTCAAGCATCAAGCCGAGAGTTGCACTGTCAGCTCCCTGCTTTGTTCCGGAGCCGACTTCTTCATTGTCGAAAAGCACTGCGGCCGTAACGCCGTGGGCACGGTTGCAGTTAACAATTCCGTAAAGCACCGCAAATGCGGATGTGATGTTGTCAAGCCTGGGCGAAGTGAGAAAATCCTCGTCAAAGCCGCAGAGCATGGGCTTTTCGGCGTTGTAAATGCAGAGATCGTAGCTCAGAATCTGCTCCGGAGCGACTCCCGCCAATTCTGCCAGCTTAGATACAAAATATCCGTCCTTGTTGAAATCCTGCTCAACAGACTTGCAAATCGGGAGCATGTCCTTATTGGGATTCAATTCAACACCCTTGTTAACACTGCGGTTCATATGAATCGCAAGGTTGGGAATTGTGAGGATAGGCTTTTCAAAATCCACAAGGCGGCGTTCGGGAGCAAGCACATTGTCACTCTTAAGTGTGATCATGCCGGCAGCGGAGAGCGGTCTGTCAAGCCATGTGTTGTGAATCATGCCGCCGTAGGGCTCGATGCTGAGCTTTGCGCAGCCTCCGGAGACTTGTTCGGGATTGGGCTTTATATAATAGCAGGGCCAGTCAACATGACACGCTGCAAGACGAAAGTCTTCGCCGGGCACATATTCGCAGCCGACATGAAATGCAATAAGCATGGTGCCGAAGCATTTTACATAGTAGTTTCCGCCCTTTTCAAGTTTCCAGGGTTTATTTTGTTCCAACGCCGTAAACCCGGATTCGTCCATGAGTCGAATTGCCTCCGCAGTCGTATGATAGGGTGAAACGGATTTTTCAAGAAACGAAATGAGATCCGCTGTGTTGTTCTTAATCATTTTTTCTCCTTTCTGCAAAAAAAGCTTTACGAAAATTCAACAACGGCGGTCAAAAGCCCGCCTGCAGTGCAATTATCGCAATTTCGTATTCGTTATAATTATAGTGCCGATATGTGCTGCTGTCAAACAATTTTATCCATCATGTTTTTTTCAAAAAAATACCTGTTATAGCTTCGCCGAAAACGGACAAATTAAGACTGCACGCCGCACGAAGCGACAGAATTCGGCACGGTGCTGCAGGATTTGGCAGCTAAGGAAACTCGAATTCAAGGAAGCTTTTGCGTGAAAAGACCATAGATTCGAGTCTTATCCCGCAAAAGAACATATTATGACGAGTATTCCTAAGGAAACTCGAATCCAAGGAAGCTTTTGCGTGAAAAGACCATAGATTCGAGTCTTATCCCGCAAAAGAACGGATTATGACGAGTATTCCTAAAGTCCGGAACATACGGTGTGCTGTGATTACACAAAACAGGCTCGGTGCTGATGCCGACGCAGCTGATGATTTCCGAAGATGAGTGCTTCGGATACGGCGAAGAATGTGAAATCAAAACCGGAGTTTCGTGCACGTGATTATATAACGTCCGCTTTAAAACGCAACTGAGGAGAAAGGCTTTTGAAGCGGACGGCAATGAACGGAGGTGAAAACTTATGGCAAGGAGCAATCGTGTTGCAGTTCCCGAGGCGAAGCAGTCGCTGAAGAACTTTAAAACCGAGGTCGCTAACTCAATGAATATAACCCTTAATGATGGTTATAACGGCGATATTTCCGCCCGCGATGCAGGCAGGATCGGCGGCCAGATGGTTAAGCGTATGATCGAATACGCTGAAAACAATATGCATAAATAATAACAAAAATAAATTACACTGAACAAAATCTGAAAGGAGATTTTACGATGACCAGCAGCAATTCCAGAGAAATGAAGCAGAAGCTCTCCGGTTTCAAGACCGAGGTTGCAAATTCCATGAACATCAGCCTTAACCAGGGCTACAACGGCGATATTTCCGCCCGCGATGCAGGCAGGATCGGCGGCCAGATGGTTAAGCGCATGATCGAGTATGCCGAGCGCAATATGAACGGCGGCAGCAATATGATGAAGTAAGTCGGAATGACTTGCGGCACTGCCTGCCGGCGGATATAATGCTGAGGGCGTGAAGCCTGTGAAGCATAGCCGGCACTCTGCACGGTGCGGATATGATGCACATGCATCAATTAATTCATAAGTGTTGCTTTGAAATAACAAAGCAATAACAAAAGAACTCATCCCTCGGATGCAAGCCGTATCTGAGAGATGGGTTCTTAGGTTTCCGGATTTTAATTACGCGAGCTTTTTCAGAGTTCACTCGGCACTGTGCATTTGCAGAGCTGCCTGTTTTTCGGCAACTTTGCTCATAAACTTATCATTATTTATAACAAAACGTTCATGAACGCCTTCTCCGACGGGGCCGAAATCATCATGCGCAATGACGTTGAAAATGAGCTTGCGCCCATCGATTTGTGCGAGTTCGCATTCACATGTAATGGTTGATCCGACAGGGGAAGCGCTGGTATGCTTAATGTTCACAAGAGTGCCGACGGTACTCATTCCGGCATCAAGAAACGGCCGGACCGTTTCCGAACAGGTGTATTCCATAAACGCAATCAGCGAGGGCGTTGCGTAAACGGGAAGCAATCCGCTCAACATATGTTCAGCAGTGTTTTCGGTTGTGACAACAACAGTTTTTTTGCCTTTAAGTCCTACTTGCAGCATGATTAAAAATTCCTTTCAATATGAGTTTTGATATACTAAACCATAAAACGGAAAGGAACTGCAGCAGTTCCTTTCCGACATGACGGCACCGGACGGTGCACAGAGTTTTGATTTTAACCCTTACTCCTGAACTTCCTGAACGGAGGCGGGGGATTCGGCGGCGGATTCGGATTCAATCTGAGCCGGCTTCTTTTCGGGAAGAGGTTTATTCTCGAAAAGCGCCGCGAATTCCTCGCCGGTTATCTGCTCTTTCTCTCTTAAAACGGCTGCAACGCGCTCAACATCGTCTCGATGTTCATCCAGAATCTTGAGTGCACGGTCATTCTGCTCATCCATGATCCGACGAATTTCGCTGTCAATCTTGGCCGCAACATCTTCGGAGAAGTTGCGTGCGTGTCCGAAACTCTTGCCGATGAAGACTTCCTGCTCGCCTGCCAGATAAACAGGTCCGATAACATCGCTCATGCCGTATTCCGTGACGATTTGACGTGCGATTTCCGTTGCCCGCATGAGGTCATTTTGTGCACCTGTGCTGACGTCGCTGAGGAAGAGCGCCTCTGCGGCACGGCCGCCGAGATAAACGGCGATCATGTCAAGCAGCTTGTGCTTTGTAACGTTTTCATATGTGTCGGAGGGCAGCATTCTGGTGTAGCCTGCAGCACGGCCGCGCGGTATGATAGAAACCTCATGCACGGGCTCGCCGTCCGGTGTGCAGTGTGCAACGACTGCATGACCGACTTCGTGATAAGTGACAACGCGCATATTCTCATCGGAAACAACGCGGCTCTTTTTTTCGGGTCCGTAAAGAACGCGTTTGATAGCCTCGTCAACATCGGCGGAAGAAATTGCCTTTTTGTTTTTCCTTACGGCAAGGATGGCGGCTTCATTCAGCATATTTTCAAGATCCGCACCGGTGCAGCCGGGAGTCAGCTTTGCGATTTTTCCAAAGTCGACGTCCGGTTCAAAGGTCTTGTGCTTAGCATGAACCGCAAGGATCTCCTGCCTGCCCTTAACGTCAGGATAGTTGACCGTGATGCGTCTGTCAAACCTGCCGGGACGGAGCAACGCAGGATCAAGAACATCGGGACGGTTGGTCGCCGCAATAACGATGATTCCCTGGCTGTTGGAAAAACCATCCATTTCAACAAGAAGCTGGTTTAAGGTCTGCTCACGTTCATCATGGCCGCCGCCGAGTCCTGCGCCTCTCTGCCTGCCGACAGCATCGATTTCGTCAATGAAAATAATAGCGGGGGCGCAGCGCTTTGCGGTGTGGAAAAGATCACGCACACGGCTTGCACCGACGCCGACGTAAAGTTCGACGAATTCGGAACTGCTGATGGAGAAGAAGGGGACTTTGGCTTCACCGGCAACCGCTTTTGCAAGCAGTGTTTTGCCTGTGCCCGGAGGGCCGACAAGAAGCACACCTTTGGGAATTCTTGCACCCATTTCGGTGAAAGCTTTCGGATTGCGCAGAAAATCGACAATCTCGCGCAGCTCCTGTTTTTCTTCATCGGCTCCGGCAACATCTTCAAACGTGACATTGTTTCCGAGTTCATCCGCCGTCTTTGCGCGGCTCTTGCCGAAATTCATGCCCTGCTTGTTGTTTGCACGATTCATAAAGAAAATAAATGCCAAGAGCACTCCGCCGATGATAAGATAGGGGAGAAGCACAAGTATCCAGCTGACCTGAGGGGTAGGGTTAAGCTGACAATAGAAACCGTAGTCAAGCACGGTGATGTTGTCTGCAATCAAACCGGAATTAGGGTACTTGCCCGCAATCAGGCTGGCCATTTCCTTCTGGAAGGCTTCGGCAGACTGAACCGTCACGCTGAAATCATAGGTTTTACCCTTTTTGAACTTTTCAAGTTTTTTGCTGAAATCTTCGCTGCTTTCAGATTCCCCGTTCGGCACATACAGGCCGTAAAGAGTTTCCTCCGTGACCTGAACGGCAGCGATTTTTGAGTTCTCAAATCCATTGGCAAAATCATCGTAGCTGTCAGGCAAGCCTTCACGCACGAGCTGGTAAAAATCGGTTGTTTTCAGCTCATCGGGCTTTTTATGGACGCTTTCGTTGCCGCTTGTTACAAAAACAACAAGCGCAGCGATGATCAAAACGTAGATGACTATTGTAAAATAGTTAAATTTTTTATTCTTCAATGCAGCCTCCTCGGTTGTATGATCCTGCAGCGAATCGAGGCATTTCGGATGTACCGAACCGCAACGTTTCGAGCAGAGTTCATTATGTCCTTATAATGATACCACGAACTATAGTTTACCGCAAATATTTTTTTCCGAATCATACCCAAAAACATGTATTGATTGTGGCAGCTGCAGGGCAGGGGGTACAAATCGGGATTATTGGTGCATTTCGCGCGCCGGAAGCATTCGGAAATTTATATTTCGAAAACTCCTGTTGACGCGCCGCAAAAATAATCCTATAATGCAGGTGTGTAATGCAGCCGCCGTATCGACATTCCGTTTCGCGCCGCAGAACGGAGCATGACGCTTTGTTGATTGCGCAGGCAGAGTATAACAGCGTGCACAATCTGCATTTAAAGCCGCTGCCGACGGGCGTATTGCCTTGGAATAATCGGTTTTGCGTTAAAACGGCTCGAACCTGAGCCTTTTCTGCGCGAATAACCGTAAATCAAAGTTCCCTTAGTATAACCCGAAAGCCTGCTTTACACGCAAACGGACAATCCAAGCATTATTCAAAGCAGAATTGCAAAGACTTACGGAGAAAATCCGAAGGCTGTGAGAGTATATTTTGCTCTGATAATACCGCTGAAAAGAGTGAAAAGGAGAAAAAGTTATGAAGAAGGACATGAAAAAGAACTTAATGAAACGAATTGTCGCAATGATCACCGCCGCCGTGATGCTTTTTTCGCTGGCAGCATTCGCCGCCTGCTCAAAAAAGCAGGATGATACGGAAATACGCATTGCCGCACTGAAAGGCCCGACCGGAATGGGCATGGTGAAACTGGCAGATAAGCAGAATTACCCAAATTACACGGTTTCAATTGAAGCATCGCCCGATGCATTGAATCCGCGCATCATTTCCGGCGAAGTCGATGTTGCGGCCGTTCCCGTAAATCTTGCATCCGTGCTTTACAACAAGCTGGATGGCGATATATCGGTGCTTGCAGTCAGCACGCTCGGTGTTCTCTATGTTGTTGAAGCGGGTTCCGAGGTGAACTCTGTGGCTGATCTTGCAGGCAAAACTGTTTATGCGACCGGACAGGGTGCAACTCCCGAATACATCCTTAATTATCTGCTTGATAAAAACGGAGTCGCGGGGTCTGTTGAGGTAAACTATGTCGGCGAGCACGCTGCGCTGGCAACCATGCTTGCAGACGGCAGTGCCGAAATCGGCATGCTTCCGGAACCGAACGTGACGTCAACTCTTGCCGGAAACGACAACATGCGCATTGCATTGAACCTCACCGAGGAATGGAACAAGGTTTGCTCAACGGAGCTTGTTCAGGGCGTTGTTATTGCGCGCAAAAGCTTTGTGAACGAACATCCGGAGGCAATTGAACAGTTTTTGCGGGAATATGAAAAGAGCTCCGCATTTGTAAATGAGAATATCGATGAAGCCGCAAAGCTTATCGTTGATGTCGGGATTCTCGGGAATGTCGAGATTGCAAAAAAAGCAATTCCGAACTGCAACATCAGTTTCAGCAAAGGTGAAGCGATGTATAAAGCGGTTGAAGGTATGCTCGCTGTTCTGTTTGAGGCAAACCCGAAGAGCATCGGAGGCAAACTCCCCGACAAGGATTTTTATTACGGAATCTGAGTTGAACACGGGGTATTTAGTGTTAAACATGACAGAATGAACATATATATTGAGGCTGCGCCGATGTCGGCTGTATGACCGACATCGGCGCAGCGGATTGAAATTTGCATTTGATTTTAATGGCAATTGAACGCAAAAAAGATAAATACGGGAATAAAATGCGGCATCGCGGCGGAGCTTTGCTTCGCATGACTGCCGCAATTGTGTTTTGGCTTCTTGTTTGGCAGCTGCTCAGTTTTTTGATCGGCAGTGAGCTGCTGCTGCCGTCGCCTTGGGCGGTTGTGCGCAGTTTTTGCGGGCTTGCGCAAACAACGGAGTTTTACCGCAGCATTCTGCATACCCTTTTGCGTGTTGCGGCAGGCTTTGCAGCCGGCATGGCAGCAGGCTTACTTGCAGGCACGCTGACGGCGTTTTCACGTGCTGCCGACGTGCTTCTGACTCCACTCAAAAACATCATAAAGGCAACGCCCGTAACTTCGTTCATTGTGCTCATCCTGCTGTATTTTTCGTCCAATGTGACTCCCTCTGCGGTTGCTTTTCTTGCGGTGCTGCCGATTTGCTGGTCTAATGTCTGTGAGGGACTGCGTCAAACGGATAAAAAAATGACGGAGCTCGCGCATGCATATGCTTTCGGCAGGAAAAAAACACTTCGGGAAATATACTTTCCCGCCGTTCGTCCCTACTTATCCGCCGCGGCAACGACAGGTCTTGGTTTCGCATGGAAATCCTGCGTTGCGGCTGAAGTAATTGCGCTCAGCAAAAACAGCGTCGGACGAGCATTATATGAAAGCAAGCTGTATCTCGAAACGGCAGAGCTTTTTGCGTGGACAGCTTCCGTTGTGCTTATCAGTGTGCTGTTTGAAAAACTACTTGTGCATAAACTCTTTAAAAATAAGAACACGGAAGGCGCGGCCGGGAGGCGAAGCGAGAGCCTTGAACACGGACATGCAAGCTGTGAGGCCGAACTGCAATATAAATCCGATGCATATGCCGAATACGGCAGAGATGAGGAACGAAACATATGATTAAGTTGAACAAAGTCTGCTTTTCATATGACGGCGAACACCCCGTTCTTGTTGATTTTTGCATGGAAATTCCGGACGGCGGCGCAATTGCGGTTATGGGAGCGAGCGGAAGCGGAAAGACAACATTGCTTCGGATTCTCCTTGGTCTTGAAAAACCGAATTCCGGTGAAATATTGGGGTTGAACAACAAGCGGTTTGCGGTTGTTTTCCAAGAAGACAGACTTTTGCAGCACAGAACGGCAAGGCAGAATGTTGAAATTCCGCTTATCGGAACGCAGATTGAAAAAACAAATGTTCACAAGATTGCCGGAACAGCACTGAGGGATGTTGAACTAAACGGATTTGAAGATTTTTCCGTAAGAGAACTTTCCGGCGGAATGTGCCGCAGGGTTGCGCTTGCGCGCGCAATCGCATTTGCAAGAAGCGGATTGGGCAGAGATGCCGCAATTCTCGATGAGCCGCTGAAAGGTCTTGATAATGCCATGAAAAAGCGCATTGTTCCAAGGTTTATTGATGCGTTCGCGACCCGCGTTATTATTACTCATGACGAAAATGAAGCAGAGCTTTTCGAATGCGGCACGATAATCAGACTGAACCGAATTTAAATCGGCAGCACTTGTTTTTGAGGAATGCTTTGAAGAATTCGCTTTGTTTCCCTAAATATACTTGCTATTAAGGAAAAAATGAAATATAATTAAAAAGATGGAAGTCCGTGCGGCGTCCGTCCTGCGGATATGCCGCGCTTTAATCAACCTGTAATCACGAAGGGAGAAATATTATGTCACAGAATTATCGCGTACTTGCGATCAATCCCGGCTCAACTTCAACCAAAATCGGAGTTTTCGAGGGCGAAAAACTTGTTTACGAGGGTGTCGTACGCCACACTGCCGAAGAAATTGCAGCTTGGGGCGGAGTTATTGCTCAGGCTCCCATGCGCATGAAGCTTATCAAAGATCTGCTTGCAAAAGAGAATATTGACCTTGCGACAATGGATGCATTTGTCGGCAGGGGAGGCATTGTTCGTCCTCTTAAGAGCGGTGTCTACACGATCAACGAAAAACTTCTTGACGATCTCTACCATTTGCCCAGTGCAAGCCGTCATGCTTCCGCTCTCGGCGGAATCTTTGCCCATGAACTTGGTGAAGAATACGGAAAGCCTTGCTTTATCGCCGATCCCGTTGTTGTTGATGAAAGGAATGACATTGCGCGTGTAACAGGTCTGCCCGATGTAGAGCGCACATGCGTTTTCCATTGCCTCAACATTAAGGCAACTGCAAGGAAATACTGCAAGGAGCATGAAAAAGATTACAACAACACGAACCTTATCGTTGCACATATGGGCGGCGGCATCAGTGTTGCGGCGTCTGAAAAGGGTGTTGTTATTGACGTTAACGATGCAATCGCAGGTGAAGGCCCGTTCAGCCCCGAACGCACAGGTTCAATTCCCATGAAACTCGTTCTCGATATGTGCTTCAGTGGTGATTATACAAAAGAACAGCTTTACGGCTTCTGCTCAAAGACCGGCGGATTTGTTGCGCACATGGGCACAAATTCTGCTCTCGATGTTGAAAACGCTATGCTCGCCGGAGATGAGAAGGCAAAGATGGTTTTCGAGGCTCTCGGGTACAATGTTGCTAAAACGATCGGCGAAATGGCAACCGTGCTTAAAGGCAATGTTGAAGCGATCCTGCTGACCGGCGGCCTTGCATACAGCAAGCCTCTCTGCAAGTACATCTCGGATATGGTTTCATTTATTGCTCCGATATGCGTTTATCCCGGTGAAAGCGAACTTGATGCGCTCGCAGGCAGCGCAATTCGTGTTCTTTCCGGCGAAGAGGATGCAAAAGAATACCTTGGATAATCCTTGCTGAATTGGGGCGTTGACACGATTCCCGATTCAATCACATGAAATCACATGAAAAATAGAAACGGACGTGCTCACTTTCCGGCGAGCATGTCCGTTTTACGTTTGGATCAACAAAAACTTAATTGTTGATTGTGCGTTGAATTAATTTTTCTTAAGTATGGAAACCGCATCCGAAATTGTTTTTTCGTATGCTTCTTTACCGTACTTGTCAACCTCGGCCTTATTCTTTTCACCGTGTGTCAGACAGCCTGCGCCGCCGATACAACCGCCGGAGCAAGCCATACCCTCGATGAAGTTCTCCTTAAGCAGACCGCGGGACTTTTTCATCAGTGCCGCACGGCAGGCTTCGATTCCGTCGCAGGCTATGGGGTTGAGTGCGAAATCCTCATGTCCGGTTTCTTTGAGTGCTTCGGCAACAGCATCCGCAAGACCGCCGCTGCGGGCAAAAATCCTGCCGAAATAGGAAGCATTGTCAAGAACATCCTCTTCAAGGGCAGTGATGTCGATATCCTTGCTGTCAAACAACGCCTGCAGCTCTTCAAACGTCAGCACGCAGTCAACATAGGACTTGACTTCCTCAAGCTGCGCTTCCGCTTTTTTCGCCGTGCAGGGCCCAATGAACACAACCTTGCAGGGAGAATCCGTCTCTTTCAGATATTTTGCAATTGCCGCCATGGGAGACGGATTGTGTGAAATCAACGGAATCAGATCAGGGAAGGATTTTTTAATATAACTCACGAATGCGGGGCAGCATGAGCTTGTCAGGAAACCCTTTTCAACAAGTTCCGCAGATTCGGTCATTGCAACCATATCCGCTCCGAGAGCAGCCTCAATAACGGTATGGAAACCGAGTTTTTTGAGCCCTGTGATAACCTGTCCGAGTTTTGCATAGGTAAACTGGCTCGAAATACTGGGTGCAACAACCGCAAACGTCTTATAGTTGGTATTTTCTTCGCTCTTTTTGATAATGTCAATCGCGTCAAGGATAAATGATTTATCCATGATCGCGCCGAACGGACACTGATAAACGCATGCACCGCAGGAGATGCACTTTGAATTATCGATATGCGCAGCAGAGTTTTCTCCCATGGAAATAGCCTTGATTTTGCAGGCATTTTCGCAGGGACGTTTGCGGTTGGCAATCGCGGTGTAAGGACAGACCTTTGCGCATGCACCGCAGTTGACGCATTTCTGCTTATCGATATGCGCTGTATGGTTTTTGTCATCGAAAGTTATTGCATTGCGCGGGCATGCATCTTCGCAGCGATGAGCAAGGCAGCCGCGGCAGGAATCCGTGACTACATATCCGCCGACAGGGCATTCATCGCAGGCAATATCCATAACCTCGATAACATTCGGATTTGTTTTGTCTCCGCCCATTGCGATTTTGATGCGTTCTCCGAGTATTGCACGTTCCTTATAGATGCAGCAGCGGATTGACGGTGTGTTGCCGGGGGAAATGATCTTCGGCAAATCCAGAAGATTTTCCGTCAGCGTGTCCTTCCAGGCAAGTCTTGCAGTCTCCCGCAAGACTTTATATTTCAAAAACTGAACCTGTGTATCAAACTTTCGCATATATTCCTCCAAGTTGGTTAATTAATTATTTATTAAAAGTAGCTGACCTTAATGCGCTTGCCCATTTTTTTGAGACATTCCGCAAGCTCATTTACAAGGTTCATCTTAATGTTGAAGTTAATCGGCAGATCAGGGTTCTGATGTGCGGGATTTACAGCTCTTCCGACATAGAAGTTTATATCCGTCGCTTCGTCAAAAAGCATCCTTGCAATCTCGGCGGCTCCTCCGCGCTTGTAGCTCCAGTCACCGTAGAGTGCATTTTCGCCAATATGATCCTTGGCATATTCAAGCACACGGTTCATGGTTATAACGCCTTCGGTAACGAGATCAACACCTTCGATTTCCCCTTTTGCCGGAATGCTCGGATCGTCGCCCGAATCCAGACTGACCTTGAGCGGTTTGCCGAGGTACTTTGCGGCAATTTTGCTTGTTGTTCCGCCGCAAACGATATGCTTGCCGCCTTTTGAAAAGAACAGAGACATCATCCTGTCGCAATCATCCGGATTTTCGGGCGGTCCGATCAAAAGGTTGACTTGGTTGCGCTTGCGGAGTTTGACAACGCAGACGGTTGAGTCGTCGCCGGGAGATCCCGAATACTTTGCGTAGCATTCATCAAGCAGTATGGAGCACAGCGTTTTTGCAGAGAAACCCACATCCGAAAAAATTTCCATGTAGTCAACAATGTTTTCGCGTTCCCACCCGAAGGCATAAGACATTCCGCCTGCCTGCACGCCGGCATGAATTACACCATCGCTCATAAGAATGAAAGTGTCGTTCTCAAGAAGTTTAACCTTTGTATGGGTTATCTCTTTGCCGTCAATGTTCATGCTGACATAGGGCAACTCAACATTCTTCCCGTCGCGCATAAAGATGACGTCAGGATTATCGTATTGAAATATCTCCGCCTCTTGCGTCGGAAGAATCTTCAATATCGTGAAGGTTGAATAGGCAAGCCCGCGCACCTGGCAGATAGGGAGCGTTGCGGCGATGGTTTTGACACATTCCGAAATATCGATATTTTCGGAGACCATTGTTGAAATGATCTTTGAAGTCAATGTGGACAGGATGCAAGCCTTAACACCGCTGCCCAAGCCGTCTGCAAGCACAGCAATAAATGTGCCGTCTTCGCATGTGATCGTGCTTACATTGTCGCCGCACAGCACTTCGTTCTTTTTTATAAGACTGTTGAAGCCGACATCAACGCACAGATCATTCATTTGCACTTACCTCTTTCAGCTTTGTAAGTGCAATCTTTGTTTCGGCGGCGGTTTCGCCGAGCAGCATTGCTATTTCCTGAACGATGCGCATTTGCTTGTCAACAACCTGATCGGCAATTTCAACGGTTTTCCGCCTTGCTTCGTCTTTTTGACGGCGCATGGTTTCCGCCTCGGTAACATCGCGCAGAATGCACAGAAGAGAACGATATTCCCTGTCGTAAATGATGGTTTCTTCAACATGACGCCCGTATTCCGCAAGGTAGCAGGGCTTTGAACGTATGCTTCGCTCCGTTTCAAGAACCGATGCAAAATCACCGGGTTCAAGAATGCGAACGACGTTGCAGCCCATGATATCCTCGGCACGACGCATATTCATGATTCTCAGTGCAGCGTTGTTGATATTCTGCACTTCGAGCTTTTCGTTAAGCACAAGAATGCCGAGAGGAATGTTGTTTATTACGCTGTCGGAAAAATTCATTGCTTTTTCTTTCAAGTAGGGAAGACACATGGAGACCTCCGCCTTGCCCTGATAGATTGCAATGGCTTTTTCACGACATGTGTTGTAGCCGCAGGAGCCGCAGTTCAATTCATCGGAAGATTGCTTCTTTCCCATTTGAAGCAAAATCTCTTTGATTTCACTTTCGGAAGGCAGCGGAGCACGCTGCTCAATTGCAGACATCTCTTTTTGCAGCGCGATTGAATCAGGCTGCATAACAGGGAAGTCTTTGCTGCCGGCAAAATGCGTGACCGTGACATAATCTTTTGCGGGGTAGCTGTGAAACTTCTCCATAACCGGGCCGCCGATGCAGCTGCCGACACAGGCAGACATCTCAATGAAACACTTGTGAATGCGCCCGCTTTCAATATCGCGCAGCACGGCAATGCAGTTGTCAACACCGTCTATTGCCATGTATGTGTAATCACTGTTGCTGCAATCCATCGTCTTAAGGATACCGCCGGTGGTGGGGAACAGGCGCGCACGGCTGTCCTCCTTCGGAACAATCTTTTTCTCGGGTTCAATACCCTTTTCTTTGAACCACGCGCTGAGTTCATCGAACGTCAGGACGGCATCGACAATACCGTCATAATGCTCTGCTTCATCTTTTTTTGCAACGCAGGGCCCGATAAACACCGTTTTAGCCTCGGGGTGACGCCGCTTAATGTCACGGCAATGTGCCTGCATTGGGGAAAGAACGGGTGCAAGACAGGACAGCTCGCGAGGGTAGTGTTTCTGAATCAAAAGATTCACGGAGTGGCAGCATGACGAAATGACAACATCCGGTGCATCCTCACGCAGCATGCGTTCATATTCTGTTTTTACAACGGTTGCGCCGATTGCGGTTTCTTCAGCGTCAAAAAAACCGAGTTTCTTCAGTGCATCACGCATGGCTTCAATGCCCACGCCGTCGTAGTTGGCAACAAACGAAGGTGCGATGCTTGCAATAACAGGCGCAGGCGACTGAATAAGGACTTTTGCCTTTTCTGTTTCGTCAACGATTTGTTTAGCATTTTGAGGGCACACAACGAAGCAATGCCCGCAAAGAATGCATTCATTGTCGATTATGTAAGCCTGGTTGCCTGAAAACCTGATAGCTTTAACAGGACAATGGCGAATGCACTTGTAGCAATTTTTGCAGTTGGATTTTTTTAAAGCGATGCAATTCACTGCATGAAGCTCCTTTCATTTTTTGGAATAAGTCGAGCAATTCGCTTTTCAAAAGCATTCCCTTATCTATCGCGGGTTTGTCCGGATAAACAAAGCAATAACCGCTCGGTTTATTTAAGCTTTGCGAGAACGTTCTGCTCAAAAAACGAATTGACCGTTGCGGGTGAAACAGAATGGAATTCGTCGTCAACGGTAACGCAAACACCCTGCTGGCATTTGCCCATGCAGAACGTGCCGGCAAGCTCCACTTCATCGGAGAGATGGTTGCTCTTGATAAGATACTGGAGCTGTTCAACGACCTGGCGCGAACCCTTGATGTGACATGATGAGCCGATACAAACAGTGATTTTCATAGTTGTTCCTCCTGAAACATTAAGTTTAATATTGATAATTTCAAAGTAATCAACGATTAAGCGGGAAAGCATTCGGTTTTATCCCGAAACCAATCAGAGGTTACTTCATTATTGAAAGCAGCAGTTTCTTTCCGGCTGCATTTTCACGGTTATAAAGCATGGATGCCGCAAACGGCAAAAGTGTCGTAATTGCATCGGAAGAGCAGGATCCGTTACGCTTTAGATAGAGCTCGAAATATTCGCGTGCCGTTTGTTCTCCGCATGTGAGCCAAAGCATAAGGCAGCATATTGCAGCATCGGATTCCGGAGTTCCCGAGTAAGCGTACGCCCAGTCGATAATATAAAGCTCGCCGCCTGAAGATAAAATGACATTTTCGGGTGCAAGGCTGCCGTGACAAAGCTTATCCCCGGCAAAAGCCGCATGTTTACCGCTGTTAAAAGCAATCTGAACGATATCCGCTGCGTTCGGTTCATCGTGCGCCGTACATGCAGTACCTGTGCTGCGAAAATTCGGCGCTGTGCGCGGATTGCGGATGCATTCGGGGCAGCGTGTACCGTTTATCGAAAGCTGAGCATCAATAAGCAGGTTCAGCCGCTGCGCGCGGAAATCAACATCATCCCTGTCGCTGCACAAAATCGGACTTCCGACGATATAGTCATAGGTAATGAGGCGTTTGTTGCCGTGCAAACTGACTTCACGCAGATTGGGAACATTCAGCCCGGCTTCGGCGGCGGCGACCATGTTTGTTGCTTCGGAGAGCACAAAAGAAGCGGGAAAGTCATCTTCCAACACTTTTATGCAGAGTTCTCCGTCTCGAAAAACGGTTCTGTTGTTGCGGACGGAAATTATTCTGTCAAATTGCATATGTGCACTCCTTTTATAACCGATCACAGCGATTGAGCTTTAAGCACAGCAAGTGATTGAGCAATATTCTCGTAGCGAATGATCGTATCGTTCGGCGGGATCAGCTTGCAGGGCGCAAGGCAGAGCATCATCTTTATTCCGGCATTGTATAATTCGTTGCAAGCCTGCTGTGCTGCTTCGGCCGGAACTGCAATAATGCCGATCCTTGCATTGTGTTCGCTGCAGAAAGAATCAAGCTCTGAAACAGGATAAATATATTTACCTTTTGGTGAAGCAACAGGTTCGGCAACAGCAATGTCGAAAGCGGCAAGAATATTTAAACCGTAATCCGCAAATCCGGCATAGTCAAGCAATGCCCTTCCGAGTTTCCCGGCACCGATAATAACTGTTCCGCCGTCCTTTTCGCTTAGGCAGGAAGCAAGGCTTGCCGTCAATTCGCCGACTTTGTATCCGGTTTTCGGCTTTCCGGAACCGCAGAGTGCGCGCAAATCTTTCCGCACCTGAACTTCGCCCAATTCAAGCTCTTTTGCAATCGTTGTTGCGGATATATTCGCCGTGCTGTCTTCAATTCCGCGCAGAAACTTAAGGTAAGCGGGTGCGCGTCCGAGCGTTGCACGGGATATCTTGGGGTTGATCATTTCGGTTCCTCCTTTGGCATTGATTCGTCCGCATTTCGGCAGGCAAGGCTTTGTCGATTTTTCGACTGACTGCACTTTTCATGTTGATATTCTAAAGCAATGAGCGGATAATTGGAATTGCCGTTTTCGCATAACGGTATTGAATTTATCGATATACATGAGTTTATTTAATTAAATGAAGGAAAAAATACGATACTTACCGGATTGTGAAATGAAAAGCGCATTTCAAAAAGTGCGTTTCAGACCATTGACAAAGGGTTCGGGACGAGAGTTCCGGGTCATTTGTCGTACTATAAAAGGTTTTGAAAAGTGATACAATATATGCGCAAAAAGCAGTGCGGAGGAACAGCCGGATGCTTTGGCAGAACAGCTTTCCCGAATCAACGAGCAGCTTGCGATCAAAAACAGACGGGCAAAAAGAGTTTGGAAAGCAATAGCCTTCATCGTCGGCGGCATTATTGCTGTATATGTCCTGGTTTTAATTCTTGCAACTGTCTTTACCTTTTCGCCCAACCAATCCGGCACAACAGACAGCTCACAGCCTATTGAGTCAATCGTGGAAAAAGAATGAGAATCGGACAATTTCATCGCTGCGGTGCGGGAATATCCCGTACCGCAACTGCTTCCCCCAAACTTTTCAGTAGAAAAATTCACAAAGATATGATATAATTGCATTGATTCAGAACAATAAAGGGAGCTTTTCGGAAGATAATGAATTTGAAAAACAGAGCAAAGGAGGGCGTTCAGTGTCAAAGTTTGATTTCAAGAGGAAGTATCTTATCATTTATTTGTGCCTGATTATTTTCGACGCCTTTCTTATGCTGTGCCGCTGGCTGGAACATATCGTCCCGAATGTGCGCCTGTTGCCCGACTTTTTGCTTGACCATATTACCAATTTTGCACTTTGTATGCTGCTCCTGTTGATTTTCGGAATTACCGTTCTGTCCTTTGGCGGAAAGTTTAGAGGCATTACGGCAGCGGCATTGGTAATGGGCGTATTAAACATTGGGTATGAGTGTTTTATTCCGATACGGAATACCCCCGACATTTTGGACGCCGTGTTCGGCGTTATCGGCGTTGCAATCGCATACGTTTTTCTGATACTGCTCAGGAAAAACGGGCTGATTGCCAAATAATTCTCCTGACATTTTTGAAATCGTAACCCCACATATTCTCATCTGCGGAGGTCTGTTATGAATAATAAAACAAAACAAGGCGGGCTTGGCATCGTATCCGTTCTGACGATTATCTTTGTTGTGCTGAAGCTGTTGGGAGGTATCAAGTGGAGTTGGATATGGGTGCTTTCACCCATATGGATTTCCGCTGTGATTGTGGTCGCTGTGTTTTCTGTTATCCTGATTGGCGGTAGGATTAAAAAGGGGAAACGGTAACTTCCCGCTTCCAAAGCCGAACAACTCTCCAAGCACCTGTTTTCGATACTGAAAGCAGGTGCTTTTTTTTCCCGAACGGCGGCATTTTCAGAAAATGAGCAAGGCAGTATAAATTCCTTAACTCACTTTTGAAAGTCGCTCACAGCAAAGACAACCGGCGATTTTCACCCCGAAAAACCGAATAATTACGCCATATCCTCCAACTGTCGAAAAATGGGACGGCATGGGGCAGTTGCATTAGTCCCCAAAACAAAACCGGGCAACTCAGGAAGGGTTGTCCGGTTTGCTGCTTTCGTGTATAATTAAATTGCTCAAAAACTAACAGAAAACGAGCTGATTGTACAATGAAAACGAGCAAAAATCAAGCAGTCATGCCGATAAATGTTGCAACAATGATTGACTAAAACGATCCGGTATTTAAAATGGCCGAGATTCCGGAAAAATCAAATTACAGAAAACTGTATTCCGATTATCGCAGGCGGTGGAGAAAGATTGACCCTGAGGTTATGTTTTCGATTGTTGTATATGCAAACATGCGAGGAATTTTCTCGAGCAGAGCTATAGAAGAAGCGTGCAAAACCGACATCAGGTTTATGTGGCTGCTGCAATACGAACCGGCACCGGATCATACCACGATAGCAAGATCTCTTGAAAAAACATGAACGGATGTGCAGAAGGGCTTTTTTACCAACTTGTTCAAAAGCTTTCGGAAATCGGCGAGATTGAATTCGAATCAATGTTCGTTGACGGAACAAAAACTGAAGCAAATACAAACAAGTACCGATAAAGGCATTCTTCTCCGAATGAACCGTTCGATCCAAGTTGAAGGTGCTTTCGGCGTTTTAAAACAGGATTACAGGTTCGGAAGATTCCTCGCCCGAGGGAAGCCCAGCAACGAAACCCGTCGAACCCATTATCGCCTTGGACGATATTAAACAGGGCAAGCATAAGCTCCATAGCTCCGCTGCGCCCGACGCTCATGACGGTGCTGCTCTGCTACCCCCGTATCCCGGGTGATCACATCGCTGATGTCTGCATTACACCGCGTATTTTATGAAAAAGCGCCGCATGTTCCTTCGTCCGGGAGTTGTGAAAGGCCTTTGCCGAAAAATGATCCGCAAAATTTCTGTTAACCCCCCCTTTACCCTCTTGACAGGGAAGACGGCTTGATCTATACTAAGCGTGAAGAATAATTCTTGTTCTTGCAGGGGAGCGACTATGTCTAAATATACAGAAGTTATACTTGCCGCCGTAACAAAGCTTCGACGGCATCCGACGGCGGAGCAGGTGTTTCTGGAGATGAAAAAGGAACATCCCAGCATCGCTTTGGGCACCGTGTATAAGCATCTGAATGCTTTGGCGGACGAGGGTCTGTTGCTCCGCATCACGGAGCCGGGTTCGCCGGACAGATATGACCGCACCGAGCGGCACGATCATCTGATTTGCAGTCGGTGCGGGAAGATAACGGACGTCTGTTTGAGAGATCTCACAGAACCCATCGAAACCGGGCTCGGGCAGAGGATCCTCTCTTATGATCTTAAAATCCGGTATATCTGTCCCGATTGCAGGGAACAGGAAGAAAACAACACTGAAGGAGGAGCCCGATGAACGCTAACGTATCTAAGCTGCTCAACGAGCAGATCAACAAGGAGTTCTACTCCGCCTATCTGTATCTGGATTTTGCCAACTACTACGCCGCCGTGGGCTTAGACGGCTTTGAGAACTGGTACCGGGTACAGGCGCAGGAGGAGCGGGATCACGCCATGCTGTTCTATCAGTATTTGCAGAACAACGGCGAGGGTGTCACCTTTGAGGCTATCGCAAAGCCGGAGTGGGAACGAGGCGACCACATGACACCGCTGAAGAAAGCGCTGGAGCATGAGAAGCTGGTCACCGCCAGCATCGACGCCATCTACGCCGCCGCATACGAGGCCAAGGACTTCCGCGCCATGCAGATGCTGGACTGGTTCATCAAGGAGCAGGGCGAGGAGGAAAAGAACGCCGCCGACCTCATCACCAAGATGGAGCTGTTCGGCGGAGACAGCAAGGGGCTGTATATGCTCAACAGCGAGCTGAAGGCACGGGTCTACACCGCGCCATCGCTGGTGCTGTAAGCCTTGCGCGGCTGCGGGCCTTTACATCAGACAAAAGGCAGACTGCATACAGGTGGCCTGCTTTTTCTTCTGACAGAGAGTTAGAGGCGGCTAACTGTATATAAAACAGAAAGGAACTCAGAGCTTGAACAAGGAAAAGGAGAAACACCCATGCCGGATAAACAGCTTTTGCGCCTCTTGGGCGAGGACAAACGATATATCTACCGCGCCGTTTTGTGGATGCTTACGGGCTCTTTGTGCAGCATCGGCTTTACGGCCTGCCTGTGCTATGGGCTTCATCTGCTCCTTATTGATGCGAAGGCGTCCCTCTATTTGCTTCCTTTCGTTTTGGGAGCGGTATGCGCGGCGGTGCGCTTTCTTGCCACGATTCGCGCCGCGGCGGTGCGGGACAGGCTGGGGCGCAGCGTGAAGAAAAGCCTGCGGGCACAGCTGTACGCAAAGCTCCTGCGTTTCGGCGTGCGGGAGACGAAAACCGTAAAAATAGCAGGGCTTACCCAACTGGCCACGGAGGGCATCGAGCAGCTGGATCTGTACTATTCTTCCTACCTGCCGCAGTTTTTCTACGCCATGCTCTCGCCGCTGCTGCTGTTCGGCATCTGCATTTTCATCAACTGGCGCGTGGCGGCGGTGCTGCTGGCCTGCGTGCCGCTGATCCCGGTGTCCATCGTGGCGGTATCCCGCTTTGCAAAGCGCATATTCGCCAAGTACTGGGGCAAATACACCGCCATGGGCGACGTGTTTTTAGACAGCGTGCAGGGACTGAAGGATCTGAAACTCTTCCGCGCGGACGCAAGGAGGCAGGCGTATATAAACAGGAACGCAGAACGGCGGAGGACTGGAGTTGGAGGACGTACATTTTTCCTATGCGCCGGGGCGGGAGACGCTGCACGGCGTATCCGCCGTTTTTTCCTGAGCGGGGCATGACCGCCATCGTGGGAGAAAGCGGCTGCGGCAAGACCACCGGCGCATCAAGAAAACCGGCGGTTCGGAACTGATCGAGGCCGCATGGGGAGATTCAGCGGTGCTGTGAGGGCTTGCCGAGAGGCACTAGGCGGCAAAGAAACAAAAAAGAGATAAGGGCAACGGCTATGAAAGAACACAAGAACTTCTGGGACAGAAATGCCGGTCGGTATGACCGCTTTATGCGAAAGGATAGGGCGGCATATGAGGAGATGTATGCTCTCCTCCGGCCGGTCGTGAAAGCCAAAACGGTGCTGGAGCTTGCTACCGGCACGGGATTGATCGCAAAGCACATCGTGAACGCGGCGGCACACATCGAGGCGACGGACGCCTCCCCGGAGATGATCGCCGAGGCAAAGCGGGATAATCGCTCGGCAAAGCTGTACTTTTCCGTGCAGGATATGTTCCGCCTGCCCTATGCGGATAAGTCCTTTGATGTGGTGATCGTGTCCAACGCACTGCATATCGTGCCGCAGCCGGAGAAAGCCCTTGCCGAGATCAGACGGGTGCTGAAGGACGACGGCGTGTTGATTGCGCCGACCTTTACCCACGCAGGGAACTCGTTTACCGGCAAGGTCAGGGCATTTTTCATGAAGCTGGCAGGCTTCCCCCTCCACGGTAAGTGGACGAGCGAGGAATACTTGAGTTTTCTGCGGCAGAATGGCTGGACGGTGCAAAAAAACGTTGTTCTGAAAGCGTCATTTCCATTAACTTATACCGAATGTGTGAAATCGGAGGTGTGATATGTCATTCTTTGAAAACACCCGCAAGCCCGTGGGCTTTGGCGGGAAAATTATGGTCGCCATGATGAATGTCGGGCACAGCGCCGTGGCCCGGTGGGGGCTGCAATTTTTAGAGCTTGCGCCGGACGCCAAGGTGCTGGACTGCGGCTGCGGCGGCGGGGCGAACATCAAGAGACTGCTGAAAAAATGTCCGCAGGGCGTCGTCAAGGGCATCGACTATTCATCCGTCAGCGTGGAGAAGTCGAAAAAGGTCAACGAGGCCGCCATCGCGGAGGGACGCTGCGCCGTTTTGCAAGGCAGTGTGGCGGATATGATGTTTGCAGATAACGGGTTCGACGCGGTCACAGCCTTTGAGACTGTCTATTTCTGGCCTGATCTGCCCCGATGCTTCCGGGAGGTTTATCGGGTGCTGAAGCCCGGCGGGACATTTCTCATCTGCAACGAGAGCAACGGCGATACGGACAGGGACGAAAAGTGGACGGAGATCATCGGCGGCATGACCATCTATAAGGACATTGAATTAAAGGCGTATCTGGAGCAGGCGGGCTTTCACGAGGTGCAGATACACAAAAAGAAAAGCTGGCTCTGCATTACGGTGCGGAAATGAGGTAGAAGCAGACAGATGAAGGACAACGAACTTCTATTCGACCGCAAAAGCCATGTGTTGTATTCCAAGCCCTGCAAGAAAGAAATCCTGGCGAAAATCGCTCTGCACTACCCGGAAGCGGAGCGGGAGGCGGTTTGGGAACAGGTACAGCGGCAGTATGCGGACTTTCTCTCCGACTGGCGTACCGATCTCGGAGGGAAAAAGAACTTCCACAACGGCGCGGGAGGCACCTACGACTGCATCGCCATTATGAGCTATTATGCCGTGTGCAAAGCGGTTACATCGTTTCGTGAAATCGAAGAGATGGAGGAAAATCTGATTCTTCCGACTTTCCGCAAGCTGAAATTTGTGGACTGCAACAAGCCGTTCTGGAGGAAGCTGATGTACAAGGCGTTTGTTCGTGCGAAAAGCGGCTGCGACAAATGGCACGATTACGAGATGACGGTTGCACCTTACGAAAACGGCAAGCCAATCTATTATGAATTTACATCGTGTCCGGCAGCGGAGTTTGCTATCCGGCACGGCCTTACCGACATCATGCCCGCCCTGTGCAATGTGGACTATGCGTCCATGGAGCTGCTCCACGCAAGGCTGGTGCGGACGACTACCTGCGTGGATGGCTGCCGATGCGATTATACCATCTGCGGCGATAAAGACCCGTATCTGAAGGCGCATCCCGAATACCGGGACGAGGCGGGATTCAGAAGAAACAAATAATACTGCAATGCAAAGGCGGTGAGACAAATGGAAACCTTTCTTGGAATCATGATCCCTTTCTTGGGAACAGCACTGGGCGCGGCCTGCGTGTTCTTTATGAAAAAATCCCTTGGCGATCTGGTGCAGCGCTCCCTTGCTGGCTTTGCCGCCGGTGTGATGGTGGCAGCGTCCATCTGGAGCTTGCTGATCCCCGCCATTGAGCAGTCGGAGGATATGGGGAAGCTGTCCTTCCTCCCCGCCTTTATCGGATTTTGGGTCGGCGTGCTGTTTTTGCTCCTGCTTGACCGTTTGATTCCCCATCTTCATGTGGGAAGTGAACAGGCCGAGGGTCCGAAAAGCAAGCTCGGGCGCACCACCATGATGGTGCTGGCTGTTACCTTACATAATATCCCGGAGGGAATGGCAGTCGGCGTGGTGTATGCAGGCTTTCTTTCGGGAAATACGCAGATTACTGCGGCAAGCGCACTGGCGCTGTCCCTCGGCATTGCCATTCAGATTTTTCCCGAGGGGGCGATCATCTCCATACCGCTCCGGGCGGAGGGGGAAAGCAAGGACCGAGCGTTTCTCAGCGGTGTGCTTTCCGGTGTAGTTGAGCCTATCGGCGCGGTGCTGACGCTTCTTGCGGCGCAGCTGGTGATCCCGGCGCTGCCGTATTTTCTGAGCTTTGCGGCGGGCGCCATGCTCTATGTGGTGGTGGAGGAGCTGATCCCGGAAATGTCGCAGGGAAAGTACTCCGACATCGGCACGATTTTCTTTGCGGTAGGCTTCAGCGTGATGATGGTGCTGGATGTGGCGCTGGGATAGGCGCGGCTGTGCCGCTGCTCTTGCAACAGCGATGACATCAGCTACGCCGGTCTGCACCCGAGGCTTGCTTGGCAGAGAACCATGACATTGGGGCGCGGCGGCAGTCGGTGATCCTCTCTCAAGAGCCGTCGGACGAAAACGTCCTGCGCGCCGCCATCGATGCCGCCTGTTATACCGCGGGGGATATCCAAACGAAGACATGCGAAAAGAAGGAGCTGTTCCCCTTCTTGAAGAAGCAGTCGGTGATCTTTGAAGAGCCGCCTTCGGGCGGCTTCTCAAGGGCTATATGGTTAGAGTATGCTAACCAATAAACATTCAAAGGAGGCGAGAGCAAATGTCTGAAGAAATACTGGTTCGTCAGGGTGCGCCCACGCTTGCGGGCATCAAGACGGGGAGCCTTTTTCCCTGCCCCTGCGAGGATCGCGAGGCGTTGCTGTCCGACATCAGGAAGCTGAACCGGCGGCTGTCGCCCAAGGGGCTTTGCCTGCTGCCGCTTCGATTTCTGCCTGGGCAGGCGCTCCTTTACCTCTATCGCCCCGCCGGACTGCGGCGGGATCTGCGGGACGCGCAGGCGTCCGAGCTGCTGCGGCAGGCGGGCTACGGTGACGAGAGCTGTGAGCGCTGTGTGGCGCGGCTTGTCTGCCGCTTCCGCGAGAGTAGTGAGTTCCCCTACGAGGTAGGGCTGTTTCTCAGCTATCCGCCGGAGGACGTGAAGGGCTTCATCAACCACTGCGCGGGCGGTTTCAAATGCGCGGGGCTTTGGAAGGTCTACGGCGACGAGGAAAAAGCACGCTCGCTATTCGAGAAATACAGAAAATGCACGGAGATCTACTGTACACTTTGGCAAAGCGGCTTGAAGCTGGAGCAGCTTGCCGTTGCAGTTTGATCATATAAAATCATTAAAAGAAAGGAATTTAAGAAAATGAAAACTGCTGTTGTTTATTGGAGTGGTACGGGCAATACGGAGGCGATGGCGCGTGCTGTTGCCGAGGGCATGACTGCCGCAGGCGCGGAGGCTGTGCTGCTCACGCCCGCCGAGGTCGCGCCCGGCGATCTGAACGCCTACGCCGCCATCGCCTTCGGCTGCCCCGCCATGGGCGCCGAGGTGCTGGAGGAAACGGAGTTCCAGCCCATGTTCGATGCCTGCAAGCGCAGTCTCGGCGGCAAACGCGCGGCACTGTTCGGCTCTTACGGCTGGGGCGACGGCGAGTGGATGCGCACTTGGGAGAGTGACTGTGACAGCGCAGGGGTGAACCTCGTTTGCGAGAGCGTGATCTGCACGGAGACTCCCGACGATGCGGCACTTGACGCCTGCCGCGCCCTGGGTAAGGCGTTGGTGGAGTGAGAAATGATGCCCGCCGCTGACGGGAACTTTAGCGGCATGTTGCGCGGCTTGCGTTTGCCAAACAGCCCATCAGAAAAGGCAGGGACACCTCTTGCGGTGTTCCTGTCTTGCGCTGTATAGCGATGCTTGGAGTATTGAAAAAGAATATGCTCAACATTGTTCTGTTTATCATCCTCGGTGCGCTCTGGTGGGGGGCATGTCGGAAAGAACACTTCCGCCGTTGGGTAGAGTATTTGCTTTTGATTCCCATCGCCTATGAGTTGGGTCATCTTTGCGTGCTGGGCTTCCGAACTGTCTCTTACTCAGAATGGCGTGACTTTCAGCTTATTCTTGCTGTCGGCATACTCCTTTACCGTGCCATGTTGCTGGCATTGAACTTTTTTACACCGGAAAAGATTTTTTGAGCATACGCAGACAGGATCATAGATGATGTTCGGATCTTCTGCAACAGGTTCATCCTTACCCATTTTGCCATGGCGTTTGATGTGATGCCTGCCTCACGACGAAGTGTGGTTTTGTTGATTTTCTTATCAATCATCAGTTTCCAAAGCCTGTTGTATGAATAAAGCCATCGTGGCTTCCTCCGTTTCTGATTCTGCCTTGGTGAATGGCACATCAAGGCTTTGATTATTATTCCGCATAATCACCCTATTTTCAACAGACTTCAGCATATTTCAAAATAAAATCTATTATCTCAACCGGAACGAACAGAAGGGAAAACTTGAGCCTGTCACTGCCTTCCCATGCAGATATACTCTTATTTAAGGCTCTTTATCTGCGTGGTTTTATGGTTTAAGTCCTACCTCCTAAACACTTTTGTATTTTTTGCGGAGCAAAGAAACTCAAAAAGTACACCGGTGTTTTCGTGCAATTTCTGCCGCTGAAAGCAAAAAATCGGGCTCCGTAGCAGCCGATCGACTGCTCCAAAGCCCGTTTTTCTAATATTCGCCCTGTATTTTGCCCTGAAAGCAAGAAAAAACCTCTCTTGTCTTGGCAGACAAAAGAGGTTTCTTTTATGGTGGACGGGGATGGATTCGAACCATCGTAGTCTGTGACAACGGATTTACAGTCCGCTCCCTTTGGCCGCTCGGGAACCCGTCCGAATCAGCATATTGATTATAGCATAAAAATGTCAACTGTCAACATTCCGGCAAAAATATAAACATTATTATTCCGGTTTGCTCTTGTTAAGCAGGCAATAATATGATATAATTTCAATGCTGATTTTGATTTTACTTGAAATAAAGGAGATTAGTTCATATGAACAACATTCCGACCCCGCATATTTCGGCAAAAGCAGGCGATTTTGCTGAAACCGTTCTTATGCCCGGCGATCCCAAGCGGGCAAAGTTCATTGCAGAAACTTATCTGAATGATGCTGTGCTTGTTAATGATGTCCGCGGAGTTCAAGGTTACACCGGCTATTATAAAGGCAAGCGTGTATCCGTTATGGCCAGCGGAATGGGCATGCCGTCCATAGGAATCTATTCCTACGAACTTTTTAATTATTATGACGTAAAAAATATCATTCGTGTCGGTTCCGCAGGAGCAATTCATCCGGAATTAAAGATTCGAGACATCGTTTTCGGCATGGGGTCATGCACAAATTCGAACTATGCGGCCCAATACAGACTGCCCGGCACTTTTGCGCCGACAGCAAGTTTTAGTCTTTTGCAGAAGGCAGTTGCCGAAGCGGATAAAGCAGGTGTGCGTTACATGGTTGGGAACCTTTATTCCTCCGATACATTTTACGATGATGCTCTCAGTCTTTCCGATTGGCAGAAAATGGGTGTGCTTGCTGTTGAAATGGAGAGTGCAGCGTTGTACTGCAACGCGGCGCGTGCAGGGAAAAACGCTCTTTGCATATGCACGATTTCCGATTGTCCGTTTAATCCGGGTCAGGATTGCACGGCGGAAGAGCGGCAGAACACGTTTACAAAAATGATGGAAATCGCACTGAATATCGCATGAGTTCATCTGCATTTTATAAAAATCGATTAATCTTTGTGATGCGGCTGCATTCGCAGCATCACGGGAACGCAGGAAGAGGTATTAAGCGATGAGCAAACGTATTGTTAAATCGATCATAGCACTATTCTTCGTGGCAGTGGGTTTGAGTGCCGCTCAGCTTATATGCAGTGGCAGCTTTATTGCGTCTTTCGGCGAAAAAGCACAAAAATGGCTGCCCATATGTATTTTTTGCGTTCTCGGTGCAGGCTTCGGTGTATTCGGATATGTTATTGCGCCGCGTTTGGTTAAAGCATATCACTTTGTTACCGGCAGCATTATGCGGAGGTTCACCGACATGCCGCTTTCCGTGATTTTTGTCGGTGTAATCGGACTGATTCTCGGATTGCTTGTCGCATTTTTGTTGAGCACCTTCCTGCTGAATATCGAGCCGCATTTTATCGGCATCATTCTTGCAGTCAGCGCGTATTTAATTTTTGGAACTCTCGGCTGGCTGATTCCCACAAAGCGCAGTAAGGAAATCGTTCTGCCGTCGTGGTTCAAGCTCGGAGAAAAGGGAGGACGCACGGTTGCGGCTCCGAAAGTTCTCGACACCTCGGCAATCATTGACGGAAGATTTTTTGACGTCTATAAAACCGGCATAATTGAGGGAATCGTGATGATTCCGCAGTTTGTGCTTGATGAGTTGCGTCATATTGCGGACAGCACGGATTCGGTCAAGCGTGTGCGCGGCAGGCGCGGACTTGATATGCTTCAGGATATTCAAAATTCTGCGGCTGTGCAGTCGATTGCCGTTTACTCGCGCGACTACCCCGATATCGCTGAAGTTGATGCTAAATTGCTGCGTTTTGCATCCGAACATCACGCAATGATCGTTACCACCGACTATAACCTCAACAAGGTTGCAACTGTTCAAAAGGTTCCTGTTTTCAACATCAATGATCTTGCAAACGCACTCAGAAGCAACGTTGCTGCCGGCGAAGATGTTGTTGTTGATATTGTTAAAGAAGGAAAAGAATTCAATCAAGGCGTTGCCTACTTTAACGACGGCACAATGGTCGTTGTTGACGGTGCAAAGCGTTATGTCGGAAAATCCGTTACAGCAACAGTAACAAGTGTTCTGCAAACATCCGCAGGAAAGATGGTTTTCGCAAAGCTCCGAGAGGAATAGACGCAATTCATCTTTCCGGCAATCATTAAGTTTATGCCCGCGTTTTTTAGCACCGCCCGGATCATTGACAAAGGGTTCGTGACGAGAGTTCCGAGCCCTTTGCCGTACTATAAAAGGTTTTGAAAAGCGATACAATATAGGCGCAAAAAGCAGTGCGGAGGAACAATAATGTCTACGACAGGTAAACGCAGCTTACAGATGGTTCATCGGATACGATCCGGCCGAAAAACTGCTCGATGCAAGTGCGCTCCGGCAGAACAGACTCCGCAGATACAAGAACGGCGATGTTTCACAGCGGATATTCGACGAGATCGTTCGACAGGCAATGGCAAAGGGACTTGTGGGAGGAAAGATTCTATATTCGGACAGTACACACCTGAAAGCCGCACACGGCAAAAAGCCTTTGAAATTCGATGGCGATAAGGTCAAAAAACAGAGAGCGGAAGAGAAAGAAAACTACTTTGACTATGACAGTCAAGGCGGCAACGCAAGCGGAGGCAGCGATGATGTTAAGACGGTAAAGGCGCGTACAACAGACACTGCAGCGGATTTATGCACCGGGAAGGTAAACCGGAAGGCTTCTTCTATCTTGACCGCAGAACCGTAGACAGCAAACATGACATCACCGATATATTCGCAACACCGGGAAACACAAACGATGTGAAGCCCTATCTCGGAAGACTGAGGGTACAGATTGACAAATTTGGGTTTGACGTAAAATACATAGGACTTGACGCAGGCTGCAGCATTTCAAACATTTGCAAATATCTTTACGACATGGGAATACAGGCGGCTATGGGACACCGCCGCGGCTGCCAACAGAAAGGAAAATACGGAAAAAGGGTAAAAATACTTACAAGAGAAGAAAGTAAACGGCGGAACGCAGCTTTGCCGATTCCAAAGAATTACACGGCCTCCGTTATTGCCGTATGCGGGGGCTTTCCAAGGTTACCGAGCAGCGCCTCCTCACTGCCGCCGTGCAGAATATGAAGAAAACAGCTTCCCTCTGTCGGGGAGTACATCCGACTTCTTCGCGCTTTTTCTATGCTTTAACAAAAAAACAAAGCCTATCCTTGCTGCAGATGGGCTTTGTCAGTGGTATGGACGCACTCAAAAGAGTACGCCGAAAACTGTATATATCGCTCTTATCTGTGTGCATCGATGACTTTGCGTTTGGATGCGCAAAGCTCTGCAATGAATAGCCTGTCTAAAGAAGATAACGAATAATCTTTGCGGTGAACCAGAAGGTCCTTGTAGATTTTCAGTTCCTCGTTGCAGGGAATTTCGACAAGATTAAACCTATCCAAGGTTTCTTGGGGAATCGGGGAGACCCACATAAAGCAATCGCTGTTTCTGCTCAACAGTTCGAATTGACTGCCGCGCTCGTAAACAAAAATACGTCGATTTGAGTTGTCGGGCAGCTCCTCTTTTTTTGACGCAGCAAACGGCATTGAGGGCACATAAGGGTCGGCATGAGCAATTTCGATATAGTCTTTAAGCGTGTTAAACTTAACACTGCCGGCGCGTGCAAGGCTGCTGTTTCGACCTGCAACCAAAACATAGCGGAATTCGGCTACGAGTTCGTAGGCGAGATTCTTTTCTTCAAGCATGTCCTTATAGTACTTGTCATATTCCGCAGCATAGCGTACAATGCCGAGGCGATAATCCTCCTGCATAACATTTTTCACAGTGTTTGCCGAGTTGGTTTCATAGTAAAACGCATCGATGGCATCCGAGGGCTTAAACAGCAGTGAGAATGCCGTGAATGCATCGGAAATATAGCTTGCACGGGGGCATGAAAGCGAAAAACGCTGACGTTGAGTGCCGGAACGGCGGAAGGCGGCTTCAACTTCATCAACCTGTTTAAGAATAGCTTTTGCATAGCGAATAAAAACTTCACCGTCGGGCGTCAAAAACATACCCTTTGCACTGCGGTCAAATATTTTAATGCCAAGATTCTGCTCAAGCTCCTTTATTGCGCGGCTGAGCGTAGGCTGCCCGACAAAAAGCGTTTCCGATGCTCTGTTGATTGATTTTGCTTCCGCAATCTCAACAGCATATTTCATGTGCAGCAGGTTCATGAGAAGCCCTCCGGTTTCTGTTCGTGACTGAGGCAAAGGATGATGCAGAAGCAGAACATAAATGCGCTGCGCTGCGCTTTCCGAGCTGTTGCCTGAATACAGTATAACCCGAAATCGACAAAAAAGCAACAACAGCTAAATTCGCACGGTGCTTGACAGAAGAAACAAATAATGATATATTACGGACGTGAATTTGAACAGAGAACAAAAGAGGGCGTCACTGAACGATGACTGCCGCATATCGACGGAAAACAGCGAACCTTTCTTCACAGATTCGTCTGTTGAGATATGCATACTTTCGTACGTGCCGTATTCCGTTTCGGGAAAACATTCATTAAAACATGAACTGATGCCTTTTTTTTTGGAGCATCGACTCGAAAAGATCGGCCGTTGGCTGCTGAATCCGCAGGATTCTTCCCTGTCTGAAAAACACATTTCCGCTTTGGAACAATCTGCTGCGGCAGAGCTTGCAATCTGTGCGGCAATGAAAAACAGCGGGCGACCGTTTGCTCCGCCTGATTATGCATATAAAGAGAGCGGTCAACCTACAATCCAAAATGGTCATATTTCGATTTCACACACAGAGGGGTATGCTGCCTGTGCAATTGCCCGAGAGCCGGTCGGGATTGATGTTGAACGTGAACACACATTCAGCAAGGCTGCCGCAAAGCGCATCTTGTCTCCGCAGGAGGAGCTCCTGAGAGAATCGGCAAATGCGGACGAGTTGCTTTCCCGTATATGGACTGTTAAAGAAAGCTTCCTCAAAATGACAGGGGAGGGGATACCGGGCGGAATGCGTACATTAGAATTGATTGCCGCAGGCGACGGTTCTTCCGATGTATGGACAATTAAGCGCGGTACGGAGCCTGAGGCAGGCTGTGCCGTACTTTTGAGTATTTCAGGCAGCGGGAATTCAGCGGATTTCAATGATGCGTATTTATCCGTTTGCACAAAGAAAAAAGCAATGATGCACATAAATCGTTTCGAATCGGTCGAAAGCATTCTTGAATTTCTGAATGAGCCCTGATTCTGTTTTGAATTCGTGCAAAAAAAGTTTTAATTATATTTATTGCTCAAGGTTGCCGAGGAATAGCTTTTGAGTTATAATATCACTCGGAATATCAATAAACTCTATGGAGGCATAAAATGATCCAGTTTGATTTGATTCGGGCACATGATCCCGAGCTTTGCGGCTACATGGAAGAGGAGCTTGCACGTCAGCGCAGCCACCTCGAGCTCATCGCATCCGAAAACTTCGTCAGCGAAACAGTTATGGCGGCAATGGGCAGCCATCTCACCAACAAATACGCAGAAGGCTACCCCGGAAAGCGTTACTACGGCGGTTGTGAATGCGTTGACAAGGTTGAAGATCTTGCCCGTGATCGTGTCAAAAAGCTCTTTGGTGCGGAACATGCAAATGTCCAGCCCCATTCCGGCGCACAGGCGAACCTTTCCGTTTATTTTGCGCTTCTTAACCCCGGCGATACGATTCTTGGCATGAATCTGTCCCATGGCGGTCACCTTACGCATGGCAGCCCCGTAAACATGAGCGGCAAATATTTCAATGTTGTTCCTTACGGCGTAAGCGAAGCGGACGAGCGCATTGATTATGATGAACTCCGCCGCATTGCGAATGAATGCAAGCCCAAGCTTATCGTTGCGGGCGCAAGTGCATATCCCCGTGAGATTCGTTTCGACATCATTTCCGATATTGCAAAGGAAGTCGGCGCAATCTTTATGGTCGATATGGCACATATTGCAGGTCTTGTTGCAGCCGGTCTGCATATGAATCCTGTACCCTATGCTGACGTTGTCACCAGCACCACTCACAAGACCCTGCGCGGTCCCCGCGGCGGTATCATCCTCTGCAAGGAAGAATATGCAAAAGCAATCGATAAGGGCATATTCCCCGGCACACAGGGCGGCCCGCTTATGCACACCATTGCGGCAAAGGCTGCATGCTTCCACGAAGCACTTCAGCCTGAGTTCAAGGTATATCAGCAGCAGGTTGTCAAGAATGCAGCAGTTCTTGCCGACAGCCTTCAGAAGGCAGGCCTTCGCATCGTTTCCGGCGGCACGGATAACCACCTGATGCTCGTTGATCTGACCGCAAGCGGCAGAACCGGCAAGGAAGTTGAACACCTCCTTGACGCTGCAAACATCACCGTCAACAAGAACACCATTCCCTTTGAAACCCGCAGCCCGTTCATCACCAGCGGTATCCGCATCGGCACCCCCGCACTGACCACCCGCGGCTTCAAAGAAGAAGACATGGTTATTATCGGCGGTTTGATTGCAGATATCGTATTTAACGGCGAAGATGCAGTCGAAAGAGTAAAGGCTGAAGTTGCAAAGCTTACCGAAAAGTATCCTCTGTATCCCGAGGACTGATTATTCAATTTTAAAATGAAAAGATGAGCTGAAGCTCAAAAGCACGGGAGATACTGTCTTCCGTGCTTTTTCACAGTTCAATAAAAGAAAACCCGCGTTAAAAACGCGGTTCAGGCCACTGATCGGTTTGTTGGCGTTTTTTAATTTTTAAGCAAATTGACGAATAAATCGATAGAAAAAACGGGAGGAACCTTTGTCTTTGCATTAAACTCATTGACAACGACGTTGATATACTGTAAACTATACTCAGCACCGATAAATGAACTTTTAACAATCAGGAGGAATTCTATGGGAACATGGGGAACAGGAATATTCCAAAGTGACTATGCTTTGGATGTCAAAGACACCTACATGGATCGTATCCGCAAAGGAGAAGACGATGAGTCTGTAATGAACAGCTTAATCGCTGAATATGAGCGAGAAGGAGACTTCAACTATGATGATACGCGATACGTATTCTGGTTGGCATTAGCTTATATTCAATGGAAAACCGGACGGCTTGACTCAATGGTCAAGGAGCGGGCATTAAGCTGCATACAAGACGGAAGCGAACTTGAACTTTGGAAAGGTGAAACAGAAACAACGTATCGCCACAGAAAAAAGGCATTGGCAGATTTGGAGGAAGCTTTGCTTTCCCCGCAGCGAAAAAGGACGGTTTACAGACAGCCCAAGGACTATTATTGCGGATGGGAAATAGGCGATGTTTACGCTTTGAAAATCAGTGAAGAGATGCAGCCCTTATTTGATTCAAAGGCGCAGTACCTGCTGATCCGCACGGTGGACACGGATAAATGGCAGCCATGGCAAACAGTTCCGATCGTACACGTTAAGCTTTCGAACGGTGAAGCTTTGCTGAAGAACGTCAAAGAATATGACGAATGTGAATACATTCAAATCGGGTTTACGCGTTATGAGAATCGGTTTTATCCACTGGAAGGAGGAAATGATAAAGAATTAATAGCAGAAAGATCAAAAGTTAAATTCGAAGTAAATGAGTATGGTGTTTTGCCCAAATACAGAGTAACACTGCTGTCAACCTGCAAGAGGGTCATTCCAAAGTCTCTGATTTACGTCGGCAATTTTGCCGATGCCGTTCCGCCGAAACAGGAGTTTGTTCCGTTTTCAAAAAAGAATATCAGAGCCGAACGTTGGGGCGAAAACGGAAGAGATTTTGAAAATAGAATGCAGCAAATGTATCATGAACATAACTTACATGAACTGGAGGTATACTCGAATCCGGAGCTTTTGAAAAAAGGCGTCCTTCCAATAGAATTGTTCATGAAGTTTATGGAGATTTGCGAAAAGCCTCGGCTTTAAATCAAAAAAACGGAGAAAAGACCTTCCGAATTTTTAATCAGGGAAAAGAAATTTTGCATATTCGAGTGCGAGCGGGAAAAAACACGAACAAATCATATACCGATTGATATGAGGAGTCTGTGCTTTTTCGGGCGTTTTGCTCAGGTTGAAAGGCATCTCCAACGATACGGATACAATTCTTTGTGGCGAAACCTGTTTACATTTTCCGTCGCATTATGATATAATGAGCGTGCAAAATAAATTAAAAAACGCGGGTGCTTCCTGTGTTCGGGCGAGGGTTTCGGCAGCATGCTTTAAACGTTTGCGCTGCCCGGGGTGCATTTCATGCAGAAATCTCGTTTGGCGCGGGAACCGTTTCCGCATCCGGAGGAATAGAAATGAGCGAATTTATTAATGTTAAATCCGAAATCGGCAGACTCCGACGCGTTATGCTTCATCGACCCGGAATCGAGCTTCAGAATCTCATGCCGGACTATCTTGAACGCATGCTTGCGGAGGACACGCCGGATGTTCGTCGTGCAGGTGAGGAACACGACGTTTTTGCAGGCATACTTCGCGCTAACGGCGTGGATGTCGTTTATATCGAGGATATGTTCAAGGAAGTTGTTAAAGATGATGCTGTGCGTAAGGCATTCATAAAGGACTTCGTTGAACTCGGGGTACGCGGACTCAGCCTTTCAAAAGCGGTCACGGAATATCTTGAATCCGTACCTTACGATAAGCTTTTCGATGCAGTTGCGAAAGGTATCACAAGAGCTGATCTCAGCGGAGTGGCAGATAAACCCATTCAGTATTATATTAAGGAGGATTATCCCTTCCTTACCGATCCCTTGCCCAATCTCTACTTCACTCGCGATATCAGTTTCTGCCTCGGCACGGGCATGGCAATTTCCGCAATGAGTATGCCTGCGCGCATGCGCGAAACTCTCTTCGTTCGTTATATTCATAAATACAGTGAGTATTTCGGAAAAGGCGCGGTGGACATGCTTTATGATTTTAACTGCGGCTGCGGCATTGAAGGCGGAGACGTTCTGTCTCTTTCCGACAAATGCGTTGCAATCGGCAGCGGAGAAAGAACAAGTGTCGCCGCTGTTGAACGCCTTGCGCTGACACTGTTTAAACGCGGCTATGAGCGTGTGCTGCTCTTTAAGAATCCAAGCTCACGCACATATATGCACCTTGACGTGCTTATGACGCATATTGATTATGATAAGTTCCTCGCACATCCGTGCATTGCGCATAAGTGGTTTGATATCTATGAACTGTCTCCCGCTGCGAACGGCGGAATCAATGTTTCCTGCACGACTGACGGAACAGCAAAGATTCTTGAGCGCGCCCTCGGGATTGACAAAGTTACATTTGTTGAAATGGGCGGCGGGGATCCCATTCAATACAGGCGTGAACACTGGAACATGGGGTCGAATTCTCTTGCTATGGCTCCGGGCAGCATTATAACATATGACCGCAACATCATCACAAACGAGCTTATAGATAAGGCGGGAGTGAAGGTCAGTCCCATTCCCGGCGGCGAGCTGAGCCGCGGCAGGGGAGGCCCCCGCTGCATGAGTATGCCCATGCTCCGTGATGAGATTAAATAAAACAGAGGAACGTTTTAACTGCTGACAGGTGTATTTGTCGGCATGCTGTGCTGCAATTCGGCCGGGCTAAGCATTTTCATGCCCGGCCGAAGGCATCGTTGATTTTAAGAGAAATCGGGTTAAGATTTAATCTGCGTTTTCGCGAAAAACCATGTTTTTTGCCTTTTCGGAAACGGAGATTGCCCGGGACATCACTACAACGAAAAGTGAAGCGCAGCTTGATGCAGCAACTTGCTCAACAGCGAAACGGGTACTGTCAACAAACCCCAAAAACAGGAATAGCGGAGGCAGATTTGCCCTTAAAGGTTGAGCTTCATGTTGGAATAATCCCATACGGAACGGCCGAGCCGAATGTTGACGACCCACCCGAACAAAAATTCGAGTGCCGTTATCAAAACTGTGTCCGCAATACATTTTGCGGCAAGCGGCATGGGACGTAAAACAAACAGCGCGTGCAGCAGCATAAAACAAATGCCGCCGGCCGGTGCCATTGAAAAATCGGTCTGCTGCGGTAAACAAGCTCTATGGCAACATAACCTATTCCGCCCGTTATGAAAGCTGCAATTAACTCGGAACATCTCGTATATTGAATTGTTCCCGAAAAGGAGACAGTTATGCTCAAAAAGATTTTTGCTCACAGAGGCGCAAGCGCATATGTGCCGGAAAACACACTGCCTGCGTTTGAAAAAGCAGTTGATATCGGCGCGGATGGGGTGGAATTGGATATCCACCTGAGCCGTGACGGCCGATTGGTTGTGATACACGATGAAATGCTTGACAGAACAACGAACGGTCACGGTTTTGTGAAGGATTTTACGCTTGCGGAACTGAAAAAGCTCGATGCTTCAAAAACGATGACAAATTCGGGTTTCTGCAATCTTCGTATTCCGACCCTCGGCGAAGTATATGAGCTGCTTGCCGATACAGAACTTCTTGTGAATGTTGAGGTTAAAAACAGCATATTCCTCTATCCGGGAATACTTGAAAAAGCACTTGAGGCGGAAGCAAAATACGGAATGAGCGGACGGGTGCTGTACTCATCTTTCAATCATTATGCGATGCAGGAACTTAAACGAATTTCACCGCAGTCAAAAACCGGACTTTTGTATTCAACGATGCTGATTGATCCGTGGAATGCGGCAATGGCGGCAAATGCGGATGCGCTGCACCCGTTCTTCCCCTGCATTGCAAATACGCCGTGCATGATTCCGAAATGCAGAAAAAACGGCATTGCTGTCAACACGTGGACGGTGGATGAACCGGAGTATATTCGGGCGATGTTTATGCTCGGCGTTGATTCCGTGATAACAAACAAACCCGACGTTGCAAAGTCCGTTCGAAACGAATTGTCGAATGATGCCGAAAACACAGAGAATTAAACAAAATTGACAGTATTTGCGGCTGTCTTTCACGAAATTCGGGCTTTGGGGGTTGTATACCGTACTGAAAAATGGTACAATGAACCCAATAATGGATTAACGGAGAGACTATGCGAAAACAATTGTCCGAAAAACTGAAGGAAGCGGTCGCGTCGGTTGTTCCGGTAACGCTTATCGTACTTTTGCTTCAGATTATTACCCCAATGCCGACAAATATGCTCATTGCGTTCCTTATCGGTGCAGTGATGCTTGTTTTGGGTATGGGGCTTTTTTCACTTGGTGCGGATATTGCAATGATGCCGATGGGTGAACGCATCGGCGCACATATTATAAAGTCAAAGCACTATCTTGTGCTTATTCCTGCGGTGTTCATGATCGGCGCGCTTATTACCGTTGCCGAACCGGATCTGCAGGTTCTTGCGGATCAGTTTGAAACGCTTAATCGATGGGCAGTTATTCTTACGGTTGCGGCAGGCGTCGGCTCGTTCCTTGTGCTTGCACTTGTGAGAATAATCAAAAAAATTCAGCTTACGCAGATTCTGCTTGCACTTTATGTGCTTGTTTTCGCCGTTGCCGGCACAATGGCAATTGATAACGGCACGTTTATCCCTGTTGCTTTCGATTCCGGCGGAGTTACGACCGGGCCGATCACTGTGCCTTTCTTCATGGCTCTCGGCATAGGTTTTGCAACTGTACGCGGCGGCAAGAATGCGCAGGATGACAGCTTCGGCATGGTTGCGCTCTGTTCGATCGGTCCGATTCTCGCCATGCTTATACTCGGGCTTGCAACGGGCGTAAATGAGGTTTCAAGCGGAGTTTCCGCCCTGCCTGAACACGGCGATTTCGGCGCGGTGGCTGCTGCATTCGGTCGAGGCTTGCCCGGCTACATAAAGGAAGTTGCGCTTGCATTGCTGCCGATAGTGCTGCTGTTCGGAATTTTTCAGTTTGTTTTTTTGCATTTGCCCAAGAAAATGCTGATAAGGCTCGGTGCAGGTCTTGTTTATACATTCGTCGGCCTTGTGTTTTTCCTGACGGGCGTAAACGTAGGTTTCATGCCTGCGGGAACATTTTTAGGCGGTGCACTTGCGGGAACGGCCGTTCCGTGGATATTGATACCGATAGGCATGGTGCTTGGCTTCGTTGTTGTTTTGGCGGAGCCTGCGGTGCGTGTTCTCAATAAACAGGTTGAAGAGATAACCGTCGGTGCGATTTCGCAGCGTGCCATGTTGCTCAGTCTTTCCATCGGCGTGGCTGTTTCCGTTGGTATTTCAATGCTGCGTGTTGTGACAGGAATTTCCTTATGGTATTTTCTTATCCCGGGTTATGCAATTGCGATTGAGCTTTCGTTCTTTGCACCCAAAGTTTTCACGGCTATTGCGTTTGACTCCGGCGGAGTTGCATCCGGTCCCATGACGGCAACATTCATGCTGCCCTTTGCAATGGGCGCATGTATTGCACTCGGCGGAAATGTGTCAACCGATGCGTTCGGACTTGTTGCAATGGTCGCATTAACGCCGCTGATAACGATTCAGGTGCTCGGATGCGTATACAAAATCAAGCTTATGCGTGTTGAACGCAGCAAGAGCGCAAAACAGGTTGATGACGGTGTAACGGTCATTGAATTTGAACCGGAGGGTATATAAATGAAAAACAATGCTGTTGAACCTATAAAACTTATAACCTGCATTGTCAATCGCGGAGACGGTGAAACCGTTACGGAACTGTGTGCTCGCGAAGGAATAAGCTGCAGCGTTGTGCTCCGCGGCAGGGGAACTGCCGACAACGCGATGCTCACAATGCTCGGTCTCGGCGAAAGCGAGAAGGACATTGTGATGCTCACTGTAGGACAGTCGCGGCAGGCCGAAATTATGGAAAAACTTGCGGTGACTCTTCACCTTAACGAGAGAGGCAAGGGGATTGCGTTTTCGATACCTTTTTCCGGGCTTGCTTCACAGCTCGATTCCTATGCTCTGCTGGCCGGAATGAAGGCGAGTGCGAACTTGATTGATTTAAATTGAAGACGCGTGCAAAACGTAATTGTGTTTGGAGGATTGCATGATAAAACATGATTTGATACTTACAATTGTCAACCGCGGCTTTGCGGATGAAGTCATGAGCGCGGCAAAGGCAGCCGGTGCATTTGGAGGCACGGTCGTTAATGCACGCGGGACAGGAACGCACGAACTGCAGCATTTTTTCGGTGCGATTATTCAACCCGAAAAAGAACTTGTGTTGATTCTGACCGAACGCGAAAAAAGAAATTCAATAATGGAGGCGATTTGCCGCGATGCGGGATTGTCAAAAGAGGGAATGGGAATCTGCTTTTCCCTGCCTGTTGACGGTGTTGCGGGCATTCGTTCCATATCAAACCTTGATGACCGGAAGGAGAAGGAAAAGTCGGATACCCCCGAAGAGGTATAGATGACGTTTCACATGCAATGCAGGCATGCCCGAACGACAGAATAAACACGTCGTATAATTGCGGGCAGGCTTGGATTGCTTTGTTTGATAAAAGGATGAAAGAATTCAGTGTATTTGATATAATTGGACCGCGTATGGTCGGTCCTTCAAGCTCGCATACGGCGGGTGCGGTTCGTATCGGACTGGTTGCACACCGAATAGCGCGGGGAAAGATTAATAGTGCAGAAATCACGCTTTACGGCTCGTTTGCACAAACGGGTCGCGGACATGGCACGGACAGGGCCGTTATTGCAGGTATACTTGGTGTTGAACCTGATGATGCACGAGTAAAACATTCGATGCTGCTTGCAAAAAGCGAAAGCGTGGATATAAAAGTTAACTACAGTTCGGAAGAAACGGATCATCCGAACACTGCAAGGATTCATTTTGTTACAGAAGCCGGGCGCGAATTCTCACTGGTTGGCGTCAGCATCGGCGGTGGGAACATTGAAATCGTTGAAATAAACGGAATGGAAGTTTCGTTTAGCGGGGATTATCCGACCATTATCGCCTTTTATCGCGACATGCCCGGAATCATTTCAAAGGTCACGGCGCTGTTGGCATGGCGAAATATCAATGTTGCGTTCATGAAAGTATTTCGAAATGCAAAACGACAGGACGCATGCATGGTGATTGAAACGGATGCGGTTGTTTCCAACGAAGAACTGAGAGAAATCGCCCGGATGGTAGGGGAAATCAAGGAGATTTGCGCGGTATGAGTTATGCATTTTCAACGGGCAGGGAACTTATTGCCCTTTGCGAAAAAGAAAACCTGACGATTGCGGAGGTTATGATTCGTCGAGAGGCGGAGACAAGCGAAAAAACCCGTGACGAACTTGTAAACGAAATGTTTGAAAATCTGCTGACAATGCAAAAATCAATTCGATTCGGGTTGGAGGAAAATCAACAGACCGTTACGGGACTTGCGGGCGGAAACGCCGAAAAACTCATGGCTTATGCCGAAAAAGCAAATATGGGCAGGGACATGGCACAAATCTGCGCCGCTGCTCTTGCTGTTGCTGAAGTGAATGCCTCAATGGGGCGGATCGTTGCAGCACCGACGGCGGGTGCAAGCGGTGTGCTGCCTGCTGTGCTTGTTATGTGCAGTGAGAAACACGGATTTACCGACAGAGACCTGGTTAACGGCTTGTTTACGGCAGGCGCCATCGGCGTAATTATTGCCCGCAATGCAAGCATTTCAGGTGCTGAGGGCGGATGTCAGGCGGAGATAGGTTCTGCGTCTGCAATGGCTGCGGCAGCGCTTGCGGAGCTTTGCGGAGCGTCTCCGACTGCTTCATTAAGCGCGGCTGCGATGGCTGTTAAAAACATACTCGGACTTGTATGCGATCCCGTTGCCGGGCTTGTGGAATGCCCCTGTATAAAGCGCAATGCAATGGGCGCGGCAAATGCCGTGTTGGCAGCGGACATGGCTCTTGCGGGAATCTCAAGTATTATCCCGTTTGATGAGGTTGTCGGCGCAATGAGAAGTGTCGGCAGACTCATGAACGTTGATCTGCGTGAGACAGCACGCGGCGGTTTGGCAGCAACGGCAACAGCGCTTGAAATTACGAAGAATATAAGCATGGAAAACGAAGATTAGCCTGCTGGCAATATAAAACAAATATTATCAACAGTACAATAAAAGCAGCGGGGTTTGATGAAGCCGCGCTGCACAGCGGAGGAGTTTTTTGGCAAAGCGAAACGGAATAATCAAAGCATTGATTCAAATCGGCCTGATACTTGTTGTTTTGGCGTTAATATTTTTTTCGCTGAACAGTGTTCTGCCCGGTTTTATTGATGTGCTTGCAAACGGTCAGCAGAGTGATGTGCAGGAGTATCTGAATTCATTTCATGACTTCAGTGGTTACGCAATAGGTTTTTTGCTGCAGTTCATTCAAATAATTACAATTGCACTTCCCAGCGTTCCGATTCAGGTTGCTGTCGGCGTAATTTTCGGAACTTGGCGCGGGTTTCTCGTTTGCTATCTCGGCTATGTTTCGGCAAATGCTCTGATTTTTATTTCCGTCCGCAAGCTCGGAGCAAAGCTTGAGCAGCTTCTTCCCGGCAAACCTGTTGAAAAAACGGGCAGCAAGAAAAAGAATTTTATTACCGATGCAAAATATCCTGCATTTAGTGTTTTCTTTGCATCCGTTCTTCCCGTTATTCCGAACGGTTTGATTCCGTATGTTGCATCAAAAACGAAAATCGGTTTCCGCTCATATATGCTTGCTGTAATGACGGGCTGCATACCGACGGTGCTGACGCTTTGTGCTGTCGGCGATCAGCTTGTGGAGGGTGATTTCCTTTCTGCGGCGCTGTATGTTGCACCCTTACTGCTGTTTGCCGGACTTCTTCTTTGGCAGCGCAAGAATATACTTTCACTGTACGAAAAAATTAAGCAGCGGACAGCGGAACACAAAGCAAGGAAATAAGCAACATAAAGGTGTGCCTTGCCGCACATTGGATATGAAACACTGAAAGGGCAAACGCGCTGCGTTGCCCTTTTGTGCTGTTTAACTGTAGTGCAAGTGAAAATAAGGAAACGAATTACAATGACAAACGCACATTCTGCGTCCGGACTCGCTGGATCTTTGCGGTTCGCGGAGCCATGAATCTTGATGCAAACCTTTCGCCGTAAACGGATTGAAGCGTGTCCACTCCGTCTTCATCGGTGACGGCAAGATTGGTTGCAATAATTGTTGCCTTGTCAAGATCCTGACGTTCGCAAACGATGGACAGCAGCGTCTCAATAGTGATATTTCGTATCATAGGCTCTGTTCCGAGATCATCAATTATCAAAAGATCCGGCAGTATGTAATCGGGTCGTTCGGAAGGTTCGTTGCGGAGGTTGTCCAGAGTTAATTGAATCAACTTATAAGCACTGATTTTCAGCACGGAGTAGCCGCGTTCAAGAACTCTTCCGCCAATGCAATTCAAAAGATAAGTTTTGCCGACGCCTGTCTCGCCTTGATAAAGCAGATCACGGCGTTCATTATTCGGAAATGCGTTTGCATAGGCCTCGGCAGCATCACGAATGCGGCTCATTACATTTCTGTCCTTTGGATTTTTTTGAAGGTTCAAATCAAAATTCCTAAAGTTTTGGGCAGCACTGACACCGGAGCTTTCAAACACGGTGTTGATTGCAAGCTGGACAACGCAGCGGCAAAGTTCCCCACCGGCAACGCGGCCGGTATCATGACACAGCGTACACTCATATTGCGGGTCAAGATAATCGGCGGGAAAACCGGAGGATACAAGCAGTTCTCGACGTTCGCGTTGTTTTTTTTCTATAAGAGCGTTGGCGAGCCCACGAATTTCTTCGGAATTTCCCGCATTCATAAGCTGTCTGCCCATGTCGAATGCGATAGTCGCAAGGTTGTCATCAAGCTTTTTTATTTCGGGGTTGCGTGAATAGACCTCCTGCAGGCGGGAACTCTCAATACGGCGGGTTCTGCGCTTGCGTTCCGAAAGCTCGGTTTCAAGTTTTTTGCAGAAGGCGGCAGATTTAATCTTCATATACATCATCTCCGAGATCAACACCGAGAGCACGGAGCTCTTCGGCACTGTATTGACGCTGTTTGTAATTTAAAGCACGATTAACAGGTTTCCCCTTTGATGCAGCAGCTGCCGGATGTGCTGCATTGCTGCGCTCGGTTTCTTCCCGTGCAGCAGAAACCGATACGATTCCGCGTTCGTGCCAATCCGAAAGCATCCTTTTCATTTCTGCAAACGGAGTACTTTTCTTTGACGCAAGTTCGGCGGCATAAAGAATCAATTCGGAATTCATGCACCAGTCGCTGCACCAGAGTTCAACCTGCTGTCTGTCGGATGATGTTGGCGTGCGCTTAAGTCCGGCTCTGGCAAATGCGCGGCGTGCAAGCTCGGCAAGCATATCCTGCTCGCGCAGCAATTCGCGCATCTTTTCGGGCGAAACACTGCCGTTTTCATGGTATTTTCCGAGAATTGCATCAAGGTATTTGAAGTTCGGTTTATCGATTGCAACAACATCGCGGCAGGCGATTTCAATGGCTTCGTCACTGAAGCCCCATTGAGTTGTCCATTTTTTATATAGTTCAAGTTCGTCTTCGGTCGGAAGGCGGCTGTTGCGCCAGCGCTTTAGAATTGCGGCCGCGCCGCTTGCAAGATCGTTTTCCATTGAGAAGCTTTCCGCCACCGAATCAGCGGTTGTACGGCCCTCGGAAACAAGACGTTTGGCAACCGAATCCATATAGTTGATATGCACCCGTGCGCCCTTTTTTTCTATGCAATGCTGAACGATGAGCAGAGCGGCATCATCCTCAAACCCGAATATTTCCACCCAATCATAAACTTTCTGCAATTCCGCACCGGACATGTTTCTTGTTCCGAGAACAGCCTGCAAACGCTGAACAAGCTTTGAGTAATGTGCGTTTTCGTTGTCAACGGGTCGCTTATCGGGAAGAGAGGCAGAAAGATTAAGATACTCTACGGAAAGCAGACTGCCGTCGATAATTCGCACAATACCGCATTTTTCCCAATAGCGGAAGGCTTCGGCAACCTGTGCATCGCTGAGCTTGAGCGCATCAGAAATCGAAACGGGGCTCGAAACCGCGCCGCCGGCAAGCATAAGCCCGTACAGATACACGCGGACGGCATTTTCGGGCGCATCCGGCACGAGTTCGGAAATAAAACGGTTGTCGACGACGGTAGTTCCAAAAAGGTCACGTCCCCTGAGTATTACTGTGTTCTGCATCGATTACCTCCTGTCCATCCTGCTGCGGCGAAACATCGGGTTGGTTTCGCATTCAAGCTGATTTTAGCATTTTACGGTTCATCTGTCAATCAATTCGGGGTGATAATGCGAAACATGCGGGAAAACAGGCAACGCATTGAAGCAGCATTAATGTACATAACCAAGAAAATATCTGCATGGTCTTCACAGATTCGGTTTTGATTTCAAACTCCATTGACAGGTGCAAGTTATCCTGAAGCTGAGAATACCCTGAACATGATTGTATATCATGATCTTCCGAAAAAGTAATCGATAAACATTGACGATAGGCGAGGAATATGCTATACTCATAGAACACAATGTTTTGCGGCTGAGGCGGTATCACCCGTGATTTTTCCGAAGACGGCAATGTATAAAAAGTCAACCGTTGAATGAATTCCGCGGGGCCGCGATGTGACGCAAAGCAAAAAAGAAAAACATTGGAGGAAGAAAATGAACAGATGTTCAAAACGCAGTTTCGGAATGAAGCTCATCGGCCTTATGACGGCAGCAATTATGCTTCTTGCATGTTGCATGCCCGCATTTGCGGCGGAGAGTGAAACACGGACCAACACCGAGAGCTTTCAGCTCCTGACCTATTCGGAGGATTCAGCATCCATGGGCAGCGGTTGGACGTGGGAAATCACGCTTCGAATCCGCAGCATCAGTCTTTCAGCAACCGAATGTATGGTTTTCAATCCGATGGAAACCGTTTATTCCTGCATCAAGAATCCGGTTTGCACGAATGATCTCGGTGTATACAACTATGAGAATACTGCGGTCCGTTACGACATCTATGCGAGCCGGGGAAACGCAAATTATTCCGGCGGCGAACAGCCTGCAATCGTTTGGAATCTCGGTGAAATCAACCCCGGTGATGTCATAACGATGAAGTTCAGAATCGATATTCAGGACTATTACTATGCCAACTTCCAGCTGCTCAATCAGTTCCTTGACGAGGGCGGAAGACTGTTCACAACAACCGGCACCGATGAAGGTCCGCGGTTTGTTTATAACGAAAACGGAGAGCAGGGTTCTGCGGAATTCGATGTGCCGCAGGCGGATGTTTCCGGCGGTTTTGTTCTTAAACATCACTACCTTGTAAATTCCGAGGGACAGCCAATTGATGAAAACGGCAATGTCGTCGCTGCACCCGAATTTGCAGCAATGGTTGCAGAACCGGAGTATTACACCATTGACGGAAGAACGAGTCTCTATTTCACGGATAACAGCTGGTCTCCGTATCCGTACTATAATGTAGAAACGACGGACGAGGTTGAGGGGTACACTCGCGTAGGCTTCGTTTATAATAACGGAGAGTTCTCCACCGAGCCCACATATGAGGCCCACATCAACTACCACCAGAGCCTCAATAACCTTTGGATTGCATACGAGAGCAACGGTTCGGCATTTGTTCCCGGCGATGTAAACGGCGACGGACAGGTTATGACAGACGATGCGCTGACCGCCATGCGCTGCGCGCTCGGTCTTATCAACCTTGATGCTTCTCAGCTTCGCGCGGCTGACATGGACGGCGACGGTGCGGTTTCAACAGCTGATGCGCTTACGATCCTGCGCCTTGCAATCTGTGCTCGCTGAAGCATCATGAACGCAAGCTTGCCGACAAAGCATTGCAGCGGACAGAGCCAACAACTGTTCTCGAAAATGCTTTGTTGTCGGCAATTATCCGAAGGACAGTGTCGGTCTTAACTCTGCCCGAACAGAAAATGCAATTATCTTGATGATTGCGGTGTCCTTGGCCGCAACTCATGCGTGATTCCCAAACAGGAAGGGAACAAAAGAACGGGACGAGCCGTACCCAACATGCGGTGCGTCCTTTTCTTTATGATGCGATAAATATATAGGATATTGCAAAAAAACATGAAAAAACTCCTTGCAAGCCTGTAAGGAAAATGTTATAATATTATGCCAACACCTTGCGCCGCAGCAAGTGCGGTGCCATATGACCATAAGGAGGTGAATTAAGTGAATAAGTACGAATGTCTGTATGCTATCGTGCCTGAGCTTAATGAGGAGGAAACCAAGTCCGTAATCGAAAAGTTCAACGGTGTTATCACCGCAAACGGCGGCATGATCGAAAATGTTGATGAATGGGGTAAGCGTCGTCTTGCATACACCATCGACTACAAGACCGAAGGCTACTATGTTCTCGTTGTGTTCGACGCACCCGCCGAGCTGCCCGCAGAACTTGAGCGTAACATGAAGAATGATGAAAAGATCATGCGCTACAAAGTGACCCGCCATCATGCATAAACCTTGAGAAAGGATTTAGAATGAACAAGATATTTCTTATTGGCAATCTCACGGGTGATCCCGAACTGCGCACAACGCCGAACGGCATAACCGTATGCACGATGAATCTTGCCGTCAATCGACGTTTTTCGGGCAATCGCGAAGAACGTCAGACAGACTTTTATCGCGTGACTGCATGGAGACAGCTTGGCGAAACTTGTTCAAGGTTCTTGAGCAAGGGCAAAAAGATCGCTGTTGTCGGCGAGTTTGTGCCGCGTACATATGAGGGGAAGGACGGAGCAACCCGAGTTTCTCTCGAAGTCACGGCCGAGGAGATCGAATTCCTTTCTCCGCGCGATGCAGCAGGCGGTCAGAGTTATCCGCAGCAGGGATATCAATCCAACCAGCAGGGCTACAACAGAAATTATCCGCCTCAGGATTATCAATCCGCACAGGACGGCGGCAATTTCTCCGCTTCCCGTCAAAACAGTTGGCAGGACGGGAGGGTGCAGCAGTCTGCGCGTGACGGTTTCGCGGCAAATTCTTTTGATTCCGCAAACAGCTCCGGCAGTGCAACTGATGGCTTTACTGAGATTTCCGATTCGGATTTACCGTTTTAATTTTGCGAAAGGAGTAAATTTCAATGGAAGACCGCAAAATGAAGCCCCGTCCCAGGAAGGGCAGGCGCAAAGTCTGTCAGTTCTGCGTTGATAAGGTTGAACATATCGACTACAAAGACGCTGCAAAACTCCGCAAGTTCATCACTGAGCGCGGTAAAATCATGCCCCGCCGTATGAGCGGTGTATGCGCAGAGCACCAGAGGGCGCTCGCATCCGCAATCAAATCTGCACGTCAGGTCGCTCTGCTTCCTTACGTCCAGGACTGATTACAATAGCTGAACCATATTGAGCGTTAAGCTCATAAATAACGGAATGAACATGATTAGGTTGCTGTCGACAGTGTTTTGTTGTCAGCAGCCTTTTTACTGCGAAAAAACGACCCCTTTCGTTCATGTTTTCAGCAGTATAAAACAAGCCGGAAGATGCGAATGCCCGTTTATCTGCTTATGCAACGGATAAACGGGCATTTAAATGCTGAATGATAAATCAAAAGCAGTCAGTAATTAATCCAACATCTGTTTGGGGCCTGCATTAATGATGTTTTCGGGCATGTTGTTATATTTGCTGAAATTCTTTATGAACATTGCAGCAAGTTTTTTGGCCTGTTCATCGTAGGCATCCTTATCGGCCCACATGTCGCGCGGGTTAAGAACCTCGGCGGGAACGTTGGGGCAAGTTTGGGGAACGAGTACGTTAAAGATGGGGTGAAGCTTATATTCAACATCGTTCAGTTTGCCTTCAAGTGCGGCAGTGACCATTGCGCGTGTGTATTTTATCTTCATGCGGCTGCCGACACCGTAAGGGCCGCCGGACCAGCCTGTGTTGATAAGGAACACGTTTGCGTTATGTTCATCGATTTTCTTACCAAGCATTTCTGCATATACGGAAGGATGCATCGGAAGGAAAGGCGCACCGAAGCAGGTTGAGAAGGTCGCCTGCGGTTCCTTAATGCCGCGTTCGGTTCCCGCAAGCTTGCTTGTGTAACCGGAAACAAAGTGGTACTTTGCCATATCTTTTGTAAGCTTTGAAATCGGCGGCAAAACACCGAAGGCGTCAGCTGTCAGGAATATGACGGTTTTGGGGTGATTGCCCATGCCGGGAATCACACAGTTGGGAATATACTCAACCGGATAGGCGGCACGTGTATTTTCGGTTATTGAGGAATCCGCAAAGTCGAGTTTGCGGGCATCGTCCATAATGACGTTTTCGACAAGCGTACCGAACTTTATTGCATCCCAAATCTCGGGTTCGTTTTCCTTTGAAAGGTTGATACATTTTGCATAGCAGCCGCCTTCAAAATTGAAAACGCCGTTATCGGACCAACCGTGTTCGTCATCGCCGATCAGCCAACGATCGGGATCGGCGGAAAGCGTTGTTTTGCCGGTTCCGCTGAGTCCGAAGAACAGCGCAGCATCGCCGTCGTCGCCGATGTTTGCAGAGCAGTGCATGGGGAAAACACCCCTTTGCGGCATGAGAAAATTCATAACGGAGAACATGCCTTTTTTGATTTCGCCGCTGTAAAGCGAGCAGGCGACTGTTACACGATGCTTTTCGAAATCAAGTATGATTGCCGCTTCGGAATTCACACCGTCAGCAGCGGGGGAACACTTGAATCCGGGTGTGCAGAGAACGGTGAAACCGGGAACGAAAGTATCGAGCTGCTCCTTTGAGGGGCGAACAAATGCCTGAGTTGCAAACAATGCGCTTGCTGCGTTTTCGCAGACAACACGAACGGGAAGCGCATATTGCGGATCTGCACCGACAAAGCCATCAACAACAAAAACTTCGCGGTTTTGCATATATGCACACATTTTAACATAGATTGCATCTGCTTTCTCACTGCTGATCGGCACATTCACCTTGCCCCAGTCAATAAGATTATGCACGGAAGGTTCATCAACGATGAAACGATCATCGGGGGAACGACCCGTGTATTTTCCGGTGTTGATAACAAATGCACCGGTGCTGCAAAGCTTGCCTTCGCCTCTTTCGAGTGCATGTTCAACAAGTTCAGCAGGTGCGAGGTTGCGATAAACAGCCTTGGGGTTAAGAATGCCCATTTGTTCAAGATATGCTTTCATATTCATGCTCCTTTCAGCATCAATCGCTTTTTTTGAACGGTTTTATTTCCTGATGAAGAGAATCCCGAGCGTCCTGGGGCCGCAGTGGCTTGCAACGGTACAACCGGCCGTTGTCAGAATGACTTCATCAAAGTCCGCAATTTCACGCACAAGCTTTACACACTCCTGAACAATTTCGTCGGGAGTTTCCGTGTAAGTAATGAATATGCGATGGCTGCGGATATCATTGCGCCCTTCAAGGCGCTCTTTGATATAGTTTTTGAGGCAGCGTTCCCATGACCCGCGGTATTTTTTAGCAACACGCATCTTGCCGTTTGCGACTTCAATACCGGGATGCAGCTGCAGAAGGTTTGCCCCGAGAGCGGATACAGCCGAGCAGCGTCCGCCGCGAACCATGTAGTCCAGCCTGTCTAAAACGAAGCTGGTTTCAACATTCGGGATGATGTCTGCATCAAGTGTCTTTTTAATCTCTGCACCGTTAAGACCCTTTTCGGCCATGTCGCAGGCTTCGAGCACAACGTGTCCAACGCCGCTTGAAAGGTTGAGGGAATCAACAACAAAGACCTTATCGTTGCCTTCTGCAGCAATGCATGCATTGCTGTAGCTTGATGAAAAGTGAGAGCTGATTGTGATAAAAACAACATCGCTCCCGTCCGCTGTCATCTCCGCAAATGTCTTTTGCAGAGCTTCAACGCTCGGAGCAGCTGTCTTGGGAAGCGTTTTTGCTTCGCCGCACCGTTTGAGCAGCTCGCGCATTGTGATATCCACACCGTCGCGATACTCCTCGTCGCCTATCTGCACATAAAGCGGCATAACGGTAACGCCGCGCTGACTGTACAGATTTGTTCCGTGAACCTCGTTCAAAAGGTCCGCCGTGCTGTCACAGCAAATTTTGACCATAAAATAACTCCAAAAAATAAAGAAATATAATACCTCTGTAATTGTAGCACAACCTGCTGCAACTGTAAAGCCGATATGCATGTTTTTTGCAGGAATAATGACTAATATATAAGTGCTTTCCTCTCGGGAGGCATGTGATTCGGCATTCGATGCAAAAAGCCCCGACGCCGTGGCTGAGGGGGCTCATAAAAGTATAAAACCTTTAACCTAATATTTTTGTCCGCACGGAGAAAACATCGTTTCCGTGCGGCACATTAATGCAGGCAGGTCGATGCTCTATTCTATGCCGAGGCAAAGACGGGCAAGTAAAATCGCATCATCAAGCCGAACGGCGTCATCTGCATCCATATCCGCATCATCAAGCTCAAGCTGAGGTATAATGCCCATTGCGGAGCGCATTATTGTCAATGCATCGGGAAGTGAAATGCTTCCGTCGGCGTTGACGTCGCCGCCGCAAACCATAGTGACGTTCGAAATGCCGTCCTCCGCACCAATGACGAAATCACCTCCGGCATTAGAGCCGATCAACTCACCGCTGCAAAAATACCTGTGCATTGTTGAGTCGCTGTAGGTTGACGAACGGAAAACGACACTGCGGCCCGCACGTTCCATATCGAGATAGCCGCGTCCGAGACACTTGACGGTAAATGTGTTTTCAAAACCGGCAAGGTCAACACGAACGGATGAAATTCTTGCTTTGACATCGAACCCGGTAACGGGAGCTCCGCCGACGATTTCAATATCGTTTGCGCGGCACACGGGAGTAATAAAGCTGAATGCAGTAAGATTCGGACAATTATTTGCATGTATGGACGGAGTTCCCGCCATGAACAGACGAATTTCGCTCACCTGTGTTTCGGAAAGAATCAGATTTCCTCCGAGAAAAACGTCCGCACCGATAAAGCAGGGATTCGGAATGTACGGTGTAACATAGTTAGTAAATGTGTGCAAATAATTGTTTTCCCACGTCATGTTGTTCATCAGCATGAGCTGTTCGATGCTGTCGGAATCATATTCTGTCGGACGCTGATAGAATGTGGACAGTATCTCGGTGCCGTTGCTGATATCCCCATTGTGGCAAGGTTGTGAATAGAACTCCTGCATAAGACGGATATCAAGGGTGAGTTCGTCATCCGTTGCCGCAAACGCGGAAAACGATGAAAGAAGCATTGCAGCACTTAAAACGAGCACAATAGACAGTTTGAAAAGTCGATTCATGGTAACCTCCGTATCTGATCTGAAAGGTAAGTTGAAAACCTGCTGCCCGAAAGGGCAGTATCAGGCACACAAAAAGCTGCATTGCAAAATTCAAAGCATCTTTTTACTTCAATCTATTATATCATTCTTGAACCTGCTGCGCAAGTGCATAATAAAATATATTAGAACGGATTCTGCAAATGAGCATATTCTTTTTTTGTCACCGTTGATTCGAATTTGGGTATTGATATTATATTCGTGGCATAGTATAATTCAATCTAAGAAAAGCTTGCTTTGCTTTTGCAGCTGAAATGAAAGGACACTCGTGATTGTCGGGTGAGAAAAACATATGCAAATTAACTACATTGATGATAACTCCTCAGAACGGCTGCCGGAACCGGAATCCTTTGACAATATCTTTGCAAATATCGGCGAACTGCGCGAATTGCAGCATATACACACTGCTGCCATGATGCAGCTGCGGCTGAAATTTGAAATCCTCAACAGTGAGTTCAGGGTTCATCATCATCGCAATCCGATTCATCATATTGAGAGCAGACTTAAATCGACCCGAAGTATGTACAACAAACTTGTTCAGCGCGGCTTCCCCACGAGCATTGAATCTGCAAAGAAGAACCTTAACGACATTGCAGGTGTGCGCGTTGTGTGCTGCTATATTGACGATGTTTATGATATGGAAGATATGCTTCTGCGTCAATCGGATGTTAGGCTCATTGAACGCACGGATTATATAAAAAATCCTAATTTTAACGGATATCGCAGTCTTCATCTTGATGTTGAGCTCCCTGTGTACCTGTCCTCAAAAACCGAGTACGCTCGTGCGGAAATTCAGCTCCGAACTGTGGCAATGGATTTTTGGGCAAGCCTTGAGCACGATTTGCGTTATAAATCAACCAAGAACATTCCGGAAGACATAAGCCGTGAAATGTTCAACTGCGCAGATGAAATTGCAGCAATAGACGTACGAATGCAGCGCATATATAAACAGATTCAAAAGCTCTGATTCTCGGATGCTTAACACTTTTTTCTGATAACAAAAAGAGCAGGGCTGACACTTGTTTTTGATAATTGAATCAAAGATTATCGGTTTGACCGATGCAGCACTGCTCTTTTATGTGCAAATACGTTTATACTTTTTGCAGGATTTTTAGTACTGTGCTCTTTCGCCTCCGATGAGCTTGGGGCGGTTGCGTGCCATGGTGACATTTGCGCAGCCGATTTTTGTGTTTTCATTATGAATCGGAACGCAGACCGGACGCATATGCATTCCGATGAAAACGCCGCCGATATCTATTCCTGCACGGGCGCGCATCTTAATATCCTCAACAACGACCGGATCGGTAAACTGCTGCATTGCCTGAACGCTCCACGCTCCGCCGGCGTGAAGCGCAGGCTTCACCGAAACCTGTTCAAAATCATACTTTTCCATGCATTCGCGTTCAACAACAATTGCTCTGTTGAGATGCTCGCAGCATTGACACGCGAGAAAAAGGCCCTTGCCGTGAACATAGGGGAGGACTGTTTCCATAATTGCTCGCGCCGCATCCTCTGTTGAATGGGTTCCCATATGGAAACCCATCACCTTGCTCGTGCTGCATCCGATGACGAGTATGTCTCCCTTACGGAGCGTGTAATGTCCTTCACTGCAATTGCGGAAGAGTTCTTCCATAACTGCTGCGGTTTCCTGCTTAAGGGTTTCGATTGAAAAATCCATTTTTATACCTCATTGTGCCGCGCTCATATCATGGCGGACGGCATCCTTTCAAAAATGATTCCAACGGTATTATACCCCTGCGGCGGTGCTTTTTCAACCGGATTCGGAGAGTAATTAAAAGAGAATGCCGGGCAGGGAATCAGTCGTCGTGCTCCTTGAATCCTTCGCCGTATGCGGCATCAACGGATGTTATCATGACAAAAGCCTTGCTGTCACATTCATGCGCAATACGCTTAATGCTGAAAACTTCGGCTTTTGAACACGTGCAGAACAGGATCTGCTTACTGTTGCCGGTGTATGCGCCTTTGCCGTCTGCAACGGTGACTCCGCGTTCAATCTCTTCGCCGATGCGCCTTGCAACATTGTCTCCGTTGGAAGTGACGATGATAAGAAGTTTGCGGGAATCGATACCATACATCAGCTTGTCGACTATCAGGCTGTATCCGATAGTCATTATCATGCCGTACAGGACGGCGTTTATGTTGCCGTAAACGATCCAACCGAGCATAATGATAACACCGTCAACAGCGAGGGATATGCTCCCTATTGAAAGCTGGGGATTCTTTTTGCGAATTGCAAGAATGACAAAGTCTGAACCGCCGGTTGAAGAATCGCGCATATAAATGAATGCAAGCCCGGCGCCTGCGAGTATGCCGCCGAAAATTGCAGCCAAAATCGGCTCTCCCGTGTATGTCGGCAGGAGCGGCATAATATAGTCCACGATAACGGCAGAAATAAGAATCGTCTTTACCGACCGCAGGAAGAACATCTTGCCGAGAGTTCGAATGCAGATAAGAATGATCGGAATATTGATAATGACAGTGCAAAGTCCGATCGGAATTTTGCCGCCCGTTATATAATTGACAAGAATTGCAAGACCCGAAACGCCGCCGGGTGCAAAATTTGAAGAAACGGCAAAAGTATACATGCCTGCACCGTAAAGAACGCTGCCGATTATGTCGTACAGAACATCGATAAGCAATGTTTTGGGGTCGATTTTAAGCTTTTCAGCTTTTTTTTCACTCATTTGAACACAGTCCTCCGTTGTTTTTGATGCTTTCGGAAGGATGAACTTTCATCCCACTGTACAGCTAAAGCATTTTAACACTGCAACAGGATATTTACAACCCCATTTTGTAAATATATACATTGTTCGGCAACATATTGACTTTCCGCAGCAATCGAGTAAAATACACTGAGAAGAGTGAATGACTCGGTTCGAAAGGAATCATGTTTTTATGAATATTTATGTTGCAATGCCTGTTACGCAGGAACATATCAATACACTTAAAGCTTCCTGCCCGGAAGGCAATTTCGAATTCGCCCGAGTGTTGAACGGAGCCGATGAAAGAAGCGCAAAAGACCCGTTTGAATTGGACCGCGAAATGATTAAGTCCGCAGATGTTGTTGTCGGCAATATCCCTGTCGATATTCTTCCGGAATGCACACGGCTGAAGCTTTTGCAGCTTAACATGGCCGGGTCGGACGCCTATGCGGGTAAACTTCCTGCGGGAGCTGAACTTGCAAACGCAAGCGGTGCATACGGACTTGCAATCAGTGAACATATGCTTGGAATGCTTTTGGTGTTGATGAAAAAGCTTGATGTCTATCGCGACAATCAGAAAAAGGGACTTTGGCGCGATGAAGGGAACGTTGAAAGCATAGAAAATGCAAAAGTTCTCGTTGTCGGGCTTGGCGATATCGGGGGAGAATTTGCACTGCGATGCAAAAAACTCGGTGCGTACTGCATCGGAATACGCCGCAGCAAAGCTGCAAAACCGGATTTTGTGAATGAGCTGCACACTCTTGAAGCACTGGATAACCTGCTTTCGGATGCGGACGTTGTTGCGCTTGCTTTGCCGAACAGTGCAGAAAGCCGCGGATTGATGAACGAAGAGCGGCTGCTCAAAATGAAGCGCGGTGCGATACTGCTCAATGTCGGAAGGGGCAATGCCGTGGATACCGATGCCCTTGTCCGCGTTTTGAACAGCGGTCGAATTAAAGCCGGGTTGGATGTTACCGATCCCGAACCGCTCCCTCAGGGGCATCCGCTTTGGAACTGTCCCGGGGCATTGATAACGCCGCATATTTCCGGTTATTATCATCTTAAACAGACGCATGACAGAATAATTGAGATTGCAGCGGCAAATATTCGAAGCCTGCTCGACGGAAAGCCGATTTTAAATGCAGTTGATGCTGAAACCGGTTACCGAAAGCCTGATAACAGGTTTTGACACTTTGAACAACAGATTCGGATGCTTTTTACAAAGCGGCGGTATAAAATCCTTGACGTAATTTGACTTAAATGGGATTTATCTGTTTGAAAAAGAAAAGCGTGACTCATCGTCAACGCGATCAGCTTGATATATTAGTTTTAGGGTATTGCTCATTTTGCTCCAATGTGCTACAATGAACCGTATCAAGCGTGTACCCGTAGCCCAGCTGGATAGAGTGACAGACTCCGACTCTGTAGGTCATGGGTTCGAATCCCATCGGGTACGCCAGACGAACCTCTTTTGCACGGCAAGAGAGGTTTCTTTAATTCTTTGCGTACCGAAGCCGTAAAAAATCATATAAAGAGTAATTCAAACCATTGCAGAAAGATTCTCGAACGCACGGAGCCGCTTATGAATAATCGGCAAACGCGACGCAAAGCAACCGGAAATCATGGCGGGAGCAGTGCCGAAGGCAATCTAAGCAAAGAAACCGAAACGGGTTTATTCCTGCAACCATAATTTTTGGGTAACGCCGCTGTCAGTACTCCCGGAGCGTATAACGGACAGAATATTCTATATTGCTCTCGGAAACTGATATACAGATTGTTTGTTTATCCGGTTCGTGCTTTTCTAATTGAATGTTGTGCGGTCGGCTGTGGCCGGTGCAGCGAAGAATGTGAAAAAAAGCAATAAATGTTAAAAATATTAAAACATCAAACCGTGAACGCTGCAGCAATCCGATGTATCTGTCAATGTTGGATTTATGTACAACATGAACAGGTGGTTGTATGAATATGAAAATATTATTCTATATCGACATAATAATGCATTACGAATGCTGAAAATATCATAAAGACGGGATTAAAACTATCGAACTCTTGTCCTTGCAAATCGGGCAAATATGCTGTATAATCTATCTTGACTAACTCTATCGGTAGGAGAATTGGTATGGATAAGAATCACATAAACCTCTGCCTTTCGGGACAGAGTTTTCGGATAGTAACTGATGATGACGTTGATTACGTCAAACAACTTGAAAAGAGAATCAACTCACGGATTGAAAGCTATAAAAAGCGTTATCCTCAAATGAGCGCAACACGCTGCACATTGCTTGCAATGCTTGAATTAGAGGATGAGCTTGCAAGAGCCAAGGAAAACTACGAGGCTCTGGATGCAAAGATTTCTCAGCTGCGCAATATGCCGCGTATTAATACGCCCGCCGCAAGGATGGCATCGGCGCGAAGCGGACAGCAGATGACAAATGCAGAAAGAAATCTGCCCACAGCGCCTGCTCACAGCAGCACAGGCAGCACAATTGAAAACACTGCCGAAACAGCAGCGGAATCCGGCACGCTTGTCGGCGGCTGAGACAGCGGACGTTTTTGCATTAATTGATTGATGTGCCGCTAATACTGAATAACATGCGGCTGTAAAAGGATTGTTTTAGTAAAGATGGAATTGCTTTCACCCGCCGGCAGCAGGGAAGCACTGACTGCGGCAGTACAAAACGGAGCTGATGCAGTCTATTTTGGCGGCGGCAGCTTTAATGCACGACGTTTTGCAGACAATTTTGAAGGTGACGGGATTATTTCCGCCGTCGATTACTGTCACGAACGCGGAGTGCGTGCTTATATTACATTAAATACGCTCGTATTCGATCGTGAGCTTTGTGATGCACTTGTTTTTGCAGAGCAGCTTTATCGAATCGGAGTTGATGCCGTGCTTGTGCAGGATCTGGGGCTTGCCGGGCTCATTCGCCGTAATCTGCCGGAGCTTACGCTTCACGCAAGCACTCAAATGGGTATTCATGACTTAGGCGGGCTTCAATACTGCAAACGCATAGGGCTGACCCGTGCGGTGCTTGCACGCGAAACAAGCCTTGCTCAGATAAAATACCTTTCGAATAACTGCGATATTGAACTTGAGACCTTCGCGCACGGTGCACTGTGCATGAGCTTTTCCGGAAGCTGTCTGTATTCCTCGATGTCCGGTGAGCGCAGCGGCAACAGAGGCACATGCGCTCAGCCTTGTCGAAAGAACGCAAGCATTTTCGGTCGACCGTCCGATAAAGATTTTTGCTTGTCACCGAACGATATATGCATGATTGAGCACCTGAATGCATTGCAAAGAGCGGGCGTGGCATGTGTCAAAATTGAAGGCAGGATGAAAAAGCCTGAATATGTTGCAGCGGTAACGCGCTGTTATCGTGCGGCACTTGACGGGGCCGATGCATCAACAATCGCAAGGCTGAAGCAGGAACTCTTTGCTTTTTTTAACAGAGGCGACTTTAACACATCGCATCTGTACCGCGACTCGGTTAAAACGGATCGAGTCGGAAACAGCAAACCGGATAAAGCTGCCTTGGCTGCCGCCAGACAAAGCATACAGGGAGAGAATCGCAGGCGCGAGGTTGACATGACGCTTACACTATCCGTCGGAAGCGCGGCACAGCTGAACATTGCCGATGGAGAACATGCTGTTTCAATGTCGGGTGCTGTTGTGCAGACGGCAAGCAAGCCGCAGCAGGCGGAATTGTACGCGGAACGATTGAAAAAACTCGGGAATACCCCGTTCGTTGCACAAAAATGCACCGTTCGGATGAATCCCGATTGCTATATTTCGGCCGCGGAGTTGAATGCGTTGCGCAGGGAATGTATAAACGAAATGCTCAACATGCATCATGTACGCAACACGGTTCCGGTATTTGATGAAACGGCGGCAGCAGATGTGCGGAATATCCGTATTACGGCGGACAGGCAAGTATATTCAGCGGGATTCCTGTATGCAAGGGTGTCAAATGTTATGGCTGCCGAAGCTGCGGCAAAAGCGGGAGCGGAGTTTATTGCATTTGAACCATGTACATTTGATGACAACGCAACGCAGATAAACGGGCTTTTGAAGCTCAGAGAAAAGTTTGCAAACGGGCAGAGGCTGCTTCTTGCGCTTCCGAATGTCATTATCACCGAAAAACAGCATCAATGCTTCAGGTTGTTTGCCGAATCAGGTGCTTTTGACGGCATTGAAACAAATAATATCGGTCAAATCGCCTTCTTCGATTATTTTAAAAACGATTCGGCGGAGTTTGATGCAATGCAAAACGAAAAAAACTGCAAAACACACGCTCCGCTTGGCGGCGGATTAATTCGAATCGCAGGCATCGGCATGAATGCAATGAACAGCTTTACAATGAAATGTCTGACAGAGTTGGGATATGATTATATAATGCCTTCGCCCGAACTGACCGGGGTGCAGCTTGCGTCAATTGCAGAGCATTCTGCTCTTGCCGACAGAATGCTTATCGGCATACACGGCAGAACTCCGCTTATGCAGCTGCTGCATTGCCCGATAAAGGAGCACAAAGGCTGTCAAAACTGCATGGGAATTGCGGGCGCCGTCACGGATGAAGCGGGAAGGGTTTTCCCGTTGGTAAACATTCGTTATCCCGATAACTGCCTTGTTCGAATGCTGAATTGCCGCACGACAGATTTGATAGATTTGTTTGACAAAATTCCTCAAACGGCAGGATATGTACTCAACTTCGTCGGGGAACAGATTGACGAAGTTACCGAACGAATTGCTGCTGCAAACGAAGCAAAGAACGGAAAACGACAAACGCAGTATCCCAACTCGACTCGCGGTCATTGGGTGCGGAAGGTGGAATGAAGACGAGATAGACTGTATGTCTGAAAGGATAAAAATGATTACGGATAAAGTGCTGAAAACACTTGAATATGATAAAATTCTTAAGAAACTGCATATGCATTGCGGCTGCTGCGTGAGTCGTGAGCTTGCAGATGAGCTTCGGCCGAAGACGGAATTTGATGATGTTAATGCAGAACTTCGCCTTACAAGCGAGGCGGAAACATACTTTCTGCGCACGGGTTATTCACCGATTGATGATTTCCCGGATATTCGTTCAACACTTAAACGCATGAATGCGGCCCTTTATTTAAGCTGTGAAGAATTGCTGAACATCGCAAAAGCACTAAAGGCTGTTCGAGTTGCGCGCGAACAGCTCACGTCACTGACCGCAGCGAATGATGGTGACAATTCAACGGATGAAATTCCGTGCGCGCTTGCAAATCTTGCGTGCGGGCTTGTTGCGCATAAATATATCGAGGATGAATTGAACCGCTGTATTTTGAGCGAGGATGAACTTTTTGACGGAGCTTCACCTGCACTTGCCAGAATTCGACGCAATAAACGCATTGCAAATGAACGGGTTCGCGAAAAGCTGAACAGCATAATCCGTTCTTCAACGTATTCAAAGTATTTGCAGGATCCGCTAATAACGATTCGCAACGGGCGTTTTGTTGTTCCTGTTAAGCAGGAATATCGGCAACAGATTCCGGGGCTTATTCACGACCAGTCCGGAAGCGGGCAAACGCTGTTTGTTGAACCTGCCGCAGTTGTGGAACTCGGAAACGAGTATAAAAAGCTTGTAATTGAAGAACAAGCTGAAATCGAACGAATTCTTACTGAGTTGACTGCGCTTGTAAAACCGTCGGCAAATGACATATACACCGACCTTCAAACCCTTGGCATTATTGATCTTTGCTTTGCAAAGGCGAAGCTTGCCAAAGAAATGAAGGCGGTTTGCCCGAAAACAAACGCTGAGGGACGAATTAAAATCGTTCGGGGCAGGCATCCGCTTATTCCGAATTATTCGGTTGTTCCGATTGACATAAGACTCGGGACGGATTTCACGACGCTTATCGTTACAGGTCCTAACACGGGCGGCAAAACCGTAACGCTTAAAACCACCGGGCTGTTCACTTTGATGGCTCAGTCAGGCATGTTCGTGCCTGCAAATGTCGGCACGGAAATTGCTGTTTTTGAAAGTATTTTTGCTGATATCGGAGACGAACAGAGCATTGAGCAGTCGCTTTCAACGTTTTCGAGCCACATTCGAAATATTGTCGGCATCCTTGAAGCTGCGGACGACAGATCCCTTGTGCTTTTGGACGAACTGGGAGCGGGAACCGACCCGATCGAGGGCGCGGCACTCGCAATGAGCATACTTGAGGAACTGCATTCCCGCGGCTGTTTCACAATTGCAACAACGCATTACAGCGAGATTAAGGCGTTTGCACTGACACGACCCGGAATGGAAAACGCATCCATGGAGTTTGATGTTGATAAACTCTGCCCGACGTATCGGCTTTTTATCGGCATCCCGGGCAAATCAAATGCGTTTGAAATAAGCCGTCGGCTTGGTATCGATGAATATATACTTGATAACGCAAAAGCATTCATCAAAAAAGAGGATACGGATTTTGAAGCAATTCTGTCAGATGCAGAAATGAAGAAACGCCGCGCTGAGGAAGAAATGGAGCTTGCGGAACAGGCGCGTGCAGAGCATGACAGGCTTGCCGAGGAGCTGAAAGCGGAGCGGGAAAAACTTGAATGTGAAAAGGCGGAGCTTCGCGCCAAGGCAAAGGAAGAAGCACGAAAAATAGTTGACGCTTCCCGCCGCGAGATGGAACAGATAATCATGCAGATCCGTGCTGTTAAAACCATTGATCAGCGTGCCGCTGACAGGATTATCCAACAGGGAAGAGACGCTGTGCGCAAGGCGGAGAATGAACTTGCCGAGGACCTGCCGAAACTGAAAACCGGTGACGGAAAACCTCCGAAAATGGTCGTGCCCGGGCAGACTGTAAGTGTCGTAAGCCTTGGAAAGAACGCAACAGTGCTCTCAAAACCGGATAAGAACGGCGAGGTTCAGGTTCAGGTTGGAATAATCAAACTTTCCGTTCGATTGGACGATATCAGGCTTTCAAACGAAAAAACCGAAAAGAAGACAAATGTCAAGGTTGAATATAACCCTGCAAACACTGTCGGATTGGAGTTGGATATTCGCGGTATGCTCGTTGACGAGGCAAAGCCTATAGTTGACAAATACCTGCTCGATGCACACCTGCAGGGGTTGAGTGAGGTTAATATCATTCACGGAAAGGGTACGGGTGCGCTTCGCGCCGGAATACAGCAGTACCTCAAGAACCACCCGCATTGCAAAGCGTTCCGCAACGGCAACTACGGAGAGGGTGATTACGGCGTTACCGTTGTCACTTTGAAATGAGCAAAGGGCGAATTCGCATGCACATATTTATCGAGGAGATAAGCAAGTGATTATTGTTTCAGGCTGTCTTGCAGGCAGGCCGTGCAGGTATGACGGCACGGCAAAGCCGAATGAAAAGATTATGCGCATGGTGCGTGAAGGCGTTGCACTTCCTGTTTGCGCGGAGGAACTGGGCGGACTTCCAACTCCGCGCAAACCGTGCGAGATAATCGGCGGAGACGGCAGTGATGTGCTTGACGGCAAAGCATATGTTCAAACCGAGGATGGAGCGGATAAAACCGCCGAGTTTATTGCGGGTGCAAATGCCGTGCTTGCACTTGCAAAAGAATGCGGTGCAAAAAGTGCGATTTTAAAAGCAAAGAGTCCGTCCTGCGGCTGCGGGAGAATTTACAACGGATGCTTTCGCGGAGAACTCCGTCCGGGATACGGGGTTACGGCTGCACTGCTTGAAAGGAACGGCATTCACGTTCAAACGGAGGAGTGACGAACGTTATGGAAAACGATAGAACGCTCATGAGCGAAAAAATACTTGTTGTTGATGATGATGAGAAAATCTGCCAGATACTGTCGCTCTATCTTCGCAGCAAGGGATACGAAGTGTTCACCTGTCAAAGCGGCAGCAAAGCAATTACAAGTTTTGAAGAATTCAGTCCGGATCTCGTTCTGTTGGATGTTATGCTTCCCGGGATGGACGGTTGGGAGATACTCAAACGAATCCGAAAGATCAGCAATGCACCGGTGATCATGCTTACCGCAAAGGGTGACACAACAGACAGGGTTCAGGGGCTTGATTGCGGTGCAGATGATTATGTTGTCAAACCATTTGATTCAAAGGAGCTTATTGCACGGATACGAGCCGTGATGAGAAGGTCCGGACAGCCGGAAGAGATTGAAAAACATATCAAAATCGGCAGCCTTGATGTCGACACAAACAATCGTGTTGTGTATGTTGACGGCAACAGAATCGAGCTTGCACCGAAGGAGTTCGATTTGCTTTGTTATTTTATCCACAATAACGGTAAAGTGCTTACACGAGGACAGCTGCTGGATGATGTTTGGGGCTTTGAGTTCTATGGAGACAGCAGAACGGTTGATGTTCACGTCAAGCGTCTGCGTGATAAAATTGGACAGAGCGATTTTTGGTCAATTCGAACCGTGTGGCGGGTCGGCTATAAATTCGAACGCTTTGATTTACTGATGGACGATGCGGACAAATAAATCATTTGCTTCGGATTATAAACACGAACTTGCCCAAATTCAAAGGCGGCATTGACCGCGAGGGCGGTGCAGCAGGAGGAAAAATGCTCAGAACGCTGTTTTCAAGGATGTTGGCGGCATATCTTTCCGTTATCATCATTGTGTTGATTGCGCTTGGGTTCATGGCAAGCAGCATTTTTCACGATCACTATATAGAAAAAATCAAGTCCGAACTTGTACGTGAGGCAGATGCGATTTGCCGCATAGTCCTTGAAGAATACATGGACGACGCAAAACGCCCCGTTGCAAAAGAAAAATTGTTCGCAATAGTACGTCAATATGAAGCATTGCTGCAGCTTTGCTTCATTGACCCTTCGCTTGGAATAAGAAGCTTCTACGATGAAAAAAATGCATCAAAATGGCAGGCGAGCGAAGAATTCGATGTTGAGACCCTTGCAAAAAACATTGTTTCTCAAACCAATTTCGAATGCGGCTATGCTTACGACCTTTTAGACGGATACACAACCGTTCGAACACTCACGGTGACATGTCCGATAAGCACCGCCGAGAATATCACTGTCGGAGCATTGATGCTGCATTACGATATGGACGGAATATACGCATCGCTGAACAAACTGTACATTGATGTTTTCGCCGCTGTAGCGGGTGCAGTGCTGATAACGATTCCTATTGCGTTCATAATTTCGAAGTATATAACAAAGCCGGTATCTCAGATAAACGATGCCGTAACGGCTTTTTCGCGGGGGAACTACGACAGCAGAGTTAAAGTCGGAAGAATGGATGAGCTTGGTGAGCTTGGCATCAGTTTCAACGATATGGCGGACAAAGTCTCGGAACTTGAAAAAATGCGGCGCGATTTTGTTGCAAATGTATCTCATGAGCTGCGGTCGCCGCTTTCATCAATTCGCGGCTTTCTCGAAGCAATGGAGGATGGCACGATTCCGACGGACGAACATGAAAAATATATCGAAATCGTTCTTGACGAGACCCGTCGGATGTCCGGAATGGTCAATGATTTGCTTGATATTGCCCGAATTGAATCCGGTCAATACAAGCTTAATTTGTCAGTTTTCGACATAAACGATCTGATAGGCCGCGTGCTGATAACCTTTGAAGCACGTATCACGGCGAAACATGCCGATGTTGATGCTCAGCTTGATTACGAACCGGTGTTTGTTGAAGCGGACAGGGACAGAATCGGGCAGGTTCTTCACAATCTGATTGATAATGCAATTAAGTTCATGCCTGAAAATGACGGTTTGCTCACAATAAAATCGGTCGTCAGCAAACATAAAGTTTATGTCAGCGTTTGCGATAACGGTCCGGGTATTCCAAAAGAAGATATTGCGCATATCTTTGACCGTTTCTATAAAGCTGAAAAAGCACATACCTACAAAAACGGATCCGGAACAGGGCTCGGGCTTTCAATTGTGAAGTTGGTTATCGACCAACATCATGGTGAAATCAAAGCTGAGTCATCGGAAAACGGAACGGTTTTTACCTTCAGCCTGAAACAGGCTCTTCCTCCGCCGAGACGACAGCCTGCGGCGGAGTGAGTGCAAAATAATCATAAAACAAACTTTAACAAATACAAAAGTTAAGGAGGCAATTAATGAACAGCAATCTGAACGAACATGAAGAGAAAGAGAAAAAGCCGATAACTGTGTCATGGCAGGACGGCGATACGACGCATGTGCAAACAACGGTGATCCATAAGCGAGTTCCGTCGGCGGGTGTAATTCTGTTGACTGCATTCACGTTTACCGTTATAGGAGTGTTCATTGCAAGCATCGTTTTCCTTGCCCGCTTTACGGAGATTAAAACGATTATGAGTGCAATAACAGGTTCGGCCGAAACTCGAGCGACCCAGTCACCCGGGCACGAAGCAGAATTTACACCCGTTCCGAACGAACCGACGTCAAACATGCCTCTGGTGACTGTTGAACCGAACGGAAATCGGAATCAACAGCTGCCGATGACCGGCAGCAGTTCACTTTCGGAGCTGTATGATAACTCTGTGGACGGTGTAGTTATTGTTGAAAACCATTCCCGTGACACTCAAAAACCGACGGACAGCAATCTTGCGGGAATAGGCACAGGCTTTATTATTTCAAAAGATGGCTACATTCTTACAAATGCGCATGTCGTATCCGATGCAAAAGCGGTTTGGATAACTCTTCACGACTCAACCAAGGTAAAAGCGGAACTTATAGGTTCGGATGTCGGAACCGATATCGCCGTGTTAAAAATATCGGTGAACAAGGAACTTTTGCCGCTTCCGATAGGCGATTCTTCAACCGTAAAAACAGGCGATTTCGTGTTTGCAATCGGTCACCCGACGGGCGAGGAATTGAGCTTCACCGCCACTTTCGGCATGGTGGGCGCAGTGGATCGCGCAATTGTGATTGACGGTGTGCGCAATCGTTTCATTCAAATCGATGCTGCGATTAATCCCGGCAACAGCGGCGGCCCGCTGTTTTCACTGGATGGCAACGTTATAGGCGTAAACTCAGCAAAAACCGTGACAGCAAGCGTTGATGAATACGGTCAGCCGATTTCCGCTGAAGGTCTTGGTTTTTCTCTTCCGATAAACGAGGCAATGCGAACAGCAAAACAGCTTATTGAAAACGGCAGTGTGCAGCGTCCGGGTATCGGCGTTTCGGTTGTTGCGGTGGACGAAGCACGCGCAGAAAAGTACAACATACCGCAGGGATTGCTTGTTTATACTGTAACAAAAGACGGTCCCGGGCACAAAGCGGGCTTGTATGCAGACGATATAATCACTGAGTACGACGGAACAGCAGCCACTGACAACGATTCTTTTGTTGACTATCTGCGCCGCAAGGCGGTAGGTGACACGGTCAAAATTCGATATTGGCGAGGCGGCGAGTATTATGAATGCATAATCACTGTCGGTGACCTGAATTCGATCGGAAGCGAAATTCTTGATGATGCATACGGCGGAAGCAAATTCGGATTCTGATATTAACTGAATTTAAGGGCAATCAAATTCTTCTCTATGATGGAACGGCACATTTGCAGCCGTTCCTTTTTTGTTCATCTGTGCGTTTGTTCAACGCGCGGAACGCGACGGAATTTCAGCACAAATGAAGCGTCGGGACTGCAAATACAACAAAGCGAACCGCCGAGAATGCTTCCCGGCGATTCGCTTTGGTTTAAATTGCGACTACTTAATTATCGGATAACAAGCATCGATCCGATTATTTGCGTTTACGGTTGAGCAGAGCTGCTGCGCCGCCGACCATGGAGATGATACCTGCAACCGCAATGCTGACCGCACCGGTTGCGGGAACGGGATTGGGGTTGGGTGTGGGTTCGGAGGAGGGTTCAGCGGAAGGTGCGGGCTCGCCGTTGCCGCCGAGGGTGAAGCTCAGCTCAAAGGTGTCATGTGTTCCGTCGCCGATGAAAGTTACATCGGTGAATTCGGTCTGCGTGTAAGTGAAACCGAAGAAATCCTTGTATTCATCAACGATGGAGGTGAGAGTTGCGACGCGCTCCTCATCCGCAACTGCTTCGCCGTTGTCTGCAAAGTCCTCATCGACCGGAATGAATGCTTCGATTGCGGTATCGTTTGCAACAACGCGATAGTAATGGTTGTTCAGCCCTGCAAAGATCGCATAGCTGCCGGTTTCATCAGCACGAACCTCAACCGCACGCTTCTGAACGAGATCAAAGTCTGAACGGTGCATGTTGTATGCGGGAAGACCGTTAGCCTCACTCTTGTCAACGGTACCGAGGGAAAACTGAGCGGGGAAGCGATACTGGCCGATCGTGACGGAAGTGCTGCCGACAACCGTTTCAGCGGTAAGCGTGCCGCGAAGGATAACGGTAACATCGGAATCAAGCTCAGCCATAACGGTGCATACATTTCCTTCAACAGCAACGTTGGAGTATTCACCGGGGATGGGCATGCAATAACCGTGTTCATAGTCACACTGCATTTTGCCGGGGCAGCCCTGGGCTTCAACAAGTGTCAGCCCGTCAATGCCTTCAACGCTTGTGAGGTACTCGATGCTTGAAAGCATACGCTCGCTGTAGCCTTCTACCGCTGCGGGAACGGTGTAGCTGAGAGCAAGGGTAACCGTGTCACCGACATTGAGCTTTGTGTCGGCAGGGATAACGTTCCAAACATTGTAAGGAACATCCCACTCATCGTATTCAACTGTGGGATCATTTGCAACAAGGTTCAGTTCGGTGCCGAAAACTGCGGCATCTTCACCGTCGGCAAGTGCAGGTACTGCAAGCGCAAGAGTGAGCGCGATTGCAATAACAAGAGCAAAAATCTTTTTCATGGTTCTGTTTCTCCTTATTTTTTGTTTTATTCCAAAACTGCGATCAGCACGATTCGCCCGGATCGGCAGTTAAGGTTTGGGTGGAAGCAGCCTTTTTGCCGAACCCTGCACAGATTGCATGGTGGGGGCAGGCCGCTTTGCAGTCGCCGCAGCGAATGCATTCGGGGCTGTTGGGCGTTGTTGACATGTCCACACCCATGCGGCAAACGTTTTTGCAAACGCCGCAGTGGGTACATTTGGATTCATCAACGCTGTAGCGGTAGAGTGAAATCCTGTTGAAGAATGAGTAAATCGCGCCGAGCGGGCAAATGTATTTGCAGAACGGACGATAGATCATGATGGACAACAGAATGGTTGCTGCAAGAATTCCAAGCTTCAGTGAGGTCAATCCGCCGGCTTCCGCCCAACTTGTGATGCCTGTGCCTGTGCCGGCCGCAGTGTTGCCCGCAAGGCTGCCGTAGGTCATAAGCGGAATACCGCCGAGGAGCATTCCGGAAGGGCAGATGTATTTGCAGAAGAAAGGATTCGATTCATACAGCAGAGGCAGAACGATAACGAATACAACAAGGAAGAAATACTTGAGGTAACGCAGCTGCTTATCGCCGGGGAAAGTGCGAATCTTAAGCTTCTTGGGGAGCGGAATCTTGTGCAGCAGATCCTGAATCAGTCCGAACGGGCAAAGAAAACCGCAAACGAGCCTTCCGCAAAGTGCGCCGACGAGCATGAGAAAGCCGACAACGTAAAACGCAAAATAGTACAGCGGTTTCGTGACCAGATAGCCGTTGCTGTCCGACCAGACGCCTTTTGAAAAGTCAGACTGATTGAAAATGGCCTGCAGCGAGCCGATAGGACATGCTCCGAGCGCGCCGGGGCAGGAGTAGCAATTCATACCCGGAACACAAATCTGCTTAAGCGGACCTTTGTAAAGCGTTCCGGTTAGAAAGCCGACAACATAGCTGTTCGTAAGCAGGCTGAAAACCGCCTGAATTGCAAACCTCCTGCGTTCAATCGCTTTACGAACCTGCATTATTGTTTTCTTTGGTTTTGAGTTCAACTTGGTTTTTGTTTCCATCAGCCGATACCTACGCATTCTCGGCAAAGAGCCGTGGCTTTTGAAAGAACCGCATTGATTTCGCCGTCGAATATCCCGTATACAATGAATGCAGCCGCGATAACCATAAGGCAAACGGGCAGGATGATTCTGAGGGTTCCGTCAAGCGTTTGGGTTAATTTAACTCTTTTGTTGTGCATCTTGACCTCCCGGCTCAAAGAAGATTATCGATGATGGAACACCACTGGTCATAGGAGTTTTTAGTCGTGACAACTTTAAGGATGTTGCCGTTGCTGTCTATGAAATATGTGGTGGGGTAAGTTCCCGCAGGGAATGCAGCGGCCACAGAGCTGTTGTTGCGCAGCACGGGCAGATTAAATCCCTGAATGCCTCCGATAATGGCGAGTGCGGTGTTAATGCACCCGGGTATTTCGGAATCGCCGAGAACGGTGACGACTTTCAGTCTGCGGCCTGCATAGTTGTTTGCAAGCTGCTGAATATGGGGCATTTCCTGAATGCAGGGGCCGCAAGTCGTTGCCCAAACATTGACCATGGTTACCTTTGCCTTTGAGAACATACTGTTGTCATAGGTGTTTCCGTTGTTGATAGCCTTTGTTGAAAACGCAGGAATATCAGGTTTGGGGGTCGCAGTGGGTTTCGGAGTCGGCTTTTCCGTGGGTTTTGCGGTCGGTTTCTCCGTGGGCTTGTCCGTCGGACTGCCGGAAGGAGAGTCTGTTGCGGGTTCTGCGGTGATACCGTCCGTGGGAGCCGCAGTATCCGGTTCACTCGTTAAAGTTTCGGTGGGAACGGCACTGTCGGCCGGTTCGCCGGAAGTTATAACATCGGTTGAAGGGGCATCCGTGCCGTTGTCGGGCATTGGAGTTGCGGGGTTGGGATTGCTTGCGATTCGCCAAGGATGCGCACAGCCGGACAAAAGCAGCATCAGCGCAGTAAGAACGCAAATCGCAGGCAGCAGTTTTGTTCTTTTCATTGGTTTCCGTTCCTTTCAAATTCAAGCAAGGGATGGATATGGGAGCTTTGGCAGAGCGAATGCTGCCAAAGTATCCAACATGCCCTGCGAGGTTCAGTGGAACCTCACAAGGCACAGAAACGTTCTTTGTTTGTTAATTTGTTATCGAATAATCAGCTTAAAAGCACGTTTATTCGACAATCAACCAAGTTGCAATGCTGCACGCATGACGAGCAGGGCATCGGCCACGGTAACAACGCCGTCGTTGTTAAAGTCGGCAATGCTGATATCGCCGTCAAGCAACTCCAACGCAACACGGGCAATTTGGAGAGCATCGGCAATGCTCAGCACGCCGTCACCGTCCATGTCACCGGGCATTCCTACAGGAGGCTCGGGAGTGGGCTCGGGAGTGGGCTCGGGAGTAGGTTCGGGAGTAGGTTCGGGAGTAGGTTCGGGAGTAGGTTCGGGAGTAGGATCTGGAGTGGGCTCTGGAGTAGGTTCATCAGCGGGAGTGCATATACCGGTTACGATAAGATCCTCAACTACGCAGCTGAAATCGGTGTCCCAGCCCTGGAAGATATATCCTTCATGCTCGGGATGAACGGGGGGGACTGCGGCCTGACCGTGTTCAACCTGCTTGATGGTGATAAGGTTTCCGTTCACACCGTCGTAGAACTTGACTTTATGCTTAATCGCTTTGTAAGTTGCAGTCACGGTAACATCGCCCATGGCCATGTACAAAACCTGCTCATAACCGGATTCGTATACATTTCCGGAATAAACCCATTCCTTAAACTCATATCCTTCAACGTCGGGAGCGGTTCCGGGAGCGGGGATAACTGCCGCATATGCAACTTCGGCAGTGTCGATGGTTTCGCCGGTTACACCGTTGACATAGGTAACGGTGCAGGTTTCGTTCGCATGAATTGTCATTGCATCATGCCACATTTCGATGAAGTTTCGCAGCTCGTTCTGGCTTGTGAAGCCGCCGATGAGTTGATCGCGAACAACACCGTCACGGCCGACGATGATGGTCTGGGGTATATAGCCGCTGGTGTTGAACACGGAGCGAAGAACGCTGTCAGCACGGAGGTTTACCCAAGTGTAGCCGTTGTTCTGAAGGAATTCCTTTGCGGTCGCGGGGGTACAGCCGTTGCCTTCACTGATGACGCCGATGAACTGAACATCCGCCTCGGGAGTGGAGGAGTAATACTCGTGCATTGCCTGAATGTGGGGCATTTCGGATCTGCACGGACCGCACCATGTTGCCCAATAGTTGATGAATGTGAGATCAGCATTTTGCAGAATGTCACCGGTGACGGTGTTGCCGTCAAGGTCAACGGTGTTAAAATTACTGACGTTCATGCCGACACCGGGTTCGCGAGTGGGATCTGTCGCTTTCGGTTCGGCGGACACGAGGGAGAGGGAGCATGCTGCAAAGATTACAGCAAGCAGAACGGAGAGAAGTTTCTTCATTTACATTTACCTTCACTTTCTGATTTTTGGGGTAACAGCATTCCTCATACGCCCTTACCTTGATGATATTATATCATACGGTTCGGAGCGTTTCAATGCCTTTGAAACAATTTTGCGGCAATTTAGTCCATATACAAATTTCCCGGTGCCGCCCTAAGGTCTTCTGAAAAGTGTGGACGCTCAGTTCATGTTTTTGCATTTTCTGCATGGATTTTTAGAAGTAATTCATAGCTTGGAGTGTCGGAATGAATGCTTCTTGTCAATGTTGGACAGGGAAAATCTTTGCACTGTCCGCAGCTTTGCAGCCCGCGTCCGATGGAACATAAGCGGATTGCGCATTCGGCACAAAATTTGTGTGCCGATGCAGTATCAGCATGGCAGCCGAAGCAAATCAGGTCATCCGTTGTAAAAGTTTTTTGCGGGGTGGAAAACTTTTCAATCAGCTTCTTCCCGAGCTCTGCATCCCTTGTTTCCGTATAAATAAAAAACGGACAATTGCCGCAGTCGAAACCGCAGCAGGCTAAATGCTTTGCTTTCATAAATCAATCACCGATTCCTTTCATTTTCTTTGATTATACTTATATTTGCAGAAAAAGCAATTGCCGAAAAATCACTGCTTATTGCAAATGCATTGCTGTGCCGCATATATCGCAGAATGAAGGCGGGGAGTTGACATAACCGATTCATCGATTATAATATAGGGAAAGGATAAGTGTTTATCGGAGGCCGGACATAAAGAAGTTTTCAGTCGATGAGCTGCTTGGCGGCATTTCGTACACGTATACTGCTCGGTTGCTCGGGGAGACGGATATACAATCAATTTTCGCTCTTTGTTCGAATAATGAGCAATACTACCGCTTTCATCCGCCGTTCGTCACGGTCGAAAGCATTGTTGAAGATATGTCTGCGCTTCCAACCGGAAAAGATGCCGGCGATAAGTTCTTTTACTGATATTTTGACGGACAAAAACTGACGGCATTAATGGATCTTGTGGTTGATTATCCGGCTGAAAATGTTGCATTTATCGGTTTGTTTATGATGGACAAAGCCTTGCAGGGCAAAGGCGCAGGCTCACGCATTGTATCCGAGTGTGCATATTTTTTGAAAAGAAACGGATACAAAAAGTTGAGGCTTGCCATCGATAAAGGCAATCCGCAAAGCAAGGCGTTTTGGCTTAAAAACGGTTTTGCATTTACAGGTGAAGAGTATCCGAACGGTGAATTCAGCTATCTTCCGATGGAACGAATACTGTAGCGACTGTAATAATTGAATACATGCCCGCTGAGAGCGTTCGGGATTTTGCAGACGTCAGAAGCGGGGGAGGAAGAAGCGTTTATTTTTTCGTTGGAATCTGGTATAATAAAGGAAGCGAATAATGTGCCGCCGAATGCGGCAGACGGAGGAAACATGAAATATATAATTACAACCGAAGGCATGGGCTGTGAACACTGCATCAAGCGCGTTACCGCTGCAATGCAGACTTTGAATGCAGCAATCATTTATGTAAAACTTAACGATATTGCTGTTGATTTCAACGGAAACGAGAACGACCTTCGCAATGCGATTGAAGATCTCGGCTTTGATGTTATTTCAATAAAAGCACAGTGAACGGAGCGGCGGGTTACAAAATGAACTCTGCTTTTTCAAGCAATAACAGTGCTGACGGGAGCAACATGGGCTTGCCTTTTGCACGCAATGAAGGTTCGGACAGCGGGCGCGTTGTTATCGGCTTGTCCGGCGGAGTGGATTCATCGGTTGCGGCTTTGCTGCTTAAAAAGCAGGGGCTTGACGTTGTGGGCGTCTTCATGAAAAATTGGGAGGAACAGGACGAAAACGGCTGCTGCACTGCGGAACAGGATTACGGGGATGCAAAGCGTATTGCGGAACAGATAGGCATTCCGTTCTATTCCGTTAACTTTTCAAAAGAATACTATGACCGCGTTTTTTCATACTTCCTCTCGGAGTACAAACTCGGCCGAACACCCAATCCGGATATTCTCTGCAACACGGAAATAAAGTTCAAAGCGTTTTTGAATCTTGCAATGAATATGGATGCATCGCTCCTTGCAACCGGACATTACGCGCGGCTTGACAAAAGTAATGGGGTAAAGCTGCTTCGTGCACATGATGCAGGCAAGGATCAGACTTATTTCCTTGCGGGCCTGACTTCGGAACAGCTGAAGCGCGCCTTGTTCCCTATCGGAGATATGGACAAAAAGGCGGTTCGTGCAATCGCTCAGGAAAACGGTCTTGTAACCGCAAAGAAAAAGGACTCGACAGGGATCTGTTTCATAGGCGAACGGAATTTTAAACAATTCCTGATGCAGTTTTTACCGGCACGGCGCGGCGACATTGTTGATCTCAGCGGTCGTGTGATCGGCAAACACGATGGTCTGATGTATTACACGCTCGGTCAGCGTCGCGGACTGGGTATAGGCGGAATGAATGAGGGCACCGGCGAGAGCTGGTTTGTTGTGGGAAAGGATTTAAAGCGCAACAGACTTGTTGTTCAGCAGGGAGAGCATGAGGAGCTTTTTTCAACGGCATTAACAGCCGATAAACTCAGCTTTATTTCAGGCTGCGCTCCGGCAAAACAGTTCCGCTGCACTGCTAAATTCCGTTATCGTCAACCGGACAGGGGAGTCACGGTCACAATGCACGGCGATGGTGCAACCATTGACTTTGATTCGCCGGAACGTGCAGTAACACCGGGGCAGTGGGTCGTGCTTTATGACGGCGATGTATGCCTCGGGGGAGGCCCGATTGATGAAGTTGCGCCGCTTAAAGCATTGCCGAAGATTTTTACCGATTAGCAGTCAAACGGCCCATTGCGCGGCATTAAAAAGACATCGGAGGTATTGAAATGAAGAATATCGAAAAATATATTGACCACACATTGCTCAAACCTGATGCAACGGAAGCTGCAATCGGAAAAGTATGCGCAGAAGCCATTGAACATGGCTTTAAAAGCGTTTGCGTAAATCCCGCACGGATTGCCTTTGCCGCAAAGCAGCTTGAAGGAACCGGTGTTCTGCCCTGTTGCGTTGTCGGTTTTCCGCTGGGTGCAACGTTTTCAAAAGTGAAAGCCTTTGAAGCTGAAACCGCGATAGCAAACGGCGCGAAGGAAGTCGATATGGTAATTAATATCGGTGCTGCCAAGGATGGGAATTGGGAACTTGTTGAAAGCGACATTGCCGCTGTTGTTGCCGCTGCAAAAGGACAAGCCGTTGTCAAGGTTATTATTGAAACCTGCCTTTTGACTGATGAGGAAAAAGAAAAGGCCTGCCGATGCGCAATGGCTGCCGGTGCGGACTTTGTGAAAACTTCGACAGGTTTTTCAACCGGAGGCGCAACGGAGCATGATGTTGCCCTGATGCGCAGCGTGGTCGGAGATAAGCTTGGCGTCAAGGCTTCCGGAGGTGTGCGCACTCCCGAGGATGCGGAAAAGTTTATTGCCGCAGGCGCAACCCGACTCGGAACAAGCAACGGTGTTAAACTTTTGGGATGAAGGCACGGAGCGGATGCCGCGATTTATATGTCTGACTTTTGCAATAAATTGACGTATCGCTATCTTACAGAAGCTGAATTGCCGCAGGCAAAAAAACTTTGGGCAATATGCTTCCCCGAAGATGACGAGGAGTTCATTGATTACTACTTTGCCGAGCGTACTGCCGCCAATTGTGTTTTCGGCGCGTTTGATAATGCAAATTTAGTAAGTATGCTCTGCCGTGACAGCCGCATGATGTTTGCAAACGGAGAGCTTGTTCCCGTTTGTTTTGTTTCCGGAGTAAGCACGGATCCGGCTTATCGAAACCGCGGCATTGTTCGCACACTGATGAGCAAGCTTGATGCGGACTTGATTTGTGAGGGATTTGCGGCCGCACTGCTTCAGCCCTTTGATTTTGATTTCTACAAGAAACTGGGGTACGAAGTGTTCTCAAAACGCAGAACAGCCGTTATTAATGAAAAAGCAATCGAACAAGCTTATTCCGAACTTAAGCTGACAGGCAACGAGCAAAACAAAAGCATTTCATTTACTCGTCCTGATGCGGCGCTGATAAACACCGTTTACAATACGTATTTCGGACAGCGAAACGGCGTTTTGCAGCGCAGCATCGAACGGTGTGAAGCACTTGCACATGAATTCATGCTTTCGGGAGCATGCAGCCTTTGTGCGGGCAGAGCTTATGCGTTTTGGTATCCAAAAGAAGGAGAACTTACTTTACACGAATTCGCTTTCGAAAACGCGCGTGACGCCCTTCTTCTGCTTGAGAGAATAACTGCAAAACACTCCGAATTCCTTGTTGAGCTCCCGTGTGACCGCAGCATACCCGGAATTCCGTGCAGCGCAGAGGCTGAACCGCTCAGCATGATAAAGGTTCTCCGTGATGACTGCAATTGGCTGAGGAAGCTTCAACCGGAGCCTTTTGATGTTTGTGCGTACTGACCGGCTGCTTTTCTATAAGCACATCACTGTTCAGAAACGCAGTAAGGATGATTCTGCGTTCACAGTTTAATCGAGAGCGGATGAAAGAAACCGAACCCCGTCTTTTTTGACATGCGGAAGGTGTTAATTATCCGTTTTTTGCTTTTAATAGAAATACTTTTTACCGCAGCAGTTTGCAATAAACGTTCGGCAGAGACATAAAAAATGCCTCAAAACCCTGCTTACGGCAGAACAAGCCTTCAGCTTTGGTTAAGAGGCAGAAGCCTTATCGAGTTATGCGAAATCGAACATCCGACCGATTAGTGTTGTTCTTTCATGTCCGCTGTGCTTTTTCTGCGGTTCAAAAGCATTGCAAGAGAACATGCAATGATAGATATCCCGCAAAAAGCAAAACACCAACCGATTCCGATTTTTGTCAATACCGAAGCGGCAAAGAATGAAACCACCTGAACGAGATTTACACCGATGTTCATCATGGAAAGTGATGCGGCGCGGTTGTCTTTCAGTTCAAGCTGATCAATGATTTTGTTTTCAAGTTCTCCGATAAAATATTCCGGAATGCTGAGCATTAACGGGATCAGGAGCATCGCCGAGATCACAAGAACGACGGAGGACAATGCTCCGAAAATCGCGAATGCAGCACCGCAGATAATGCCGGAAAGAACTGTCAGATGCAGCCTTGACAGCTTTGCACCGGGGCGAACGGCTCGATTGATAATCGGTTCGGCCAGCATTTGAATTACGGAATATGCAATGATGATTGCTGAGAGCCATTCGACGGGAACATTGCTTTTGATAAGCTTGTCGGCGTAGAAAAAGTTCACCAAAAGCCATGCGATGCCGAACAGTGAGAGCATACATGCGTACAGTAAAGCATGCTTGTTTTTAAAAATCACAGCAATGTTTTTTGTAAACGGCAAAGGCTTTTCTGTATCTGCCGCAGCATGTTCGCCGGTATTGCGTGTTTTTTGCGGTTCACGCTCTATAAAGAAGGAAAGCGTGAAGCAGATTGCACCCGAAATTACGGTTGCAGCCAACAAACCTTGTAATCCCAAACTGTCGTATATGAGAACATAGGACAGAGTGCTGATAATAAAGCCCGCAGTCGAAAAATTACCTGCACGAGTGCTTTTTGCAAGATAACCTTCTTCTCCGTGCAGCTCGTAAAGATATGCGCTGCTTGTTCCGGAAGCAAAACAAAAGGCCGCACCTTCAACTACAGCTTCAACAACAAAAAGAAGAAGTGAGCGCGACAGGAATGCAGCAAAAAGCAGCGCTCTTGCGATAAGGAGCAGAGCTTGATACAAAATCAACGAATTTTTATATCCGATTTTGTCGGTTATGTGTCCGAACGGAACTTCGCCCAATGCCGTTATGCATGACAGCAAAGCTTGAAGCAGGAAAAACTCAGATTCGCTTACTCCTGCCTGTGTTCTGACAAGAAGTGCGACGGGTGCAAAAAACACAAGGCCTCCAAACAGGCAGACCATATCATAGCAATCTGCGAATTTGTGCCGATGATTCATTTTTTTATTCATAATAAAGCCGAAAACTCTGTTTCGGACCGTCCTTTCTGTATATTTATTTGATTCGGTTACAAACAAATCAAATAAATATTAAGACGGCATTTTTGCACACTTCATCGAATACACGACCACAAGATATTTGAACGGGTTGAAGTATAATCCCGCTTGCGCTTGATGTCAAGCTTTTTTTGAAAAAGGAAAAACCGCATTGAAAACCATGCTGCATTGCAGCGCGTATATCGGTGAGACATAAGCAAATACTATGTGTGAGCATCCGCAGGCTGCTCAAAATTCGTGCGCAATAAAGAGCACAGAAAGGGAGTAAAAGCAAAATGGATACGTTGTCATTGATTTTGATTGTCATCGGCGCGCTGAACTGGGGACTTGTCGGTATTTTTCAATTCGACCTTGTTGCTGCAATATTCGGCGGCATGAGCGGCGTTGTTTCAAGAATCATTTACACGCTGGTCGGGCTTGCCGGAATCTGGGGCATAACCATGTTGTTCCGCAAGCGCAGCCGTCCCGCATTCATGCAGGATGACGGCGACGCGTAATATGCAGCCGTTAAAACAGTGAATGCATGACCGGTAATACTATCTCAAGTGAGAAAGGCGGAGAGTGTTCAGTGTGAACCTCTCCGCTTTTTGTCATGCTGCGAATGATGATTTAGTTCCGATGCGGCAAGTTTCCCGCCGTTTCATCGAGCGGCAGTGCCGTGCCGGATATTTCCTTCAGATAGGGCAGGACAAGAATCACTGCAACGACAAGGGCAATAAAATCCGAAACCGGAATTGCAACCGCAATGCCGTCGACACCCCAAATCGAATTGAACAGAATCATAAGCGGAATGTCGATTATTCCCTTGCGCAGCAGGGAAAGAATAATTGGCGGAATCCTTTTTCCGGTTGCCTGAAACAAGGTTATCACAAAGAAATTGAGAGTTGTTGTCAGGCAAGTAAAACAGATAATCTTCAGGAAAACACATCCGTGATGAACGGTGGCAGCGTTATCAATGAAGCATTTTGTTATTGCATTTGCTCCGAAAAACAGCAGCGCGGTGCCCGCAGCCGAGACGACAAGACAGTCAATGAGCAATGCGCGCAGAGCAGATTTCATCCTTGTGCGATTCCCGGAAGAAAAGTTATATCCGATGAGCGGGAGTGCGCCTTGGGACATGCCTTGACCCATTGCAAACGCAAGCATATCGATTTTTTTGGCAATGCCCATTCCCGCAACAGCCTCTGTGGAATATGTGGCAATGATTCGGTTGAGGGCTGTGTTCGAAACCGTTGCCATCATTGAAATCATAAAGCTCGGCAGGCCGACGGAAAGCACATCCGCCGGAATGTGCTGCGTTAAGGTATAGCATTTGGGTGAAAGGCGAATTGAGAGTCCATCGCCTTTTTTGCAAATAAACAGAATAAAATAGATGGATGCAGCCGTATTCGAAAGCATGGTTGCAATTGCCGCGCCTTGAATTTCCATGTCAAAAACAAAGATAAATAACGGGTCGAGCAAAATGTTCAGAATACCTCCGAAAGCAACCCCGAGGCTTGCCTGTTTCGAATAACCTTCCGAACGGATGAGGTGCGCAAGTGCGGGGTTCAGAACCGTGGGCACTGCACCGATGCATATTGTCCAAAAGATATAGTCAGAACAATAATTCCATGTTTTTGAATCAGCTCCGATTACGGGCAGCAAACAGGGACGAAGAAAGAGTATTGCAATTCCGTAGAGCAAAGCGGCACCTGCCGCCGTCCAAATGCAGAATGAAGAGCATGATGCAGCTTTTTTTCTGTTTCCAATGCCGAGACTGCGTGAAATCAGGCTTGCGCCGCCGATGCCGAAAAGGTTTGCAAGCGCGGTCATGAATATAAACAGGGGCATGGATATCGTTGCTGCCGCAACCTGATTCGGATCGTTCATCTGGCCAATGAAAAATGTATCCGCCATGTTGTAAACTACGGTTATAATCTGACTTATAACTGTCGGAACGGCAAGCGAAATGACAGCTCTGTTGACAGGCATTGCTGTAAAAAGATACTCTTTTTCGGCAGACGATGCTGCCGCATTAACTGAAGATGAATCCATTTCGGTTATTAAAACCCTCCTCATCATTTAATCTTGCGCCGATAGAGAGATTCTGCTGAAGAATCCGCTTTTTGCGAAAATTCCGAGCCGCAGCTCAGATAAATCGAACGCTCAGCTGATTTACGGTATTTTTGCCGGTCGGACACGCAACATGATTTTATGCCGCCGGTTTACCGTTGTCAAGCAGAAAAAGGTATATTTACGCCGTAATATTATCCGCTCGGTTCAAAAAAGCAGAACCTGTATTGACTTCGGAATGGCGTGCGGGGGCTTTGCTTCGGGTCTTACTGCCGAATCCATGCAATTTATATCGAAACAAGGCGGATTGGGTCTGTACAAAAAGCTTTTTAAATGGTATAATTGCTTCATATGCCCGAAGGAAAATGATATGCGCATTTGTACTGCATATCGGATTCCAAAAAACGAATTAAATTGAAAGGAATTCTTCTGTTCTCTGCGCTGTGAACGGAAGTGAAAATCAAATACAAATCCAATGAAGCGTTTTTTTTGTATCTTTCTTAGCTTTGCAATGATTATCTCAGCTGTTTTTGCTTTGCCGATGTTTTCGACTGCAGCATCAACAGATGAGCCGACGGCAACGGATGTACCGACAGCAACAATCGCACCGACACCGACGTCGGAACCCTCCGCAACAGATGAACCCGAGGCAACTCCGGTTCCTGTCACCGTAGAGGATGCTTTTGCGGATGTGTCAACGCCCTACATTGCGCTTATGGAAGCCGAAACAGGTGCCTTGTTGTATCAGCGGGATGCCTATTCGCGTGCTTTCCCTGCAAGCACAACAAAAGTTATGACCGCGATTGTTGCGCTTGAAAACATCAAAGACATGAACCGTGTTGTTACACTCGGCTGGCGTCCGGTTTCGGGCTTTGGCCCAACAAGCTCCTTAATGGGACTTAAAGCGAATGAAACCATTCCGCTTATGGATATTCTTTACGGCTTGATGATGCGTTCGGGCAATGATGCCGCAAAAGCGCTTGCAATGGAGACTTCATATGAGGTTTTCGGGCAGGATACCGAACCGTCTGAGTTGATTCCGAAATTCGTTGACCTTATGAATCAAAAGGCAGCGGAACTCGGCATGAATTCAACGCATTTTGTTACTGTTGACGGCCGCCATGATGATAATCATTACACAACGGCATATGACTTTGCGGTATTGATGCGTTATGCACTGCAAAACCCTGTTTTTGCAAAGGTAATTGCCACGGCCGAGTACGATGTTGCTCCCACGAACCAACATCCGCAGGGGATGCACTTTGAAAACTCCAACAGACTGATTTCAAACAAAACAGGCGATAATCAGAGCTTTCTTTATCAATACTGCATCGGGGGCAAAACAGGCGAGACCAACTATGCGGGTTATTGCCTTGTCAGTGCATGCCGAAAGGATGATATTACACTGATTGCCGTTCAATTTGGTGACAGCAACAACAGCACAAGCAAATTTTATCGTTACGAAGTTGCAAAAAAACTTTATGATTGGGGATATGAGAATTATTGTGCAGTGCCCGTAACGGAATTCGGGCTGCAATCAGAGTTCGAAATTCAAACGGCCGGTTTTTCACCGTTTGACTCGGACTACGGCAAATTGAAAGCAACAGCTGATCTCAGCGGTTTAATGATTAAAGGCTCCAAACAGTACCTTGACGCAATAAAAAGCGATCCGTCCGGCGTTATTGTCAAAATAAACACCGATAAGGCCGTTGCTCCGATTAAAGCAGGCGATGTTGTGGGATCGGTTGAATACCTTTTTTACGCACAGAATCCAATAAAAGTTGATCTTGTTGCAATGCGTGATGTTGCAGCTTCATCGGAAACAACAATTGAACCGCATGTCACGGCGTTTATTTCATCAACACCTCCGCCGGGAAGCGGCAAAAACTGCAATCTCAGTTTTCAGCGCACGCCGGGCAGCGATCAATACAGTGTTTGGGTTTATTACGATCACACATTATACACAATGAATAGCATTGAGTGGCATTATCTGTACTGTGACAATGGGGTTTTTCGTGCTGCAGCAACTGCGGACACAACTTCACGCATCGATCTTTACCGTCGTTTTTACGACAGCAACGGTTCTGCTTATTATGTATTAACTGACTTTGTAACGGATGGTGCATCATATGTTGTTGTTTCGGACGGCATGGCCCTTTGTTCGGACAGCCGCGACGGAACGCGCTCGGCTGTTGCTGTTCAAATCGGTGCAAATGATACGATAACAGCCGGTGTTACAGACAAGATGGTCTGGCAGTTTAACAGTCAAAGCAACGGATATTACATAAGCAACGGTTCGAAATATCTGTCCCGTAAGGCAGGCAGCGGTGTCATTTTCTGGATTCTTGTGTTCGTCCTGCTGCTTGTGATAATAATTTTCATCCGCATTCTTGCACAGCGTATAGGCGGAGGACGTCGCGGCAGGCGCCGCAGAGCTTCGACGTTCCGGTCCACAGGCGGACGACGCAGAAGGCGCAGGGCGTGATGATAACTTAAGCAATCTGAATGATTTATTTCAGCAAAGGAATTCGGAAACCACATTGATTTTTCAAAAGCCGACCCGGGAAAATCCCGTGTCGGCTTTAATTGTTGAATAAAATAACGGCTTTTAAACGGTTTCGGGTATCGGCAAAGTTGAAAGCTCCGTCCACGCCGGGCGGAACCCGCTTGCGGCAGCATTTCTGACGGACGGAAGATTTGCCCATGAAGCGCAATAGAACGGTATCTTTCCGCATTTGAATATTTCGCCCGAAAGCCGGCTTGTTAATGCGGGGGCAAGTTTCAATCCGCGGTATTCGGGAAGAATATCAATACCTATTTGCCACATGTCTTCACAATCCATGGAACAGGCTGCTAAACCGATAAGCTTTGGCTCACCGGTTGTTTTATCGAAGGTATTCAAATCATACGCGGCCATGCCGAGGATATCAAGTTCTTTGCGTTCGCTGCAAAGAGCATGACTCCATTGGGGGAGATACAAAGAAGCAAAATCCGCTTGTCCGAGCCGACGCAATTCAAATTTGTCATCAACGGGCAAAAAAGCTTGCATTTTGGAAACATCGGGCAGGAAATACTCGCTCATGTATCCGACCTTTAATCCGGCAGAGGCAAGGATTTCGTTCAGTTCAAAAACGGCGGGGCTTGTAAGGCAACGATAGAACTTATGCCCGTCGAGGTATTGCCTGAGCTCATTATGCAGCACTTTTTCCGCACAAGCTACAACGTTTTTTCCGTATGAAACGAGCGAGCAGCGGAACGGCACGTCGAGGTATTTTCTTGCGGAAGTTGATGCGCAGGGCAGGGTTATAACGCTTTGCTGCTGCATAAAAGCATCGATAGCGCAATTGTACTCAATTGCAGATTGCTGCATGGCAATATGCAGAATGCTGTCGTTGGTAAACATGAGGTTCCTTTCCAAACTCGGGAATGCCGATTGGGCATTCCCGATGGGTAGTATTTTGTAATTTCAGTTACCTGTTATTCAGCGGCACCTTGACCATTCGATAGCGGTTGTTTTCTTTTATGAGTCCGCATTCGAAAGCGGCTATCAGCATTTCCAACTGTCGAATCTGTTCGCGAAGTTCAACACCTTTGTCACAGTCGCTGACACGCATTTGACCCTTTGTTGCAAGGATGTTTTCAACCTCGGTGGTTGAGTGGATATCCATGTTTTCACGAATGGCTTTTTCAAAGCTTACAAAGGGTTCATGCGCAACGATATACAGCCCGCGTGAATCATAAACGAGGGTGTAGCCGGCGATGCCTGTGGTTTTTTGATAGTACTTTGAGAAGCCGCCGTCAATGACGATAAGGCTTCCGCCCGCTTTAATCGGATTCTCGCCGTTGATTTTTTCAACCGGAATATGTCCGTTGACAATTACGGCACGATCCGTATCCGTGATGCCGAACTCGTTAAGAATTCGAATTGCAAGATCCTTAGTGTCCTGATATTTGTAGTAAGCATTGCGCTTTTCTTTGTGGGACTTACTGTCGTCGATCTCAACACGTTCGAAAGTTGTCATTTTGTTTTTGCCGAACAGCGGGGAATCGGGTCCGCACCAGAGATACCACATCAGATCAAGCTCATGGGTTTTCCGCATTGAAGGTTCGGCAAAGTAAAGCCGCTTTACCTCAGCATCAATATAATCGAACATCTGCTTGCCGCTGCGGGGAACGCCGTCGCCGAAATCGACAGCTTTAAAACTGCCGTCCTCATTAAGCGGAACAAGTGCGTGGAACATCAGGTTGTTGTTCTCAATGCGATAGAGTTCGCCTTTGTCGATAAAGAACTTGATGTGTTTTTGCAGGGTCGGACTGTTGAGGAAAGAATCGCGCAGCTCGTTGATTATGGTTTCCTCTTCATCGGACAGGGTATACGGATCATCCGGGTTGATTGTCGGGAAATCGGCATCCTTTATGGGATAGGTGATGCCGTCAATCGTTACTGTGCTGTTCACTCTGTCGATCGTGTCCAAAAACAGGCGATGGTCAAGCTTATAGTTCGGATTCCGCATTATGAGCTGTCCTTCGAGTTTATGCATGATAACGAAAATCGCCTTATGCAGCTTTGCGCGGATATTGACTTCGGGATTATCGTAGTATGCTTCCGATGAAGTCTTGCGCGGACGAAAATGCAGCGCGCTCTTATATGTGCTTTGTGCAAACATCAGCAGGTGACGCAGATTGATTCCGTAGACGTTCTCGATAAGGTCCAGATTGCCGTGGCGGAAACTGTTCGTCAACACGCCGGCAATACATGTTTTTTCGCCGAGCGCTGCGCCCATCCAAAGGATATCATGGTTACCCCACTGAATATCAACGGACGGATGCTTTAAAAGCAGGTCGAGGATACGATGAGGTTCTGTTCCGCGGTCGTAAATATCTCCCACTATATGAAGTTTATCTACAGCAAGCTTTTTGATGGCATCTGTAAGAGCAACAATTACACGCTCCGCATAATCGTGGCGGATGATGGAGTCAAAAATCTCGTCGTAGTAGCCGTCAAGATCGTGGAAATTTACGCGGGCAGTGAGAAGTTCTTCGATGATATAAGAAAATCGGGGATCAAGCGTTTTACGCAGCCTCGAACGGGTATACTTGCTGCTGATTTTGCGCCCGAGAACGATGAGGTTGCGCAGCGTTGCTTTGTACCATGCGTCGGTATCCTCAACGTTTTCCAGTTCGAGCTTAATTTTTTGCTTTGGATAGTATACGATTGTTGCAAGAGTTTCACGCTCGTCAAAGCTGAGCCTGTCAACAAAAAGTCGTTCAATTTCACGACGAATAACGCCCGATGCATTGTTCAAAATATGTTCGAATGCATCACCCTGACCATGAAGATCGCTCATGAAATGCTCCGTCGGTTTCGGCAGCGCAAGAATTGAGCTCAGGTTAACGATCTCGGTCATTGCGTATTCGACTGTCGGGAAAGTTTTTGCAAGTTGGGTAAGGAAAAGATAGTTTTCATTGAGTTCTTTTTCGGTGAATGCCGTGTTCATGAATACCTCCGATATTAAATATTCCTCATCAACGTTATGCACACAAAAAACAGACAGAAGCTGTCTGTGTGCTTCTTTAAGCAAGTATAACATCTTCTTTGATTTTAATCAACCCCCGAACATTCATTTCACGCCGAGGAGGGATTGTTTTTTGCCTGTCGGTGTTGCAGTTGCGGAACAACTGCCGGAACTTAAAAAACCCGTCTGCCCCATGCCAAATGGGTATTGAACCAATTGCCTGCATTGGAAATCACAACCGAACCCGCTGTTGCGGAAGCATGGAGAAAACTGTTGTTTCCGAGATAAACGCCTACATGCGAAATTCGGGAATAAGCATCATCGTAAAAGAAAACGAGATCTCCGCGAATAAGGTTTTCTTTGCCGTCGATTCGCTGCCATCCGGCATAGTTTGAATAACCGGCGGCGTTAAGTCTGCCTATGTTCAGTCCTGCCTGACGCAGACAGTAGTAAACAAGCCCGGAACAGTCAAACAAATCAGGACCTGAGCTGCCGAACACATACGGCTTGCCAAGTTGCGAATACAACGCATCTATGAATTGTTCAAGCCCTTGTGACGGTGCGGGCGCTGTTGTCGGGGTCGGTGCAGGCGACTGTGTCGGACTTGGTGTCGGCGTCGGCTTTGGCGTCGGTGTGGGTCTCGGTGACGGTGTCGGGGCTGCTGTCGGTGCGGCGGACGCAGTTGCAATTGCAGTTGGTTTCGGCGACGGCGTTGATGTCGGCGCGGGCGGCAGTGTGGGTGTCGGAGAAGCAGCAGGCATCGGCAATGATGACGGCACCGGGGAGGGAGCGGGGGAAACGGTATAATACGGTTCACCGGTCTCGAAAGGAAGATTGCCGTCATCCACAGCATAAGCGGAAAAAATCAGATTAAAAGCTTCGGTGTCCACAACGCTGCTTTCGGGCAGGTTATTGCTCAGCCGGAATTGCTCAACAGCAGTCCGCGTTGCCATTCCGAAATAACCGTTGATTTTTTCGGAATAGTATCCGAGCTGCATCAGACGTTCCTGAAGCATGCGAACATCGTTTCCAACGTTGCCGTATTCAATAACATATTCGACAGGTGCATCCGAATACAGCAGACGGAGAAGAGTCTCATCAACCTCACCACTTTGTGCCAAATGATTCGCACGCTGGAAAAGTTTAACGGCTTGTTCGAGCGGTTTGTTAAAAACATCCGAAGGTTCATCGGAAGGCAGATACCCAAGTAGCATAAGTCTTTGCTGCATATCGTTTACATGTTTGTCACAATCTCCGAGTTTGTATACCTTGCCCGGAACTATTTCGTATTTGCTTTGACACACCGAACCCGCATTGTTTGGTGCAGGCGTTGCAGGCATCGTATCGAAAAACGAAAGGTCATTGTCGGGACTTGCAACCGCGTTCCGCAATGCCGAAACATCAAGATTCCGATAATTTGTATTTATAAAAATAAATGAAAACAGTATTAAAAACAGAACAAGCAGTGCGGGAAGGCGCACCGACCGAAGGCAGCTGCCGACAGCCGCGGAAGCTTTTTTCTGCAAAGAGTGATTTGAGCCCCTGTTTTTTTTCATTTCACGGATTCACCCCGAATCTTTTGTTTGACTGTTTCTATTATACAACAAAACAAGACTTTTTTCCATGAGAAATCCGAGCCTGCGCAAAGGAAGCTGAATAATGTTCTTTCCGTTAAAGTCGGAATTAACGGTCACATAAATCTTTAAGACATTTATCTTTGAAATATATACGTACTTTGACTGTAATGCGTTCGATATTCAAATAAATATATCGCAAATTCGGTTGTAAAGGCGCGAAAACGGCTGTATAATTATAATTGCCGCAGAATGCGACGTAAAAACATGACACGGAGACACGAAAGCATGAGTACTAACTTTGACAGGCTTACAGTAAACACAATCCGCACTCTCGTTGCAGATGCTGTTCAAAAAGCGAACAGCGGACATCCGGGACTTGCTATCGGTGCAGCACCGATGGCTCTTTCCGTTTTCAAGCAAATGCGGCACAACCCCGCAAATCCTTCATGGCGCGGCCGTGACAGATTTGTTTTGAGTGCAGGTCATGCATCCATGCTTGAGTATTCGCTTCTTCACCTTTTCGGCTATGATGTATCAATTGACGACATCAAGAATTTCCGTCAGCTCGGCAGCAAAACGGCAGGGCATCCCGAGTACGGCAACATTGCGGGAATCGAAGCCACAACCGGCCCGCTCGGACAGGGATTTGCAATGGCTGTCGGCATGGCGATGGCAGAGAAGCATCTCGCTTCGGTATTCAACCGCGATGAATTCCGTGTATATGACAATAACACATACGTGCTCATGGGTGACGGCTGCATGATGGAAGGCGTTGCTTCGGAAGCAGCATCTCTTGCGGGGACGCTGGAGCTTGGCAAGCTGATTGCGCTTTATGACAGCAACAGGATAACTATTGAAGGCAGCACGGACATTACTTTCTGCGAAGACGTCCGTAAACGTTTTGAGAGCTACGGTTGGCAGGTAATCAGCGTTGATGACGGTGAAAACATGACGCTTATCGCCGATGCTCTTGAAAGCGCAAAGAATGAAAACAAAAAGCCCTCGCTCATCATTGTCAGGACGAACATTGCGCAGGGCACACCCAAGCAGGGAAGTGCCTCTTCTCACGGTTCACCTTTGGGCGAAGAGAATATTTCCGAATGGAAAAAATCCATCGGTTGGGATTATGAACCTTTCACTGTGCCTGCCGAGGTTTATGACTATCTTGCCGACTTTGCGGCAAATAATCGCGAGCGTGAAAATGCCTACAATTCGATGATTGCAGAATATGAGCGTCGTTACCCGGAACTCTATGCCGAGCTGCTCCGCTGGAACTCCGCAGAATTGCCGGAAGAACTTTATAACGATGATAGCATTTTCGAGTTCGAAAACAAAAAAACAGCGACACGGTCCTGCTCCGGTACTGTGCTCAACAGACTTGTGAAGTATTTCCCGTCCATGTTCGGCGGCAGTGCGGATCTTGCACCGTCCAACAATACAGAACTGAAAGGATTCGAGTTTTTCGGCAGAGAAACACCGCAGGGAAAGAATATCCACTTTGGTGTTCGTGAATTTGCTATGGCAGCAATCTGCAACGGCATTTCGCTTTACGGCGGTTTGTTGCCGTTCTGCGCAACCTTCCTTGTTTTTTCCGATTACCTCAAGCCCGCAGTGCGTCTTTCCGCACTGATGAAGCAGCGTGTGCTTTACATCATGACACATGACAGCATCGGCGTCGGAGAAGACGGTCCCACACATCAGCCGATAGAACAGCTGGATATGTTCCGCGCAGAACCGAACACATATGTTTTCCGTCCTGCGGACGGCAGAGAGACAGCGGCAGCATACCTCAGTGCGCTTAGGTTGGCGGCTCCCTCCGTTATTACGCTTTCCCGCCAGAATTTGCCGCAACTCGATGGTTCCGGCAAATCGGCAATGAAGGGCGGATATGTAATCGGTCACGAATATGCAGAAAAGAATCTTGATGCAATTCTGATTGCTTCCGGCAGCGAAGTTGATACTGCGCTTGAAGCAAAAAAACTGCTTGAAGCAGAAGGGAAGAATGTACGTGTTGTTTCGATGCCCTGCATGGAGCTGTTTTTTGAACAGGATGAAGCCTATCGCGAAACAGTACTCCCCAAAGCAGTACGTTCAAGAGTTGCGGTTGAAGCACTCGGCGGCATGAGCATGTACAAGCTTGTCGGTTTGGATGGAGAAATTGTTTCAATGGAAGGCTTTGGAGCTTCTGCTCCCGGCGATGTTCTGTTCAAGCATTTCGGATTTACGGCTGCCAATGTTGCAGCTAAAGTTGAATCGGTTATTGCTGCAAACAAATGCTGAGAATTGATTTACGGGTGCAAATGATTTCAGCAAATTGACTCGCTGCTCGCCCGTACGGACGACATACGATGTTCGCACGGCAATATTGTCGTGCATATGGGCGACACCATCGTAATTGCATACAGAACTCGTTCGTCAACCGGCGGACGAGTTTTTGTTCCGATCGAATTGCTGAATGACGCTGTTGTCCGTACGGGCGACTTTGCCGGCATTTTCAGCCGTGTTCGTTGAATACGGCGGACAGTTATTGTGAAAGGAGTTTAAATTGAAAGAAAAATCATCATTCATTAAACGTTTTGTGGGCAACAAAGCATTCTATGCCGCAGTTCTTGCGATTGCCCTGCCGGTAATGGCGCAGAACGGAATCACCCAATTTGTAGGCGTGCTGGACAACTTAATGGTCGGAAGAATAGGCACGGAGCAAATGAGCGGTGTTGCGATTGCCAACCAATTGATATTCGTTTTTAATCTCTGCATATTCGGAGGTCTGTCCGGGGCAGGTATTTTCGGCGCGCAGTTCGCGGGGAAAAGAGATAATGACGGTATTCGTTATGTCTTTCGCTTCAAGCTCATTGTCTGCATCATCGTTTGCTGTTTGTCCGTTGCTCTGCTGAGCTTCTTGGATGCACCGCTGATAAATCTGTTTTTACACGAGGGCAGCGAGGAAGGCGATCTGGCTCTGACGCTCGCAAGCGGAAGAACATATATCAGAGTTATGCTTTTCGGCCTTGTTCCGTATGCCCTTTCGCAATGTTATGCGTCAAGTTTACGTGAAACAGGCGAAACCGTAGTTCCCATGATTGGCAGCGGTGCGGCTGTGCTTGTAAACCTTGTGTTTAACTGGCTTCTGATTTTCGGAAAGCTGGGTTTCCCGAAGCTTGGTGTTGAAGGTGCGGCAATTGCAACCGTGCTTTCGCGCTTTGTCGAGCTTGCAATTATGATGCTTTGGGCGCATACACACACTGCCCGATTCCCGTTTTTCAAGGGCGTGTATCGGTCTTTGTATTTGCCGAAACGACTTGCAAAAGACATAGTTTTTAAAGGAACTCCTCTGCTTGCAAACGAGGCTTTGTGGTCGGCAGGTGTTTCGGTAATGAACCAGCGTTATTCCGTTCGCGGACTTGCGGCTGTTGCAGCAGTCAACATAACTTCAACGGTTTCAAACCTTTTTAATGTAGTATTTATGTCCATCGGCAGCTCCATCGGAATCATCGTCGGCAACCTGCTTGGAGCGAATAAGCTGGAAGAAGCCAAGGATACGGATCGGAAGATTATTGCGCTGAGTGTTGTGAGCTGTTTTGTTTTCGGCGGCTTGCTCGCGCTGGCATCGCGTTTTATACCCGAACTCTATAACACAACACATGAAGTAAAGCAGCTTTCAACGTCATTCCTTCTCGTATCAGCCTGCATCATGCCGTTCAGCGCATTCACGCACGCATGTTATTTCACTCTGCGCTCAGGCGGACAAACAAAGATTACACTGTTGTTTGACAGCTGTTATATGTGGTGCATAAGCATACCTGTGGCTTACGTGCTCAGCCGTTTCACGGATTTGCCCGTGCTTGCTCTTTTTGCAATCTGCAACGGATTGGAATTGATAAAATGTGTATTCGGCTATATTCTGCTGAAAAGCGGGAAATGGGTCACCAATATCGTTCAGGACGAGTTGAAACAGGAAGCTGAAAAATAATTAAAAAAAACCGCATATTCCCTTGCGTCCCGGCGAAAAAAATGATAGAATTTATTTCGGTACATTTGCATGCGCTTCATGTGCAAAAAAAAGAGCAAGGGAAACGAACTTAAATGCTTATTTGTTCAACAAATGCAGGCTCATCGGAAAATCGCAGCCTGCTGAAAGAGCTGTATGATAAATACGGCAGAACTGTGCTTGGGATTTGCTACGATATTTTGCGCAGCAGACATGATTCCGAGCTTGCAGTACAGGAAACTTTCCGCTTCATATACCGCACGGCGGATTCCTTGTGCCGCATTGATTCCGACGAAGTTTTACGGAGCTATATTGCCGTTTGCGCAAAGCATTGCGCAGCCAACATCGCAGAAAGATACAATGACGGCAGCACAGCACACATCGACAGTATGAATGCAGTGAACGATCTCGGAGTTTTGAGTGCATCGGAACTTGACTTTGATGAGTTTTCGGTCGACAGGGCAGCGGCTGCGGTATCAAAACTCGATGATTCACAACGTGAGATCCTTTTTTTGAGGTATTGCTGTGAATTGCCTGTTCAGGATACAGCCGAATTGTTCCGGGTGACTCAACCCGAGATGTCGGCAAAAATCCGTTATGCACTTGCCGCACTCAGATATGCAATCAACAATGACGGAGGTTCCGACAAATGAAAGAACAAGACAAAACATTGAAACAGGCTTTGCAAAAAGCTGCAAACGAAGGTGCAATAGCCGAAGATCCTTCGGTTGAGATAACACCATCCGCCGAGTTGGACAAAAAAATGAACGCATTTTTCGATTCCGTCGAGAGCCGAAATGCCGAATCGACCGAACAGCAGTATACATCCGACAAATCCGGAACTGTCGGAAGTAACTACAGTGACGTGCTTTTGGATGCATTCGAAAGCGACATCGCGGATTATGATCGCGACTATGATGATCCCGACACCGTTGAATCCAAAAATCAGGGTGATTCAAATGCAGTCGGTTTCGGCGGAAAAATCCGCAGCCTGTTCGTTCCGTTTTCGCGTCGAACTGTCGGCGTGATTCTGTTTGCAATAGCAGGTGTTCTGCTTGTTGTAAGTCTTGTTTCAATGGCCAAAACAGCTGCTGTAAATCACAAACATGATTCGAACCCGACACCGAGCGAGCAGCCGACCTTGAGCGGTACCGCTATTCCGGAAGGCGGCACGCCGACTCCGCGGATCGACGGAAAAGACACGGATTCAACGGCTCAGCCCGGGATAACAAAAAATCCTAACGGCACACCGGGCCCCGGAGATTTCCGCACGTCCGCACCTGTTTCCGGCGCGCCTACTTCGGCACCGGTTACCGATGCACCCAAAACGCAGATACCCGCACCGGCCACAACAACGCCCGGCGGAGGCGGCAGACCGACAAATCCGCCCGCAACACCGACAACGGCACCTTCAACAGATGAACCGATCGTTCGCCCCACACCCGGAGACGAACCGACGGAACCCATAACGGATTCGCCGACCGATGAACCTGTTGTGACGGATGTGCCGACCGATGAACCCGAACCTCCGACGGAAGAACCCGCACCCGAACCGACGGAAGCTCCCACCGAACCTCCCGTGACGCCGGAAGAGCCGGGGGAATGAAATGAAAACCGACCTCGAACAACCGATTGTTATCTGTTTGACCTTTGATTGAAGGTTAATTCGCAACAGCCATTGATAGAATTTCGGAAACGATCGTAAACAACAAAAGACTGCAGAACCATGTGATGAGTTTTGCAGTCTTTTGTTCACTTATTCACCGTGATTAGTATTAACACGGTTCAAACTTTCGATGATTAACAGTTAATTGGAAGCTTTCGTGTCGCAGTACATGCAGCGATACTCGCCTTTTTCCGCATCTGTAAGCACAAAAACGTGATGAATTTCCTGTTCGGTGGTGGTAATGCAGCGCGGGTTTTTGCATTTAAGAATGTCAACGATTTTTTCGGGCAGTTCAACATTGCGTTTTTCAAGAACTCTTCCGTCACGGATTACATTTATCGTTGCCGTGGGACAAACGAAGCTCAGAACACCGAGATCGAGATCCTTGTCGGATGCAATTTTGATAATGTCTTTTGTTCCCGTGCGCGTGCTTGCAGCATTGCGTATAATCGCGACCTGACAATCAAGCTTGTCCAGATTCAACATGTTGTAAACCTGCATAGCTTTGCCGGCAGTAATGTGGTCGATAACGATACCGTTTCTGATTGCGTCAATATTCATTGTTTGCTCCTTTCAAAATCCATTTTTTCATTGTTCAAACTTCGACGGCGATGTCAAGCAGTTTCATGATGAGTGCCATACGGATAAATTTGCCGTAGCGTGCCTGACGGAAATAACACGCGCGCGGGTCGTCATCAACCGCGACGGAAATCTCATTGACACGGGGCAGGGGATGCAAAACTATAAGGTCCTGCTTCGCAAGAGCCATTTTTTCCGGTGTAAGAATGTAGCAATCCTTAAGTCGCAGGTAGTCCTCCTCATTGAAGAATCGTTCACGTTGGACTCTCGTCATATAAAGAACATCAAGCTTGTCCATAACACCGTCAAGAGTTGTGGTTTGCTCATACGGAATACCTTTGTTTTTGATATATGCATTTTTTACGTAGCTTGGAACTTTCAACTCTTCCGGAGAAATCAAGACGAACTTGATTCCCTCATAGCGGCTCATTGCAGCAATCAGTGAATGCACCGTACGTCCAAACTTCAAATCACCGCATACACCTATTGTGAGATTATCAAAATGACCCTTTTCACGCTTAATTGTCAAAAGGTCGGTGAGAGTCTGCGTCGGATGGTTGTGCCCGCCGTCACCTGCATTGATAATCGGAACGGTGGCTTTCGCTGCCGCAACAAGAGGTGCGCCTTCTTTCGGGTGACGCATTGCAATTATATCGGAATAACCGCTTACAACCGCAACGGTGTCGCCGACGCTTTCACCTTTTGCAGCGGAACTTGAGCTTGCTTCGGAGAATCCGAGAACTCTTCCGCCGAGTTCAAGCATTGCAGCTTCAAAGGAAAGACGGGTGCGCGTGCTGGGTTCAAAGAACAGAGTCGCAAGAGTCTTATATTTGCAGGCTTCGCGATAAAGCTCAGGGTGTTCAATGATGTTGTTTGCAACTGCAATCATTTCATCAATTTCCGCAGTGGAAAGATCGAGAATGTCGATAAGGTTTTTCATATTAGTTATTTCCTCCGTTTATCCATGAAATATCTGACGGGTTGTTGCGAAAAGCAATAAGCCTTGCAATGTCCCCGGGTTTAATGATGTTTTTTTCTGCCGCAACATGAACGACAGTATCAAAATCGGTAAGACTGATGTTTTTAACTTTTGCATCTGCAAGCCTGTCAATTGATTTTTGCATTCCGTATGTAAAAATACTGACAATGCCGAGCACCTCCGCCCCCGCTTCGCGCAAAGCTTCAACAACATCAATAACGCTGCCGCCTGTTGAAATCAGATCTTCAACCACAACAACCTTTTGTCCTGCTTCAAGCTTGCCCTCAATTTGATTACCCCTGCCGTGATCCTTGGCGGAACTGCGAACGTAGCCCATGGGCAATCCCAGAATATGCCCCGTTATTGCAGCGTGTGCAATTCCGGCCGTGCTTGTTCCCATGAGAACCTCTGCCTCGGGATAGTCGGTGCGTATTATTTCTGCAAGAGAGTTTTCAATGTTGTTTCGAACATCGGGTGCTGTTAAAGTCAATCTGTTATCGCAATAAATCGGGCTTTTAATTCCGCTTGCCCATGTGAACGGCTTGTCCGGACTCAAAAAAACTGCTCCGATCGAAAGCAGCTCGTCCGCAACAACAGCTGCCCTGTTTGTGCAATCCGTTTTATTATCCATGTGTATAAACTGTCCTTTCCTGTCAGTGTATATTGGGTTTAAGAGTAATACCTGCTGAACTTATAAAGCATCAGTTCAGCCGACAAAATCGTTCAGGCAGCGTTCATATGCAGCAACCGGATCCGCTGCGGCTGTAATCGGCCGACCCACAACAATGTAATCCGATCCGAGTGCTTTGGCATCCGCGGGTGTTGCAACACGCTTTTGATCTCCGACCGCGCCATCCGCAAAGCGCACTCCGGGAGTTACTGTCAGAAAACCACTTCCGCAAACAGCGTGAATTTTTCCTGATTCAAGCGGAGAACAAACAACCCCGTCCAACCCCGCAATTTCAGCATTTTTTGCGTAACATGCCACAACCTCATCCATAGGTTTATCAATAAGCAATTCTTTTTTTAAACTGTTCGAGTCGGTTGAAGTAAGCTGAGTTACCGCAATCAAAAGCGGGCGTGTTCCGTCTTCGCGTGTCAAACCTTCTTTTGCCGCCTGCATCATTGCAATCGTGCCGCCTGCATGAACGTTGCACATGTCAATATCAAGGGCGGACAGAACACGCATTGTTTTTTTGACGGTGTTTGGAATATCGTGAAGTTTAAGATCAAGGAAAATCTTGTGTCCACGCCGTTTAAGCTCGTGAACAATATCCGCGCCTTCGGCATAAAAGAGTTCCATACCGATTTTAATAAAAGGCTTTCTGTCCGTAAATGCGGAAAGGAAATCCAGCACTTCAGTTTTTTTTGCAAAATCGCAGGCAATGATTACGTCTTTACCCATTATGTGCTCCTCCGATGATATCTTCAAGTTTATTTATTCCGTATTTTTTCATTGTTGACGGCAGCTCACGAATTATATCGCGGCATATATAAGGTTCGATAAGGTTGGCTGCACCGATTTGAACTGCGGCGGCGCCTGCAAGCATCATTTCAAGCACATCATCTGCGCTTGATACCCCGCCTATACCCATTATCGGGATTTTCACCGCTTCATAAACATCATAAACCGTTTTCAATGCAACGGGAAAAATAGCACTGCCCGAAAAACCGCCTTTTTTGTTTGCAATTACAGGTGTTCGCCTGTGCAAATCGATTCGCATCCCCATGAGTGTGTTGATAAGGCTGAGTCCGTCCGCACCGGCATCCTCACAGGCTTTTGCAATGGACACAATATCCGTAACATTCGGACTGAGCTTAATAAATATCGGCTTTTGCACAACGGCTTTGACTGCTTTTGTAACTTCGGCAGCAGCGTCGCATGTTGTTCCGAAGCTCATTCCGCCGTTGTGAACATTCGGGCAGCTGATATTGACTTCGATAATGCCGACTTGCTCACATTCGTTGAAACGTGCCGCGACCTCCGTATACTCATAGATTGAAAATCCGCTGACATTTGCTATCACCTGTTTCGAAAAGCATCTTTTGAGCCGCGGAAGCTCGTTGTTTATTACTGCGTCAACTCCCGGATTTTGCAAGCCGATGGAGTTGATTATGCCCGCCGGACATTCTGCAATTCGTGGAGTGGGGTTGCCGAAACGCGGTTCAAGTGTTGTCCCTTTAAATGAAAACGTGCCGAGACAATTGATGTCGTAAAGCTCCGCAAACTCGTAACCGTAGCCGAATGTTCCGCTTGCGGGAATGACAGGGTTGTCAAGCAGCCAATTTCCGAGACGAACTTTGAGCGCATCACCGCTTGGAAGCTCATTCATTACAAGGGATTTGTTAAAACTTATATTCATTCCATCCTGCATTGTGCTGCTCATCACCATATTACCTCCTCGGAGACCAAAACGGGGCCATCTTTGCAGATTCTCTTCGAACCGTATTTTGTTTTGCAGCTGCAACCCATACATGCACCGAAGCCGCAGCCCATGCGCTCCTCAAAACTCAATTGTCCACTTGTTTCCGCAATATCAAACACTGCCTTCAGCATCGGCTCCGGCCCGCACGCACAGTAATCAGTGTAAGCAGTGATGCCGTCATTGCTTTCGGCATTAAAACAGCGCATTGCATCGGTAACAAACCCTTTCACTCCGCAGCTTCCGTCCGCTGTTGCAACAATTATCCTTGCTCCGATTTTTTTAAATTCATCTTCAAAGAAGCATTCGTCAAATGTGTTGAAACCCGCTATAACCATCGGTATTTTTCCTTCCGAAATCAGCTGCTTAGCAAGCAGGAACATTGGAGGGACACCTGCACCGCCGCCTATAAGGAGCGGGTGCTCACCGCAGAGTGAAGTATCATAACCGTTTCCGAGACCGGCCAAAACATCCAGCTGTTCATTCATCGGCAGGCGGCTCATGAACTCCGTGCCTTTGCCGACAACTTTGTAAACAATCGTCAGCGTGTTTTCGCTCCGGTCAATATCGCAGACGGAAATCGGACGCCGCAGGAAAAAGCCTTTAAGCTTTATGTTCACAAATTGTCCGGGTCGATTTATTGACGATACATCACCCGAAAGCACCATTTTATACGTATTACGTGCTATGCACTCGTTTGAAACAATCTGAAACAGTGATTGAATCATGTTCAAGTTCCTTTCCTATATTCAGTGTTCATTAATCGTATTGTCGCCGATTAATCAGGCCGTCGCGCAAAAGCAAATTACTCCTCAATTAACCTTATCTTCCTTAACTGTTTTCCCATTGCGGGTTGTTTTTATACATTTGCCGAAAACCTGCATGCCGACAAAGGGGGATGCTTTCCCGAGAGACAGAAATTCGGCGGGATCAACGATATAGGGGGTGGAGATTTCAAATTCGGCAGTTCTGTTTCCAATATCTATGCCGAATCTGCGGGCGGGCGCGGTGCTCATCAGTTCAATAAGTCTATTAAGCGACAGTATTCCTCTGCGCACGAGCCGAGTGTACAACACCGGAAAGGCGGTTTCAAGTCCCACAATTCCATTCAGACTGCTGCGCAGTCCGCCTGACTTTTCTTTTTCCGAATGCGGAGCATGATCGGTTGCGATCATGTCAATCGTGCCATCAAGTATGCCTTCAATGAGTGCATCTCTGTCCGCTTCGGAACGAATCGGAGGGTTCATTTTGAAGCTTCCGCTGTCAACAAGATCTTCATCACACAGAACAAGATAATGCGGTGCAGTTTCACATGTTATGTCGAGGCCTTCAGATTTTGCCTTACGGATAAGATTAACGGACTCCTTTGTCGAAACATGGCAAACATGGTATGGACATCCGCTCTTACGGACAAGCTCAATATCGCGTGCAATAGGGCGCCATTCGCTTTCACTGCATATTCCGGGCAGGGAATGCCTGTCGGCGTAGTTCCCGTCATGAATGCATCCACCGCGAACAAGACTGTTGTCTTCGCAGTGAGCAGCAATGATCTTGTGAAGTTTTTTTGCCTTTTTCATTGCTGCAAGCATAATTTCTTCATTCTGAACGCCTTTTCCGTCATCCGAAAACGCAACGACATACGGGGCAAGTGCGTCCATATCGGAAAGTTCCCGACCGTTTTCACCGATTGTTATTGCACCGTACGGATAAACGGGAATGCAGGCATCACGGCGAATGATTTCAAGCTGCCTTTCAAGGTGTTCGATGCTGTCAGGCACCGGATCAAGGTTCGGCATGGTGCAAATCGCAGCATACCCTCCGTTTGCGGCGGCAAGCGTTCCCGTTTTGACAGTTTCTTTATATGAAAAACCCGGTTCGCGAAGATGAACATGAACATCAACGAATCCGGGAACAAGAACAATATCCGAAGAAATATTGGTAATTTTTTCTGAATAAATATCGGAAGGGGAAAATGAATTCGAATATGTATCCGATTTCAAATCGGAAAGGCTGCAACGGTCAATTCTGTTGTTTGGATATTCGGCGTTTTTTCGCACAGTTTTGTTTTCAGACAGCATTTGGTGTGCCTCCTTCGGTTTCTGCAAGAATAAATCCTGCCGCATGCGGCAGGACAGCACAATTAAAACCCACGAATTCACGCTGAAAACGCAGAGAATATTGAGTTGCAAATCTTGCCGACATCAAGGTGTCAACGCGACCTCACGGGATCGCCTTAAAGATTGGAGTTATTTTATCAGGCTCGCAGGCGACTGTCAAGGCATTCAACAAAGTATATTGCTATCATTTGAAAACTGAACCAACATTATTCTGACAAATTCTTGCTTGACATTTGCCAATTTTAAAGCTACAATAACAATCGAAAATCCGTGTATAATATAACGGATAATATCATGATGCGGAGAAAACAAATGAGAAACAAATCCATAACACGTTTTGCAGCTTTTTTTGTTGCAGCAACCATGCTTTTCGCTTGTTTGCAAGTCATTGCACAGCCTGCCGCAAACGACAGCGGGCACACTTACGTGCTTGTTGACCAACCCACCGACGGCGGGGTTTACCTTATGATAAGCCGACAGTCCGGCAGCAATTTTGCTGTTTCCGGAACAGCGATGCCCGACGGGGAAGGCTTGGTGCCTGTTGAAGTCGGAGTTGCAGGTGACTATGTTGTAAGCAGAGTGAACGATTCCGTGCTTTGGCAGTTTAACGGCAGTTCCGAATCGGGCTTCACCGTTCGCAATACTGAGTCGGGCGAATACCTTGCAAAGCTTTCGAACACGCTTAAAACAAGCGCAGCAACTCAGCATCGCTGGGAGCACATAATTCATACCAACGATGACAGCAGCATCGGCGATGAACCTGTCATGCACAATGTGACCACCGGTGTGGGCTACATCCTCTATCGCGTAAACGGCGATGAGACTTATTTCGATTGCTTCAACGCTTATCAGCAATGCAATATACGCCTTTATGAGCGTCGGGATATGACCGGATTCGTACCGACGACGGGCGTCAGCATCGGAATTGATGCACTGGAGCTTGACCTTGGAAGCACTCACACATTCCATCCGCAGGTTTTCCCGTCAAATGCAACCATTCAAAACGTTACATACACGTCTTCGGATTTGTCCGTTGCACGCATCAATCCCGACGGCACACTTATCACAGGCAGCGAAGGAACTGCGCAGATAACCGTTTACGACGGAACGGGCGAATTCAGCGATACCTGCACCGTGACGGTCGCAAGTGCAAATCCCGCAGTGCCCGTCCTGTACGGTTACAGAATGTACTCAAGTGCAAACGGCATCGTTAATTTTTCGGCGGATGATGTTTCCGACTTCAACCTTGTGGATGCACAAACGGGACTTGAACCACTCACCGCAATGTGTTATGTGGAAGGCGATTTTTACGGTTTCGCAAAGAGTGAAACCGAAAACACGGGATATGATTTCGTTATTATCGACGGCGAAACCTTCGAAAGACGGTCGACAAACATTTGGTCATGTTACTATTGCCGCGATATGACCTATGATCCCGAAACCGGACTGATTTACTGCATGATGGCAACCAACGCAACTATTTACTCATTGTATTTCGGGATTTATACGGTAAACCCGCAAACTCTGAGCTTCAACCTTGTCGGTGAAACAAACCGATACCTTTCGGTTCTTGAATGCACGGCGGACGGCAGACTTTACGGAATCGATATGTTCGGCTATTTCTGCTCCGTTGACAAAACCAATGCAAACTGCACAAAAATTGCACATACAACCGTTTCGGATATCAACCATGAACAGTCCATGGTGTTCTGTCCTTCAAACGGCAAAATGTATTGGATGAAATCCGATGATAACGGAGGCGTATTTTTCGAGGTCAATCTCGCAAACGGAACGCTTGTTTATATCGGCTATCCCGGCGGCGATTACACAACATATCAGAGTGTTGCAGGCCTTTGCTATGTTCCGACGGATGAACCGGAGTATCAGCAGGGCGATATAGATATGGACGGCATAGTTTCTGTTTCGGATGCATTGCTTGCATTGCGGTGCGGAATGGAAATTGTGACTCTTACCCCGCAGCAGCTTACGCTTGGCGATATGAATGGTGACGGTTCCGTTAATGTTACCGATGCGATAATGATACTTCGAGCTGCACTTATCGGCTGATTTTTAAATTCGGCAGCACGGCCGCAGTATCAAAAGTAAAAACAAAACCTGTCAAAAACAGCGGTCCGCAGCACGGCGGGCCGCTGTCTGCACGAATAACCAAATGACAATTTCGCCCACGGTTCGATAAAGATTTTACTGTATGATTCAAAGCATTGATTTTAACTCTGCCGCATGATAAAATACGCATGGCAAAGCCTGAATAACTTATGCCGCGTCTGAATAAATAAGTTAATCTTAAAAAACTGAGGGTGAATTTGTGAAAAGAAAAGCTTTAGGCTTGTTTGCAACATTTTTCAAAATCGGAGCTTTCACTTTCGGCGGAGGATATGCAATGATACCGCTGATACAACGTGAAATCGTAGATAAAAAACAATGGGCAACAAATGAAGATTTGCTTGATATAATTGCAATTGCCGAATCAACGCCCGGTCCCATTGCCGTGAATGCCGCGACATTTATCGGCAGCAAAATCGACGGCTTCTTTGGTGCTCTTTTTGCAACGCTCGGAGTTGTTCTTCCGTCATTTATAACCATACTTGCCGTGTCGTTTGCTATTGCACAGTTTGAACACATAAAACTCGTTCAGTATGCATTTACGGGTATTCGCGCCGCAGTTCTTGCGCTCATTATCCGTGCACTTGCGGCAATGTATAAAGAATGTCCGAAGTCGCCCCTGTCATACATCATTGCGGCAGCTGCTTTTTTTGTTGCAGCATTTACAAGCATCAACACGATTTTTATCATACTCGGCTGTGCTGCGGTCGGCCTTGCTGTACATTTGGTATTTAATACAAAAAACGGAAAGGCGGGGGAAGGCAAATGATTTTCATCGAATTATTCTTCACATTTTTTAAGATTGGCTTGTTTACTGTCGGCGGCGGATATGCAATGCTCCCGCTTATCAGAACGGAAGTTCTCAGCAAGGGCTGGCTGACGGCGGAGGAAATTGTGAATTTCATTGCCGTGAGCGAAAGCACACCCGGGCCGTTCGCAGTCAATATTGCAACTTATATCGGTTCTGTCCGCGGCGGGGCAGCAGGGGCAGCCTGTGCAACGCTCGGAGTTGTGCTTCCGTCGTTTCTGATTATTCTTGCGATTGCGCGATGCTATAAAAAGTTTAAGAGCAGCAAAATAGTTGCGGGACTTATGTCCGGCTTGAAGCCGGCGGTGATCGGGCTTATTGCAGCCGCCGTGTTAACAGTCGGCAAAACCGTTTTTTTGAATTCGGCAACTCCGACAGGCTTTCCCGCCACCGCATCGGACTGGTTTCGAACCGTGAGTTCTGCATTGGTTTTTGTGCTTGCACTCTTTGCCTGCCGAAAAAAACTTCATCCGATATTAATGATTTTGATTGCCGCTGCTCTCGGCATAGCATTCGGCCTTTTGGGCGAAATGCTTGTTGCGCAGCGTTAACCGCAGCATTAACACCAAGAACAATATCGCCCATGCGGGCAACACATCGGATTGAGTTTTTTCCGCTGCCTGTTGTGCAAGTTTTGCATTGCCCGAGTGGGCGATATGATTCAAATTAAACATGTGTAAATATTTTTTATTTGTGCAATAAAAAAGCTCGTTTTCCGGTGTGGAAAACGAGCTTTTTCCACAGTTTGAAAGCGGATAACTTAAATATTGTCCGTATGTTTACGCAGGTGCACCGACCAACATTGCTTCATGCACGGGAAGGATTTTTTTGCTGTCGGGCATATGGACGAGAGCTTGATTCAGCACCTCCTCGGCGTTATGCACAAATACAATTTGCAGTGCATCAATAATATCCTTGGGAACTTCGGCAATATCCTTGCGGTTTTGCTCCGGAAGCAGCACCGTTGTGATGCCTGCGCGTGCTGCAGCAAGCAGTTTTTCACGCAAACCTCCGATTGCAAGCACTCGGCCCCTGAGAGTGATTTCGCCTGTCATTGCAAGTCTTGCGCGCACCGGAATGCCTGTCAGTGCACTCGCAACAGCCGTCATGAGTGAGATCCCTGCGGACGGACCATCCTTTGGAACAGCACCTTCCGGAACATGAATATGTATATCCGTATGCTGATTGAAATCATCGCTCAGTCCCAGTTCGGAAGCGTGTGCGCGGATGCACGTAATAGCAGTGCGTGCGCTTTCCTGCATAACATCGCCGAGACTTCCGGTAAGCTGGAGCTGACCCGTGCCTTTCAACGCTTCAACCTCAATTTCTAACAGCTCACCGCCAACGCTTGTCCACGCAAGTCCGTTCACCAGTCCGATTTCAGGCTCCTTATCAGCAGGCTCAAAGCTGTACCGAGACACACCGAGATATTCCTTTATTTTCGATTTGCTGAGCCGAATCCGTTTTTTTCCGTTTGCAATATCAACGGCAGCCTTTCGGCAAACTGCGGCAATGCAGCGTTCAAGGCTGCGAACGCCTGCCTCGCGTGTGTAGCAATTGACAATTTCGGAAATTTCCTCATCCCCGATGGTCAGCATGCTCTTCTTCAGTCCGTGCTTTTCGAGCTGCTTCGGAATCAAATACTGTCTTGCAATTTCGATCTTTTCGGTCGCAAGATAACTCGGAACCTCTATAACTTCCATTCTGTCCAGAAGCGGGCGGGGGATATCGGCAAGGTTGTTTGCTGTTGTTATGAACAGAACCTTGGACAAATCATACGGCATCTCCAAAAAGTGATCGCGGAAAGCAAAGTTTTGTGCTCCGTCAAGCACTTCAAGAATTGCGGCGGCCGGATCACCGTTGTAATCTCGGGATAATTTATCAATTTCATCAAAAAGAATGACCGGATTTACGGTTCCCGCCTGCCGCATTGCAGAAATAATGCGACCCGGCATAGCTCCGATATAAGTGCGCCTGTGTCCGCGAATCTCCGCTTCATCCTTGATTCCGCCGAGACTCATTCGAACAAAGCTGCGGCCCAAAGCCTTTGCAATTGATGCGGAAATGGATGTTTTGCCTACACCCGGAGGGCCCGCAAAGCAAATAATCTGACCGTTCACCTTTCCGGTAAGTTTCGCAACTGCAAGATACTCAAGAATACGCTGTTTGACTTTTTCAAGCCCGTAATGGTCCTCGTCAAGTATCCTGCGCGCATTTTGAATATCAAGATTGTCCTCGCTCATCTCGGTATAAGGCATGTCCAACAGACAATCGATGAAAGTTCGCAGGGACGGTGTTTCGTGTGAACCGGCAGGAAGGGTTGCGAACCTGTCGATTTCTTTTTCAAGTCGGATACGAATTTCATCGGGAAACGTGCGTTTCTTCAGTCTTGCGCGAAACTCATCGGCTTCCGTCTCCTCGTTCTCACCCAATTCTTTTCGAATTGCCTTTATCTGTTCGCGGAGGAAGTATTCCTTTTGATTCTTTTCTATTTGCTGCTTGACACTCGCCTCAATGCGTTTGCTGAGCTTTGTGAACTCCTGCTCGCGTGCAATAATGTTCAAAAGCGTTACGCAGCGCGAGGCACTGTCCTCCTGTTCAAGAAAACACTGCCGATCCTCGTATTTTTTCAAGGTTATGTTTGCAAGCCTGAATATATATGCAGTATCATCGGAGCTTTTCTCAATAACCTCAAATGCTTCGGAAAGGCTGTTTACTCCGATCAGTTCAAGGTAATCGCGGCATTTTTTCGAAACGAGCGGACGGAGCGACGAAGCTTCGGGGTCGGTTTGCTCTTCATCGTCGCAACTGTAAAGGTTCGCGCTGAAAAAGGGCTCCTCGCCCGTGAAACCGTCAACGAGCGCACGGCATACACCTTCCGCCATGACGCGGACAGTATCTCCGGGCAGTTTAATTACCTGCTTGATTTTGCAAATGCAGCCGATCTCATACAGCTGCTTTGCGGTTATATCGGTAAGTTTCGGGTCTTTTTGCGCGGTAAGAAACACCAACCCGTCGTTTTCGGCGGCGTTTTCGATCGCGGCAACGCTCTTGTCCCTGCCTGCATCAAAGCTCAGCAGTGTGTAGGGCATCACAACCAAGCCGCGCAGAGGCACAACGGGCATTTTTTCATAGAACTTAATAGCCAAATTTCATTTCCTCGTGTTTTGTTGTTTTTTTGCCGTGAATGTGTATCAGTCATCGGCTTCTTTTTGAAGAATTATACACGTTGTTTGAAAATTATACAACACACAAATTCAGGCATATATGCAAATTCTCGGGACAATCCTGTGTATCTTCATCAACAGCCATTTATTGCTCCGCATTCCGCAAAAGACCGCTTTGCTTTTCGGTATCATTTTGTGCCCAATTCCGTACGGAGCGGCCGAATATAAACTGAGCAACACGGTGAATGACGATATATTTGATGCCGAGTGCGCCTTTGCAGCCGAATTTCGGACTTTTTTTTCTTTTTTTGTCGCTCAAGTCTTGTTTATTCACCCATTGTTGTGGTACAATACAGAGTAGCTTGTATTTACCATGGCGGTTCGGCTCTTATGCAATCAGCCTGATTGGAGTATGCTTTGCGCAGAGTCGAGCGATAATCTTTATAGAAAGGAAAAATCATCATGAAAAAAAGATGCGACAAACTCATTGCTAAGCTTCGTGAAAAAAACATCGATGCAGCAATAATCACCTCACCTGTTAACCGCAGGTATTTCTCCGGCTTCACCGGCAGCAACGGTGTTGTTATTGTAACAGAAAACGGTCGCGTTCTTCTTACTGACTTCCGTTATACCATTCAGGCAAATCAGCAGTGCGCCGGAGTTTGCGAAGTTCGTCAGGTTAACCGCGGAATAGGTTCGGGCGATGTTGAAGCAGTTCTTAAAGAATTTGACGCAAAACGCGTTGCCTATGAAGATGCAGCTCTGACCGTTGCCGAATTTAACATGTTCAAGAGCATGCCCTTTGAACTTTTGCCCGAATCAAAGCTTATCTCGGATTGCAGAATCGTTAAGGATGCTGCGGAGATAGCAGAGCTTCAAAAGGCTCAGAATGTTGCGGATGCAGCTTTTGCAGAAGTTCTGAAACACGTAAAGGTTGGCATGACCGAGATTGAACTTCGCAATGAATTCGATTATCTTATTCGCAAGTTCGGCGGGGATGACAATTCATTCGACACCATCGTCGGTTCCGGTCCCAACGGTGCGCTTTGCCATGCGTATCCCGGTCCGCGCAAGATTCAGAACGGTGATTTCGTTGTTATGGACTTTGGCGCACGCGTAAACGGTTATTGTTCGGATATGACCCGCACATTCGCAGTCGGCAAACCCTGCGATGAGCTCGTGAAGATTTACAACATTGTTCTTGAAGCTCAGCTCAAGTGCCTTGAAGTGCTTCGTCCCAATATGAACGCCGCCGATCTTGACAAGACAGCGCGGGATATCATCACAGCGCACGGTTACGGCGAGTGCTTCGGTCACAGCCTCGGCCACGGGTTCGGTCTTGAAATCCACGAAAGTCCCTATGCAAGCCTGCGTTCCGCAGATATTCTTGTCCCCGGAAGCACAATCACCGTTGAACCCGGCATTTACGTTGAAGGACTCGGCGGTGTCAGAATCGAAGATTGCTGCGTTCTGACCGAAACCGGTTACATCAATCTCTGTTCAACAACAAAGGAGCTCATCATCCTCTGATAAGGTCAAAAAAGCCTTGTAAAAGCTTCTTTTGATGTTCCAAGTTATTTTTCCGCCTGCAAAACAGCGCAGTATGCGCCCTGCAGGCGGTCGATAAGGTTCCGAGTGGACCTGTTTATTGCAATCATACTTTATAAATTTATATCACGGAGGTATTCCCATGATTTTAGCTGGCGATTTCAGAAAAGGCATTACCGTTGAAATAGACGGACAGGTTTGGAGCATTGCAGATTTTCAGCATGTCAAGCCCGGCAAAGGTGCGGCATTTGTTCGCACAAGGCTGAAAAACGTCATGACAGGTGCGGTTCTCGAAAGAACCTTCAGCCCCACCGACAAGTATCCCACTGCACACATCGAAACCCGCGAAATGCAGTATCTCTATACTGACGGAGATTTGTATTATTTCATGGATAATGAGTCCTATGAACAGCTCGCACTCAATCATGAGCAGGTTGAAGATGCAATCGACTTCGTTGTTGAAAACTCCAACGTCACCATCCGTTTCTACAAAGGCAATGCATTCTCCGTTGCAGCTCCCAATTTTGTTGAGCTGACTGTTACGGAGACCGAACCCGGCTTCAAGGGTGACACCGCGACCGGAACCACCAAGCCCGCCGTACTCGAAACGGGTTACAAAATTGCTGTTCCCCTGTTCGTTAACGAAGGCGATCGCATTCGCGTTGATACCCGCACCGGTGAATACATGGAGCGCTGCTGAGTTAACTGCTCTTAACAGACTCCGCGCCTCTGCTTAACAGGGTGGTTATAGGTTCAAATTCTATGGCAAACGAAACAAATATCATTCAAAAGTCCGCTTACCTGCGCGGACTTGCTGATGGAATGAAGCTTTCGGCGAATTCCGACGATACCTCAAAACTTTTGCTTGCGATGATCGACTGCATAGACAGTATTGCGGTACAGGTCAACGACAACACCGATCTCATTTGTGAGCTTGATGACGAAGTTGATTCCTGTTCCGATTCATTGGATGCTTTTGCAGAATTGGTTTTCGGCATTGATGACGACGATGACGAAATCGACATCAACGACGATGATGATCTTTTCGCTTGCGATGACGATGATGATGACAGCAAATGCTTTGGCTGCTCTTGCCCCGGCGAGTGCGATGATTGCTATTGCGACGAAGACTGCGAGGATTGTAATTGCGACGGCAGAGATGATGATTGCTGCATTACCTGCCCCTATTGCGATGCGCGGGTTCCGCTTTCCACACTGATGGAAAGCGATAATCCCGTTTGCGGAAACTGTCATATGCCGTTATGTTCATCAACCGGTTTCGAGGAGGAATCCGATTCCTGATTTTGCAGCGCACCGAACAAAGTCATTATTGAATCATTTTTTTCTCAGCAGGGTTCACATTTAATATGCGGATCCTGCTGTTTGCGAAAGGAGTTTTATGGAATTTGACTCAGCTGCTCTTTGTGGATGTGTGGAATCGCCAAGCACTAAACGAAGTGTTTCGCTGCATCCGAGGCTGGAAGCTGCAGCTGCTCTTCTCGGCAAAACATCTGTACTTGCTGATATCGGGTGTGATCACGGCAGATTTTCGGCTGCAATGCTTCAACGCGGTATTGCTGAAAAAGTTATTGCATCCGACATAAGTGCTCCGTCCCTCAAAAAAGCCGAACAGCTTGCGAATGTGTGCGGACTTTCAAGCAAGATGGAATGCCGTATTTCGAACGGTTTTTCGGCATACTCTGCTGGTGAGACTGACAAGGCTGTTATACTCGGAATGGGCGGCGAGGTTATCCGTTCCATACTTTCACGCTCTGATTCATTCGCGCGTTCGCTTGAGTGCATTGTTATGCAGCCTATGCGCGGGGAAGCCGAACTTCGGAGCTATCTTTACTCAAACAATTATCGCATAATTGATGAAGCGGTTGTTTTTGACAGCGGGAGATACTATCAGCTGATTTCGGCAAAAAACGGAGCGCCGCGCCAACTTCCCGACTGCTTTGAAAAAGGTTTTTTTCAATTCGGTGCCGAAGCATTTAATAAGCGTGACCCAATGCTTTTGCCGCTGATGCAGCGGTATCTTTGCATCATTGAAAAAAAGCTGCAGCGTGCAGTTTTATCGGGCGGCAGACCGAAGCGACTCATTTTTGAAGCAGAAAGTACAGCAAGATTGATTTCTGCGTTTTTAAACGGGCGGAATGATGACTGTTCGGCGAAACACACTGATTGATTAAAGGAGCAAAACATGCTGCTTAATGATTTTATAGATATAATGAATAAGCTCGCGCCGCAAGAGACGGCGCTTGGGTTTGACAATGTCGGATTAATAATCGGCACGGACAGAAAGCAGATAAAACGTGTGCTTGTTGCGCTTGACTGCACCCTTGCCGTTGCACTCGAAGCGGTCGAAATCGGCGCGGATCTTGTTTTAACGCATCACCCGCTGCTTTTTTCGGCAGTTAAGCGTATATCTCCCGAATGCCCTCAAACGGCGGCTGTTTATACCCTTATCCGCAACGGTATTGCACTCTTTTCCGCACATACAAACCTTGATGCAGCGGAAGGTGGAGTAAATACAGAGCTTTGTCGTCTGTTCGGGCTGCAAGATACGATTTCCGTCGGAGAAGACAGCATTATGCGAGTCGGCAATCTCCCTGAAACCATGATGCTGGATGATTTTGCGGCAATGGTTCAAAAGAAGCTCAACACGGTTGCGCGCATATCCGGCAGCAACACCCCTGTCAGCCGCATCGCCGTTATCGGAGGTTCCGGAGGTGCGGAATATGAGCAGGCACATGAAGCCGGAGCGCAGGTGCTTGTAACCGGAGAATGCAAACATTCGGATGCAATTGCCGCCTCCGTACTCAACTTAAACATTATTGCCGCGGGGCATTACCAAACAGAAAACCCTGTGCTTATTCCTCTTGCTGCATACCTTCGCAGCAATACGGAAGGCGTTGAATACATGATATCCAAAGTAAACACGCCGACTTTCCGCACTTGCGGGCGGTGTGCCGAGTAAGCGATTATTAATTGCTGAAAACTGGCTTTGGATGGTAAGTTTATTGAAAGGATGAAACTGTTATGAATAAACTGGATGCACTTTGGGAGTATCAGCAGGCAGAGCTTGCTCTCGCACGACTGAAGAGGGAAATGAAATCCTCGCCGTCATATCAAAAACGCACAAAGCTGCATAACTTTCTTGCAGAACAGCAAGCGAGCATCGAAAAAATAAATGCGGATATGCGGGCAAAGGACGGTTCACTTGCAACATGTTCATCAAAGCTTGACGCGCTTTTAAAACGTTATGATCTTGAAAAATCCGAACTTGACATCATGGAAAATGATGAAGAAAGCACTGCTGCGGAGTTAACGGAAGCAAAAAAATCCATCGAAAAGCTGCTTGAAGAAATAAATGCTTTGCACAAAGAGCTTGCCGAGATGATAACATGGTTGAATCAAGCTTCCGAGGCCATTTCTTCCGCATACTCCAAGGCGGGACGCGCAAAAAAGGACTATGATGCCGTTCGTGCCGTTTGCGATGCGGAAAAGGATGCGTTCAAACCCAGGCTTGACGCCGCAGAAGCCTTGATTGCCGAAAAACGCGGAGATGTTCCGGATGAACTTATGTCCAAATATCTTGCACTCAAAAAGAATTATGTCAATCCTGTTGCAAAGGTTGCCAATAATCAATGCAGCGGATGCTATATGATGCTTCCGTCAGCCGTTGTTAAAAGAGTTGCCGGAAAAACAAGCATTGTTGAATGCGAGAACTGCGGACGAATCCTTACCATGTAAGCTTTTGTGTTATAGATACTGATACCACAGGAATGCTTTCGAAGAATAAAACTCATTTTGTTCTTTACACAGCATTGAGTTTGCATTATAATACTATTATTGAGTAAGACAAGTGACCGCGCAGGCATTTGCCCGCGAGGAAAGTCCGAGCTCCGCAGGACAGGGTGCCGGGTAACACCCGGTGAAGGCGACTTCAAGGAAAGTGCAACAGAAATAAACCGCCGTATTGCCGCACGGTAATGCGGTAAGGATGGAAAGGCGGGGTAAGAGCCCACCGATACCTCGGTAACGCGGTATGCCATGTAAACCCCACTCGGAGCAAGATTGAAATGGGAGCATTTAATGGCTGTCCGTCACGCTCCCCGTAATCGCTTGAGTGTGCAGGTAACTGCACATCCAGATAGATGGTCACATAAACAGAACTCGGCTTACGGCTTGCTCAATTCAAAAACGGTATTCGCCTTAAACGGCGGATGCCGTTTTTTGTTCTTTTGAATGCTTTTACGCATTTCGCACCCGCCTCTTGCCACCCCGAAGTCAGCCGTTGCTGCTGAATAAATCAAAAACGTATGTTTCACTGTAAAACTGCATACCTTAATATGGAATCAAAAAGCAACCGGAGGGCAGAGATTTGAATCTTTATATAGAAACAAGGGTGCTGAACATTGCAGACTATATCATTGAAACCGGTGCGACTGTCCGCGCTGCGGCAGGTGTTTTCGGCGTATCTAAATCAACCGTTCATAAAGATATAACCGAACGACTTCGCACAATCAATAAAGCACTGGCTGAAAAGGTTGCCGCCGTGCTTGAAGTAAACCGCGAAGAGCGTCACATACGCGGCGGACGTGCAACCTATTTGAAATACCACCATGATGATGAAGCTGCCGGTGCATGATCGGCATATAAACTTTGCAAAAAGCAAGAGAAGCCGCGTGCATATGCGGCTTCTCTTACGGTTTAAATCATTAACAATGTATCACATATTTGCTCTGTTTGCCATGCGCTCGGCTTGGGACGGGCGCAGATACATGGGGGCGGCGTAACTGCAGGTTTTGAGACTGTCGTCAGCACGTCGGGCAAGGACCTCAGCAATCACGAGCCCTGCATTGACGCTGTCGTGATTACCACAGCAATCACCGACTACGATATATTCGGTGCCGGACAGTGAATCGAGCATTTCTTTTTGAACACACGCGCAAGGAGGAACGGTGCAGTCCTCCCCCTCATAAACTGCAGCATAACCGTTGCCGTTCCGCGCATCCAGCATACAAAGAATCCTGTTGCCGAACCGCCCCTGCGCCGCATGGCGGAGTGCGGCAAGCGAGCTGACAGCTGCAATAGGCTTTTTTTCGGCATATGCAAATGCATTCACGGTTGTAACGCCGATACGAACACCGGTAAATGAGCCGGGGCCCGCATCAACAGCAAAAAGATCAATGTCCGACAGCTGTAAACCGGCTTTTTCGAGCATACTGTCAATCAGCGGCATAAGCGTCACAGAGTGCGGCTTTCCGCTTTCATCTGTCTGCACAATTATGGTTCTGCGACTCGAATCGGAGTCCGAGCATAGAGCCGCAGACGGATATTTTGCGGATGTTGAAACAGCAAGAATAATCATATCAACCTTTCCCGTATGTATTGGCAACCTTGCCCAGTAAATCTTCATATCTCTCACCGAAAGCAAGCGCCTCAACGCTGCGCGGCTCAGAACCGCTGCCGGACAAATGGAGTTCGAGCCGTTCACGAGGCAAAGCTTCCGGAACGTTCTCACACCATTCCATAACAATAACGCTTTCGGAATCAAGGTAGTCCTGGTAGCCTATGGCAAACAGTTCATCAAAGTTTTCCAATCGATAAGCATCAAAATGGTCGAGTGAAAGCACGGAGCCTCTGTGACTTCGAACGATGGTAAACGTCGGACTCGCAATATCGTCAATTTGAAGCTCAGCAGCGATGCCGCGCACAAATGTGGTTTTTCCGGCTCCGAGATCACCGAACATCGCAATAAACGCCCCCGGGAAGAGTTCCTTGGCGACTGTTTGCCCGAATTTCAGCATCTCATTTTCCGAACAAATCTTAAACTGAAGTTTCCGTACTTCTTCGGATTGCTCCGTTTTTAACGAAGCAGAGTTTTTTTCGCTGCTCAATTGAATGTACCTCTTAACAGCAGTTCGTTTCGAAGCTCAGTGAGCCTGTCTTCACGAATTGCCTCGCGTATTTTTTCCATCAAACGATATGTAAACCGCAAATTATGCGTTGTGATAAGCTGCGCAGCAAGGATCTCCCCGGCCTTAACGAGATGCCGTATATATGCACGGCTGAAATTACGGCAGGCATAACAATCACACTCATCTTCGATAGGGCGGAAATCATGGGCAAACTCTGCATTGCGAAGCATTTTTTTGCCGTTAAAAGTGAATGCAAGTCCGTTACGGGCGGAGCGGGTCTGCAAAACGCAGTCAAACATGTCGATTCCGCGCATTGCACCTTCAACCAGGCAATCCGGGCTTCCGACTCCCATCAGGTAATGGGGTTTATTTGCCGGCATATGCGGCATAAGCTGTTCAAGCATTTCGTACATAACAGGTTTAGGCTCTCCGACAGAAAGTCCTCCGATTCCGTACCCCGGAAAATCCATATCGCTCAATACCTTTGCGCTTTCAATACGAAGGTCGGCGAACATGCCTCCCTGCACGATTCCGAACAGAGCCTGATCCTCGCGCGTGTGACTTTCCTTGCAGCGCTTTGCCCAGCGATGTGTTCTGTTCATGGCAGCTATTGTATAGCTGCGGTCACAGTCAGCAGGTGCGCATTCATCAAACGCCATTGCAATATCCGCACCGAGAGCCTGTTCAATTTCCATTACATACTCAGGTGTGAAAAACATTTTATGGCCGTCAATATGAGAGCTGAATTCGACTCCCTCCTCATGAATTTTGTTCATTGAAGCAAGACTGAAAACCTGAAATCCACCGCTGTCGGTCAACATTGGTCCGTGCCACTGGGAAAACTCGTGCAGTCCGCCTGCTTCGCGCACCAGTTCATGACCCGGACGAAGGTGCAGATGATAGGTATTGGAAAGCATGATTCCGGCACCTATTTCCTTCAAGTCTCTGGGCGTCATTGCCTTGACGGTCGCCTGCGTTCCGACACACATGAAACACGGAGTATCAATAACGCCGTGAGGCGTGTGCAGCTTGCCGAGGCGTGCGCCGGTGCGGCTGTCTGTTTTTACAAGTTCATATCTTACGAGTTGGTCCATTAATTTCACTCCTGTTGAAGAATGCCGGAAATATACCAGGCATTATTATCTGTCGTTTATTTATAAAAAATCAAGTCTGCAATTACTTCAGCGTAAGCTTTTTTAAATGAAGAATGATGCGTCTCCGAACGAGAAAAAGCGATAACGTTCTTCAACGGCATGTTTATAAATCCGCATCACCTCTTCACGGGATGAAAACGCACTGATGAGCATCAGAAGCGTTGACTCCGGAAGGTGAAAATTTGTTATAAGTGCATCCACGGCCTTGAATCTGTATCCCGGGGTTATGAATATGTCGGTTGATCCGCTTCCGGGATGAACAATTCCGTTTTTGTCGGTAATGCTCTCGAGCGTGCGGCAGCTTGTTGTTCCGACCGCAATTATCCTTCCGCCGTTTGCGCGTGCGCGATTGATTCTGTCCGCCGCATCCTGTGTGCACTCGTAGTGTTCCGAGTGCATATGATGTTCCTCAACGTTTTCGACGGAAACCGGGCGAAATGTGCCAAGTCCCACATGCAGAAGAACATCAACAATATCAATCCCTTTTTCAGATATGCGCGAAAGCAGCTCATCGGTAAAGTGCAGCCCGGCAGTCGGAGCAGCAGCAGATCCGTTTTCTTTTGCGTAAACCGTCTGATAACGGGTTTTATCATTCAGTCTTTCCGTAATGTACGGCGGAAGCGGCATCTCGCCCGCTCGATCGAGAATTTCTTCGAAAATTCCGTCGTAATTCAGCCTGATAATTCTGTTCCCGTCTTCACGCATTTCCGTAACGGTTGCCGAAAGTTCATCGCTGATTTTGAACGTCAACCCAACTTTTGCACGTCTTCCGGGTTTCACAAGGCATTCCCAATGTTTTTCATCGATTCTGCGAAGCAGCAAAAACTCCATTTTTCCGCCTGTTTCGGGACGTGTGCCGTAAAGCCTTGCAGGAATAACCCGCGTTGTGTTGCGAACAAGAACATCCCCGGGATTGAGATAGTCTATAATGTCTGAAAAGACCTTGTCTTCAATGCTTTTTGTCGCACGGTTGTAAACCAAAAGACGTGATGCGCTGCGGCACTCTGCGGGAGACTGAGCAATCAGTTCCTTCGGTAAATCATAGTAAAAATCACTCGTTTTCAATCGTTAATTCCTCACTTGAACCCGCGAAAAGAACCTGAATATTCCGATCACGAATTCGTATTCAGCTCATTCAATTGTTTTGTAAATCAACTTCATTTCAGGCGGTTGGAGCATCGATATTTCAACTGCCGAAACCAGCATATCCAGTGCTTGGGCGAGATTTCTCTCATCATTGACATACATGCTTGCAAACGCTTCTCCGCAGGAAACCTTGTCGCCGTACCGCTTGTGCATCAGAATTCCGACAGCAGGGTCGATACTGTCGGAAACATGTTCCCTTCCTGCGCCAATGAGCAGCGAAGCAAGTCCGATTTGCTTTGCATTCATCGCACCGATGTAGCCCGAGCGTGGAGCGAGTACAGGAACAATGCGGCGTGTATTGACCAATTTATCAGGTTCGTCAATGTAAGAAGTATCGCCGCCGAGCCGTTCGATCATCTCACGAAGCTTATTCAGTGCGGCTCCCGATTTTATCGCGGCCTGCAATTTCGGAACGGCGGTTTCGACACTGTCTGTAAGACCCGAAAGCTTAAGCATGTTTCCCGCAAGCGAAAAACAAACGCGAACAAGCTGGTCATCCACCGGAACCTCGCCGCGAAGAACCTGAATTGCTTCCCGCATCTCGAGACCGTTTCCGACAGCCATTCCGAGCGGGCGACTCATGTCTGTGATGAGCGCGACGGTTCTTTTGTTCATGTTTTTTCCGATTGCAACCATTTCGGAGGCAAGTTCAACCGCCTCTTCAATTTTTTCCATGAATGCGCCGTTGCCGGTTTTGACGTCAAGAACGATCGCATCCGTTCCCGAAGCAAGCTTCTTGCTCATAATGCTTGAGGCAATGAGCGGAATGCTTTTTACCGTTCCGCTGACATCACGCAGCGCATACATCCTTTTATCCGCAGGATCAAGATCGGCAGATTGACCGATAACACAAAGACCGATATCGCGAACAATCTGTTTGAATCGTTCAAGCGGCTGTTCAACACAAACTCCGGGAACTGATTCAAGTTTGTCGAGAGTGCCTCCGGAGTGGGCAAGCCCTCTGCCGGACATTTTTGCAACCGTGCCTCCGCAGGCTGCAACAAGCGGCGCAACAACAAGAGTTGTAGTGTCTCCGACTCCGCCGGTGGAATGCTTGTCAACTTTGATACCCGGAACATCGGACAAATCAATCGTGTTGCCGGAATCAATCATTGCTTTTGTCAAAGCGGCAGTCTCGGTTTCGTTCATGCCACGGCAGCAGACCGCCATCATGAATGAAGTCATTTGATAGTCCGCAACTTCATCGTTTACGAGTCCGTTTATCATGAAGTCGATTTCTTCCGGTTTGAGCACCTGTCCGTCGCGCTTCTTTTCAATTATTTCTGTAATAATCATATTGGCAGCTCCCTATCGGAATTCTTTTACATCGGCACAGCTTCAAAACGTATGCGGCCGCGCCGTATTGCAGAAAAAGTGCTTTTTATTCAACGGTTACGGATTTCGCAAGGTTCCGGGGCTTATCGATATCGCACCCTTTGAGCGAAGCAATGTAATATGCAAACAACTGCAGCGGCACAATTGTCAGCGACGGTGTTGCAATGCTTTCGCATTCGGGAATTCTTATCACATAGTCCGCAGCGGTTTCAGTCTGTGCATCGTCTTCGTTGATGACGGCAATGACACTTGCCCCGCGTGCTTTGACTTCCTTGATGTTTGAGATCATTTTTTCGAGCAGCGGCCTGTATGTACACAGTGCGATAACGAGCGTACCGTTCTCAATGAGTGAAATGGTCCCGTGCTTCAGCTCTCCCGCAGCATACGCTTCGGAATGAATATAAGAAATTTCTTTAAGCTTCAGCGATGCTTCAAGGGAAAGTGCGTAATCGACATTTCTCCCGATGAAGAACATATCACGCCCGTTGAAAAACTGCGATGCAAGGAACTGAACCTGCTTAACGTTCGAGAGCATGAATTTAAGCTGCTCGGGTATTCTTTCAAGGCATTCGATTTCATGCGCGATCTGTTGTTCGGACATCTTGCCTTGAGCTTGCGCAATGCACAGCATCAAAAGATGGATAAGCACAAGCTGCGTGCTGTACGCCTTTGTTGTGGCAACGGCAATTTCGGGACCGGCCCAAGTGTAAAGGACATCTTCGCTTTCGTTTGCAATTGTGCTGCCGACAACGTTCACAATTGCAATGGTCTTTGCTCCGTGTTTTTTTGCTTCGCGCAGTCCGTAAAGCGTATCCAAAGTTTCGCCCGATTGGCTGATAACAATGGCAAGCGTGTTCTCGTCAACTATCGGATCGTCATAACGGAACTCGGAAGCGAGAACAGATTCAACGGGAATGCGCAGAGCAGCACGCATGAAATAACCGGCAACAAAGCCGACATGGTAAGCCGAACCGCAGCCGATGATCTTAATCGAATTCACCTTTTTAAGCATTTCGGCAGTAATATGTTTAAAGCCGAGCTCGATTCTGCCGTTCGAAATGCGCGGAGCAATTGTTTTTGCAATGGCTTCCGGCTGTTCCATGATTTCTTTAATCATAAAGTGCGGATATCCGCACTTTTCGGCTGCACTTGCATCCCAGTCAATGTGTTTGTAAACGCAATTTACACGTTCGCCGTAAGAATTAATGACGGTAACGCCGTCCTTTGTGAGTATTGCGAGCTCACGCTCTCCAAGCCTGTATACATCGCGTGTATGCTTAAGAATTGCGGGAACATCGGACGCAATAAAGTTCTCGCCTCTGCCTGCGCCTATAATAAGCGGGCTGTCCTTGCGCATGGCGATAATCTGCCAAGGATAATCCTTGAACAGTATCCCGAACGAATATGAGCCCTTTATCTTGCTTTCGGCAATGCGGACAGCTGCAACAGGGTCGCCGTTATAGCAGTAGTCAATAAGTTCGGAAACAACTTCCGAATCTGTCTCGGTTGAGAAGCTGTGCCCGTGTTCGATCAAAAACTGCCGAAGTTCAAGATAGTTTTCAACAATACCGTTGTGAACAACCGCAACTCTGCCGCTCTTCGATCTGTGCGGATGAGCATTCAAATCGGACGGTTCGCCGTGCGTTGCCCAACGGGTATGACCTATGCCGACGCAGGAATCATCTGCCGGAGCAGCATCGATTATTTTTCGTAAATCAGCAATTCTGCCGCGTGTTTTAAAAATGTTTATTCCTTTTCCGGACACGAGAGCTATTCCCGCCGAATCGTAACCGCGGTATTCAAGCTTTTCCAAAGCGTCCAAAAGGATGGGAGTTGCTTTCTTTTCTCCTATATAGCCGACTATGCCGCACATAGTTTATGCCTCCTTAATATTATCCGTATCATTATACAACTTTTCGTGAGAAAATAAAAGGCTGAATTTTCTGTTTTTCAATAAATATCAAAACGAGTACGCAAAACGGCGAAAAAGGGACGGGATTGCAATGCGAATTTTCCTGTTGCCGAAAGCTGTCCTTTTCTGTTATAATATATGCGGAGCCGTGCTTGAAACGGCGCAATACGGTAAAGGTAACGATATTATAATGCTAAAAAGTGATCAGAAATACACTTCATACATCGAAGTGCTGAAATCCGAGTTGGTTCCTGCGGCAGGCTGCACTGAACCTATCGCAATTGCGTTTGCTGCCGCAAAGGCACACTCGGTGCTTGGAAAGCTGCCCGAAAAGGTTGTGATTTACGTCAGCGGAAACATCATAAAAAATGTTAAAAGCGTTGTTGTTCCGAACACGGGCGGGCTGCGCGGAATCGAAGCGGCGGCGGCAGCAGGCATTGCTGCGGGCGATGCTTCAAAAGTTCTCGAAGTAATTGCCGATGTTGACGAAAACGGCAAACAGCGCATATTGGATTTTCTCGAGCTGCATAACATCATCGTTCGTCCGGCCGACAATGATCTTGTTTTCGACATAGATCTTACGGTTTTTGCGGGCAGCGACAGCGTTCGCATTCGAATTATTGATTATCACACAAACATCGTGCTGATTGAAAAAAACGGCGAAGTTGTTTATGCGCCCGAGAGCGTTACTTTTGAAAAATCCGAAAATGCACTCGTTACTGAAAAAGATGCAATGACGATTGCCGAAATCGTTGATTTTGCCGATACGGTTGATCTCTCGGACATCGGCGACACCATCCGCAGACAAATTCAGTATAATTCCGCAATTTCCGCCGCCGGCCTTGCGCACGATTACGGTGCAAACGTCGGCAGGATTCTGCTGAAAACATACGGCAACGATGTTAAAATTCGTGCAATGGCGGCTCCCGCAGCCGGGAGCGATGCGCGCATGAGCGGCTGCGAGCTGCCCGTCATCATAGTTTCCGGAAGCGGCAACCAGGGAATGACTGCGTCGCTTCCCGTTGTTGAGTATGCCAAGGAATACAACAAAACGGAAGAGGAACTTATTCGGGCAGTCATTCTTTCCGACCTTATCACCATTCACCAAAAGTCAAAAATAGGCCGTCTTTCCGCTTTTTGCGGTGCAATAAGTGCAGGCTGCGGTGCAGCAGCCGGAATCGCGTATCTCCTCGGCGGGGATTACGACACAATTGCGCACACACTGGTTAATTCCCTTGCCATTGTGTCCGGCATTGTATGCGACGGAGCAAAAGCATCGTGTGCAGGCAAGATCGCAGCTGCTGTAAACGCCGGCATCCTTGGTTACAATATGTATTTGAACGGATCTCAATTTTGGGCCGGTGACGGTATTGTTTCAAAGGGCGTTGAAAACACGATTCGCAATGTCGGACGTTTGGGCCGGGACGGAATGCGTGAAACAGACAGGGAAATACTGAAGATCATGACTGAAGAATAATTGGCACTTATTCTGTTATTGACATTATATAGCTGCTGAAAGGCTCACGCCGTATTTACTTATATATGGCGTGAGTTTTTTGTCGTAAAACTGCAGCGAAGATTAAAAAACAAACGAAAAAGCGGGAGCTGTTTCATCAAATTTGAATCATTCACAAGGTTAAACTTGCAGCATACGGAGTCTGTTTTGTTATTTGCGATTCTGCATTGACTTCGGAACTTGCGAAAATTATTGCGAAATGCCCCGCTTGAGTGTATAATATGGATAAATATGCACAGAAGGATAAAAAGAATATGTGTAACAACTGCAAAGAAACAAACCAACCGGAAAACACGACCGCAATCAATGCTGCTGTTGAACTTAAAGAGGCATCTGATGCTGTCAAGCGGATTCACAGTGCGATATCCGACAAGGGTCTTACCTACTATATCGAGACTTATGGCTGCCAAATGAACGAGCATGACTCCGAAAACATTGCGGGTATGCTTGTTCGGTGCGGCTACACAAAAGCTGATTGCAAAGAAACGGCTGATTTTATACTTTTCAATACATGCTGCGTTCGGGAGCATGCCGAACTTCGAACTTTCGGCAATGTCGGTTTTGTAAAAGAGCTTAAACAAAAGAATCCGCGTTTGATTCTCGGCGTTTGCGGCTGCATGATGCAGCAGAAGCAGGTCGCGAAAAAGTTGTTTGATCGTTTCCCGTTTGTTGACATGGTGTTCGGAACACACGAGCTCAAGAATTTTCCGCTGCTGTTGGAACAGGTATTTAACAACAGACGTATCCTCCGTGTTGACGATTCAGCAGGCGAAGTCATAGAAGGTCTTCCGGCCGAACGCGAACCCGGATTCTCCACATTCGTGAACATTATGTACGGCTGTGACAATTTTTGCACGTACTGCATAGTGCCCTATGTTCGCGGAAGGGAACGTTCCCGCAGTCCCGAGAACATCATTGCGGAGGTCCGGCAAGTTGTGAACGACGGTTACATCGAAGTCACACTGCTTGGCCAGAACGTAAATTCATACAATTATGACGGAGTTCGCTTCCCGGAACTGTTAAAGCGCGTCAATGATGAGGTTAGAGGACTGAAACGGCTCAGGTTTATGACATCTCATCCGAAGGATCTCTCGGATGAACTCATCGATGCAATGGCGTCGCTTGACAAAGTATGCAAGCATATTCATTTGCCGGTACAGTCCGGAAGCGACCGAATTCTCCGACTTATGAACAGAAAATACACGAGTGCGGATTATTATGCTCTTGTCGATAAACTTCGGACCCGTGTTAAGGATGTTGAAATAACCACCGATATAATTGTGGGTTTTCCGCAGGAAACAGAGGAAGATTTTAATGCAACATGCGCACTTGTTCGCAATGTCGGCTACAGCAACGCATATACGTTTGCATATTCCCCACGCGAAGGCACCGTTGCAGCACGCATGGACGGACAAATCCCTCTCGAAGAGAAAAAACGCAGACTGAACGCGCTTAACGCTGTTCTCGCGGAAACTCTTCCGGCGGGAAACGAGAAGTATATCGGCTATGAAGGCGATATTCTCGTTGAAGGAGTCGATCATCGCGGCGAACCGCTGCTTTTCGGCAAGCTTTCCAACTTTAAAATGGTGTATGTTAAGGGCGACGAAAGCCTTGTCGGAACCGTTGTTCCCGTTAAGGTCGACGGTTTGCGTTTCAACTCGCTGCAGGGTCATATCATAGAATGAACAAACGGCCGCATACCCACCCTTAAACAGGCACCAAAGTTTAATCAGCAGGAGAGGACTCAATGGCAAGCATGACCCCAATGATGCGGCAGTATTTGCAGCTTAAAGAGAAATACAGCGATTGCCTTCTGTTTTTCAGACTCGGCGATTTTTATGAGATGTTTTTTGACGATGCAAAAACAGCATCCCGCGAACTTGAACTTACAATCACAGGACGCGATTGCGGGCTTGAAGAGCGCGCACCGATGTGCGGCGTGCCGTACCATTCGGTTAACACATACATAACGAAACTTATCGACAAAGGATACAAGGTTGCAATTTGCGAACAGCTTACGGATCCTGCTCTTTCGCAGGGACTTGTTGAACGTGACGTTATTCGAGTTATCACTCCGGGAACGGTTATTGAAACTCAGATGCTCAACGACAAGGAAAATAACTATATTGCCGCTGTGTACCTGAAACGTGCCGGGAAAAACCCATCCTGCTCAATTGCATACAGCGATGTTTCAACGGGTGAATTCTGTGTAACTTCATTTGAAGGCAGCGATATCTCATCGGATCTTTTCAATGAGCTTGTCGGAATATCGCCGCGTGAGCTCATTGCAAATTCGGAAATGTTCGAGGACGAACTGCTGCTTAAACGCATAAAGGCAAGATTCTACACCGAGCAGGCAGAGCAGAGGGCATTCGACATTAAACGCGGCACCGAAAAGCTTTGCAGGCATTTTGGTGTTGCAACGCTGCAGGGATTCGGCATACGCAATGACTCACCGGATATTGCCGCCGCCGGTGCTTTGCTCGGATATCTTGAAGATACTCAAAAGAACGCACTGACGCATATAACCCGGATAACGAAAATTCGACGCAGCGAGTTTATGGGTATCGACGCGGCGACAAGGCGCAACCTTGAATTAACAGAACCGCTGAGGTTTGACGGCAGCAAGAAAAACACGCTGCTGTATGTTCTTGACAAAACAGAGACTGCAATGGGCGGTCGGCTGCTGCGCAAATGGATCGAACGCCCCCTTCAGATTGAAGAACAGATTAATGAACGGCTCGATGCCGTGGAGGCAATCTCGGACGCCGCACGCGAACGGGAAGTTCTCGCGGCTGCACTTTCCGATGTTTATGACATCGAACGCTTGTGCAGCAGAATTGCATACGGAACGGTCACCCCAAAAGACTGTCTTTCACTGTGCTCAACGCTTGCTGCATTGCCCTTGATTTATGCTGCCGCAAACAGCTTTGCCTGTTCAAAACTTCAATCACTTGCCGCACGCATTGATCCTATGACCGAGATTGCAGAGTTGCTCAAATCCGCAATAAATGATGATGCGGGAATATCCGTAAAGGACGGAAATATTATAAAAAGCGGCTACAATGCCGAAGTTGACGAGTTACGCAGTCTTGCTGAAAACGGAGGCAAATGGCTCCGTGACTTTGAATCTGCCGAAAAAACACGAACAGGCATAAAGACACTTAAAGTCAGCTACAATCGCGTGTTTGGGTATTACATTGAAGTTTCAAAATCGTACGCCGGAAGCGTACCGCTGGAATATCAGCGCAAGCAAACCCTTGCAAACTCAGAGCGTTATATAACTCCGCAGCTCAAAGAAGCCGAGGAAAAGATTCTGAGCGCAAAGGAAAACTGTATCCAGCTTGAGTACAGACTGTTTACCGAGATTCGCGAAAAGCTTTCCGATTGCCTCAGCGCGCTCAAGCTCAATTCCGCCGTTATTGCTGAACTTGATGCATTCTGTTCGTTTGCCAAAGCTGCGGTTGCAAACGGGTATGTCCGTCCGCGCATTAATACCAAAGGCAGAATTTCAATCACCGACGGAAGGCATCCCGTTGTTGAACCGAGCATGAAAGATGCATTTGTTCCGAATTCAACGGATATGAACATGCAGAACGATCGCTTAATCATTCTGACAGGCCCGAACATGGCGGGGAAAAGCACATATATGCGCCAAGTTGCGCTGATAACACTGATGGCACATTTAGGGTCATTCGTTCCGGCAAAAGCGGCTAATATCTGCATTACGGACAGAATCTTTACCCGTGTCGGCGCGTCGGACAGCCTTTCAACAGGCCAGAGCACATTCATGGTTGAAATGAGCGAAATGGCAAACATTTTGAACAATGCGACTTCGAGAAGTCTGCTCATTATTGATGAAATCGGCAGAGGAACAAGCACTTTTGACGGATTGAGCATTGCATGGGCAGTACTGGAGTACATCTCAAATCCCGAAAAATGCGGAGCGAAAGCTCTTTTTGCAACTCATTATCATGAGCTTACCGAACTTGAAGGCAGGCTGTCAGGAGTCAAAAACTATCGAATTTCCGTCAAAGAGATCGGTGACAACATTATTTTTCTCCGAAAAATTGTACGCGGCGGTGCGGATAAAAGCTTTGGAATCCAGGTTGCAAAGCTTGCGGGGCTTCCCGCTGCGCTTATTGAAAGGGCAAAAAATATTTTGTCCGAACTTGAAGCTTCGGATATCAATAACGCATCACGGCGCGTAAAAGCAGAAGATAAGCCGACGCAAATGAGTATGATCGGTGAAACAGGTGCCGATGCCGATGAGGTATGCGCCGGCGTTATTGCAGAACTTGCAAAAATGGATGCGGACAGAATGACTCCCATGGAAGCGTTAAGCAAGCTTTATGAGCTGAGCTCTCGCGTTAAAATTGCAAAAAGCTGAAACGGGACGCCTTTCTTCAGCACCAAATTCATTTGATTTTCGGTATTATGCAGCATGAATAAACGAATTATTATACTTGAACCGAATACGGCTAACAAAATTGCTGCCGGCGAGGTTGTTGAACGCCCTGCAAGCATCGTTAAGGAGCTTGTTGAAAACGCTCTCGATGCAGGCAGCAGCGCCGTAACCGTGGAGATACGCAACGGCGGAATCGACTATATCAGAATAACCGATAACGGCAGCGGCATACCGAGTTATGATGTCCGCACGGCTTTTCTCCGCCATGCAACAAGCAAGCTCTCTTCTGCGGAAGAGTTAACCCATATTGAAACTTTCGGATTCCGCGGAGAAGCGCTTGCCTCTGTTGCGGCCGTTTCAAAAGTTTCAATGCGAACGAGAACCGAAGATGATGAATCCGGGACTTATGTTGCAATTGAGGGCGGTGTCGAAACGTGTTTCGAACCGTGCGGCTGCCCGACAGGCACAACAGTCGAAGTCAACGAGCTCTTTTTCAACGTTCCGGCAAGGTTGAAATTTCTTAAGTCTCCGCGAAGCGAAGCCGCATTTATCGGTGATTATGTCGTGCGTTTAATACTTGCAAACACTGATACGGCGATAAAATTCATTAATAACGGAAAGACCGTTTACCACAGCACCGGTGACGGCAGCCTTGAAAATGCATTGTTCTGCGTCTATGGGAACGCAATTTCGAACTCTTTGTACCCTGTTGAATTCGACAACGGTTACATTCGAGTCGGCGGCTATGTCGGCAGTGAGAGCATTGCGGGGAAGAACCGTGCAAAACAGAGCATATTCGTAAATCGGCGATACATTAAATCTTCACTTATCAGCAATGCTGCTCAGCGCGCATTCGATACAAGGCTGATGAGCGGAAGGTTTCCGTTTTTCGTGCTTGATATTACAATTTCGAGCAGAGAAATCGATGTTAATGTTCACCCAAACAAACTATCCGTCCGTTTTCGCGACGATGAACGTGTGGCTCTTTCCGTAACCCGTGCGATTGCGGAAGCACTGAACAGCGTGTCGACGGCCTATCCGTTTCCTGCATGCGCCGCTGAACAAGCGCCGTGTACAATCAAAGATTCCGATTCTGACAGTGCCTCCGCTCATATTATTTCAACAGCGGGCCAATCAAACGCAGGAACCGGTCGATATGACAACATCGATGATTATGCGGAATCAACTAAGAATGTACAGTCGAACGAATCAGCTCTCGTTCGAGCGGAAGCTGTAAGTGAAGAATTTTCAACCGTCAGCGGAGACAGCTGTGGTGTGGAAACTGCCGCCGAAAATATTGATTGGAGTCTTAATAAACCGTCAAAGTGGATGCTTCGGGACAGCGGAGCCGCTGCAATACCTGATTTTATGCCGGACACACATTTCGAAAGGAATTTGGGTTCGATACCGTTTTATTCAAGCAATGCTGTGCCGACACAAAAGCTCGAAAAGCCTGAGCAGATTCGACTCGATGCCGATTCGTGTAACATTATCGGTACGGTATTCAACACATATATCATTGTGCAGCAAAATGATGCGGTTTACTATATCGACCAGCACGCGGCTCACGAAAGACTTCTTTATGAAAAGCTTGTCGCAGGGGAGCTTCGTTTCTGTTCACAGCTGCTCGTCATGCCGGATTATGTAAAGCTTGATCCCGTTGCGTATTCTTGCCTTGAGGATAATCTTGAGCGAATAGAGGAACTTGGTTTTTCTGTCGAGTTGTGCGGTGAACTCACAATCAGAATTTATGCCGTGCCAGATATTCTGAATTTTAACATTGTGAACGGCCGCACCCAAAACGGCCGCGGAATTGAAAGTTTTCTTAACGAGGCAATTGCGATCATTGAAGAAAACGGCAGTGTGGACGAAACGGAACTTGTTCGTTCAAAGCTCATAAAGGCTTCGTGTAAGCACGCTGTGAAAGGCGGAGATATGCTGGATGAACAGCAGGTGAAGGCGCTTGTTCAATCATATTGCGGCGGCAATGTTCCGCTGACTTGCCCGCACGGCCGACCTGTGATAATCAGCGTAAAAAAATCCGACCTTGAAAAACAGTTTAAAAGGGTGTTGTGATGAAACAGAGGATTTATATAATTGCAGGCCCAACCGCAAGCGGAAAAACAGCAGCGGCGATAGGTGTTGCAAAGCGAATGAACGCAGAAATCGTCTCTGCGGATTCGATTCAAATTTACCGCGGACTCGATATCGGCTCTGCAAAGCCATCCGTTCAGGAACAATGCGGCGTTCCGCACCATCTGATTGACTGTGTTGACATCGAAGACAGGAGTTTTAATGTTGCAATGTTTCGGGAACGTGCCTCCGAAAAAATACGCGAAATCGCCTCTCGAGGAAAAAATGCGCTTGTTGTCGGAGGAACAGGCCTTTACATCAATGCTTTGACTTATCCGCTGAACTTCTCATCCGCTGAACCGAATATCGAGCGGCGTGAAGAGCTGAGCAAAATGGAGGATGCCGACCCCGGGTGCCTCCACAAAATGCTTAGCGCCATTGATCCCGCAACTGCCCAAAGATTGCATGTTAATGACAGAAAACGCATAATCCGTGCCATTGAAATCTTTGAACAGACGGGGCAGACCGCATCCGCGCACGGCGGAGATTTTTCAAACGCCCGCGGTGAAGAAATTGAATTTGAACCCATAATTGCCGCACTCTGTTTTTCCGACAGAGCGAAGCTCTATGAACGCATTGAGCGCAGAGTTGACCTTATGATCGAAAACGGATTGATTGATGAAGTTAAAGCCGTTGCGGAAAAGGGTTATGACCGAAGTTTGCCTGCACTCCAAGGGCTTGGGTATAAACAGCTTTTGATGTACCTTGACGGCGAATGCAGCTTTGATGAGGCAATTGAGCTTATAAAACGCGACACACGCCGATTTGCAAAAAGGCAGATCAGCTGGTTCAAACGTGATAAGCGTATACACAGTTTCTTTGCGGATAAAGAAACCGCTGATGGGCTTGTACAAAGCCTGTATGAATACTTTATGAACCCGGAGCTGTTTCAGGGAGATGCACCCGAAACAGAACAGGAAGGAGAACAAACCTGAATTATGTACGGAAAAGCATACAGCAACTTATTAATAAGTGAAAACGCTTTCAACACGGTTTGCAGACTTGAAGAAGAGCTTGCTCCCGTTTTTCGGCGGATTGAATCAATTGAATGTGAGAATGAAGCAAAAGTTCTTGCGGCTTTCCATAAGAACCGTGTTGCAGCGCATTATTTTAATCCGACAACTGGTTACGGTTATGATGACATCGGCAGAGATAATCTTGACAAAGTGTTTGCGGACGCGTTCGGTGCTGAAAGTGCAATTGTCAGTCCGCAGCTTATTTCCGGAACTCATGCGATTTTTACTGTTCTTTCGGGGCTGCTTCGGCACGGCGATCTGCTCCTTGCCGTTTCCGGAAAGCCATATGATACTTTGGTTGATGCGATAGGCGTTTCCGATGCCGAAGACGATGAAGCCGAGGCTGCAAACACCGTCGAATGCTCACTCAAGGAGCGCGGTGTGCGTTATTCACAGATAGATTTAAACGATGACGGGAGTTTTCGGCTTGAAAGCATTATTGAATGTATCGAACTGGAACATCCGAGGGTTGTTTACGTTCAGCGTTCACGCGGATATGCATGGCGGGAAGCTGTTCATCCGCAGGCAATGCAGCCGGTTTTCGATGAAGTGAAACGAATATCTCCGAACTCAATAATCGTTGTTGACAATTGTTACGGTGAATTCACCTGCAATTGTGAACCTTTGGCTGTCGGTGCGGATATCATTGTGGGTTCCCTTATCAAAAATCCGGGCGGCGGACTTGCTCCCACCGGCGGATACTTCGCAGGAAAGAAATCTGCTGTGGACAGAATAGCAAACTCAATGACTGTTCCCGGCATAGGCAGGGAAGCGGGGTCGTATTTCGGAAGTTATCTCCCGTTTTATCAGGGCTTTTTCAGTGCTCCGCATGTTGTTGCGCAAAGCCTCAAAACTTCGGCGCTGTTTGCAAAGGCTTTTGAATATCTGAAACTGCCCACGATGCCTCCGAGTGATGCTGTGCGTTCCGATATCGTGCAGTCGCTGCGTTTTGATACCAAGGAAGAACTCATTGATTTCTGTGCATGCATCCAGGCAGTTGCGCCTGTTGACGGGTATGTTGTTCCCGAGCCGTGGGCAATGCCGGGGTACAGCCACGATGTTATTATGGCAGCGGGCACTTTTATCCAGGGCGCATCCATTGAACTTTCCGCCGATGCGCCGATCTGCAAGCCGTACACAGCATACGTTCAGGGTGCATTAAACTATTCTCACGGTCGGCTTGCCGTGATGAGGGTTTTGACTTCTCTGCTTGATAAAAAAGGCTGCGGCACGAATGTGTTAACCGACTGAAACTGAGGTGTAGAATGAAAAAATGTGTTCTTTATGACGGAAAAGTTTGCAATGACTGTGGTGAATGCAATCGCTGCGACCTTGATCCCGGCAAAATTTGCGACAATTGCGGAAAATGCCTTCAAAGAGGCAGCGATGAATTCAACAGCATAATTTATCGTTATCCGGCGGAAGACGAGAATGAGTGCGAATGCGGATGCGAATGTGATCATCACGAAAACGGTGAAGAATTGAATTCCGCAGATTTTGACGAATTCCTCGATGAACCTATAGAGCTCGACGTTCCGGATCCTATTCAAATCGACCCTGCGCTTGCCGCCGAATGGGAGCGGCGACTCGCAGAATCTTTTCGCGAGGATGCTCGGCGGGAAGCGGCTTCGGATGATGCTCCGAAAGGTCTTTACGCCGTGCGCAAACGCCGCGAACGAAAGTGACGGGGGAGTATTGCTCCGTTCCGCAAATAACTCGAAGTATTTTAAGATACGGCAATGTGCAGCAAGGCTTATCCGCTGTTCATTGCCGTAAATTTTTTTGCAAGGTCGGATCGGATGTCAACCGTTATTCGGTTTCGTCCGGCTCGTTTCCGTTTTTTGTGTCCGCATCAGCAGTGCCGCTTTTTTTCCCTTTAAGGCTGATAACCTCGGCAGCAAAACGCCGTCTGTCCTCTGCCTGAGGAACATAGTGTTTTCGCGTTGTATTGACGTCTTTTTGGCCTAAAACATCCGCAACAAGGTAAATATCTCCGGATTCACGGTACAGCATGGTTCCGTATGTGCTGCGCAGCTTATGCGGGGAGATTCTTTTCAGCGGAGCAGCAAGCGCAGCATATTTTTTCACAAGGTTTTCGATTGCGCGAACCGTCATGCGTTTGTTCTGCATTGAAAGAAACAAAGCCTTTTCGTGACCCGGCTGCGCAGTCATGTTTTCTCGACGGAGCATATAATTCAGCAAAGCCTCTCGAACCTCGCTCCCGAAAACAAGCACATCCTGGTTGCCGCCCTTGCGGACGATTCGCACTTCGTTTGACATAAAGTTTAAATCATCGATATTAATCCCGACAAGTTCACTGATGCGCATTCCCGTACCCAAAAAAAGTGTCACTATCGCAGTGTCACGAACCTGTGTCTGTTTGTGATATTTTTTCTGAGCGGGGGACAGCCCTTCGCCGCTTTCAACAACTGTCAGCAGTGCATCAATTTCATCCGGTTCAAGCTTGACTATCGGCTTTTCATGCACCTTGGGTGTGTCCGCCAAAGCTGCGACGTTGCGCGTTATTCTTCCTTTTTTATAAAGATACTTAAAAAAAGAGCGTACAGAAGAGAGTTTACGCGCCTTGGCTCGTTCACCGTTTGTAATATATTCTTCTTTTTCGTAATCTTCAGAATCGGTTTCCGCAGGATACATAGCAACGTATTCGAGGTAGCGTTCGATGTGATCGATTGAAACGTTTTCAAGAATCGAACAGTCAATATCACGTATGCTCAGTAATCGCGAGCATAAGCTGTCGCTGATCAAAAACTTAAAAAAAAGCTTCAGGTCAAGAGCATATCCGTACCGTGTGAGAACGCTTGTTGACGGTTCGATGCCGCGGAAAAACTCCGCGCAAATCGGCGGCAAATCTTCGAGCAATGCGCGCAGTTTGAGCGTATACACGCGGGTTCTTTCATTTGAATAGTCTTCACTCATATTTTATACTTAAAGTAATACTTGCATCGTAACAGCCGAACGTATTGAAACTGAAAAGCGGGGAAAAACACTGTTTCTGTTCTTCCCAACTATTCGCAAAATGCATGTTTTGCGAATAGTTGGGAAGAAACACATTCATAAACAGCTTTAATGGCTTCCGTTTACACTTCCTTGCATTTTAAAACATACGCCAGACTTGTTATGTCAGTTCTGCTTTTTGAGGTTTGCAGCTGCAGTTGTTGCAAGCTTATCGCACCGGTTGTTGTATGGATTATCCGCATGCCCCTTAACTTTGCGCCAATCAAGTTTGTGAACCCGCTGCAATTCCAAAAGTCTTTCCCAAAGTTCTCGGTTTTCAACAGGCTTTCCGGAGGCTGTTTTCCAGCCGTTTTTCAGCCAATTCCATATCCAGCCGTTATTAAACCCGTTGCACAGATATGCGCTGTCCGTATATAACTCGACTTCACACGGCTCCCTAAGCAGTTCGAGTGCTTTAATTGCCGCTGTAAGCTCCATGCGGTTGTTCGTTGTCATTTTTTCGGCTCCGCTTATTTCTTTTTTTGCTTCGCCGTATATAAGCACCGCACCCCAGCCGCCGACTCCCGGATTTCCTGAGCATGCACCGTCAGTATAAATTACAACTCGCTTCATTAAAATCAGTTCCTGTGCTGAATTGATTTACACATCATACTTTGATTACCCGATGTTGAAATTGTACGATGATTCAACTTCAACATTCGGAATATCCGAATCGGCAGCGTCATCCGCGGATGACGAACCCTCATATCGGAATTCATCATTGTATGCATCCTCTTCATCATATGCTTCGGATTCGTCATGACAATTTGCGGATTGCGGAAGCGGAATAAACACGGGCGCACCGTCCTTAAACTTCCATTCTCCGAAAACACCGCGAAACTCTGCTCCGAGTTCAAGATGCAGCATGGCAATGCCGCAGTCAACCCCGCCGAACCCCCAATTGTTTGAATTGTTTATGAGTTCAATGCTGTCTTCCTTTATATCAAGCTCCCACGGCTGCTTATTGAGAGCCGAAGGCGAAAGCCGTGCGCAGTTGACAGCCTCCTGCTGCCATGCCGGAAGCGCTGAAAACGCTGCGGCATTCAATCCTGTAAGCTGTTCGATGCTTTTCTTCTTTGTGTGTTTAACTTTTCCGTCATAAAAGCCAAATGCGATAATGCAGGCAAGCGTTTCATCTTCCTTAATGTCCACAAATTCACGAACCTTTGACTTTTTATATGACGCGCCGAGCCAGCATGTTGCAATTCCGCGGGCAGTGCATTCAAGAACAAATGCCTCGCCGATATAACCGCCCATGTATTTGCTGCCCTTCTTTGTTATGACTGCCGCAAAACCTTTTGTTCCTGCAACTCTGCCGTAAGCCAAAAAAATGGATTTCAGAACCCCGTCCTTTGAACGCAAAACAAGCCGTGCTTCATCGTTGTTGAGCCCTGCTGCGAATTTTTTCAGTTCAGTGAAAGTTTTTTGATCCACCGTATCTGAAAACTCACGTACGGATGTCCTGTTTTTTATTGATTTATACCAATTTAAAGTCATATCATTCATAATGATGTACACTCCCCCGTTTTCATTAGAATTATTTATTAAACAAAATCTTCTTGAGATACTGACCGGTGTAGCTGTTCTCAACAAGCGCAACCTGCTCCGGTGTTCCGCAAGCCACAATGCTGCCGCCGCGATCTCCACCCTCAGGTCCGAGATCAATGATATAATCCGCCGTTTTAATTACGTCGAGATTGTGTTCAATAACAAGGACACTGCTGCCGCTGTCGCAAAGGCGTTCAAGAATGGAAAGCAATCGTTCAACATCAGCAACATGCAATCCTGTCGTCGGCTCATCGAGAATATACAGTGTTCTGCCTGTATCGCGCCGAGCAAGCTCATTCGCAAGCTTGACGCGCTGCGCTTCGCCGCCGGAAAGCGTTGTTGAGGACTGTCCGAGTTTTATATAGCCCAGCCCGACATCAAAAAGCGTCTGCAATTTCTTCGCAATTTTGGGATGCGCCGAAAAGAACTCCAATGCCTGCTCAACCGTCATATCAAGTACGTCCGCAATTGTTTTGCCGCGGTATCGAACTTCCAGAGTTTCACGATTATACCGTTTGCCCTTGCATACCTCGCATGGAACATACACATCGGGCAAAAAATGCATCTCTATCTTTATTATACCATCACCGCGGCAGGATTCGCAACGTCCGCCTTTAACGTTAAAGCTGAATCTACCGTTTGTATATCCGTGCATTTTTGCATCGGGCGTCATTGCGAACACTTCACGGATAAGGTCAAAAACGCCCACATAGGTTGCGGGATTGCTTCGCGGCGTCCTGCCGATAGGTGATTGGTCGATATCGATTACCTTATCAAGATACTGAACTCCGCTTATACTGTCAAACTCGCCCGATTTTGTCCGTGCCCGATTGAGCATTCGCAGCAATGTATTTCGAATTATTCCGTTCACAAGGCTTGATTTTCCCGAACCGGAGACGCCGGTTACACATGTGAATACACCGAGCGGAATTTTCACCGTGATATTTTTAAGATTGTTTTCACGACAACCCTCAACGCACAGCCAACGTTCATCGGACGGTTTTCGGCGTTCCTCCGGAATGGGAATAAAACGCTTACCGCTCAGAAACTGCCCGGTTATGGATTCCGGAGCATTCATTATATCCTCAACGCTGCCCTGTGCAACAACATACCCGCCGTGCACGCCGGGACCGGGGCCGATATCTACAATGTAATCCGCACTGCGCATGGTATCTTCGTCATGTTCGACAACAATAAGAGTATTGCCGAGGTCTCGGAGTCCTTTCAGCGTTGCAAGCAGGCGGTCATTATCGCGCTGATGCAGCCCTATGCTCGGTTCATCCAAAATATAGAGAACGCCGACAAGGCCCGAGCCTATTTGAGTTGCAAGCCGAATGCGCTGTGCCTCTCCTCCGGAAAGGCCTGATGCCGAGCGTGAAAGTGTGAGATATTCCAACCCGACGTTGACAAGAAAGCGCAGTCTGGCCTTCAGCTCCTTGTAAATTCGGGAGGCAATAATCTTTTCTGATTCCGAAAGAACAAGCCCGTCTATAAAAGCAAGAACGTCGGTTATGGACATGCCGCACACGTCCGCAATCGACTTATTCCCGATTGTAACTGCAAGCACTTCGGGCTTAAGTCGCTTTCCTCCGCATGTCGGACAGGTTATTTTGCTCATAAATGCTTCGTAAGCTTCCTTCATGGAATCGGATTGAGTTTCGTGATAACGTCTTTCAAGAGTGGGTATAACGCCTTCGAATTCCGTTTCGAAAAAACCGCCGCCGTAATCTCTTTCGTACTCAACATGAATTCTCTTTCCGCCCGTACCGTAAAGAATAACCTTGCGGATTTCTTCGGGCAGTTCGCGCCACGGCGTATCCGGCGAAAAACCGTATTCGTCAGCGAGTGCTTTTAAATACATGCTTGCAATTCCGTTTGCGGAATTCCATCCCATTGCGGCAATCGCACCTTTGTTCAAAGACAGCGAATCATCCGGAACAACAAGCAGCGGATCGATTTTTTCCTGATAACCAAGGCCGGTGCAGTCCGGGCAGGCACCGAACGGACTGTTGAACGAGAACATTCGCGGTGACATTTCTTCAATGCTGATACCGCACTCATGACAGGCAAAATTCTGAGAAAAAAGCAGCTCCTCCACACCGTCTTCAACGATGATTCCCCCGTTTGCGGCCTTTTTTTCAGCGGGAATATTCTCCTCTGCCGCATCCCTGTCGGGCAGGATATCAACCTTTGCGAGCCCGTCGCCGAGCGCAAATGCTGTTTCCAACGAATCGGTAAGTCTTGAATCAATGCCTTCCTTGATAACAAGACGATCGATAACGACATCGATGCTGTGTTTGAGCTTTTTGTCAAGTTTGGGAACATCATTGATATCGTAAACCGTGCCGTCAATCTTAACGCGCACATAGCCGTCTTTACGTATCTGTTCAAGCAGCTTAACATGTTCGCCTTTTTTTGCACGTATTACAGGCGCAACGATGAGTATCCTTGAACGTAACGGGAGCAGTTTAACTTTATCAACCACCTGGTCTATGCTTTGGCGCGCAATTTCCCTTCCGCATTTGGGACAATGCGGAACGCCGACACGCGCAAAAAAAAGCCTCAGATAGTCATAAATCTCCGTAACGGTACCGACTGTTGACCTCGGGTTGTTTGATGTGCTTTTCTGGTCAATTGAAACCGCAGGTGAAAGCCCTTCGATGTAATCAACATCGGGTTTGTCCATTTGGCCCAAAAACTGGCGGGCATATGTCGAAAGAGACTCGACATATCGCCGCTGCCCTTCTGCAAAAATCGTTTCAAACGCAAGTGAAGATTTTCCGGAACCCGAAAGTCCGGTAAAAACAATCAGTTTATCTCTCGGAACAGTTAAATCTATGTTTTTCAGGTTATTCTCCCGTGCGCCTTTTATTGTTATGCAATCCTTCATTTTTTGTCATATCTCTTTTCTTGCGTGATTCATTCAAAATACGAGTTATTTTCTTGTTCTTCCGCGTACCTTTTTTCGACTGCCGGGAGTTCCGGGCTTTGCTCCGCGTTTTGTTCCGGGCGTTGGTGCGGAATCCGATGCTCCATCCGACCTGCCCTGCAATCTGTACAGTTCATCGCGAAGCTTTGCGGCAGTTTCAAACTCAAGCTCCATGGCGGCACGCTGCATCTGTTCGGTCAGCAAAGCAATCTTTTCGGCTTTTTCGTCCTCGTTCATTCCCGCAGCAGCATCTTCAACCGCGCCTGATATTTCTATTATGCCGTGAACAGCCTTCTTAATGCTCTTGGGAGTTATTCCGTGTTCAATGTTAAACGCCTGCTGCTTGGTTCGCCTGCGGTTTGTTTCATCAATCGTGCTTTGCATTGAGTCCGTTATCGTGTCTGCATACATGATAACATATCCGTCAACATTGCGTGCTGCTCTGCCGACAGTCTGAATCAGCGACGTTGACGACCGCAGAAAGCCTTCCTTGTCAGCGTCAAGTATAGCAACAAGCCCGACTTCCGGAAGATCCAGTCCCTCTCGCAACAGGTTTATGCCTACGAGAACATCGAATTCTCCGAGTCGAAGATCCCGAATGATTTCCATGCGCTCCATTGTGTCAATATCTGAATGCATATAGCGCACTTTGATGCCGATTGAATCAAGATGTTCCGTCAGCATTTCCGCCATGCGTTTCGTGAGCGTTGTAACAAGCGTGCGATAGCCCTTGGCTGCATTTTTATTCACTTCGGAAATCAAATCATCAATCTGCCCCTTGACGGGACGAATGTAAATCTCCGGATCAAGCAGCCCTGTCGGCCTGATTATCTGCTCAGCAATGTTTGCTGCTCTTGCAAGTTCGTATTCGGCAGGAGTCGCGCTGACGCACACAAGCTGTTTTATGCGTTCTTCAAACTCTTCGAACTTCAGCGGACGATTGTCAAAAGCGCTTGGAATACGGAATCCGTAATCGACAAGTTCGGTCTTGCGTGCAAGGTCTCCTCTGTACATTGCCCTTATCTGCGGAATTGTAACATGGGACTCATCGATAATTGTCAGGAAATCATTGCCCATAAAATCAAGCAGCGTAAACGGCGGCTGTCCGGGTTTTCGCCCGTCAAAGTACCTTGAGTAGTTTTCTATGCCCGAGCAATAGCCTATTTCCCGCATCATTTCCATGTCATAAAGCGTACGCTGCTCAAGCCGCTGCGCCTCAACGAGCTTGTTTTGCGCCTTCAGCTCATCAACGCGATTTTTCATATCCTGCTCGATCTGTTCAAGTGCAGATTCAATCTTTTCTTTTCCGGTCGCATAGTGTGTTGCAGGAAAAATCACCGCATGAGCAAGAGCCGCCGCAGGAATTCCCGTAACGGCGTTAACCTCGCTTAAGGATTCAATTTCATCGTCGAAATACTCAACCCGAACAGCTCTGTCATACGCATTCATCGGGAATATCTCAACAATATCACCGCGAACACGAAAAATGCCGCGACTGAATTCATAGTCATTGCGCTGATATTGAATGTCTACAAGTCTTTTTATCAATTCTTCGCGGGGAAATACCGCACCTTTGCGCAGTGATATGCTCATTCGCATGTATTCTTCCGGACTGCCCAAAGCATAGATGCAGGAAACTGATGCAACGATAATAACATCCTTGCGTTCATTAAGTGAACACGTCGCACTGTGGCGCAAGCGGTCGATTTCCTGATTTATGTCCGCCGTTTTTTCAATGTATGTATCGGAAGAAGCAATATAAGCTTCCGGCTGGTAGTAGTCATAATATGAAACAAAGTATTCAACTGCATTATTCGGAAAGAACTCACGAAATTCCGAACAAAGCTGTGCCGCAAGCGTCTTGTTATGCGCAATGACAATTGTCGGCTTCTGTACGCGTTCGATAAGCTTTGCCATTGTGAATGTTTTTCCTGAGCCTGTAACGCCCAAAAGAACCTGAAGCTTGTCACCCGAAAGCACACCGTTTGCAAGCGTATCGATTGCCTGAGGCTGATCGCCCTGCGGTTCAAAGGGCGAAACAACTTTAAATTCTGCCATAGTATAAACTCCTTTTGCTCAATCCGCCGAACCGGATTATGTACACGGTCGGCTAACCGCACTATGATTATACCACAAGAATTTTAAATGTGAAATACCTAATCGAAATGATTAAAACTTTATTTTCAAAGCAAATGCTTCAGCTGTGCACACAACAGCAGTGCGCAGTCTGATACAAAAGCATATTCCGGCATTACAGGAAAACATTTCGTTTGAAATTGTCAGCAAAAGCTGCTAATCTTTCTGTACGGCATATTAAAATGTTGCGGAGGTTCAGAATGGAAGTGTTGTTTGTTATATGGGCGGGAATCATTCCGCTTGTTCCGCTTATAGGTGTTCAACTGTTTAAGCAGCGCTGTGACAAAGGGAAAGCCGCCGTCTGCCGCTTGCTTTTTTTCGGACAAGCGATTCTTTCGCTTACATACATAGCTGTGTATTTCGGTATTATCGGCTGACAGTATTCTGAGCAGGCATTCGGTGAGATTGCTGAAGAAGCAATCCACTGCATCGATTGCGTTGATTTGTTTGCCCGAAGCTTGTTTGGCAAGGCAGCAATTGCAAAGGGACCGACCGCTGCGCGGACAGTCCCCGATGCACTATTATTCAGGATACTTATGCTTGCCGGGCTTTACTCGTGAACATCGCAAGCGCGGTCTTTTTCTGCAAGCATATCAGCTGGGACCAGACGTTTTTTGAAAATAAAGTTGTACAATGCCTGACCTACAGCAGTGCAGATTATAACGGATGCTACAGCCTCGATGATTCCGTTCAAAGTCACGACACCGAGCATCATCTTGAACAGAGCATCCGCTGTTGCTGCTCCGAACTGTGCCATACATGCATCTTTTGCAAACAGATAGAAAGCTCCGAGGAAGAGGATCGTGTTCGTAATTGTTCCGACAAAGGCGGCGACCGCCATGCTTGAAATTCGAGTCTTGTCAAACTTGTTAAAAAGCGTGTACACCGCACGGGACGTAACTCCGATCATGATTCTCGGTACAATAAGGCATATAATCATAAGCCCTACAGTTTTTAATCCGCCGGCATTCATGATTATCATTGCAAACGCATCGGGTTCGGTGAAGCATTTAATGACGGATGTCAATCCGAAAACGAGGCCGAAAAACATTCCGCCCTTAAACCCAAGAAAGTAGGACGCAATGATAACGGGAACCTGAATGATGACGATCGCCGCAACGCTTGTCGGGATAAACCCAAGCCCAGGTACGAATGCCATGATAAGCATAATGGCAAGAAACAGCGCGTAAGTCGTCAGGACTTTTGTGTTGAGTGACTTCATAATCATCCTCCGGCACATTTATTTTGCTGCGGGTATTATAGCTGAAAATTCTTTGATTGGCAACATGCAAAGAACACATATATTCGGAAAAATCCGTTTTTGGGCATTTGCCGTGCAACACTTTATTCCGGCTGTTTTTTCGAGACCTGTTTCATTTCCTGATTATGCAGGGAAAGTCTAACGGATGAGCAATTCGGCGGCTTGCATGTGCAGGTGCATGATGTGTTTGCTTTTGCAGGGAAACTTTTTATAAAAAATGTTTGATGCAAAAGAAAAAATATCGCCGCAAACGTAATATATAATATTACTGTCAATATATTGGCCGATTCCACTTTATTTGCGGACGAAAATCAACTATAATAGGGTTTGAACAAAAAAGATTGAGCAATTTCGGTCTTTCCGGATGTTGTCATGATGTTTCAAACAGCCGCTGACCGGATAAGAATTGTTCTAAACATATTCCGAAGGAGGAAAAAGAATTGAAAAAACTTTTGCTTGGCAATGAAGCTATTGCAAGAGGTGCTTACGAAGCAGGCGTTCGCGTTTCAAGCGCATATCCCGGCACGCCCAGCACCGAAATCAACGAAAACGTTGCGACTTATCCCGAGATTTACTCCGAATGGGCCCCCAACGAAAAGGTTGCCGTAGAGGTTGCTCTCGGTGCAGCCGTAAGCGGTGCACGCAGCCTTGCATGTATGAAACACGTCGGCTTGAATGTTGCAGCCGATCCGTTCTTCACCGCAACTTACACCGGCGTTAATGCAGGCATGGTCGTTGTTGTTGCCGACGATCCCGGCATGCATTCATCCCAAAACGAGCAGGATACCCGTATGCTTGCACGCGCATCCCACGCACCGGTTCTTGACCCTTCCAACAGTCAGGAATGCAAGGACTTTCTCAAGCTTGCTTACGAAATCAGCGAAAAATACGACACTCCCGTCATTCTCCGTGTCACCACCCGCATTGCACATGCAAGAACCCTTGTTGAACTCGACGAACGTGTTGAAGTTCCCCTTCGCGAATACAAACGTGACATCAAGAAATACGTTTCAATGCCCGCAAACATGATCGCCCGTCATCTCTATGTTGAAGAGCGCGAAAAGAAGCTTGCCGAAGATGCAAACACTCTTCCCATCAACCGTATCGAATGGGCGGACAGGAAAATCGGCGTCATCACAAGCGGTGCGGCATATAACTACGTAAAAGAAGCAATGCCCACAGCATCCGTGCTGAAGCTCGGTCTTGCATACCCCATGCCCCGCAAACTCATCGAAGAGTTCGCAGCAGGCGTTGACACTCTCTATGTAATCGAGGATATGGAGCCCTTCTATGAGGACACCATCAAGTCTTGGGGCATCAAGTGCAGCGGCAAAGACCGCACCGGCGTTCAGGGTGAGCTTTTTGCACGCAAGATTGCAAACAAGTTTAATGGCGAAGCGGAAGCAGGTCCCATGAACACTCAGGGCATTCCCATGCGTCCCCCCGTACTCTGCCCCGGCTGCCCTCACAGGGGTCTTTATTACGTACTCGGCAAGCTCAAACTCACGGTATGTTCCGATATCGGCTGCTACACTCTCGGTGCGCTGCCTCCTCTCAGCGGAGTTGACACATGCGTATGTATGGGTGCATCCATCGGAATGGCACACGGCATGGAAAAGGCACGCGGTCATGAGCAGGCAAAGAAAACAGTTGCAGTTCTCGGCGACTCCACCTTCTGCCACAGCGGCCTCACCGGACTTCTCAACATGGCATACAATCGCGCCGTCGGCACGGTTATCATTGCCGATAACTCCATCACCGGCATGACCGGTCACCAGAACAACCCCGCAAACGGCTACGACATCCACGGCGAACCCACAACAAGCCTTGATATTCTCAAGCTCTGTGATGCAATGGGCATCAAGCATGTTCGCGTTGTCGATCCGTTCGACGTTAAAGAACTCGAAAAGGTTGTCCGCGAAGAGACCGAGCGTGAAGAGCTTTCCGTTATTATCTCCCGCCGTCCCTGTGCGCTTATTGTTAAGCAGCCCGGCACGCCGTTCATCTGCGACACAACAAAGTGCAAAAACTGCGGTATGTGTATGAAAATCGGCTGCCCCGCCATTCGCAAAACGGAAACCGGCGTTGCCGTTGATCCCACACAGTGCGTTGGCTGCGGACTTTGCGAACAGCTTTGTCACTTTGGCGCACTCCACACCGAAGCTTAAGGAGGGTTAATTATATGTTTAACATTGTTATCGTCGGCGTCGGTGGGCAGGGCACACTGCTTGCCAGCAAAATTCTCGGCCAGCTTGCAATGAACAACGGCTACGAGGTTCGCGTCAGCGAGGTTCACGGTATGAGCCAGCGCGGCGGCAGCGTTGTGACTTATGTTCGTATCAGCAATGATCAGCCGCTCTATTCCTCCATTGTTGAACAGGGCCAGGCTGATATCGTCCTTGCATTCGAGGATCTCGAAGCTCTGCGCGCACTCCCTTATCTCAAGTCGGAAGGCACGATGGTTGTCAACACACAGAAGATACTGCCCATGCCCGTTATTACCGGTGCCGCAAAGTATCCCGAAGATTGCCTTGAAAGGGTTGAAAACGCCTGCAAGACGATCAAGCTCAACGCTGTTGAAATTGCACACGAATGCGGAACCTACAAGGCTGCAAACGTCGTTTTGATGGGTGTTGTTGCAAAGATGCTTCCCTTCCCCGTTGAGGAATGGCACAAAGCAATCGAACAATGCGTAAAGCCCAAATTCCTTGAAATCAATATCAAGGCCTTTGATCGCGGTTACGGCATCTGAGTTGGCTTTTATCACGGGCACTGCTGACAGCAGCCCAAATAAAACTATGTACGATTTCACAAGTTCAATTAACAGAGCCTGTACCGGCTCCATAAAGATTGACATGGCACCCGAGCCCGTAAAGGGCTCGGGTCTTGTGCCGTTGACAATCGCAGATCAGGAATTTGCAGTTGCTCCGGAAATTTCAGACGCTGTCTGCAAGGCCGCTGCCCCCGGCATTTACGGTTACACCTATGCCGATTCGGAGTACCGCAGCGCAGTTAATTCATGGATGCTCCGCAGGCACAACTGGAACATTTCAAAGCACAAACTCTTCACGGTGAACGGCGTTGTTACCGCTCTCGGCATTGCTGTGCGTGCATTGACGACCGAGGGAAACGGGATTGTGATTCAACCGCCCGTTTATCCCCCGTTTGCAGGCACAGTGCGCAAGAATAACCGTATTCTCGTTGAAAACCCGCTTATTCTGCGCAGCAATACCTATGAGATCGATTTTGATGATTTGGATTCAAAAACACGTCCTCAAAATGTAAAGATGCTCATACTCTGCAGTCCGCATAATCCTGTCGGCAGAGTATGGACAAAGCAGGAATTGCTCCGACTCGGCGAAATCTGCAAACGCAACAACATAATCGTTCTTGCAGACGAGATACATAACGATCTCATTCATAACGGCGCCGAGCACACTGTATTTGCATCGCTTGGTGATTTTGCCGACTTTACGGTCACATGTACGGCTGTAAGCAAAACATTTAACCTTGCAGGTCTTGCGTGTTCAAATATCCTTATTTCCAACGACACAATTGCAGACAGATTCAAAGCAGCCGCCGAACGCGAAAACACAAGCTGCGTTCCTTATTTTGCGCGTGCAGCGACAATCGCTGCATACACGAAGGCAGAACAGTGGCTTAATGAACTGAACGGTGTTATCGAATCAAATTTCAATTTGCTGTATTCTTTTCTCCGAACCGAACTTCCGATGCTGAATGCAATTCGGGCAGAGGGCACATACCTTGCATGGATTGATATGCGCAGCCTCGGACTGTCGGATTCCGCACTTGAAGAGTTAATGCTTAAGAATTACCTTGCATTGGATGAGGGTTATATCTTTGGCACCGGCGGCAGCGGATTCGAGCGTTGGAATCTTGCATTGCCTCAAAACGAACTCAAGGCTGCACTTGAAAGACTTAAAGCCGCCGTGCTTTCGCTGCAATCCAAGCAATGAAGATTGTTCGCTTTTAAAAGCCTTTTTGAAAGCGTAAGCAAATCAACCATTCACTGTTCCCAAAATGCTTAATTTAAACCTGTTAAACAAAGAACAGCTTGAAGCTGTTCAAACTACCGAAGGACCGCTGCTCGTGCTTGCAGGCGCGGGCAGCGGCAAAACCCGCGTATTGACATACCGAATTGCCAACCTTGTTGAAAACCATGGTGTTCCGCCTTGGGCAATTCTTGCACTCACATTCACAAATAAAGCCGCACGCGAAATGAGGGAGCGTATCGAAAGCCTTCTGTCCGAAGATTCATCGGATATGTGGGTCACGACTTTTCATTCGTTCTGTGCAAAAATACTTCGTTTTGATATTGATAAACTCGGATATGACAACCGTTTTGTGATTTACGATGAGCAGGATCAGACTTCATTGATAACCGACCTCATGAAATCCTGCAACATAGACGAAAAAAAACTTCCGAAGGGTGCAATAAAAGCGAAAATCAGCGAAGCCAAGAACTCGTCCGAAGCTCCCGAAACATACATACTGCAATCAGGTGACGGGAGTGATAAACTCATTGATTTATATCGGGCTTATCAAAAACGCTTAAAAGAGTGCAACGCTCTCGATTTTGACGATTTGCTTCTTAAAGGACTTGAATTGCTCGAAAAATGTCCTGATGTCCTGCAAAAATATCGACGCAAATTCAGATATGTGCTTGTTGACGAGTATCAGGACACAAACCACCCGCAGTACAGAATCGTTCAGCTTATTTGCAAAGAGCATCAAAATATTTGCGTAGTGGGCGACGACGATCAAAGCATTTACGGTTGGCGCGGTGCGGATATCCGCAATATTCTTGAATTTGAGAAGGACTTTAAGTCCGCAAAGGTTATTCGTCTTGAACAGAACTATCGTTCGACAAAAGCGATACTGGATTGTGCAAACAAGATAATCGTCCATAATACGGGCCGAAAGGGCAAAAACCTTTGGACAGCTAAGCCCGGAGGTCAGCCCGTTGAGTTTAAGTTGGTTGATAACGAACGCGATGAAGCATACAGCATTGCACGCACTATTTCCGAACAGCATCGTTTCGAAAAACGTAGCTACAATGATTTTGCAATACTCTATCGCACCCATGCCCAAAGCCGAATCATTGAATCGGTGCTTGCAACCGGATTCGGAATCCCGCTTACCGTAATCGGAGGTACGCGTTTCTATTCACGCCGCGAAGTCAAGGATCTTTTATGTTACATTAAGCTGATTGCAAATCCGAACGACGATGTTTCCTTTAAGCGAATCATCAATGTTCCCAAGCGCGGCATCGGCGATACAACAATTAAAACGATTGAAATGGCTGCATCGACACATGATATGTCAATGTTCATGATTTGTGCCGCTGAGGGAATGCTCCCCCCCAGAGTGAGTTCAAAAATCAAGCCGTTCATCGACCTTATGCGAGAGTTTTTTGCAAAAAGATATGAATTGGGTCTTGACAGCTTGATGGAGTTTATCATTGACAAAACAGGCTACATTGAGTATATCACTGCTCAGGATGATGACAAATCGGATGACCGGCAAGAGAATATCGAGGAGCTTATCGGTGCAATGCGTGAACATGAGCAGCAGTTGAACGACGGCGACGATGCTCTTCAGAGTTTTCTTGAAATCGCTGCGCTCAACACTGAAACGGATAACATTGATGAAAGCGACGGAACGGTAAAGCTCATGACGCTGCATTGCGCAAAAGGCTTGGAGTTCCCGGTTGTATTTATTCCGGGCATGGAACAGGATATATTCCCTTCATCGCGTTCGAAAAACGACCCGACTCGTGTTGAAGAAGAGCGTCGGCTGTGCTATGTCGGTGTTACAAGAGCGATGGAAAAGCTGTATTTGTACGCAGCACGCGAACGGCATCTGTACGGCTCGATTCAACGGAACGACCCTTCAATTTTCCTTGAAGAAATGGAACTTATCGATCCCGAGACCGTGCCGATGCGCCGCAATTCATTCGGCAGTGCTTCTTCATTTTTCCGTGACGGCGGTTCCGTTCAGAATGCTGTAAAATACGCAAAACAGAACGGCTATGTGAGCGGAGGTCAAACTCCGCGCGTTTCAGAAGATGTATTGTCGGAAATACGTCGAATCAACGGTCTCGCCCAAAAGCCCGACACCGTTCGCCCATACGCCCGACAATCGGTTTCTTCCGGTTCAACGGGCTTTTCTCCCAACAAAAGCAAACCAAGAGTTTGTCTCTGCAGCGGACAACGTGTTTCGCACCCGCAATTCGGAAAAGGAACTGTTGCTGCCGTTGATGAAGGTTCGGGAATTGTTACCGTTAAGTTTGACACAAACGGCGTCAGGAAACTTGCAGCGGCATATGCTCCGCTTAAAGTGATTACAGAGGAATGAAACGGAGCGAATCATAAAGGAGTGTAAACCATGAGCGAAATGCGTGATAAACAAAACAATGCTGCGGTTCCCTCAAACATGCAGCAGGACGGCACTCGAATTGAAGTTGAAGCAGATAAACCGATATCAACAACGCGTATGCAGCAGCTTGTTGATGCGCTGAACACTTACTCGAATGCATACTATTTCGGCAGTGAACCGTTGATAAGCGATGCTGAATTCGATGCGTTGATGGAGGAATTGAGTCAACTCGAACAAGCTTCCGGAATCGTCCTGCCCGATTCGCCGACCCATCGGGTAGGCGGAGATGCTGTTACTGCCTTTGAGCCGCACACGCACATCGCGCGGCTTTGGAGTCTCGACAAAGTCAAAACAACTCAGGAATTGCTGGATTTTAGCCAAAAATGCCGTCGTGCCGCAGGAAATACGGAAAACGGCAGTGTGGAAAATCCCGAATTTGTGCTGGAATATAAGTTCGACGGGTTAACGATCAACCTGACATACGATAAAGGGATTCTCGTTCAGGCCGCAACACGCGGAAACGGCATTACAGGCGAAGGTATACTTGCACAGGCAAAAACAATTCGCTCGATTCCGCTTACCGTGCCGTATAAAGGCAAATTTGAAGTTCGCGGCGAATGTTATATGCGCCTTTCCGTTCTTAAAGAGCTGAATGACAGCGGTGAGGAAAGCCTGAAAAATGCACGAAATGCAGCAGCCGGTGCGATCCGCAACCTTGACCCGCAGATAACTGCCAAGCGAAAGCTCGATTGTGTATGCTACAATATCGGATACATTGAAGGAATGAAATTCTCCTCAAGACGTGAAATGTACAGTTTCATGCGTGACAACGGACTGCCAATGAGTGATTTTATATACTTTGGTGATATTAACGGTGTTATCTCTGAAATTGAAAAAGCGGCGGAGCGAAGGAGCAGTCTTGATTTTCTTATCGACGGAATGGTAATCAAGCTTAATGATGTCGGCCTCTTTGAGAAAATGGGCTGTACGGACAAATTCCCCCGCGGAGAAATTGCATACAAATTTGCTGCGGAAGAGCTTATAACCACCGTGCTTGATATAACTTGGGAAGTCGGTCGAACAGGAAAGCTCACACCTCTTGCGCATCTTGAGCCGGTTGATTTCATGGGAGTCACTGTCAAACGCGCTACACTCAATAATTATGATGATATTCTGCGTAAGCGCGTTGGAATAGGTTCCCGTGTTTTAATTCGACGCAGCAATGATGTCATTCCCGAAATACTGAAAAGCGTTGATGACGGAGAACCTGCAAACCCGGTCACAATCCCGACTTGCTGCCCCGCCTGCGGAGCGCGGGTCGAACGGGACGGCGTGCATATTTTCTGCACCAATTCCCTTTCGTGTACGCCGCAAATCGTCGGACGGCTTGAACATTTCGCCTCTCGTGATGCAATGGATATAGAAGGCTTTTCCGAAAAAACAGCACTTCTGCTCGTAAATGAAATCGGAATTTCAAAAATTCCCGACCTCTATGAGCTTACGCCTGCAAGCTTTTCGGGTCTGGCGGGTTTCGGAGAAAAACGAACTGGAAATATTCTTTCCGCAATTGAAAAAAGCAAAGACTGCAAGCTTGATGCATTTATTTATGCGCTTGGAATTCCGAATGTCGGCATTAAAACAGCCAAAGATCTTGCCAATCGATTCAAAACGTTTGATGCTGTCAGGAATGCGGCATTCGAAAGCTTAACCGAGATTCCCGGAATAGGTGAAACTGTTGCGGATGAGATAATCGGTTTCTTTTCGGATGAGCATATTTCAACTCAGATAGATAAACTGCTTGAGCTTGGTGTGACTCCGCGAGAAGCAGAAGCCTCTGCCGAAAACGCATTTGCTGCCGGCAAAACATTTGTTGTTACCGGTACGCTTGAAAAAATGGGGCGGAAAGAAATTGAAGATCTTATTGCGTCAATGGGCGGGCGCGCATCCGGCAGCGTCAGCAAAAAAACCGATTACGTTGTTGCAGGCGAAAAAGCAGGAAGCAAGCTTGAAAAAGCCAAGGAGCTCGGAGTGCGTATTCTGAGCGAATCAGAGTTTTTTGAGTTGATAGGAGGATAGGCTGAGCTTCAGCTCTTCTCAACATTAAACCTGCTGTTAATGCGGCGGAAAAAGTCCGATTCCTGCGGGTCGGGCTTTTTGTTGCTTATGCTTTATCGACATGCCTTTGAGGCGGACGGTCAGCGCTGTTTTTAAGCTAAATAAACTCTTTTGGATGATGTTGACATAATTGCATGATTATGCTACAATGCGCCCTAACGCTGTAAATCAGTAATGCTGCTTTGCCGAAAAAATATCGGAGAAATGGAAAAACAGGATGAACATTAAATTGTCGGATCATTTCACCTATAAGAAACTGCTGCGATTCTGTCTGTCGCCGATAATTATGATGGTTTTTACATCCATCTACGGTGTGGTTGACGGATTATTTGTTTCGAATTACGTCGGAAAAACTGCATTCGCGGCAATTAACCTTGTTATGCCGTTCATAATGATTTTCGGAGGAATCGGCTTCATGTTCGGCACCGGCGGCAGTGCACTCGTTGCAAAAACACTCGGATTGAAAGACTCGGAGAACGCCAACCGCTATTTCACAATGATGTCGCTTGTGACTCTTGTTGTCGGCATAATCATTTCAATTGTCGGCATGATTTTCATGCGTCCGATTGCAATATTTCTCGGTGCAGAAAACGAAACAATCGAACATTGTGTGATATACGGACGCATTATAATTGGGTTCAACACGGCATTTATGCTTCAGAATCTCTTTCAGAGTTTTCTTATCACGGCCGAAAAACCCAAACTCGGTCTTTGGGTCACCGTTGCAGCAGGTGTTACCAATATGGTGCTTGATGCTCTGTTTGTCGGCGTTTTCAAATGGGGTGTGGCCGGCGCAGCAATTGCAACAGGTTTAAGCCAGTGTGTCGGCGGGCTGCTTCCTTTCATCTATTTTTTACGACCGAATAACAGTCTGCTCCGGTTTGTAAAAACCAAAATTGAGTTTCGTCCCGTTATCGATGCATCTGCAAACGGGGCATCCGAGCTTGTTTCAAACGTAACAGCCTCCATAGTAGGTATGCTTTATAATTATCAGCTGCTGAAGTACGCCGGCGAAGACGGCGTCGCAGCCTATGGCACACTTATGTATGTGGAATTCATCTTTGTTTCGGCTTTTATCGGGTACGCGATCGGAAGTGCACCGATAATCAGTTATCATTTCGGTGCCGACAACCACGCCGAGCTGAAAAACATGTTGAAAAAGAGTTTGATTCTAATGTCGCTGGCCGGGGTTGCAATGCTGATAATTTCCGAAGCTCTTGCCTTTCCGCTTGCACACATTTTCGTTGGTTACGATGAAAAGCTGCTCGAAATGACCGTTCACGGTTTCCGGGTTTTCTCGCTCATGTTCCCCCTTGCAAGCATAAACATCTTTGCTTCATCATTCTTTACAGCCCTGAATAACGGCGGAGTTTCGGCCGCCATATCCTTTTTGAGAACATTCGTTTTCAAACTTGCAGCCGTTCTCATCCTGCCGCTGCTGTTCAAGCTTGACGGCATATGGTGGGCAACAATCGTTGCGGAACTCTTTGCATTTTTGCTTTCAATCGGGTTTGTTGCCGCAAAAAGGAAAAAATACGGTTACTGATACTGTTGCGGCCCGTGCTGTAAAGCCGGCCTTGCATAAAAAAAGTGCTCCCCGGAAATTCTTTTCCGAGGGGCACCTTTTATTGAAGTTACGATTTCAGCGGTGCGCCGCACAATGATTCATGTTTAATTATGCTGCGTGAATATCAAACCGACGCAGTTTATTTTGTCAGAATCTTTGTTATGCAGTCGGTGAACTCAACAGGGTTGTCTATCTTGAGTCCCGCTGCAAGCAAAGCCTGATTGTAAACAAGCTTCGAGTAAACCGCAAGGTCTTCCCCGCCTGCCTGCATCGCACGTTTAAGGGCGTCGAAAACAGGATGATCGGGATTGAGCTCGAGAATACGCTCCGCTTTTGTTTCGCCGCCGAGAGGCATTGCGCTGAGAACCTTCTCCATTTCAAGTGAGAGCGGACCTTCGCTTGTCAAGCCCGCCGGTGCATCAGCAAGCCTTGCGGAAAGACGCACTTCCTTCACACTGTCGCCCAAAGCCGCCTTGATTGCATCAAGCAGGTCCTTATTCTCCTCCTGCTTCTCTTCCATTGCCTTTTTCTCATCCGCGGTTGCGGCATGAATGTCGTTATCGGTAATTGACTTGAAGGGTTTGCCGTCATAACCGTTCATCATTTTGACCATGAATTCGTCAACATTCTCCGTCATGAACAAAACATCAAAGCCCTTATCGATCAGATATTTGTACTGCGGGAGCGTCCGTATAGCCTCAATGCTTTCACCGCAGGCATAATAAATTTCGGTTTGATTCTCGCAAAGCGTATCAACATACTCACGAAGCGTTATAAGCTTATCCTGTTTTGCAGAATGATACAGCAGCAAATCTTTCAGGAATTCCGCTTCCATACCGTACGATTCGTATATACCGTACTTAAGTGAAAGTCCGAACGCCTTGAAAAACTTTTCATAATCCTCGCGTTTATCCTTAAGGAGTTTTTCAAGTTCGGATTTGATTTTTTTCTTAAGGCCGTTTGCAATCGCACGAAGCTGACGGTTCTGCTGAAGCATCTCACGAGAAATATTCAAGGAAATATCAGCGGAATCAACAAGTCCTTTCACGAACCCGAAGTATTCCGGAAGAAGTTCCTCGCAGGAATCCATAATCATAACACCGTTGCTGTAAAGCTGCAATCCGCGCTTATAGCTCTTTGAGTACAGATTGTAAGGTGCCTGTGCGGGTACGAACAGGATCGAATTATAGCTGAGGGTACCCTCCGCTTTTGTGTGAATATGGAGCAACGGAGCTTCGTAATCATGGAATTTATCCATATAGAAGCTGTTGTAATCCTCATCGGTAAGCTCGCTTTTACTTCTGCGCCAAAGCGGAACCATGCTGTTGAGCGTTTGATCTTCTTCAACGGTTTCATACTCCGGTTCATCATGTTCATGGCCGCAGCTGCATTCGCCTTCGGAATCGTGTTCGCAGGTACATTCGTCATCATGGTCGTGATCGCAGGTGCACTTGCCTTCGGCATCGTGATTGCAGGTGCATTCATGCGTCTTTTCGCGTTGAGTCTCAACAAGCATCCTGATAGGATAGCGAATATAGTCGGAATACTTCCTTACAAGTTCACGAATGGTATATGTTTCAAGATAGCTGTCATACCTTTCGTCGTCAGTATTGTCCTTCAGGTACAGCGTAATAACTGTTCCGTAGGAGTCCTTCTGTGCGGGTTCAACTGTGTAGCCGTCAAGTCCTTCGGACTCCCATTGCCATGCCTCGTCGCTGCCGTATGCCCGACTGAGAACGGTAATCTTTTTGCTGACCATGAACGCCGAATAGAATCCAACACCAAACTGGCCGATAACATCCATATCCTCTTTGTCGAGCTCGTTGGCGTTTTTGAATGCAAGCGTGCCGCTCTTGGCAATTGTGCCAAGGTTTGATTCCAACTCTTCCTTTGTCATGCCGATGCCATTATCGGAAATCGTCAATGTGCGTGCCGTTTTGTCTGCGGCGATGCGGATCTCGAGATCTCCGCGCTTGATATCGGAATTGTCAGTAAGAGTTTTGAAATAAAGCTTATCAAGTGCATCGCTTGCATTCGAAATCAACTCGCGAAGAAAAATCTCCTTGTTTGTGTAAACAGAGTTGATCATCAGATCAAGCAGCCGCTTGGATTCCGTTTTAAACTGTTTCTTTGACATTTATATCACCTCGTTAATTATAATCGTTCCTGTTTGGCGAACATATCGAAATTGCTGTATAATCGAATTAAGTTCGTCTGTCAGCACTCGTTCCTCTTGAGTGCTAACACTATTTTATACCTGTTTGCATCTGTTGTCAATAGTTTATCATGAATTTTTTTCGAATTGATAATTGCCGCATTTATTGTCATTGCGATTTGTTCTTGTTCGTTTTCATTGTGCCGCTGCAACGCTGTCTGTCAGTTTTCGAGCAAATCAGGTATATGCAAAAACCCGGACAACACATTGTGAGCTGCCCGGTATTGTTTTGAGGCTGATGCAACAGCCCCGTTTCCCCCCGTTTCGAGTCCCGTAGACATAACCAAACACAGAGGCACCCGCCGGGTGCCTCTGTGTTTGGTGGGGATGAAGGGACTCGAACCCCCGACCTCTTCGATGTGAGCGAAGCGCGCTAACCAGCTGAGCCACATCCCCAAACAAGTGTATTCTACCACTGTTTGCATCCGTTTGCAATGCTTTAATTGTAATACTTAAACAGACGATTTAACCCTAAGGATCCGCCTCAGTGAAATTCACTTATTTTAAATCTGTTTTTTTGAATACCGGCGTTTCAGGTGCGTGTCAACGCCGGCAAAAGATTGAGTGGTGTGGTATAATGCGGATATGGTTCAAGAGTCGTTGTGTATGTGTCTGGAAAGGAAAGAAAAACGCATATGTTCATTGCCAAACATCAAAACAGTAAAATTGTTTATGTGGATCCGCAAACCGGAGATCGAGTGAATATTGACAGACGGTTAAACCTTACTGTAAAAGGTATGACTGAAACTTCAAGAATTGATAATTTAAAGCCAAGTAAATACATAAACGGATGCGTAAGGAGGAGAAAAGATGATAAGCAAAAAAACGACCAAAACAGTTCGAACAGGTCAAGGAAAAAGAATTGACCTGATCGGAAGTTCCGATGCTAAGGAGAAACACTTAGACGGAGAGCCCCCGCCTTCATATTTCGGGCGTTGCGATAAAAATCATAAGCCAAACCATAAGGAAGAGCTGGTATTGCGGAGAAAACTAAAGGGTTATTTGCTCAATCCCGCCAAAAGTTAAGGCAAGCACAAGCTGCTTAATGCGATTGGCTATACCATGAAAAACTCACCAAGGGAGCGGACCGCATGACAAGCATCTGATTCCCCTGACGAGACGAAGCGCAGAGGAAGCTTACGCTGTACGTTCCGCAGGCGGAAAGGCTGCTCAAGGTATAGGTTGGCGCAGAACAAGAATAATGTGCAAAACTCGCCCGTCCTTTATTCCTGCATCAATTCATATGCGGATTTAGATAAAACCGCAAAAAACGATTGACGTTTTCTGTCAAATATGCTATCCTGTATATGCTGATTGCGCTGCAACGGTGAAAGTATTGAAAAGGAGAAAGAATTCAATGACTAATAAACTTCAGGAATACGCTCAACTGCTTATCAATGTTGGTTTGAACGTTCAAAAAGATCAATATGTTGTTATAAGTTCGCAGGTTGACTGTGCATATTTTGCAAGAATGTGCATTGCCGCCGCATATGAAGCCGGAGCAAAGCAGGTTATCATGAACTGGAATGATGATTTTGCGACTCGTCAGTACTATCTTAATGCAGCTGACGAAGTATTTGATCAGGTTTTCCCGTGGGAAGCCGAGCGTCCTATCGGTCTTTTGAAAAAAGGCGCATGCTTCCTTACCATTGCTGCGAGGGATCCCGAAAATCTTAAGGGTGTTGACCCTGAGCGTATCGCACGTGCAAACATTGCAAGCGGCAAGGCCAATGAGGAATTCAGCATTGAAATGATGAACAGTGCCGTTCAGTGGTGCGTTGCGTCCATTCCCGTCTCGTCATGGGCAAAGAAGGTCTTCCCCGACCTTTCGGAAGAACAGGCAATGGAGAAACTGTGGGAAGAGATCTTCAAAGCGGTTCGCATAACCGGCTGCGGCGATGCCGTTGATCGTTGGCGCGAGCATTGCAAAGTTCTTGAAGAAAAGCGCGAAAAGCTCAATGCTTACAATTTCAAATCTCTCCACTATACAAATTCTCTCGGAACGGATCTTACTGTTGAACTGCCGGAAAATCATATTTGGATGGCCGGGTCCGAATTCAGCAAGGGCGGAGTCGAGTTTGTTGCAAACATGCCAACAGAGGAAATTTTCACCGCTCCGCTGCGCGACGGCGTAAACGGCAAAATCGTTGCAACAAAACCGCTTGTGGACAGCGGCAATATTATTGACGGCTTCCACATGATCCTGAAGGACGGTGTCATAACCGAAGTTCACGCAGAAGTCGGGGAGGAGTTCCTTAAAAAGGCTATAACTCTTGATGAGGGCGCATCAAGATTCGGCGAGGTCGCCCTTGTGCCGTATGATTCACCGATTTCCAACAGCGGCGTGCTGTTTTACAACACTCTGTTTGACGAAAACGCCTCCTGCCACTTTGCTTTCGGCGATTCCTACGCCTGCATCAAGGACGGAGACAAAATGACCAAAGAAGAGCTCAAGGCACATGGACTGAACGACAGCATGACCCATGTTGACTTCATGGTCGGCTCGAAGGATCTTTCCATCGTCGGCACAACGCACGACGGAAAAGAAATCAAGGTCTTTGAGAACGGCAATTTTGTAATCTGAGATTGACCGAAGCTTAACTCGAAACACTTGTTATCTGCATTACGCTGCCCGGTGCCGTTTCCGCGCCGGGCGGCAAAGCGAGGATTTCAATGAGCAAAAAGCAAAAAACCGGCGGGAACCGAACGGCGGGAATAATCAAGATTCTAATTTACGCCGTGTTGGTTCTTTTTTGCATTTTCGTGTTTCTTCTCTACGGTAAAAAGCAGCGCAGCATTGAAGCAGCAGCAAGTCCGAACCCGAGTGCGGCTGCCGTTCAAACCGAAACAGCCAACGTTACGCCAAGCCCGATTCCGAAGCTCTCCCCGCAAGAATTGGTATCGGGTCTGCAATCTGCCGATTTGGATTGTGTAATTACGCAGCGCAGCACGCTTACCGATGGTTCACTTGAATGCAGCGTGATGCTTGATCGCATTTCCGGTGATGGCCGACTGGTCGTGAAGCCCGATCCAAACGGAGAAACTGCCGAATGCATTCTTGAATTCAATTATATTTATGCTGAAATTCTCGATGACCCCGAAACTGATGCCGTTGCAAGAACTCTTAAGGAGCAGTATGAATTGCGCGAAAAATACGACGCAGAGCTGATTGACGGTTTCATCCGCTCGCTTGCAGAACTTTTTGCTGATAAAGAAGAATATAACAGCGTAGATCTTGAAAAAATCATCTCCGGTACCGTTTCGGCATACAAAAGCATGAAAACCTACGACAGATACCTTGGTGATATTCATTTTTACATCAACACAAAATTAACTGACTTTAATGCGGAAGTGAAACTTATTGCCGCTGTTCGAAAAAAATAAGCCGCATGTAACTGCTTTTTCGGCAGCGCGTTCCGATCTTGGACATGTTTCAAATCATAATCTCCTCTGTCTTTGCATATTGGTTATTATCAACACACCGAATGCGGAGGCAGTTATGGCATTGAAGAAAAAAACAGGCAATAAAAAACAGTCCAAACCCCTTGTATACGTTTTGGAAGGCGTATTTGGCGCACTCGCAATGAGTCTCGGCCTTGTCGCACTTGCGGCTCTATTGATGCAAAAGCAGGTTCTGCCGATAGAAAGCACGCGAATACTCAATCCTGCCGTGAAGGCGTTTTGCGCACTTTTCGCAGCATTGCTCGGCGCACGTAAGCAGAAAAAACGCCGTTGGCTCACGGGTGCGCTCTGCGGCGTTGTCTATATTGTGATTTCACTTGCAGTTTTCGGTTTGGCTTCAGGTGAATTTTCCATCGGAAGTTCAACAGCTGTCGATGCGCTGATGTGTCTTCTTGCGGGAATGACAGGCGGAATCATACTCAGCCTCGCCGAGTAAGCTTAGTTCATTATTATGAAATAGTATAATTTTATTCTGTCACTCAGTTATCGACTGAATCGAGATATTCCGCAGCAGCCCGAACAAGCAATTTGTACCGTTTTTGTGTGTCGGCATTTTTGCCGCAGTACTCATGCGGAACAACGCTATTGTGTTCAAAGTTTATCTCGCCGCAGTCGTGCAGTCTTCCGTACATTCGCGTATACTCCCGCAGCTTTTCCGCAAGCGCGGCACTGCATTCGTGCGGCAGCATCCGCCACTGCCAGTTTCCGGAAGCAACGCCCGGAGTGTTGACCCTCCCTTCCGCCGAAAGCCCGAGAACATCCTGCATTTGCGCGATAAAGATTCCGGCAGGCGAACACATGCCTCCGCGAATCATACCCCAGTTGATGCCCTCGGCGGCGTTCAGCGCAAGATACTGCTCTGCAAATCTGCGTTCGGACTCCGAGGCCTCTGCAAACCATTGCATAATCGGTGCATTGTCGTGCGTACCGGTATAATATACCCTGTTTTCTGCCACTCTGTGCGGCAGGTAATCGCTGTTTGCATCGGGGTTGAACCCGAACTGAAGAATGCTCATGCCGGGGAAGCCCGAGTTTTTAACAAGCTCATGTACCTCCGGTGTCAGGAAACCGAGATCTTCCGCAATGAACGATAATCCCGGCAGCCTTTTCTTTACTGCATTGACAAAATCCATTCCGGGCGCGGGAAGCCACCTGCCGTTTTCCGCCGTGGTTTCACCGAACGGAACGGCCCAAAAGCTTTCAAACCCGCGAAAATGATCAATACGGACAACATCGTAAAGCTTTTGTGCGCATTGCAAACGTTCCGCCCACCATGCATAGTTTTCGGAAGCGTGAATTTCCCAATTGTAAAGAGGATTGCCCCAAAGCTGCCCGGTGGGACTGAAGTAATCCGGTGGTACCCCCGCAACATCAGTCGGCACGAATGATTCATCCAACATAAAATGTCTGCTGTTTGCCCAGCAGTCCGCAGAATCAAGCGCAACATAAATCGGAACATCTCCGATAATTCCTATACCGAGTTGATTCACATAGTTTTTCAGCCGGTTCCATTGCTTAAAGAAAAGCTGCTGAATCGATAATTGCAAGCGAATCTCATCGGCTTGTGATTCGACAAACTCGGCTGGAACAAGCTGCTTCGGCATTGCTTTGCCCGCATTCCACTCCGTCCATGGTTTCATGCCAAAATGTGTTTTCAATGCAGTGAAGACGGCGTAATCATAAATCTGCGTTGAGCAGCAGCGTGAAAACTGCTCAACCTCCGCTGCATTGCGGCGTATATTTCGCTCTGCCGCAAGCCGCAGCAGCGGAAGACGTAAGGAGAAGAGTTTGCCATAGTCAATGCGGCGCAGTTCACCGCTGAAATCACTTTTTTGCACTTCATCAGCGGTCAACAGTCCGTCATCAACCAACATGTCAAGGTCAATAAAATACGGATTGCCCGCAGCGGAAGAGAAGCATTGATAGGGAGAATCTCCGAAGCCCGTCGGATTAAGCGGCAGAACCTGCCAATAGCTTTGTCCCGAAGCTGCAAGAAAATCTGCAAACTCGTATGCCGCCGCTCCAAATGTTCCGATACCGTGCGGAGACGGCAGTGAGAATACGGGCATGAGTATTCCGCACGACCGTTTTAAGTGTGAGGCTGAACCGTCTGCACCGTTTTCAAATATGTCCCAAGGATTGTTTTTTTCTGTCATAACCTTCCCCTGCTGCCATCAACTGCAAAATACTGCCGCAAAAATTTTCTGCGCAACTGCGGCATAGTTTATTATATTCGTTTTCGCATGAGCAGTCAAGCCCGCCGAACTCGGCTGTTCTGTCACCCTGAATAAATACAGTTGAAATATAATACATGACTCTGTTTAAAAAATATTCCGAAATCATTCAGTGACAGGGCTTGCTATCTTTCACCGATTCGGTTATAATGTAGGTGAAACCTGACAACAGGAACGAAACCTGCTTCGTTCCGACGGAAAGGGGTCACAAGTTGATACCGGTTCCCACTTTTAAAACACTCCGCAGCATTTTATGAATTCACAGCGGGTGTGTATGCCGGGCGTTTTCAGCTGTACCCATTTCCTGCGGGTACGGCGTTTTTTGTTTATATAAACGTTTTTCGCTGCGATTTGAACCGCATACGGCAGCAGCAGATTCAAACGCAAAAATAAGGAGGGGGCAAAGCTATGCAAACAAGAGTGGCTGTGATGGCTATCATCGTTGATAAGGCGGATTCGGTTGAAAAACTGAATGCCGTTCTGCACGAATTCGGAGAATACATTATCGGGCGAATGGGGCTGCCGTACAGGGCGCGGCATGTTAATATCCTTTCCGTTGCAATTGATGCGCCGCAGGATGTTATTTCGGCACTTGCAGGCAGGCTCGGCAATATTGTCGGAATAAGCGTCAAAACAGCATATTCAAACGTAATCAGTGATTAGCTGATTTTGCCTATATTTTGGTATTTGATTCCGATTCGAAGGGAGAAAAAAGTTGGAAGCTGAAAAAAACACCGGCATTGAATACGCAAAAAGTCTCGTTGACAGACTTGCAGCCGTACACACACTCGAACTTGAAGAATATGAACAGCTTATTTCTGCACAAAACAGCGAAACGGCAGCTTATGCAGCAAAAAAAGCTGATTTTTTCCGAAAGCAAATTTACGGAACGGATGTTTTCATTCGCGGACTTATCGAAGTCGGCAGCTGCTGCAAAAATGACTGTCTGTATTGCGGAATTCGAAAATCAAACGTCAATGCAGAACGCTATGTTTTAACGGAAGAGCAGATCCTTGACTGTTGTCGGGAGGGTTATGCGCTTGGCTTTCGTACTTTTGTGCTTCAGGGCGGTGAAGGCATGCTTCCTGTCGGAAAAATCTGCCGCACAGTAAAAAAAATACGCAGCTGTTTTCCGGATTGTGCAATAACGCTGTCGCTCGGCGAATATCCTCGCAGTGATTATCTGAAAATGTTTGAATCCGGCGCAGATCGCTACCTTTTGAGGCATGAAACGGCCGATTCCGTGCATTATCGAAAGCTGCACCCTTTGGAAATGTCCTTTGAAAATCGAATGCGCTGTTTGAAAGATCTTAAGGAAATCGGTTTTCAGGTGGGCTGCGGGTTCATGGTCGGTTCACCGATGCAAACAACGGCAGCGCTTGCAAAAGATTTGAAATTCATTGAAGAATTCTCCCCGGATATGTGCGGCATCGGCCCGTTTATTCCGCATAAAGACACGCCGTTTGCAAAATTCCCGGCAGGAAGTGTTGAGCAGACCTGTTTTCTTCTCTCACTGATAAGGCTCATAAAGCCGAATATTCTTTTGCCCTCCACCACAGCACTCGGCACGATTGACCCGAACGGACGTGAAAAAGGCATTCTTGCTGGAGCCAATGTCGTGATGCCGAACCTGTCCCCCATTGCCGTGCGAAAGAAATATTCGCTTTATGACAACAAAATATGCACAGGTGATGAATCTGCACAGTGCCTTAAATGCCTGAACGGCAGGTTGAACGCGATCGGCTTTCAAACCGTCACTTCACGGGGAGATATCAAGCGCTGAATAATCTGAAGCTTTTTGAATAAAAAATGAAGATGCACCGCCGCAGCTTGCTGATGCTTGCGAAGTTTGTTTCAACATTAAGCGGTGTGTGGCGGCACTCGCCGGGAAGATCTCCGGGCAACAGCATTGTTACGATAATTTTATCTGACGGAAAGAGTAATCCGACCGACAAGAAAGGAATAATATGGCTATTTTTGATCCCAAATCCCTCCGTGCGGAGGAGTTCATCAACGATGAGGAAATCCGCGAAACCATTGCTTATGCGGAAGCAAATAAGCACAATATCGAGCTAATCAACAGTCTGCTCGAAAAGGCCGCACCGAAGCGCAGCGGAAACGGCGTAACCTGCGCGGGACTCACCCACAGGGAAGCATCCGTTCTGCTTGCATGCGATATTCCCGAAGTTACCGAACGCATGTACAAGCTTGCAAACGACATAAAGCTTGCTTTTTACGGAAACAGAATCGTAATGTTCGCTCCGCTTTATCTTTCAGATTACTGCGTGAACGGCTGCGTATACTGTCCGTATCACCTCAAAAACAAACATATCGCCCGTATTAAGCTGACGCAGGAACAAGTGCGTCAGGAAGTAATCGCTTTGCAGGATATGGGGCATAAACGCCTTGCGATCGAAGCAGGCGAAGATCCTGTCCACAACCCGATAGAGTACATACTCGAATGCATAAAAACTATCTATTCCGTTCACCACAAAAACGGAGATATTCGCAGGGTGAACGTGAACATTGCCGCAACCACGGTTGAAAACTATCGGAAACTTAAGGATGCCGGCATCGGAACGTACATCCTGTTTCAGGAAACATACAATAAAAAGAGCTATCTTGAACTTCATCCGACGGGACCGAAGCACGACTATGATTACCATACCGAGGCAATGGACAGAGCAATGGAAGGCGGCATTGATGACGTCGGACTCGGTGTTTTGTTTGGATTGGAGGGTTATCAATATGAATTTGCAGGGCTGCTGATGCATGCCGAGCATCTTGAAGCAGTTCACGGCGTCGGGCCGCACACAATCAGCGTTCCGCGAATCAAACATGCGGATGATATCGATCCTAATGTTTTTGACAACAGCCTTTCCGATGAACTCTTTGCAAAGATCATTGCATGTATCCGCATCGCCGTGCCGTATACCGGCATGATAATATCCACACGTGAAAGCGAGACGATACGCGGCAAGGTGCTTGATTACGGCATTTCGCAGATCAGCGGTGCATCACGCACTTCCGTCGGCGGATACACGGAAAAAGAGCGTCCGCATGACTCCGAGCAGTTCGATGTTTCAGATCAGCGCACACTTGATGAGGTTGTCCGCTGGCTTATGGAACTGGATCACATCCCGTCATTCTGCACGGCATGTTATCGCGAAGGTCGCACAGGCGACAGGTTCATGAGTTTGTGCAAAAACGGACAGATTCTGAATTGCTGTCACCCCAATGCACTCATGACACTGACAGAGTTCCTTGTTGACTATGCTTCAGACGAAACGCGAAACATTGGATACGAAATGATTTCACGTGAAATTGAAAAGATTCCCAACGAGAAGGTCCGCGAACTTACAAGGCAGCATGTTGCAGACATTCGTTCATCCAACAGGCGTGATTTCAGGTTCTGATTTTAAAACTGTCAAGATATATTCGGAGGGGAAAATGAGTTTAAACGATAAGCCCGCCGCCGAACGGGTGCATATCGGCTTTTTCGGGTTACGCAATGCGGGAAAATCCAGCCTTGTGAATGCTGTCACGGGACAGAATCTTGCACTTGTTTCCGATATAAAAGGGACTACAACCGATCCTGTTCAAAAAACTATGGAGCTGCTGCCGATAGGTCCCGTTGTCATCATTGACACGCCCGGCATTGATGATGAAGGTGAGCTTGGCTCAATGCGTGTTGAGCGTGCTGAAAAAATGCTGCAAAAAACTGATATTGCCGTCCTTGTTGCGGATGCCGCTGCGGGTCTTGGCGAACACGAAGGCAGGCTTATGCGCATTTTTACCGATAAGAAAATTCCGTTCGTCATTGCCTTCAACAAGTGTGACCTTTTGAGCGCGATTCCGAAGAGCAAAAGTAACAGCCTTTACGTAAGCGCAAAAACAGGGTTTGGAATTGACGAGTTAAAAAATCGACTCGGGTCACTTCTGCCTTCCGCCAAACACGAAAGAATGCTCATCGGAGACTTGGTATCGCCGAATGACATTGTTGTTCTCGTAACGCCGATTGATGAATCTGCGCCGAAGGGACGACTTATTCTCCCGCAGCAGCAGATGATACGCAGCATACTTGATGCAGCCGCTGTCAACATTGTTGTTAAGGACACGGAGCTTGAAGCTGCTCTCGCCGCAATCGCACGCAAGCCTAAACTTGTTATCACCGATTCTCAAGCGTTCGGAAAGGTCAGCAAAATCGTTCCCGAAGACATATTGCTGACGTCGTTCTCAATCCTGTTTGCCCGTTATAAAGGTGAGCTTGAATCTTTCACGGCAGGCGCAGCAAAACTCAACATGCTCGCAGACGGCGACAGGGTGCTGATTTCAGAGGGCTGCACTCATCACAGGCAGTGCAACGATATCGGAACGGTTAAAATGCCGGGATGGATAAAAGAGTATGCAAAAAAGGAGTTGTTCTTTGATTTCACATCCGGCGGAGACTTTCCGAGTCTTGATGAGCTTCGTAAATATGCCTTGGTTGTTCACTGCGGCGCATGTATGCTTAACGAGCGTGAGGTTCATTCAAGACTTGAAAAAGCTGAAAAAGCAGGTGTCAGCATTACAAATTACGGCATTGCGATCGCTCAAATGCACGGAATTCTGCGGCGTTCACTTTCGCCTTTTCCCCAATTGCTGCAAAAACTGCGGGAGCGTTAATCTCCGCACAGATTGAATTGCTGCTGCATCAGTTTGCCCCAATTTAAAAACGGATAGGCCGTAAACACTGTCTTTGCGGCCTGTCCGCTTTCTGTTTAGAGCAAAAACCGTGACTGTGCCCGCACGAACGGTCGGAACACAATCATCAAAAATATTTTCCAAAGCCTATTGAATTTTTCGAATTCGGCGTTATAATGTATTGTGATGAATTATGCGAATTGTGACAACAACACCGATCTGATTTCCGGGGTACGTCAAGCGACGAAATGCACCGGAGCAAAGGATCCAAAGTATCCGAAGGATCCAAAGCAATTGGGACCGCTTGTGCTTGCATATATCGGCGACACGATATATGACCTTTTTGTGCGCACGGAATTAGTTGATTCAACAACGCTTACGGCACACGGGCTGCACATAGGCGCAGCAAAACGCGTTTGTGCCAAGGCACAGGCCGCAGCATTTCGCCGTATCGAGGCGCTGTTAACGGATGATGAATCCGCAGTTTTTCGACGCGGCAGGAATGCGCATATGGGGTCTGTGCCGAAAAATGCAGCGATCATTGACTACAGGATTGCAACAGGAATGGAAGCTCTTGTCGGATACCTCTATCTGTCCGGCAAAGATGAGCGGCTTTCGCAGCTTATGCGTATTGCGCTGCACGATACAGCTGAGATTGCAGAACAGGCAGAGAAATAGAAGAAGATTAATTAACAGGAGAAAAAGATGGCAAATTACAACGATCGCGGCGGCAGGCGCAGCGATGATTACAAGCGTCCCAATCGAAAGAACAGCGATGGTTCCCGTTATTCTGACGACAGGAAGCCCCGCTTCAATGATGACAGGAAGCCCCGCTTCGACGGCGACAGGAAACCTCGCTTTGACAGCGACAGGAAGCCCCGCTTTGACGGCGACAGAAAACCCCGCTTCGACGGTGACAGAAAGCCTCGCTTCAATGATGACAGAAAGCCCCGCTTTGACAGCGACAGAAAGCCCCGCTTTGACAGCGACAGAAAACCCCGCTTTGACAGCGACAGAAAACCCCGCTTCGACGGCGACAGAAAACCCCGCTTCAATGATGACAGGAAGCCCCGCTTCGACGGCGACAGAAAACCCCGCTTTGACAGCGACAGAAAGCCCCGCTTCGACGGCGACAGAAAGCCTCGCTTCAATGATGACAGGAAACCGCGCTTTGACGGCGACAGAAAGCCCCGCTTCAATGATGACAGGAAACCGCGCTTTGACGGCGACAGAAAGCCCCGCTTTGACAGCGACAGAAAGCCCCGCTTTGACAGCGACAGAAAGCCTTTCGAGTCAGACTTCTTTGAAGATGAAGTACTTGATGTTGAATTCAATGCATTTCCTTCTCCCGAAATCGTTGAAAATGACGAGCAGGAGCGTGATCTGCCCAGCATAATCATGGGCAGAAATCCCGTCAAGGAAGCAATCAAAAGCGGACGAAGCATCGACCGTATCCTTGTAACAAAGGAACACGATGGTTCTTTGGGCGAAATCATCGGTCTTGCCCGTGACGAGAATCTTGTTATTCGAGAAGTAGATCGTTCCAAGCTGGACGAAATCTGCATGCCCTTCGGCCATAACGGCAAACCCGGAAACCATCAGGGCATCGTTGCAGAAATCCCGGGTGTTGAATATGCCGAACTCGAGGATATACTTGACTATGCCCGCGTTCGCGATGAAAAACCCTTTGTTATTCTTCTTGACGGCGTTGAAGATCCGCATAATCTCGGCTCAATCATCCGCAGTGCGGAGTGCGCCGGCGCACACGGAGTTGTTATAACAAAGCGTCGCAGTGCACCCGTAACGGCAACGGTTGTGAAGACCTCTGCCGGAGCGGCGGAACACATGCGAATCGCCCGTGTTGTGAACCTTGTTTCTGCAATTGAAACACTGAAAAAGGAAGGCCTTTGGATTGCCGGCGCGGACATGGCGGGCAACAGTATGTATGAAGCGGACATGAAGGGCGGCTTTGCACTCGTTATCGGCAGTGAAGGCAGCGGGCTCAGCAAACTTGTAAAGGAAAAATGTGATTTCCTTGTTTCCGTACCGATAAAAGGCAAGATCGATTCTCTTAATGCATCGGTTGCGGCAGCTATCATCATGTTTGAAAAGAACAGACAGGACAGCGTGAATTAAAAATGAAAACTCTCCCGAGCGACGGAGTTTCCGCCAATATTGAGAATCTTGACAGCCTGAACGATGAGGCATTGGCTCGACTTGCCCAGAACGGCAGCAGTGATGCCGAGCATACACTTGTTGTTCGTTTTATGCCTCTTGTGCGTATAAAGGCGCGTCCCTATTTTCTTATCGGTGCGGATCATTCCGATCTTGTTCAGGAAGGTTCAATCGGCCTGTTCAGCGCGATTCGTGATTATGACTGCGAAAAGCATACAAGCTTCCGAACCTATGCAGAGGTTTGTATAGGCAACAACATTATTGCTGCAATAAAACGCGCAACACGCAAAAAGCACTTTCCGCTGAACAGCTATATTTCGCTCGACAAGCCGGTTTTTTTCGATAATCCCGATGACGAGGCGCGCTGTCTCGGCGACTCGATCCTGCTTGCTGCCACAATCGACCCGGAGGAGCTTGCCATTGACCGCGAGGCGGAACTTCACATCCTGCACGGGCTCAAAGCAGAGCTTACGGAACTTGAGTTGAGTGTTTTACGGCTTTATATCTCCGGAAAAAGCTATGCGCAGATCGCCGAAAGCATTGGCAGAAGCACAAAAACAGTTGACAATGCATTAACGCGAATAAAGAAAAAGGTATCAAAGCTTATTCGGGCAAATAACCCCGAACAGTCATAGAGCATTGGATACAGTTCAAGCCGACTTCCGATTTTTGTCTCGGGAGTCGGCTTTTTGTTTTGCGTGCAATCAACAGCCCACAACAAAATGTGATTCGCCGCGTCTGCTCAGTTTCTGTCGCTTTTTAAACGCCCGAGCATTACAAGATCACAGAAAACTCCCCTTGACGAGCGAAAACTCTCCCGCATTATTCCTTCGGGTATAAAGCCGCATTTCTGCGCCACTTTTCCTGAAGCAGGGTTTTCGGTTGCATGACGGATTTCAAGCCTGTTGAATCCAACCTCATCAAAGAGGTAGTTGCAAACCGCTTCAAGTGCTTCGGTTGTTATGCCTTTGTTCCAGCAATCCCGTGCAATGCAATAACCGATTTCAGTGCGTTCATCGCGCTCCGTTATGCTTGGTGCACCGATACTTCCGATCAGTCTGCCGTTGTATTCAATGGCCCAGCTGTAATAATCGGGTTTTTCGTACTCCTCAACCCATTTGCCGAGAAGTTCGCGGGTTAAATCGGGTGTCGAATGCGGAAGCCAGCTCACGAATTTCGTTACCTCCGCATCACTCGCCCAATTGTTGAACATATCCTGCACATCATCAACGGTGAATCTGCGAAGTTTTAAGCGTTTTGTTGTCAATTCTTTTGTTCCTTTGTGCGTAAGCATTTTTTTTGAATTCTCCTTTGCTGCTGATGCGTTATATATGCAAACAAGCGGTACAGATTCTCCTCTGCACCGCTTGAATTCATCCTTATAAGGTTAACCGCTGCTCAGTGAGCTTTGCAGCGATATTGAAGAGGCGATGCTTGACTGTGCAAAAGTTCGGGTACGGCAAAAACCATTCCGATGACTGCTTTAAGCACGGAATTGATGAGAGTATTCTGCTGCTTTTTGATGCGCTTTTGCATCGCTTTATCTCCTTTTCTGATATTTCCGAGATTATATACCTTCATGTATGTATTGTCAATACAATTCGGACGGTTGTAGGTAATATATTTGTGTTTTTTCTGTTTAAAGCTCGCTGTTAATTCTCACCGCAGGCTACAGAATACATCCAAAACGCATAAACACCGTAACCTCTGTTAGGTTCATTAACAAAAACATGGGTTACAACGGCCGCAATCCTGCCGTCTTGGACGATCGGGCTTCCGCTCATCCCCTGCACGATCCCACCTGTTTTGTTAAGCAGTCGATCATCGGTTATTTCAATAACAAGCCCTTTCTGACTCGGCACGGATTGCGCTGCATTTTTTATAATTTTGCAACTGTACGGCTGAGGTTTCTCACCGTCAATCTGAGTTATAATATAAGCTTCTCCCTTATGCACTTCGTTCGGAAAAGCTATCGGCAAGGTCTCTCCCGCTTCGCATGTATAATCCGCAGAATCCGCAATGCCGAAAATTCCGAGTTCCGTATTAACATCAATGCTTCCTATGCGCAGGCTTTTCGCACCGAATGCCCCGCGCAGCTCGCCCGGAAAACCGCTCGAACCCTTTGTAACTCCGAGAACATCCGCTTCGACCATTTCACCTTTCCTGACATTCAGCAAACTGCCGGTATCCGCATCCAAAACCGCATGGCCGAGTGCAGCCGAAGCTTTTTCTTTTTCCGTAACAAACGACAGCGTTCCGATGCCGACCGTGCTGTCGCGCACCCATGCGCCGATTTTCGCCTTGCCGTCTGTACCCATTTCGGGTTTTACGGTTAATGTCTGCCGTCGGTTGTTTCGTTCAAAAACTATTTGTGCACTGTCCGGATTTGCGTTCAATGCAAGCTGCATCTCTTCGCTTGTTGACACCGCAGTGCCGTTAATGCTTAAAATAACGTCACCTGCACGAAATCCCGCCCGTTTTGCCGGGCAGCATTCCCGACCGTCTCTGTTTCGGAACGAACCGCTGCCGACAATAAGCAGTCCCCGAAGATTAATCGATATCCCGACAGCGCGTCCGCCGGGATACAGCATTGCACGTTCTTGGTTATATATCGGCACGTTTGCGAGTTCGAACAGATTAAACAAACGCACCGAGATCCGTTTTGCGCCGAGTGTTTCGTCCCCCGATTCCGTGACGTTCAGTGCGCCTTCCTGCCCATGCGCCGTTGATTCCGATTCGAGCATCGAAAGACTTCTTTGTAAGGACTTAAAGTATTCTGCTTCGCCTTTCCCTGCATCATTCGATGTATTTACACTGTTTATGAAAACAGCCTTCGGCAGAGCCCTCACCGCACGCATACGCGGAGAATAGTTAAAAAAAACAATCAGCGCAGAAAGTATGATGCCGAAAATTTTAATGCCGATATTCCCCCGCAGCCCTATATCCGTATTGCTGCGCACGGAATTATCTTCGCCTTCTCTGCATGCACAGCAGTTTTTCACCGCGTTATTTAAACAATCTTTTTCTTTCGGCATATTCGTTCCTTTTGCTGTAAAACAATGCCTTCTTTCCTTACCCATACGTACAACACCCCAATTTATCATTTGCCGAACATCAGCAGCGTTATTGTTTGTATGTTGGTTGTCGATTATTCACAGAGAACCGTGCGCTTGGTGCAGGCTTCGGAACAATATGTGCCGCATAAATGAGGCTTTGTTTACAAAACCCGACATGATATCTTCATGTCGGGTTTTGCTTTAAGATAAATTGTAGGTGTTGTCAGTCAAGCTCATATTTTTTGCGTTTGCAAAACTCCGACGCATTGCACATATCAAGGCCAATCTTTATACGCCTTCGCGCTTAAATTCACGCTCTGCCGCAACCTCTGACAGGGTTTTCAGCAATTTCAGTCGTATAAGCACATTGCAGCCGATACGTCAGTCATCATTATCAACCCATTCGCTTTGTATTTGTGCTTGCGGGAGTTTAAGGCACAGTTCTTCAACTTTTTGCTTTGTGAGATTATTATTATCTAAATAAAGCAAAAGCAGTCCTGAAAGATTTTCAAGCGCACCTACGTCGCTGATGTCATTGCCGCTTAAGTCAAGCAACCACAGGTTTGTCAGATTAGTAAGCGCACTGATATCGCCGATGTTGTTGAAGCATAAGCGAAGACTTTGCAAGTCCGTTAGTTTATTAAGTGCGTTTATATAGATTATACTATTTTCGCTCAAGCTAAGCGACCAAAGGTTTGTTAGGTTTCCGAGTGCACTTATATTGCTGATGTTGTTGCCACTTAAGCCAAGCGACCGCAGGTTCGTTAGCTTCCCGAGTGCACTTATGTCGCTGATATTGTTGTAGTTTAAGTCAAGCGACCGAAGGTTCGTTAGGTTCCCGAGTGCACTTATGTCGCTGATATTGTTGCCGCTTAAGTCAAGCTCTTGCATGCTTGTTAGGCCTCGAAGCACACTTACATCCCTATCAGTAATAATACCGACTTTGTTGTAACCCCAGTTAAGCTTCGTCAGTTTTGTTAGGTTTTTAAGCGCACTTATGTCGCTGACGTTGTTGAAGCTTAAGTCGAGCGTTTGCAAGCTCGTTAGGTTTCCAAGCGCATTTATGTCGATGATGTTGTTGAAGTTTAAGTCAAGCGTCTGCAAGCTCGTTAGGTTCTCAAGTGCACGTAGGTCGCTGATTTTATTATCGCTTAAGTCAAGCGTTTGCAAGCTCGTTAGGTTCTCAAGTGCGCTTATGTTATTGATTTCATTATCGCTTAAATCAAGCGTTTGCAGGTTCGTTTGGTTCCCAAGTGCACGTATACCACTAATACTGTTGTGGTTCAATTCAAGCGTTTGCAAGCTCGTTAGGTTCTCAAGTGCACGTAGGTCGCTGATTTTATTATAGCTTAAGTCAAGCGTTTGCAAGCTCGTTAGGTTCTCAAGTGCACGTAGGTCGCTGATTTTATTATCGCTTAAATCAAGCGTTTGCAAGCTCGTTAGGTTCTCAAGTGTGCTTATGTCGCTGATATTGTTGTAACCCCAGTCGAGTTTAGTCAGTTCCGTTAAGTTTTTTAGTGCGCTTATATCGCTGATTTTGCTGCCGCTTAAGTTAAGCGTTTGCAAGTTCGTTAGGTTTCCAAGCGCACTTATGTCGTTGATGTTGTTGCCGGTCAAACCATACATTGCATCGGCCAAGTCAAGCTCAGTCAGATTCGTTAAGGTTTTAAGTGCGCTTATGTCACTGATGTTGTTATTGCCCAAGCTAAGTGTTTGTAAGTTCGTTAGGTTTCCAATTGCAAATATTCTGCTGATACTGTTGCCACTTAAGTGAAGCGTTTGCAAGTTTGTTAGTTTTTTAAGTGCACCTATGTCGCTGATGTTGTTATAACATAAATCAAGCGTTTGCAAGCTCATTAGTTTTTTAAGTGTGGTTATATCGCTGATTTTGTTGCCGCTCAAGTCAAGCGACCGCAGGTTCGTTAGGTTACCGAGTGCACGTATGTCGCTGATACTGTTCTCGCTCAAGTCAAGCGACCGCAGGTTCGTTAGGTCCCCGAGTGCACTTATGTTACTGATTTCGTTGCTACTCATGACAAGCGTTTGCAAGTTCTTTAGGCTTCGAAGTAGACTTACATGCTCATCATTTATAACACCGATTTTGTTGTCACTCCAGTCAAGCTCCGTCAGGTTGGTTAGTTTTTTAAGCGCACTTATGTCGTTGATGTTGTTGCTGCTTAAGTTAAGCGTTTGCAAGTTAGTTATATTTTCAAGCGCACTTATGTCGCTGATGTTGTTGAAGTCTAAGTTAAGCACTTGCAAGTTCTTTAGGCTTCCAAGTGCACTTATGTCGCTGATGTTGTTGTAGCCTAAGTTAAGCACTTGCAAGTTCTTTAGGCTTCGAAGTACACTTACATCCCTATCGCTTATAACACCGATTTTGTTGGAACTCCAGTCAAGCTCCGTCAGGTTGGTTAGGTTTTCAAGCGCACTTATGTCGCTGATTTCGTTGCTGCTTATGTTAAGCGTTGTCAGTTTTTTAAAGGAAGCGATATCGCTGATATCCGACAGCTTCTTTCCGCTTAAATCAAGTTCTTTTATGCGTAGAATGTCGGTGGTTAGCATTTCATCGTCCGCAAGGTTGAGGGCTTCCCTGATTGCTTTTTCGAACGCTGCATCATGAAAATTTAACTGTTTTTTAGATGTTTTAGACAAAATACAGACAAGAATTCCAATAACAAGGAGCAATGCACAAATAACAGCAATAATAACTTTCTTTTGATAACGTTTTGGATTCTCGTTATCATTGAAATCGTTGGAACCATTCCCTTTGTTTCCGACTTCAGCCGTTTCTGCCGAGACCTTCTCCCCCGATGCCTCATCACCCATTCCGTCAGCAGCAGCAACGAAAAATGGCTGTTCCGTCTTTCCTTGTGCATTATTACGCAAATATGCATGATCCTGTGGCACATACAGATTTCCCACCATATAGTTATCCCGGTTCACAGGTTTCTTCCCTGTTTTTGTCAATGCCGCACATGTGAATTTGAACATTTGATATTTCCTTTCTGTTCACACGGTACTCGATTTTTCGACTGTCGTGCATCGGTGCCCCGTGCGAGTTTATACATTAATTTGATGCTGTCTTACTGGAAGTGCCTGCATTGCACTTTCCGCTTCATTATCGAAAACACAACGTATTATGCGTTATGTTCCGTAAAACATATGAACCCACTTCCGGGTTTTGTGTAACGCTAAGTATAATAGAAAATCAACGCATTCATTCCTGATCGAATAATGCATCCATCCTACAGTTTTAATTGTATCGCTTTATTTCGATAAATGCAACATATATTTTGTTTAAATGATTTCAATAAAACTATAGGCCGCTGCAAACATCAAACAGTGTCTGCGGCAGCCTTTATGCGTCATCAGTCAAGCTGATTGACTTTTAATTTGAATCTGTTGGCAGATTCGATAAGTTCGCTTGCGTACTTCTGTGCGGATTCATCCGCCGCCGATGCACCCATAATTCGTGCAAGTTCTGCGCTGCGTTCCGCATTGTTCAATTCACGGAGCGATGTTTTCGTTTTTTCACTGTCGGAATGCTTTTCGACAAACAAATGGCAATCGGCAAAAGCCGCGATTTGCGGAAGATGAGTGATTGAAAGCACCTGCCTTGAACGCGCAACGCTGTACAGCCGTTCGCCGACAATCACGGCCGTTCTTCCGCTTATGCCCGTATCAACTTCATCGAATATCAGTGTAGGCGTTCCGTCCGCACCGGCACAAACAGTTTTGATCGCCAGCATCACGCGTGAAAGTTCGCCGCCGGAAGCCACCTTTGAAAGAGGCTTAAGCGGTTCTCCCTTGTTTGCAGACAGCATGAATTCAACATCATCATTGCCGTTTGCGTGGAGTTTTCCGTCTTCCGGCAGGAATACAATGCCGAACGCAGCCTTTGCCATTCCAAGTTCCTGCAGCTGTTCGGTTATTCTTCGGCACAGATCTTCAGCGGCTTCTTTGCGTTTTTCAGTCAGTTTCGCTGCTGTTTTGCAGTAATCCGCTGCAAGCCTGTTCCGCTCCGCAGTCAGCTTATCCCTCAGTTCCTGTGAACCGGTGAGCTCGGCCAGCTCGGCCGAAGCTTCGCTGCGGTATTTGAGGATATCTTCAATAGTTTTTCCGTATTTCCTCTTTAATGAGTTGATTAGATCGAGCCTTGTCTCCAGTTCGTCAAGCCGTTCCGGAGAATACTCATATCCCAGCCGCAATTCGCGAAGCTGATATGCTCCATCCTCAAGCTCATAATAGGTATTGTTTAAAAGTTCATATAGTTCAGCGTATTTTGAAGATATTTCAGCAATCTGAGCAAGCGAATTCACGGCAGAGCCGAGTTTTTCCAATGCGCCGCCGTCGCCCGATATGTTTTCACCGCTGTTTTCGAGAGCTGAATTAATCTTTTCGGCATTGGAAAGCATGTTCAGTTCCTCTTGAATCGTCGCTTCCTCTCCGACAGTCAGCGCAGCTGCGTCTATTTCGTTTATTTGATATGAAAGTATATCGATTCTTCTTTCACGCTCCGCCTCTGACAGGAAGCCCGAATTCAGCTTATGAACAACCTCAGAATGCTGTCGATAAAGATTTTCCGTTTTTTCTTTGAGCTCCGCAACCGGCAAACCCGCATAATTGTCAAGCATTCCTATATGTTTCTTTTGCGAAAGAAGCGACTGATGTTCGTGCTGGCCGTGAACATCAACAAGCGTATCCGTCACGGTTTTCAGTGTTGCAAGCGGAACTATTTCACCGTTCAGTCTGCAAGTGCTTTTTCCCGAAGCGGTTATCTCACGCATCACAACAAGCGTATCATCTTCATATTCGATGCCGAGCGCGTCAAGTTGTTTTTTTACTCCATCCTGTCCGTTAATGTTGAAGAAGGCTTCCACTCTTGCCTTTTGGCTGCCTGATGAAATCAGCTCGCGATTTGCCCTTTCACCGAGAATAAGGTTAACACTGTCAACAATAATCGACTTTCCCGCACCGGTCTCACCTGTTAAGACGTTCAGTCCGGCACCGAGCTCAAAGTCAAGATGCTCAATAAGCGCAATATTTCGAATTATCAACCGTTCCAGCATATTGCCTTCCTCCCGAGCCGGTTCAATTCAGCCTCTCTCTGATGAGGCGAAAAACATTTCTCTTTTTTGTTCTGATGAATCCAACTTGTTTATTGCATCCGGACACAGTGAACCCCGTTCCCGCCGGAACCTGAACAGTGCTGATTCCGTCTGCATACATAACACAGTCGCTTTGCGCATTGATTTCAATTACGGAATCAAATGCAGCTGCAATCGGACGGACAGTCAGCGAATGCGGACAAACGGGGGTTACGAGAATCACATCAAGATTCGGCGCAACCACGGGACCTCCGGCAGAAATTGAATAGCCGGTTGAGCCGAGACGTGAGGAAACAATTATGCCATCCCCGTGTATCATTCCGACATCCGCGCCGTCAACTCCGAGTTCAATATGCGATACGGACGAAAATCCGCTTTTATATGCAAGAAAATCATTTAATGCAAAGAACTCTCTGCCATCCTTAAAACTTGCCTTGAGCATTCTGTCCGTTTCTATTGTATAGTCTCCCTCCGAAAACTGCTTCAAGGTCTCTTCAAAGCCCTCGATGCTGGTTTCACTGAAAAACCCAATTTTGCCAAGGTTGATTCCAAGAATCGGAGTAATGATTTCGATCCCCTGATTCACCGCATGGGACACGGCGCGGAGGGTCGTTCCGTCACCGCCTATTGTAACTATACAGGCGGGTTCATCCTCATCTTCTTCAATGCAGTCGGCAAACATGCACGATGCATCTTCATATACTTTGCACTGATACCCGCTGCGTGCAGCAATTTCAGTCGCCTTCCGCAGAACACCGTCAGAACCTGTTTTTGTAACATTTACATAGAAAAAAATTCTGTGATTCATTTTTTATCCTCCGCCGCACCGTCAAGCTTATGCAAAGTTATTTAAGAGTCGTATGCGCATCGCTTACCGTTTTTTCAACCGCTTCCGCAAGCTCTGTTTCGCCCATGCCGCATTCGGCCGCATTCTCCTCATGGCCGAGATACAAGAGAAATTCGATATTGCCTTTCGGTCCTGTGATTGGTGAAAACTCAATTCCGTGAACGCTGAAGCCGTTGCTCCGCACATGTTCGATTGCATTCGTCAGAACCTCAATATGTGTTTTTTTGTCACGCACAACGCCGTTTTTGCCGATTTTATCGCGTCCTGCTTCAAACTGCGGTTTAACAAGAACAGCCGCAGCTCCGCCTGTGGAAAGGCATTCGTTAAGGCGCGGAATAATAAGACCGATAGAGATGAAGGATACATCTATCGAAGCAAAACTCGGCTGCTCATCGAACCAATCCAAATTCATGAATCTTGCATTATGGCGTTCCATGCAAACAACGCGCTCATCATTGCGCAATTTCCAGTCAAGCTGCCCGTAACCGACATCAACTGCAAAAACTTTCTTTGCGCCGTGCATCAGCATACAATCCGTAAATCCGCCGGTAGATGCCCCTATGTCAACGCAGACGCGGTCTTTAAGCGAAATTTGATAAGTATCGATAGCTTTCTGCAATTTCAACCCGCCGCGGCTGACAAACGGAATCGGATTCTCTTTCAGTGAAAGAATTTGCCCGTCGCGAATCGTATCACTCGGCTTCATAACGCGAACACCGTCCAAAAGCACAACGCCCTCGATAATCAGTGCGCGCGCTCTTTCGCGGCTTTGTGCAAGCCCTAATTCAACCATTTTGCTGTCAACTCTGTTTGCCAATTCATTTCTCCATCCACATAAATATTTCACTAATCAATCACCGCGAACCGATTCAACAGCCTCAAGAATAACCTTGCGCAGTTTCTCAGTTGTCAGTCCGCAAAAATCATCCTGTTCGGCAATACTTGCCGCCTCTATCGGGATGTTCGGAACGCCGAGATTAACAACACGCATCTTCCCGTGTGCTGCCGCAAGCCTTGACATTTGTGCGCCGAAACCGGTGTCGGCATTGCCATCTTCAACAGTAATCAGGCATCGTGTGTTTTCGAATAATTCGATATGTTTTTCTTCGATCGGACACAGAAGTCTTGCGTTCACAAGACCGACGTCCAATCCCTCACATGCTGCCGCTGCATTCTGAAGCAGTCTTCCCGTCGCTGCAACAGTGACGCATTTCGGCCGTTTTATAATCTCCCAATCCTCAAGAGAAGTACCGTGGCTGCATTCCCTGCTCGGCAAAAGTCCTCGATTATAGCGAATTGCGCACGGCATATCAAGGGTCAATGCGTAATCAAGCATTGCACAAAGCTCGTTCGTTGAAGATGGTGAAAACAGCTTAATTCCTCGCGGTAATGTCGAAAAATAAGCAATGTCGTAAACGCCTTGATGCGTCTCCCCGTCCGCACCGACCAGCCCTGCCCTGTCGATTCCAAACACGACGGGAAGTTTTTGAAGGCATACATCATGCAGCAGCTGATCATAACCGCGTTGAAGAAATGTTGAGTACACCGCAAAAACAGGTTTCAACCCCTCTGCAGCCATGCCTGCGGACATTGTGACCCCGTGCTGCTCTGCGATACCGACATCAAAAAATCTTTCAGGAAAACGTTTTTTAAACTCCGTCAGCCCTGTTCCGGAAGTCATTGCAGCAGTAACAGCAACAATGCGGGAATCCTTTTCGGCAAGTCGGCAAAGCTCGTTCGCAAACACAAGCGAATTGTTATTTCCGCTTTTTGTTGCGCCGTCTGCAACATTAAATTTTCCGATACCATGAAATTTTTCTGGATTCTTCTCAGCCGGCGCATATCCCCTACCCTTCTGCGTTACAACATGGATAAGGATCGGTTTATCCTGAACATTATGCTTTGCATGTTCAAAGATCTCAATGAGGTCTTCGATTTTATGTCCATCGAACGGTCCTGCATATGTAAAACCGATTTCTTCAAACAGCACATTCGGAAGCACAAAATACTTAATCCTGTTTTTAAATCGTTCAAGCGTGTCGCTTATGCATTTGCCGACAAGAGGGATTTTTTTAAGTCTTCCCGAGAATTTGCGTTTGAAGCGTTTATAGCTTTTGCTTGTCCGCAGTTTTGAAAGATGTGCACTCATGCCTCCAACGTTTCCTGCAATGCTCATTTTGTTATCATTTAAAACAACAATAAGCGGCAGTTCTTTTTCGCCTGCATCATCCATTGCTTCGTAAGCAAGACCGCCTGTCAGAGCACCGTCACCGACGAGTGCAACCGCTCTGCTTTCAAAATCGCCTTTCAATCGCATTGCACGGAGCATTCCGAGTGCAGCAGAAATCGCTGTGCTTGAATGGCCGACATTAAATGCATCGTATTCGCTCTCACTGCGTTTCGGAAAACCGGATATTCCACCCTTTGTTCGAAGAGTCGGGAACTGCGGAGCGCGTCCCGTCAGCAATTTGTGAACATAGCTCTGATGACCAACGTCAAAAACAAGCCTGTCCTTTGAGAAATCGAAACAATAATGCAGCGCGATCGTAAGCTCAACAACGCCGAGATTTGACGAAAGATGTCCGCCGTTCTGCGAAACAACCGAAATGATATAGCTGCGTATATTCGACGCAAGCTCGTTCAGCTGTTCAATACTCATCTTTTGCAACTCCTGCGGAGACTCAAGCCCAACTATTGTTCCCGTCTGCGCTGCTGTTTCACTGTGTTGCACCATTATTACTTGTTCCTATTCAATATATAGTAGATTACATCGTAAAGATATTTGCAGTTTTCACCGAAAGTTGTAAAGAGGAGCCGTTCGGCTTCCTGCGCAATCTGCTGCGCCATATTTTTGGAGCGTTCCACACCGTAAAGGCTCACATATGTAAGCTTTTTATCCGTTTCGTCCTTGTGCAAGGTCTTTCCGACAAGCGTTTCATCGCCCTCTGCATCAAGGATATCATCCGTGATCTGAAAAAGAATTCCGATTTTCTCCGCATAGCCTTCAAGCGTCTTAAGCTGTATATCTGTCGGATTTGCGCATAGTGCGCCTGCAATTACACTTGCAATAAGCAGATCGGCAGTCTTGTGCCGATGGATATAGTTCAGCTCGTCTTCATTCTTAATGCCTTCGGTTTGGCTGATAAGGTCAATGGATTGTCCGGCAACCATGCCTGAAACGCCTGCACGTTTAGCGATTTCCGCAACTGCACGATAATAATTAAGATTATTGAATCCAATTCCCGCCTCAAGCATCCATTCAAAAGCATACGTTAGGAGCCCGTCACCCGCAAGCAATGCCTGGGCTTCCCCGAAAACCATGTGATTCGAAGGTTTTCCGCGCCGCATGTCATCGTTGTCCATACAGGGCAGATCATCGTGAATCAAAGAATACGTATGAATCATTTCAATGCCGCTGCCGAGCCGAATTGCATATTTTCTGTTGCCGCCCAGAATATCGCACACGCCGAGCGTCAGGCACGGGCGAATGCGTTTCCCGCCCGCGTCAATACTGTATTTCATTGCGTCATGCAGTAATTTGGGTGTATTTGTCATTATAAAAGCATCATTCAGTGTGTTGTTAATAATGTTTGAATACTTTTTTGTTCGTGCATCAAAATCCATCATGTGTCCCTCCACCGGTTTTGTGTCGCACCGACAGTTAAATCGTCAGTTGCCGATTAGGTTTTTGAACCTGTTGTTCAGTCAGCTGTATTTAACCCTCGGTCCTCGTGTTACGCAAGAAAAGCCTATTCTTGTGTTGCAGTCAGGGCAGCATATACGCTGTCGAGAATTCATTTTTAAATATCTTTTTCCTATTCGCCGCAGTTTTCATCAGTGCTGCGGGAAACTTTTTCAATTCTGCCGTCATAATCCGCAAGCAGTTTCATGCAGTAATCCGAGAGCGCGATTCCCTGTTCATATAGTTTTACCGTCTCGCCGAGAGGTGTTTCTCCGGAATCCAGTTTTTCAACTATCTCTTCAAGTTTTGATGCCGCTTGTTCAAATGTCAGTTCTCCAAACACTTCTGCGGCACCGCAGTTTTTATTCGTATTATCGATATCGTTCATGTTGTTGCCTTTTTAATTCTTAACCATTTTCTGTTGTATGCTTTTCATTTAAGACAGGCTGAATACCCGTTACGGCAACCTTTAACACTCCTCCGAAAAGTGCAACCGTAAGTTCCTGTCCGATACGGACATTTTTAATACTGTCCACCGTTTTGCCGTCAGCGTCATTAAGAATTGCATAGCCGCGCCGTAAAATTCCGTTTGGGTTCAGTGAGGACAAACGCTGTGCAGCCGAATCGATACGCATTCCCGCATTATTCACAATTCCCGAAACAATACGTCGCAGCAAATCCGTTTTCTCCTGCACAGAACGGCGTTTCAGTTCCGTTACACGCAGTGGAGATGTCAGAGCGCGGCTTTTCAGGCAAGCATCAATGCGCATTTTTGCTGCCGTTAACACATCCTCTGCCGCTTCGTGCATCGTCTCGCGCTGCCGCAGAAGCATGTTTTTCAGTGAATCAAATTCCGGAACACAAATTTCGGCAGCTGCCGAAGGAGTTGCTGCCCTGCAATCCGCAACGAAATCAGCAATTGTATAATCAATTTCATGTCCGACTGCACTCACAACCGGGATCTCGCTTGAATAAATCGCACGGGCAAGGCCTTCGTCATTAAAGCAATTCAAATCTTCAAAGCTTCCTCCGCCCCTGCCGATTATGATAACATCAGGCTTTTTTGTTTCGTTCAGCAGCCGCAGTGCAGCAATAAGTGACTGCGGCGCATCTTTTCCCTGTACATTTGCATGAGCAAAAATGAAGTTCATCAACGGGAACCGACGCCGTGCAACGGTGATGATATCATGCAGTGCCGCTCCGGACTCACTTGTTATGATTCCAATGCATTTCGGCATAAACGGCAAAGTACGCTTTCTCGAAAAAAGACCTTCTGCTTCGAGTTTTGACTTCAACTCCAAAAAACGCCGAAACAGCTCGCCTTCTCCCGCTTCATGCATTGACGTAACATAAAACTGAAATTTTCCGTCTCGCGTATAAAGTGACGGACTGCCGTGCAAAACAACCGACATGCCGTCTTTAGGTGCAAACCTCAGCCTTTCCGCGCTGCTTCTGAACATCACACACGGCACAGCGGAGCTTTCATCCTTGACAGAAAAGTACAGATGTCCGGATTTATTGTAGCATTTAAATCCGGATATTTCGCCCGAAACATCAATTGAGCGCAAGCGCACATCCTTATCAAGCAGACCGCTGACATATGTATTGAGTGCAGTTACAGTCCAAACAGGCTTTTGCGGACGATTGGATCCGGCCGATTCATCCGCCGCACCCGTGATAAATCCGCTGTCAATCCAATCCATTCAGCTTCTCCGCCGCTGTAAGCGTGTTTGCAACAAGAATTGTGCGTGTCACAGGGCCTACTCCGCCGGGAACCGGGGAAATATAACCCGCAACAGGTTCGGCAGATGCAAAATCAACGTCTCCGACAGTTTTTCCCTCAACACGGTTTATGCCTGCATCTATCACGATTGCGCCGGGTTTAATCATGTCACCCGTCACAAGCCCGGGGACGCCGACTGCTGCAACAAGAATATCCGCATTAAGAGTATGTTCCTTCAGGTTTGATGTTTTTGAATGGCAAATTGTTACCGTTGCACTCTCGCCGAGCAAAAGCATCGCCGCCGGACGGCCTACAACATTGCTGCGTCCGATAACGACCGCATTCTTTCCGCTGATTTTAACACCTGTGCTTTTGATAAGCTGCATAATGCTGCTCGGTGTGCAGGGTGCAAATGCCGGTCTGCCGGAAACAAGGCTGCCGACATTCAGAAGGTGGAAACCGTCAACGTCCTTGTGCATCGAAATATGTGAAATGACTTCATCGGAATTCATGTGTTTCGGAAGTGGCATTTGAAGCAGAATACCGTGAACATTTTTATTGGCATTGAGCAATTCAATCAATTCAACAAGCTCCGCCTGCTCCGTTTCCGCAGGGAGCGCATGAACACAGCTCTCCATTCCGACAGCAGCGCAATCCTTAGCTCTGCTGTTAACATATTGCTGTGAGGCAGGATCACTGCCAACAATTATAACGTCAAGTCTGGGCTTAATTCCTTTTTCAAGCAGCCGATTTGTCCGAGCAATGCATTCCGCTCTCAGTTCAGCCGCAATCTTTTTTCCGTCAATGATTATTGCCATTGTTGTTTCCTCCGTGAGATTAAAACTATTTCAATTTAAACTTGAATGTATGCGATTCCTGCACAACTGCGCCGGCAGTTAGGTGCCGATCGACATTGCAGTCCGGCCGTTGAAAGCTTCTTCTTCCGCCGCTAATGCCGCAATTCCGACAGCATTGTCGCTTGAAAGAACCGGCCTTGAAAAATGCAGTTCAACAGGTGTTTTATGCAGCCTGTCAGCAAGCATTTCTCTCAGTATTGTGCTTGACGCCACTCCTCCGGCAAAAAGGAAGCTCTTTGTTGAAGCAGTTTCGTCTCCTATGCTGCATTTTGAAATCGAACATGCGTCTCTCGCTGCATTTTCCGTTTCGAGTTCAATTGCATTTTTTACAAGTTTTGCGAGCGTTCGCGCAATGCAGTCATAAACGGCAGCAGCAACTGTCCCGTGCTTCTCCCCGCTTTTCAGTGCGTTCGCGGCTTTTGTTTCAACACCGGAGAACGAGCAGGAAAGGTTCTTTACACTTGAAGGAAGCACGAACCCGCTATCGGCATATGATTTGTTTTTCAATGCCTCAGCCGCAATTTTTTCAAGTTCTTTTCCCGCAGGAAATCGCAGACCCATTGCGACCCCGAGCCTGTCCACAAGCTGCCCTGCGTTGATGTCGGTTGTACCGCCGATTTTTTTGATATCGGAAAGTGAGCTGTCGATACGGAGCAGTTCACTTGTTCCTCCGCTGAGATGAAACGCAAAAAAATCCTTGCCGAGCAACGATTCGTTGTCGAATGCCGCGGCACGGATATGTCCCTGCTGGTGTGTGAACTCGTACACAGGCACACCCAAAGCCGCAGAAACCGACAGTGCATGTGATTTGCCCGCAAGGAAAACAGGCATATAGCTGCCTTCCCTGCCGCTCGGACACACGCTGACGCCGACACCCGCAACATCTTTTCTGTCAATCTGCTTAAAGATTTTAGGCAGGATCTCGGCAAGATTGCGGACATGCTGAAACACGGCATCGCTTTGCCTGAGTCCGCGCTCACCCGCTGCGACTTTCAGAAGAGTTCTTTCATCACAAACGATCTCCGCTGAATTTCCGTTTACGCAAACACAAGCTGCGGATGTTGTGTAGCAGCTTGTATCAATGCCGAGAAATATTCTTTTTTTGCTTCCGCAGCTCATCATTTTGCCGCAGAATTCGCAATTCTGCCGAGGCAGCCGTTTATAAAGCGCGGAGAGCCTTCGTCACAGTAAATTTTTGCAAGCTCAACCGCTTCGTTAATGGCGACAGCTTTCGGAATGTTTCTGTCGAAAAGGATCTCATATGTTGCATTGCGCAAGATTGAAAGATCGACCTTTGACATTCGTTCCAAAGTCCACCCGATCGCCGCCTCCGAAATTGTTTCATCAATTTTGTCGATGTGTTTTTGAACTCCGTCAACCAGATTGGTTGCATACGCAACATCTGCCTTAACGGGCTCTCCGGCGATGCCGGACTTTTCGAGCACCTCATGATAAGTATCATCACACCCGAAGATTTTTTCATAGGTGAGCATCATTGCCACCTCACGCGCTGTTTTTCTGCTCATTGGTCACAGGAAGGGGCAGGCGACTCCGTTGAGCAGCAACCCCCGCACCCTTTTCCTTTCTTTTATGTATGCTGTATGTTATGTATCTTAAATATTCCGAACAGCCTTTCTTCCGTGTTGAATCGATTACACGTTTTTTGAAAAAAGCTTATTCTGTTTTGAAAATCCGTAGTCTGCAAAGTCCACCTGCTGCAAATTCATCGTTTGCGCCTGAACAGGTTCGCAATTGCCTTATTCGCACCCCTGAAACCGAGCTTATCGATAAAGTAGCCGTACACACCGAACAGGAGTGTCAGAACAACAAGAAGAAGCGTTCTGAAAAAACCTATAACGAGCATCAAAAACGCAATTTCAAGCCCAATCGCCCCCAAGCCCAGCATGGCTTTGTGTTTTTTGATAAAAGCAATAATGTTTTCAAAGGTCATTATTTCACCCGCCTGTTTCCTGCCTTCCCGTCATCCCGCGGAGCAGCAACATCAACAATCGCAACAAGCACATTGCTGACGGGAATCCCGGTTGCGTTTTCGATGTACGACTTGACATCCCGCTGCAGTGCAGCGCAAAGTGTGGGCAGACTTTCGTCCTGAAAAACCACAAGTTTAAGATCGATATTGATCTGCCCGTCTGCGGCCGAAATAGTGCTTACGCAGCTTTTTATTGAAGCAACTTTTTTGACGCAGTTTTGAACAAGGCCGTCAACCGCACTGCTGCTGATATAGGTCGTTCCGTTCGGCTCTCCCGAAAGCATGTTCAGACTTGACTTCGAGTTGCCGATTCTGCCGATCTTTGCTGTGCAGACAAGCGCGAAAACACCCGCTGCTGAAAGACCGCCAAAACCGATGCCTGCAAGTATGCGCAGGAAAAACCTGTCTCCCGTCATGAACTCTGCAAAACGGGCAAATGCCTTAAGTCCCCACGCTGACGCTGTCATGAACAGCATCGCAATGCTGAACAGGCAGAGAACAGCAATTATAATCGCTCTGCGCGTACCGTCGGATTTCATAAACTAAGACCACTCTTTCTTTTGTTGATAATAACACAGTTTCGCACCGCGCATCCGCAGGAAAACAGCGCAGTCGACAAATGCAGGCCGTGTTTAAAACACGTTCCGGATGCGGAATGCAGCTGTCGCCCCTTCGGATGCACGGTGCAGCTTCCGTCATAAAGTACAACGGAATTACTTTACCCTGGGTTCTTCGGGCTTTTTCTTTTCGTCCTTATCGTTTTCGAACGTTACAGACTGAACGCAAACGTTGACTTCAACAACGCGCAGTCCCGTCATCATTTCGATCGCCTTCTTGACTTCCTGCTGAACTTCTGCACAAACGAGCTGGATTTTGCTGCCGTATTTCACATTGATTACAACGTCAACAGCAGCTTCTTCCTGGCCGACTTCGACGCGAACACCCTTTGTGTAGCTCTTCTTACCCCCGAGGATTCCCGTAAGGCTGTCTGCAAAGCCTCCGCCGAGGCCGGTTACACCTTCAACATCCGATGCGGCAAGGTTTGCAATCGTTGCAATTACGTCGGGAGCAAAGGACACTTTGCCGGTTTCGTTGACCTTAATGTCGGTCATTACGGTATTCTCATTTTCCATGATATGGACTCCTCCTTATAATTAGTCAACATAATTATACCAAACTTCTTCGGGAATGTAAACAATTGACGTTAATTATTCTGAAAAAATCTGCAGGAAATCCACACAGAAAACAAATTTCGGAGGTTTAAGCAATTCTTGCCGTTCCGATTCAGCCTCTGCTGAGAGATATTTTAATCTTTGATGCCTCCGCGCCGGTTTCGGTTTGAACAATGTCAAGAATCCTTGCAACCTCTTCATCGCTCAGTGTCTCACCATCGATGATAACGCTGATTGCATCACTTCTCAAAGTTACGGCTGCATCAAGAAAACCTTTTGCCCGTATAAGGCTCTCAATCGCAAATTCCTGTTCCATGTTGCTGACAAGCTCCATCAGTCTCTCTTTTGCGTTTTGAACCGTTTCTGCATCTGACCCCTCCTCTGCAAGTATCATACGCAGGTATTCGATCTCCTGTGCACGTACAAGATTTCTCTCATCGCGAAAATTCGCGAAATAGCTGCTGTAAATATTCGCATTGCCGCCGACGGTGGAAACATTTGTTCCCGATGCACCGTCTTTGCCGGGAGCAGATGTTCCGTCCGCGCTGCCGCCGTCCGCGGGATTCTCTCCGTTGAGTCTTATATTCAGCCAAATTGCGCCCGCAAGCAGGATTATCAGCACAGCAAGCGCGATAATGCCCTTTTTTGTGAGTTTGAATCCGTTCTTTTTCATTTTCTTTCCTCCATGTTTAATTCAGATGTCGTTTTTTAAAGCTTTTGCGGCATTTTGAGCCGTCTCTTCTCCCGCAGGGTTTGTATTTATTCGTTTCGGCGCATAGCAAACACCTCCACGCTGTTTTCGTCAATGCCGAGCACCGTACTGACCGCCGCCGCAAGACTGAATCGCACGGAAATATCCGCTGCACCTTCCGCGATTACGATTACTCCGCGTATCTTTGGCATACGCTCAGTAAGTATTATCGGGCTTTCTCCCCCGCTTCCGGATGTTTTGACCGGACGCGATGCCTCGGATATACCCGAGCTGCCGCTGCTTTTCTGCTCATCCGCAGCTATAACCTTTTCCTGTGCGTTATCAAATGTTACCATCACTCGCACCTGTCCCGCATTCTGCATTTGCGAAAGAATATCTTCCAGTCTTGCTTCAAGCATACGTGCCTCTTCGGTGTTCGAGAACTCACCCGTCTGTTCTTCCTCCGTTCTTCCTGAGGATTTATTTGTATTTTTTCCGCCGCCGAACAAACCGGACGTCAAAAAAATCGCAAGAGCAAGTATTATAAGAACCGCATACAGGATCGTTCTCAATTTCTTATTCTTTTCAAGTGCTTCTGCAAGCACCGCAAATATCGAATTTCCGTTTTTCATCTATATCTCCGCACTGTTATTTTCGCCTTTCCGCACATTTTTTTGCTGTCCAAAACGTATTCTCACGGCATTTTTCGTTCATCCCGTGCTCCATGATGCAACAATTGCTGCAACATCCGCCGCAATTGCCGCGGCAAGGGCAAAACTGATAAGTTTCATTGCTCCGCCCGCGATGCCGCCCTTTGCTCCGCCGTCCGGCAGCAAAGCTTCGGCAATTGCCGCTGCTGTTGCCGCAGCAATAAGTTTAAGAAATACATTCAGCATTTTCCCTCCATCCGCCAATGTTTTCAAAGAGCATTGACTTCCCGTCCGCTGCATTTCTGTTCGTCACACGGTGAGCAGCTCTGTGCTGTTTTCCGTTGATTTGCATTCTAAACCGCCAATGCGTTGCCGGTTAAAAGCATCACAACAAGACTTATCACAAACATGCCCGTAACGGCAGCAACAGCGGCAAAAAGATATGAAACCGTTTCTGCAATACCGTCAAGCATTTTTGGTATCCGTTCATCCGAAAACGGTTCGCAGATTGCCGATGTTATACGCAGTGCGAACATTCCGCCCGCAACAGTCAGCATCGGCTTTGCGATTACCGCCGCAGCAAGAATAATCGCAACCGTTCCGGCCGAATTTTTAAGCAGGGCTGAACTTCCGAGAACCGCATCGGCCGCGCCGGTAACCATGCCTCCTGCTGCCGGAACAAGTCGATCTATCGCATATTTTGCCGTCCGAACAGAGATTCCGTCCGCTGCACCTGCTGTCATTCCGCCAACAACAGTTACCGCAATATACACCGTCGTCAATAAGCCAAGCAGCCATTTCACGCTTTTGTGAAGTAATTTCACTGTCCTTCCGACTTTTAATTTGTCCGATAATCCGTCAACTATTGTCAGCACACCCGCAGCCAGAAGCATCGGCAAAACTATTTTTTCAATTACATACACTATTCCGTTTATCAGAAACACAAGCATTGGATTCATCAGCTTTGCTGTTTTTGCACACCCCATCGCTGTAAGCAGCCCGATCATAATAGGTTCGACAGTTTCACTGAAACACCTCATCTTTCCGATTGCGTCCGCAGCCGTGCCTGTGAGATCCGAAAACACTGCCGAGATGCTGAGTATCGCTGCCGCACAGAGAAACAGCAGCAGCATTTTCTTCGTTCCCGCGCACTCATCCCCTATTGCAATTCCACACAATCCTGTCAGAATACCGAGGGCAGCGATGCCGGCCGTGCGGACAAGTGCAAATCTCAGGTTCGGCACAAAAATGTCTTTCACAATCAACAGAATGCTCGTTGGTTCATCGGCTTCAATAACGTTTGATGCAGCTTTTTCAATTAAAGTTTTTACATCACCATATTCCGTAATGTTTCCCACCGTTTGCTTCGTCTCGTCAAAGTATTGCTGCCATTCCGAAAAATCATATTCATTAAGAAGCCGTTCCAACTCTGTTTCAACATTCTGCATACCTTCATCCGGCAGCTCGTCTGCCCGAACATTCCGCGGCAATGCGAGAACAGCCATGCATACCGCAATTAACGCACACACTGCAAAGCCTCTGACAACATTTGTGGTTCGGAATCCGCACTTTCCGGTAATTGCCCTCCATGCTCCTTCTTTCATTGCGCCGCACAAACGATTAATCATATCCATAACCTCATTTTGGAAGACTTACTCCGCGGGACAGCGGTTGCCTTCTTGTATGTATTTTTTCAGCAGTTGTATGCCGTTGCTTTTTACTGTGTAAGACTGTTCCGAACAAGTTCCGTCAGCATTTCCGTGATTTTGAGAATAAGCGGCACTGCGAGCGTCATAAGCATTATTCTTCCGACCAACTCCGTTTTTACGGCAAGTGCCGTCTCTCCGAGATCCCTGCACAGTGCGGCAGCGATTTGGGTTGTATACGCAATTCCGATGGCTTTCACGATCACGGCAACGGATTCTCCTTCAAGGCCGCCGGATGCGGCAACCGAGCTCAGTGCCGCTGCAACTCCGCTCACTTTCGCAATAATTGAAAGCAATATGAACGCACCGCCCGCAAGCGCAACATTCATTCCTGCCGCATTGTTGAATTGACGCACAGTGCAGCTCAAAATCGCTGTCACAACCGCAAAACCGATCAATGAAAAAGTGTCCATTTGCGTTTCGTTCCTGTTTCGGTGCTTTCATCAATACAATTCAAACACACTTCGAACATTTCCGAAAAGCGTTGCAATAAGACCGATAACCATCGTCAAAACAATCACAAGCCCTGCAAGTGCGGTCAGCATTGCAATGTCGTCGCGCCCCGTTTGCTTCAGAAGCTGGCATGCAACCGCAACAAGAATCCCTATACCCGCAATGCGAAAAACAATATCTATACCCATCGTTTTTTTCCTCGTTTAATTCAGTAAATACTTACATTTCCGTCTTCGGAATGTTCATTTTCGGCTGCCGCTGCATTATCCGAAGACTAAATTATCATCAGTGCCGCCGCTGCTCCCAGCAGAGCCGATAAGGATACCGCCAGTCTGCTTTTTTGCATAAAAATCGCACACTGTATTTTTTCCTTTTCTGACAGCTGCTTCAGCGTGCCTTCAAGCCGCCTGAGCTCTGTTTCGGCATCATTGGAACCGAAATGTTCCGCGAATCCGTCAGCAATTGCTCCGATATCCTCGTTCAGCATCAATTCGCACCTATGCCGACGCCATGCTTCACCAAATCCTGCACCATTTGTAAGTTCATCACTCATTATTCTCCAGAATTCCCGCAGGCTTCCGCGTGCCGCAAGCAATAACGCAAGAGATTTAACGTCCGTCCGTTCATATTTCAATGCTGCCTCAAGCACCTTTAAATCAGATAAGAAACCGCACAATGTCTTTTGGCGGAGTTTGTATTTTTCGGCCGCAACCCTTCCTGCTGCCATGCAGATGCAGAACGCTGCGGCGGCAAGTAAAAGTTTCAGCACCGTGTAATTCGTCTCCGTTTGTTTTCGTCTAAAATATCAGTCTCGTACAATGATATTTCGCGCGATGTTCTTCTCAGCAAAAAAACTTTTGCAAACAGCCCGTCTTCAACCGCGTGTCGGAGCCAAGCTTTGCTTCTCAATTGAGCCGTATTTCCGGCATGAATCGATGCAATAACCGCAATGCCGTATTTTGCCGCTTCCGAAACAGCCTCCGTATCAATTGCACCCGACAGTTCATCGGTTATTATTACATCAGGTGCCATGCTGCGAACAAGCATCGGGATTGCAGCAGCCTTCGGTATTCCCTCCATAATATCCGTCCTTATACCGAGATTCATGGCGGCGTGTCCCTCCGTTGTTCCGGAAAGCTCATTGCGTTCATCCGCAACTGCAACACGCAGCGAGCGCGGAACACCTATTCCGTCCGATAAGCAGCGCGCACAATCTCTGAGAAATGTCGTCTTGCCTGCGCCCGGAGCAGCAGCAATAATTGCCGATAAGGGCATGCTGCCATCAAAGAACCTCCCAATGAAACGCTCTGCACAGCCGATAACTTCACGTGGAATTCTGATATTAAAACTTGTAACCGCAGTCAGTCGTGTAACTTTCCCGTTTTCATAAAGAGGTTTTCCGCATATGCCGACCCTTGCCCCGCCTGCAAGCGTCACATAACCCTGCAGCAGCTCCTGTTCGCGTGCAAAAACCGAATGCCCGCATATTGCCTCCAGCATTTCACATGCTTCTGATTTTGTAAACGGTTTAAGCTGCAAAAAAACTTGCTCACCCCGTCTGCCCGCCGCCTGCATCGGTCTGTCAATAATAAACCTGATTTCATCCGCTCTTCCGCCCTCAAGAATCTGCTCAACCGCACCGCGAAATCGCTGCGGAACAATGCGTACGATCTCTTTTTCAGCCGTTGTTAATGTGCTTATTCTTGGCTTTGCTTCCATCGTTTTCCCTCGCTTCCGTCAGTTTCCTTCGAACCGTCCGTTTTTTAATGTACCGGAGCGTTTTTGTCTGACCGCTCAGCCCATCGGCTCTCGATAAATGGTATGTACATGCTCCGATCGATATGACCGTTCGGCGACGAGCAGTCTGCAAAAAAGCAAACAAAAAGACGCAGACATAGCCGCGTCTTTTTAAACAGAGCTGTTGTATCATGTTCGGTTCTATCGGGTTGCGGATTTCTTCTTTCCGACGCTCAATGATTTATTATTTAACCGTCCCATATGCCTTCGAACGGCATATTCAAGAATGCCGCAGATCTCACACGCCGCCGCATAAGCCGCAATACCTATCATCTGCGCATCACAGACTTCCGTTGACAGCTGCACCGCTCCGTACCCAATGCTGGTATATTCAATCGCAAATTCTGCCAACCCTCCGAATACAGGTGCGAGAACCGCTGCGCATGCAAATGCGGAAATATCGCAGCGTCTCCCGAAAATCAAAGCCGCAGTGAGAATGACCGAACCATATAAATAATTCGCCGTTTCAGGATTTTGCACCGAAAAATTTATCAACATATAGACAATTCCGAATACAAAAGCAAACGGAATGACCCTGTTTGCGGTGCCCTTTGCGGCAGCAAAAACGGCCGGACCGATTATTATCGGAACTAACCCGAAATTCAGCTCAATTTCCGGCGTTGGGTTCAGCAGAAAAGCTTTAAGACAGATAACACAGATCAGCCAATAAATAACATGTGTGTTTTTTATCCCCGTTTCCTCCACGGTATGCCGCAGCACCCCCGTTAATGTCAAGAGAATCAAAACTATTGCCGTCATTGCCGCAATCGACATGCAAAACCTCCCGCTCCGCAATTTATTATCAGCGTTTGCTTAGCCTTAATGCTGTCAGCTTGTGCAGCTTGAAAAGAATCTATACCTCTTGACTGTTTTTTTACAAACTAAGGATCAATTCGTTCTTTAGAGCATTTACCTGCATATGCTTCTATGAGAATATTTTCGACATTCCAGTCGAACGGAGGCGAATTATGGCAAACACAACTTTTTGTGAGCTGCGCGAAAAGGAAATAATCAACATATGCGACGGTGCGCGGCTCGGGTGCATATGTGACCTTGAAATTGACGACAGTACGGGCACAATATGTTCAATTGTGGTTCCCGGACCGTCACGTTTCTTGGGGCTTTTGCGCAATTCGGAAGAACTTGTTATCCCGTTCTGCAAAATTCAAAAAATCGGCGATGATGTGATACTGGTTGATATTGCAAATGCACGCAGGCAGTGCTGACGGTAAACCCTGAAAATTCGGAAAGGAACGGATGCTATGTTTGAATTCATTGCGCAGATATTCAGAAATATGTTTGTGTTTGTGGGCATGGTCACAACAAAAAGCAGCTTTCCCCCCGCCTTGACGCCGGAAGAGGAACAGGCACTGTTAAAAAAACTTGCAGCGGGCGATGATGACGCACGTGACAAGCTCATTGAACATAATCTTCGACTCGTTGCACATATCGCAAAAAAGTACACGACACGCGGCCGTGATGCGGATGATCTTATCTCCATCGGGACTATCGGACTCATAAAAGCAGTCGGAAGCTTTGACGCAAACAAGGGTCGGACACTGTCCGCCTTTGCAGCAAGATGCATTGAAAACGAGATACTTATGTCCGTTCGTGCGGAAAAGAAAAAAAATAACGAAGTTTCTTTGGACGAACCGCTCGGCACGGACAGGGACGGCAACGAAATCACGCTTGCGGATGTTATTGCAAGTGCCGAAAACCCCGTTGCCGATACTGCAATCAATAACTCAGCGTGCCGTGCCGTGCGGAGTGCTGCGCAAAGCATTCTGGACGAACGCGAACGAATCGTTATCGAAATGCGATACGGTTTCGCAAACGGCATTGCCATGCCGCAGCGCGAAGTAGGCAAAAAGCTCGGCATATCGCGTTCATATGTATCGCGCATTGAAAAACGCGCTCTTGCAAAGCTGAACAGCTGCCTCAACGGCAAGCATGACATCTAAATTCGCCTAACTGTCAGTTTATTCGGTTCGGCTGCAAGCCGAAACAGTTTGGCTTCATTCCGACATCTGTACGGGCTTGCTGCCGTACAAGTTCATTCTTCCGCGCTTCCCTGTGAGATGTACGGCGCCGACCCTTGACAGCACCCGAAGAGCTGTTTGCGCCGTTTTCCGAGGTATTTGTGCCTCGGCGGCAAGTTCTGCCGACGTAAACTCTGTTTGGAGGCTTGTCGGCAGCAGCATTTGCCAGTCTTGCTGCCCGCAAATTAAAATCGAACCGCGCAGCGCGATAGGAATGCGCTCAAAACGCTCCGTTGTGCTGCGCCGTCTGCGTCCACGCTTTTTTACCGGTGCATTTTCAAGCCTGTATTCATCCGTATCAACAAGCAAAAGCAGGATATTCAGGTTGTTGTGTTCAATAATCTCCGCAAGCTTGTATAACTCAAAAAAAGCATCAAAAAACGACCCGCGTTTCGGACTTTTGCGACGTTTGCCGATTTCGCCCGTCACAGCATTGAGTTTGACTATATGCTTTTCAAACGGAATCGGGTGCACCACGGTGACGCAATTCGAAATCAAAAGCGACGGCAGTTTTTTTCTGAGAACATTGAATGAAGCTGTCTGCACCTCAAAAACACCGCTTTCGTTTTTCACATCAACAATGCTGTTTCCGACCCTTGATTCATGCTTTGAAGCGTCGGGTTCAATAAAGTATTTTATCACGGAATGCATTTTCTTTTCCGACAGAGTGCCGATTCCGCCCGATGCATGAACAGTTTCTGCATCCGCAGCAATGCAGGCGCGAAAAAACCCGGCTTCATCATTCCAGTTTCTCTTTTGCAGCATTTGCCTCTGCGCATCGATTTTACGGAGTATTTCTGCTCCGACCGGTTCTTCGCTCACGTTTTTTTGTTTTTCGTTATCGCTGCTGTTATCAGCGTTTTGAAAGGCTTCCTTCATCTGCGCAAACTGTTTAATTTGATTTTTGGGCAGTATCATATGCCCCAGTATTCTTCATCACTCAAAAAACCGGAACCGCGTGCAGTTTCGGCAAGTATCTGTCCTATCGGCTTCAGGGTTTTATTTTTCAACAAACGAGCAGGATTTTCGGAAAAAATCAAATCAGCATATTCCTTCGAGAATTCGGAAACGACTGTTTTATATGCCTTACGCATATCCGTAGTTCTTGATTTTGCTCCGTGAGCGTCACTTGCAGCAAGCATAACTGCACCGCTGTTTAAAAGTTTGAAAGCGGTTCGCCTGCAATCTCTGCCGAAATACCCCGTTAAACTTCCAGTATTTATTTGCAGACTGTATCCCGCTTCAGCCCATTCCAAAGCATAGCGCAAATCATCCTGAACAAAATAGTATCTTTCAGGATGTGCCACCACCGGTTTTTTTCCGCTTGCGGCAACAGTTTGAAGCATTTCCAGCATAAACCAAGGATCCTCATCGAAAGCACACTCCACAAGCATGAAATCAGAATCAGCAAGCGTCAGCAGTTTTCCGCTGTCTGTCAGTTTCAGCGTTTCCGGGCAGGCAAACACTTCCGTGCCGAGGTGCAGACCTATTTCCGCGCCTGTCTTTGAGAGCGCTTCACAAAGCTCCGAAAATGCAGCGAAGAGTTTTTCTCCCGCATAATTATCAAACTCGCCCGGTGCGCAATGCGGCGTTGCAATAATATCCGTAACTCCGCATTCCGCTGCGATGCGAAGCATTTCAACGGATTCCGTCATATCGACGGCTCCGTCGTCAACGTCGGGCAGAATATGACAATGAATATCTATCATTTTTCTCCTTAATGCTCAATACACATTAGTTTCATTTTTGTTTGTTTTGCTGTGCGCTCACCGCCTAACGGCGCATTCGTCAATCCTCATAATTCAACGCTTCAATACCGGAGCGTGCCTGCGGACGGCTGTCGCCGTGTTTCACAAACAGCATTGCCGCGAACGCAAGTGCAACAAAGCATGATGCATACGGGAACAGTGATGTCATTCCGATTTTGTCCATAAGCAGCCCGCTCAGATAAGGCGTCAAGACCTGTGCCGCCATACTTGCAGTGTAGTAATATCCGGTGAATTTACCGACTTCGCCGCCGCTGCACATTTCAACAACCATCGGAAAACTGTTTACATTTATTGTTGCCCAGCCTATTCCGGCAAGCGCAAACATACAGTTCATGAGGAGCGCACTGCTGCCTTCACGCAGGAATGCGGCAACACCGAATGCGGATGCAAGCATCACGACTCCGCCGAGAATAGTTTTTTTGCGTCCGATTTTCGAAGCTGCGGCCCCCACCGGAATGTAGGATACAATTGCAGCGATGTTTGCAATCATCAGAGTCGAATTGTAATCAAGATTCAAAACTTTTCCCGCATAAACCGAATACTTCGATGTTACCGCATTATACCCCATGTACCAAAGCGCAACGGATGCAAGTATCAGAATGAGTGAAGTTTTTTCTCCTTTCGAAAGCCTCTTTTTCCCGCTTGTTTCCGCGTCTGTCTCGTCAAGGTTCAACCGTTTACTTTGCTGCCGCATTTCCTCCGCAAACTTCGGCTCCCGAACCGTGACCATGAACAAACCCAATGCCGCAAGCATCACGCCCGCAATAATTGCAAAGAACGGTGTGTAGCTCATCATTGAGTTTTTCACGCTCCCGGTGCCGAAAATCATTCCCAAAGCAAGAACGATAATGCCGCCCGCCGTACCCATAAGGTTAATTACGGCATTTGCCTTTGAGCGCAAAGGTTTTATTGTTACATCCGGCATCAACGCAACCGCCGGCGAGCGGAACGAGGCCATTGAAATCAACACAACAAGCAGCACCGCTATAAACAGCCCTGTCCGCACTGCTCCCGCTGAGCTTATATCCTCGGCATATGCCTGTCTTGCCGGAACATAAAACTCCGAATACAATCGGGAAGGCTGAACGAGTCTGTTGTCCGTGTTGTCAACATCAACGGGGGAATAATAGTTTTCAATTGCACAGAAAAATTCCCTGTCCACAGCAACGGACGCAGCATTCAACGCAGTCTGCTCGGCCTCTCCTGCAAGATAATCACGCACAGAAATCATCTTTTCCGTTTCGCTTTGGTCATTGTCGCCGGGAATCGCGAACTCATTCATCACAACAAACTCAACACCGTTCGGTGTTATCAGTTTTTTGTTCAGGGAATTGTTGAACACTGTTGACACAGCATTATCAAAAATGCCTTTAATATCATCATTTTGTGCATCAGCATCAGCAATGGTGCCGTAAACGGCTGTTTCGAACCTTTCAACACCGTTAAGGGCCCTTGCCTGCGCATTATCAACAAAAGATAAGCCGACGAATGCGATTGCGGCGGCAAGCGTTCCGGCAATTATGAACGGAGTCCGCCTGCCGAGTTTTGTATTTGTTTTATCTGAAATCGCACCGAACAGCGGCAGCAGAAAAATTGCAAGCACATTATCCAGAGCCATAACAACCCCGGAAGCCGCCTGCGACATGCCGAATTTATCCGTCAGTATTTTAGGGATTATCGTGTCGTACGCCTGCCAGAATGTGCAAATCAGGAAAAAGGCAAAGCCAACAAAAATTGTGCGTTTATAGTTCAGTTTCATTTTTGTCCCCCGCATTGGGTATCCGAATAATTCTTCCTTTGATGTTTTTTTGTTTTGTTCCGCTCTGTGCGGAGAACATGTCCGAACATCAGATAAGTTTCAGCACAGAAACCATTGCACCGGTTTTTGTTCTGTCGCGCCTGTAAGAATAAAACAAGTCACTTCGTTCAAATGTGCACAGCGGCATGGCGGAAATATTCTGCGGCAGGACTCCGCATTCCTCCAGCTGTATTTCAATCGCAGCGCGAATATCAACATATGCCTTGCCCGGTTTGCCCGGTTTCACAAGCTCTTCACTGCGAAATTCCTCGGCGAACCGGCGTCCGATTTCGATACCGACTTCAAAGCAGTCGAAACAGATACACGGACCCGTTGCCGCAATCAAATCTTCCGCTTTCGTACCGAACGCCGTCTGCATTGAACGCACCAACTCCGTTCCGACCCGCTTCAGCGTGCCTTTCCAGCCTGCATGGGCGAGCCCGATCGAACGCCTTTTCTTGTCGTAAAGAAAAACGGCTCCGCAATCCGCATGCGCAGTGACCAAAACCACGTTTGGATCGTCCGTTATCAATCCGTCGCAAAAAGGCAGCGGTTCACGATACAGCCCGCGCCCGCAATGCGATGAATCAACGCGGATAACATTTGAACCGTGTTCATGATTAACGATCACAAGTTTTTCGAAATCGAGTCCGAACGCATCACAGAGAATCCGAAAATTGCGCAGGATGTTCTCTTTCGGTTCATCGCGCGACAATCCGAGATTGAGTGATGCATAAGGTTCACGGCTCACTCCCCCGTTCCGTGTCGAAAAGCCATGGAACACTTCATCCTGCGGCAGTTTATCTGACTGAATGAGTTCTGTTCCGTTGCTTCGTATAATGTTATAGTTGCAGTTGTTGTATTTATTGTTCACGGTATTCTTCAATGGTTTTACACGCAAATCTTAGCTCTGCCGTGTTTAGGCATAAGGCAGCTTTGCTGTTATTCATTCAATTGTTCAATCGGCTTTCGGATTTTCGGTCGAATCGTCCTTGTTCTCTTCACTTTCCCCGAGAAGGCTTTTAAGCTCCTCCATAAAGGTGTTTATATCCTTGAAAGAACGGTAGACGGATGCGAAGCGCACATAGGCAACTTCATCAAGATCTTTAAGTCTTTTCATTACCATTTCGCCTATGCGTATGGTTGTGACCTCCTGCTCCAGGGTGTTGAAAATCTCTCTCGTAACATCGTCCACGAGTGTGTTTTGCTCCGCTGCCGATACGGGGCGCTTTTCGCATGCCTTGCGAACACCGGCAAGGATCTTTTCACTGTTGAACGCCTCGCGCGTTCCGTCACGTTTTACAACGGAAATCGGAATATCTTCGATTTTTTCATAAGTTGTGAAGCGCTTACCGCAATTGGAGCATTCGCGGCGACGACGTATTGCTGTTCCGTCCTCTGTCGGGCGGGAATCGACAACCCTGCTTTCAGTGCCAAGGCAATATCTGCATTTCATCTGTAGTTCAACCTCCGTTTGCCCGTGCGCATTCTCGGCAATAAATCGAAACACTTCAAACATCCGTTCGGCGCACGGTCGTCATCAGCAGAATTATATCATATGAAAGAAATAATTTCCACCATTTTTATAAGCTGGACCGCCTCTGATTTACATATTTAATTTTTCTGTTGATTGTTCGTCTGCTTTTTTTCTTTTTATATCGGCATTATTCGCATGTTCATCCACTTGCTCCTCAGCATTATTTACCGGTTGTTTTCAAACCTGCTGTTGCGGATTTTACATTGCGAGCTTATAATAACGCTAAAAACAGGCTGATTGCTTTCAAACCCGCTTTCATGCTTTCGGTAAGGAGGAACGATATGGAAATCTTAAAAAACAAACTTGGCTTCATCTGCGATATGGACGGTGTTATCTACCACGGAAACAAATTGCTGCCCGGCGTGCCGGAATTCGTCGACTGGCTGTACAAAGAGAATAAAAACTTTCTTTTTCTTACAAATTCATCAGAACGCTCTCCGAAGGAACTTCAGCAGAAGCTGAAACGTATGGGACTCGATGTTGACGAAAGCCACTTTTATACAAGCGCACTTGCAACAGCACGTTTTATAAGCTCTCAATCTCCGGGATGCAGTGTTTACACTATCGGCGGCGCGGGGCTTATCATGGCACTGCACGATGAAGGAATAACTATGAATGATGTTGATCCGGACTATGTCATTATCGGCGAGGGCAACACTTACAATTATGAGAACATACTTAAGGCAGTGCGGCTGGTAATGAAGGGTGCAAAACTGATCGGAACCAACAGCGATCTCACCGGACCGTCCGAGGAGGGTATCATTCCTGCCTGCCGTGCAATGATTGCACCTATAGAAATGGCAACCGGACAAAATACATATTTTGTCGGCAAGCCCAACCCCCTTATGATGCGGACGGGGCTGCGCATTCTCGGCGTTCACTCCGAAGATGCCGTTATGATCGGCGACAGAATGGACACGGACATGATCGCCGGAATTGAAACCGGCCTTGATACAGTGCTTGTTCTAAGCGGTGTAACATCACGCAGTGACATAAGAAAATATCCTTATCGCCCGCGTCTTGTTTTGAACGGTGTGGGGGATATCCCGGCGGCACTTTCGGCGGAAAAATAAACCGTTTCCGTTGTGCCTGCACGTCCGCCGAATGCATTGTTTGCATTATATGCTTGACATTCTTCCCGTTTTGCTTATAATTTAAAAAGCACCGAATAAACAGGCTCGATAAACAGGCTCGCGGTAAGCTGAACGTCTGCACGGTGCGGTATTATTTTTTTGTACCATAAAAATGCGAATGTGGTGGAACGGCATACACAGCGGACTTAAAATCCGCCGGCGAAAGCTTGGGGGTTCAAATCCCCCCATTCGCACCAATACCGGACATTGACTGAATACCCAGCGTATTCCCGACAGTGTCCGGTTTATGTTTATTCTTTATGCTGCCATGCGCATTGGGTGATTCATTGCGAACATGTTGATAACGCTGAAGTTTTCGGCAACGGTTCGAAAAGCGTTAAGCAGCGGATTAATTCGTTCAAGCAGCATTTCCCTGCACGGTTCAGTTGCGGGAAGTGTTCTGCAGGAGGTCAAAATGAACCGAAAGAAACTCTCGGGCAGGAAACTTTTCCTGCTTATATGGCTCGGGGTTATCGTTCTGCTTCTCGTCGGAATTGCTGTGCTTTCAAAGCTGAATCCCACCGAACATACAGAAAGCGTCAAAGAAGCCATGCGCGACGGCGTGCTTCACGAAGTCAACAAAATCAATTTTTTGGGAATCGAAGTCAACCCCGCCGTACTGTCGGCATATATCGTGACAGGCATCATTCTGCTTGCGGCAGTGCTGATAAGGATATTTGCAATTCCGAAATTTAAGCTCATTCCGGGAAAATTTCAGTCATTGCTTGAAATGCCCGTTGAGTTCTTTTCCGGAATGGCCAAAACAAACAGCCCGCACAAAAGCGGCTTTGCCGGAGCTTACATTTTCAGTGCGGGGATTTACATATTTCTCAGCACTTTGTTCGAACTGCTCGGCATTCAGGCCGTCACGACACACGGCGCATCAATAGCACTTCCCGCACCAATCGCCGACATTAATGCCGCAATTGCAATGGGCGTGCTTTCCTACATTGTCATCCTCGGAGCAGGCATTATATGCGGAGGCGCAAAGGGTGCTCTCAATGTTCTGAAGGATTTCTCCCTCCCCATTTCCATGAGTTTCAGGCTTTTCGGTGCACTGCTCAGCGGACTGTTGGTCACGGAACTTGTTTACTACTACTTTTCGCTCAGCTTCGTTCTTCCCGTGTTCGTCGGAGTATTGTTCACATTGCTCCATGCCGTAATACAAACTTACGTCCTTACGACGCTTGTTTCGATTTTTTACGGCGAAGCTGTCGAACCGCGAAAGAAAAGCAAACATTCACGCAAAAATTTTAAAAAAGAACAAAAAACTAACTGATGAAAGAAGGAAACAACAATGAAAAAGAACATCATCTCCGCAATACTTCTCGCCGCTCTGTCACTTGTGCTTGTGTTCGCGCTCTGCGCACCGGCATTTGCTTCGGATTCTCAGCCGAGTGACCAAGCGTCCGAACCTGCAGTGCTCTCTGCGCCGACCGAAGCGGCGGAGGATAAAACCGTTTCAACCAAAGCCGTTGCTGCTGCTGCAGTCGTCGGTATCGTCGCCACAGCAGGCGCTGCGGCAATGGCGATTTCGATCGCAAAAAGCACTTCGGGTATGGCACGTCAGCCCGAAGCAGCAGGTAAAATCAACTCCGCAATGATGCTTGGTCTTGTTTTCATTGAGACCGCAATCATTTATGCTTTGATTATTGCGATCCTTATCATCTTTGTGCTCTGATTTAAAAGCTTTGCGCGAATCCATCCAAACGGATCCGCGCAAAGTCCGTTTGAACCAAACCGACTATTCTGATTGAAATGAGGTGCAAAAATGCCGCTTAACATTGACTTTTTACAAGTGCTTCTGCACATGTTGAACTTCGTCATTCTTGCAGGCGGACTTACGCTTCTGCTCTTTAAGCCCATAAATAAGTTCCTCGAAAACAGGAAAGCTCATTTTGAAAAGCTTGAGCGCGACAATGCCGAAAGTGCCGAAACGAATGCGAAAGCAAAAGCCGAATACGAGCAAAAGCTGAGCAATGCCGAAGCTGAGATAGCAGAAATGAAGCAAAATGCCGAAAAAGATATGGCTTCTGCCGCCGAAGGCTATATAAACGATGCAAAAGACAAGGCTTCCACACTGCTCAAGGCAGCCGAAACCGAAGCCGAAAACAGGAAACAGCATATCCTTGACGCTGCACAGACCGAGATCGGTGAGCTTGTTATTTCCGCTGCGCAAAAGCTCCTCAGCGACACAGTCACCCCGGAGCGGGACCGCGAACTCTATGATGCGTTCATCCGCCTTGCCGAAAACGATCCGGGGCACAAACCCTCAGCGCGCCCTGATAAAAGCAAAAAAACAGGTGTATCCTCCAACAACTCCGCAGGCAGGAAAAAACAATGAACACAACCGACCGTAAGAACGCCTTCGGGCATGATAATAAGCAAAGCGGAGCGTCTCATAACTCCGAATCAGCTGCTCCTCAAAAATCAAAACGCAACGATGCCGCCGATGTTGTGGAATCCGATTTCGACAGCATTGATCCCGCCGATTCAAAACCGCTCAAAGTCGAAATTGACTGTGTAACCCCTCCCACCGAAGAGCAGCTGCGGAGAATTCGGGAGATTATCAGCCGCGACTACAATGCAGGCGAAATTGAACTCACGATAAAGCGGGTTCCGTCAGTTGTCGGGGGATTCAACATTTTTGTCGGAGACGATAACTACGACTGGACCACTCTCGGGCGCATTCGTCAGCTTCGGAAATCATTCCAGTCGCTGAAAAAGGAATATGACACTTCAAAGATTATTTCTTTACTGCGCGAGGATATTTCCGGTTTCAGACTTAATCACGGCCACCAGCAGGTCGGCTTTGCACTCTCCGTCGGCGACGGAATAGCTGTCATTGACGGGCTTCACGATGTAACATACGGCGAAATCGTGCTTTTCGATTGCGGAATCAAAGGCATGGTCCAGGACATCCGCACGGACGGAACAACCGGCGTTGTTCTGTTCGGCAGCGACAGCGAAATCACCGCAGGTACACGCGTCGTTCGCACACGCCGCACTGCAGGCATTCCGATAAGCAACCACATCCTCGGAAGAATGATAAATCCGCTCGGACAGATCATTGACGGCGGAGACGAAATCGGTGCAAAGGAGTATTTTCCGCTTGAGCGGCCCGCTCCCGGCATTCTTGAACGCAAACCCGTGTTTCGCCCTCTTGAAACGGGTCTTCTTGCTGTTGACTCAATGTTCCCCATCGGAAGAGGGCAGCGGGAACTTCTGATAGGCGACCGGCAAACGGGTAAAACAACCGTTGCAATTGACACAATTATCAACCAAAAGGGCAAAAACACCGTTTGCATCTATGTTGCAATCGGGCAAAAAGCGAGCAGCGTCGCAAAGGTTATCACCACGTTGAAAAAAGCGGACGCCCTTGACTACACCGTTATTGTATCTTCCCCGGCGGATGATCCTGCGTCGCTGCAATACATTGCTCCGTATGCAGGCTGTGCCATTGCAGAATACTTCATGTATCGCGGACGTGATGCGCTTGTTGTGTATGATGATTTATCCAAGCATGCGGTTGCATACCGCACGCTGAGTTTGCTTTTGGAACGCGCCCCCGGGCGTGAAGCTTACCCCGGGGATGTATTCTATCTGCATTCCCGTCTTTTGGAGCGTTCGGCTCAGCTTTCCGATTCCCTCGGCGGCGGCAGCATGACTGCGCTTCCGATCGTTGAAACACAGGCCGGTGATGTTTCCGCATATATCCCCACAAACATCATTTCGATTACCGATGGGCAGATTTTCTTTGAAAGCGAGTTGTTCTATTCGGGTCAGCGACCGGCTGTCAACGTCGGATTGTCCGTCAGCCGTGTCGGCGGTGCTGCGCAATCCGAAGTCATGCGCAAGTCCGTCGGTTCAATACGGCTTGACCTTGCGCAATATCGTGAAATGCAGGTATTCTCCCGTTTCGGCGGCGAACTGGATGAGCAAACCGTACAGCGTTTGAAATACGGAGAGGGTCTCATGCAGCTGCTGCGGCAAAAGAACCAAGCCGCAATGCCGCTTTGGGAGCAGGTTGTGACGCTTATATGTGCACAGGAGCAAATGTTTTTGGATGTTCCCGTAAAAAAAATCAAGCAGGCGCAGAAGGATCTTCTGATGTATTTTTCCGCGAACTGCAATTCGCTTTGTCTCAGAATCGAACACGGAAAAAAATACAGCGCAGAACTGCATTCCGATGTTGTGAACGCTGCAAAGGATTTTTTCGCCGCGTATTCTGCATGATCTCACCGCACTTAATGCAGGCAGCCGTTGATAAGCTCGTGCGCCGGGCGCAGGCGTGTATCCTGTTTTAAGGCTGTCTGCTCAGTATTTTCAGCGAAAGGACGGAGTTGGTTCAATGGCCAGTGCCGAAGAAATAAAGGCGCGAATCGGCAGCATTCGCCAAACAAAAAAAGTCACGGATGCGATGTATATGATCTCCTCCGTGAAAATGCGGCGCGCAAAACGCGAAGTCATCAGCACCGAACCCTATTTCAATGCACTCAAAGAGCAGATAAGTGATCTGTTTCTTTATATTCCGGAAACAAACAACCGCTACTTCCGCGTTTTGCTTCCCGAAGGACAGACTTTTCGCCGCAGGGGATTGCTGCTTGTCACTTCCGATAAGGGACTTGCGGGCAGTTACAATCAAACCGCAATTCGTGCCGCCGAAGATTATGTTGCGCTTCATCCGGATGCAAAGCTCTTTATTGTCGGCGAATGCGGAAGACACTATTGCATTGACAACGGCATACGCTTTGTTGAGGAGTTCCACTACTCAGCGGCATTCCCGACAGTTTGGGAAGCACGTAATATATGTTATGATTTGTTGGAATATTACAACGATAATCTCTTGGATGAAATAGACATCATATACACTGATTATCAAAGCAAAAAGCCAAGCGAATGCAAGCGGAACTGTCTTCTTCCGCTTGCGCGCAGCCGTTTCTATTCTGCCGAAAGGGAATCCGTGATGAGAAATGAAGAATCGCGCGAGCAAAAGGAATTCTATCCCGATGCAAACACGGTTCTTGACGGAATCATTCCGAGCTATCTTACCGGATTTATCTACAGCTCGCTTGTTGACAGTTATTGCAGCGAGCAGGAAGCGCGAATGACGGCAATGAGTTCCGCAGGAAAAAATGCGGAAGAGATTCTAAAACAGCTGCAAATGCAATACAACAGCCTGCGTCAATCCGCAATTACAAACGAGATGATCGAAATCACCTCGGGAGCGCGTGCATTGAAGCTTAAAAAACTGAAATCAAGGCAAACAGCAAAAACCGGAGGGGGCAACGCCCAATGACAAACACAGCAGAAACAAAATCATCAAACTCCGCTCTGCCCAAGGGCGAAATTTCAGGCGTGAACGGTCCGGTTGTGGACGTTGCCTTTCAAAAAGACAGCCTGCCGAGAATCCGCGAGGCGTTATTTGTTGTAATTAACGGTAAAAAACGTGTTATGGAAGTTGCGCAGCATATCGGAGGCGGACTTGTCCGCTGCATCATGCTCGGACCTGCCGAAGGGCTTTACCGCGGGCTGGAAGTCTTCTCCACCGGTTCGCCGATTTCGGTTCCCGTCGGAGATGCAGTTCTCGGAAGGCTTTTCAATGTTCTCGGAGAATGCATGGACGGCGGAAAACCGCTGCCTGCCGAAACGGAACGAAGAAGCATTTACCGCCCTGCCCCACCCTATGCCGAAAGACAGACAACCGAAGAAATTCTTGAAACCGGTATTAAGGTTATCGACCTGCTTGCTCCTTATGCAAAAGGCGGAAAAATCGGCCTTTTCGGCGGTGCGGGTGTCGGTAAAACGGTTCTGATTCAGGAACTGATTCACAATATTGCAACTGAACACGGAGGATATTCCGTGTTTACAGGTGTCGGCGAACGCAGTCGCGAAGGCAATGACCTTTGGACAGAAATGCATTCCGGCGGCGTTATTGACAAAACCGCACTCGTGTTCGGGCAAATGAATGAAGCTCCGGGGGTGCGTATGCGCGTTGGCCTCACGGGGCTTACAATGGCAGAATACTTCCGTGATGTAAGTCATAAGGACGTGCTTCTTTTTATCGATAATATTTTTCGTTTTATACAAGCCGGCAGTGAGGTTTCAACTTTGCTCGGGCGTATGCCCTCCGCCGTCGGCTACCAGCCCACGCTTTCAAATGATTTGGGTGAGCTTGAAGAACGCATTGCTTCAACAAAAAACGGCTCCGTAACCTCGGTGCAGGCTATTTATGTTCCTGCGGATGATCTTACCGATCCCGCACCTGCAACGACATTCTCCCATCTTGATGCAACGACGGTTCTCAGCCGCCGTGTTGCGGAAATGGGTATCTACCCCGCCGTTGAACCGCTCGAATCCTCGTCGCGCATGCTCGAACCCGAAATCGTCGGTGAGGAACACTATCGCGTTGCCTGCCGTGTTCAGGAGATTCTTGAACACTATAAAGAACTTCAAGATATTATTGCTATTCTCGGCATGGACGAACTGAGCGATGAAGACAAGCTGACAGTGCGAAGAGCAAGAAAGATTCAGCGTTTTCTTTCCCAACCATTCAGCGTTGCGGAAAAGTTTACAGGTATTCCCGGAATTTATGTGCCGCTCAGTGAAACGATACGCAGCTTTGCCGCGATTGTTGACGGTGAAGCCGATGAATTTCCCGAAAGTGCCTTTTTCAATGTCGGCACCATTGATGATGTCCGTAAAAAAGCGCAGTCGCTTTCCGGCAAATGCGAAAAGACCGATGACGGCACGGTAGCCGCAGAATAAAAACAGGAGGGCATGAATGGCCAAACCGTTTCAACTTGAAATTCTGACGCCCGAACGTTCATTTTACAGGGGCGAATGCATTTCGGTGATCGTGCCTGTCAGCGACGGAATGCTCGGAATAATGGCAAACCACACTCCGATGACCGCCGCAATCACCGACGGCGAAGTTGTTTTCACCCTGCCCGACGGCAGCAAAATCCCTTGCGCCGTGACACAGGGAATGATCGACGTTTCCGCCGCCCGTGTTCGGGTTCTTTGCGACTCCGCTTTGCACCCCGATGAAATCAATGCAGAGGCTGAGCGTAAGCAAGCTGAAGCCGCCGCATTGAAGCTGCGCGAAAAACTCGGCCACCGTGACTATGTGCTTTCAAAACTGACCTTTGCCAAGGCCACAAACCATTTGCGCGTCAAGCAGCATAATTCCTGACAATGCTTCCCAAACAAATTTACCGTGCCGATTGCAAATCTCTGTTTCGGCACGGGCTTTTTAAAAGTCCGTCAATATATTGCGATATAAAATTTGCCGTCTATTGACTTTACTGTTTGCGCGTGCTAAAATCCATTTAAAAAGTGAATACAGCTCAAGTGCCTGAATTCAGCCTTTTTACGGTGAATTCGGGAGAATAGACAATCGGGTCAAAGTCCCGAACGGTACCGCCGCTGTTGGTGCGTAGGCAATGTTTTATTGATGCAAATCAGCCATTGGGAAACTGAGAAGGCAAAACATTCGCTGTTGAGGCACAAGTCAGAAGACCTGCTTGAGTCGGATCCTCCTTTGCTTATGCGGCTCACGAGTTATGAGGTTGGCGGATGTTTTTTTGTTGTGTAAACGGTGCAGCTTTGTTGCTGTGCCGTTTTTCTTATCTGCAATTCCGCTCACTCTGTCATGCTAAAAGCCGAACAAAAAAGATAGATATTGGAAAAAACAATGAATCACAGCATTAATCCCCGAAGCAATGCGGACGAGCGCAGTCAACTCGAAGATGAGTTTGCAAGACAGCACGCAAGTGATACTGACGAACAGCTTTTAAGCTATGTCGGCAGTATTGCAAGCAAGCTCGGCCGAAAACCCACAAAAGAAGAAACTATCGGTTATCGTTACATAAAGTCACGACTCGGCAATTGGCCCGGCATCATGGTCAAACTCGGGCTGCTTGAGCCGAAGTCGGTACGGCGGGAACGCGTAAGACGATCAATAGCTGATAAACAGAAAGGCAGGAGTAAGAAGAATTGAAGCATTCAAGGTTATTTAAGTACATCAGTCTGTTTCTTGCGACAATCATGCTTTTGGCATTGCTGTCAATGGTTTTGTCGGCAAGCTTTGTTTTGCCCGAAAATCCGATAGCCAAAGCTTCCTCCTTTCCCGACAGCGAGCTTTCACACAACGGTTCAGGGAAAAACGAAACACCAACACCGACTCTGACTCCGACACCGGAGCAATCCGAAACACCGACGCCCGATGCTTCCGAAACGCCGACACCCGAAGCATCGGAAACTCCGACGCCCGATGTTTCCGAAACGCCAACGTTCGAACCGCCTGAAACAGCAACGCCAAATACATCGGACAATTCGAATCCAACCGACACGCCGACTCCGAGACCCACCAACACTCCGACCCCGAAACCCACCAACGCGCCGACTCCGAGACCAACAAACGCGCCGACCCCGAGACCCACCAACGCGCCGACCCCGAGACCAACCAACGCGCCGACCCCGAGACCCACCAACGCGCCGACTCCGAGACCGTCCAACGCGCCGACTCCGAGACCCACAAATGCGCCTACTCCGAGACCAACCAACGCGCCGACCCCGAGACCAACCAACGCGCCGACGCCGAGACCCACCAGCGCGCCGACCCCGAGACCAACCAACGCGCCGACGCCGAAACCCACCAACGCGCCGACCCCGAGACCGTCAAATGCGCCGACTCAGAATCCGACCGACGATCCGACATCGAATCCGACCGTTCGACCGACTGAGATGCCGTCATCTTCTCCCGAGCCCGGCGGCGATATTACTCCCGAGCCCGGCGGAGACATTACTCCCGAACCCGGCGGGGATGGCACTCCCGAACCCGGTGGAGACGGCACTCCCGAGCCCGGTGGAGACGGTACTCCCGAGCCGGGCGGGGACATTACTCCCGAGCCGGGCGGTGAATACACTCCCGAACCCGAAGAACCCTATATTGCAACGGATCTTTACAGCGGAATATATACTCCTGCCGATATAGAAAATGACACGCTTGTTTTTTATGCATACCCTGCCGGGGGAGATAATCTTTCACTTAAAGTTTATATTAAAGGCCGTTACGACAACGTGAACAACGGTGAATTGCTTCACCCGGATGAGCAGAGTTATTTTCGTCCGGTGTTGTCGATAAACAATGAGTACATAATCACAATGTATCTCTATCGCGGAAGTGAACTTTGCGGCGGTGCTGTGCGCTTTTATATCACCTACCGCAATCAGCCTGCCGATGAAGACAATCCTGTTGTCGGTGAACATCCGCCGGTGATAACAACAAACCGCGACGGCGACGACAGTGTGATCACAAGCAGCCGTTTCCTGCTCAGAGTTGCTGCACGCACCTGGGAAGGCAATGTTATATACGCAAACCATATCGTTGTTACCCTTGACGGTGTTGTTCAAACGAATCCGACCGGCAGCACGGTGTTTGAATATCACCTTGTGCTGACTCCGCCGAATGTCGGAGACGACATCGACCATGTTGTTACTATACTTGCATGGGATGATGAAGGGAACTCAACTTTCCGAAAACTCATTCTGCCCTATCACCGCGTCGGTGAAGGAGATGAAAACGGAAGCATCCATATTTCAATAGATGCAACCACCCTCGGGCTCGGCATCATTATTGATGATGATTATACCGTTCATGAAGGCGAAAACGCTGCCGAAGTGCTGCTGCGCCTGTTCGAGGACTATAGCATTGAAGCGCAATTCAGCGGAACACCGAAGCTGAATTTCTACCTGCGGCGCATTGTGTGGGGCGATATTGCATACAGCGTTGATATTCCTCCGGAACTCTGGGAGCTGATACTCCGTGACGGCATAACTCTTACGGATCAGCATGACCGAGACAGCATCGGAGAATTCGACTTCACGCGGTGTTCCGGTTGGATGTACTGTATAAACGGCATGTACCCGGGAATCGGACTTTCCGAATACTACCCAATCAACGGTGACGAACTCTGTCTGCGGTTTACACTTGCTCTCGGCAAGGATATCGGCGGATATGACGCAACAGGTTCCGGCGGATCCGAAGGCTCACTTTCAAGTTATTGCGGGCTTTGGATTGACGGAGGATTCATTCAGCTTGAGCACGACTACGAACTCATTCAGCGTGTCGAACCCACTGATGATGAGGATGGTTTCATTGAGTACCGCTGCTCAAAATGCCATGACATTTACCGCGAAGTGCTTCCCGCAGGAAGTCCTGGCCAAAGCGCATTCATTCTTTCGCATACGCTTGTGCCGCAAATCTGCATCGGTACTGCGGACTCACCAGAAAATTCCGGTTTAAAAAGAAAGGCGATAAATAATGACATTAAAGATTAAATCGATTCTATGCCTGCTGCTTGCGTTTTTGCTCATATTCGCAGGATGCAGTGCAGCTCCGCATAAAGAACGAGTACAGCCTCCCATGTCCGAACGCATTCTTCAGATTGCGCAGGGCATGAAGAAACTTGCAGGAGTTGAAGAAGGCGACTGTCTGCTTAATGCGTCGGATGAATTCCCTGCCGGTTCTTCCGTTTGCGACTGGGCAGCCTTGGCATGCGCTGTCGGCGGTGCGGAGGATAGCTATACAGCCTACCTGCACGCGCTTGAAGCTTATGTAAAAAATAAACTCGGCGAAGATTCATCCCTCGGCAGAGCAACTGACTACCACCGAATTGCTCTTACGGTGCTCGCACTTGGCGGTGACCCGGCAGCATTTTCGGAGGATAAAAACGGAGAACCGGTGAATCTTATTGAGTTCGGAACCTACAACTACCCCGGCGAACTCGGCGCGCAAGGACTGAACGCATACATTTTTGCACTGATAACTCTCGATTCTGAGAGTTATGCGGTTCCTGACGGAAGCAGGTATACCCGAACGGGCATCATTAAAGAAATTCTTGCTGCCGAAGAACCCGGCGGAGGGTTTGGGCTTGATAAAGGTGCATTTGACATTGATATAACCGCAATGGCACTTCAAGCTCTTGCCCCGTACTACGGCAGCCAAAACGCGCTTTCCGTCGGTATATCCCCCGGCGAGATCTCCCGCACTGTTGACCGTGCATTGGCACGGCTTGCCTCTGTAATGAAAGAAAACTGCACATTCTGCTCGTATGGTGCAGAAAACACCGAGTCGACAGCTCAGGTTGTTATTGCACTCTGTTCACTTGGTATCGACCCACGCACCGATGAACGTTTCATGCGCGGCGGTAAAAACATTGTTGACGGAATGCAGAGTTTTCTTCTCCCCGGCAGCGTGTACAGGCACTCTGCGAACGATTCGGAAGGAAACCTTATGTCCACGGAGCAGGCAATGCTTGCGCATATCGCATTGTACAAAGCGGACAATAAGCTCGGCAGGCTGTATGATTTTTCAAAGTCTAAAGCCTGATATTGCCTGCACGACGAAAATATTAATTAATGCTAAACGGTGATTATAAATGCTGACAGACAACATTAAATCTGAAATCAAAAAAGTTATCGTCGGAAAGGACGAAATTATCGAAAAGGTTTTGACTGCAATTCTTGCACAGGGACACATACTGCTGGAAGATGTTCCCGGCGTCGGAAAAACAAGCCTTGCACTTGCTTTTTCAAAGGCACTCGGACTTGACTGCAAACGTATTCAGTTCACACCGGACACAATGCCTTCCGATGTGACAGGCTTTTCGGTTTTCGAAAAATCAAATTCCGACTTTGTGTATAAGTCCGGAGCGGTTATGACAAATTTTCTTGTTGCGGATGAAATCAACCGCACCTCAAGCAAAACCCAATCCGCTCTGCTTGAAGCGATGGAGGAAGGAAAAGTTACAGTTGACGGAACAACCCATAAACTTCCGTCCCCGTTCATCGTTCTTGCAACCGAAAATCCGATCGGGTCGGCAGGAACGCAGCTGCTGCCCGTTTCTCAGCTGGACAGGTTCATGTTCAAACTGAGCATGGGTTATCCCGATATTAAAAGTCAAGTCGAAATACTGCGGGACAGACACCGTTCCGACCCGCTTGACGATGTAAAAGCCGTATGCTCAGCCAATGAACTGGTGCAAACAATCGACGTTGTTCGACAAACATTCATATGCGATGAAGTTTACGAATACATAGCCGAACTTGCCGAGCAGACGCGGCATCACGAATCGGTTCAGTTCGGAATCAGCCCCCGCGGTGCGTTGGCGGTGAGCCGTGCCGCAAAAGCATATGCTTATCTTTCCCGCCGCGACTATGTTACGGCGGACGATGTTGCCGCAGTTTTCCGCGATGTATGTGCACACAGACTTGTTCTGAACACAAAAGCGCGAATGCGCGGGTATACCGAAACGGATGTTGCCGATGAAATTGTTTCCGAACACAAAAAACCGGGAGTTAAGGATTTTAAACGCAGATGAAGCATAACCCCAAACCCGAAGAAAAGAAAGCAGCGGGGATCGATGATGATTTTGCAGTAAAAAAAGATTTTGCACAAAGCTGCACACTGCGGCGCATTGCAGCTGCTGTTCTGTATCTGTCGATTCTTTTCTGCTGCACAATCACAGCATTAAAGCTTCCGTCACTTGCTGTTTTGTTCCCGCTTGCAGCAGTGCTGCTTATTCCCCCGCTTTGCTTTGCGTTCAACTGTTTCGCCGCTTCGAAAGTTGAATTTGCCGTTAAAGCTTCTTCCTCCTGTCCCCGCGGGGAAAGCTGTCATTGTGAAATCGTTCTTCGCAATGACAGTATCATTCCGCTGCCGTTCGTGCGCTGTACTCTGATTTTGCTAAACAAGCTTAACGGAGAAAACCGCATTTCGGTCATTCGTTGCAGCGTTCCTGCACTTTCGGAAAGCCGAACCGGGTTTTCTGTAAAATCGATGCATTGCGGCAGCGTTTCACCGCAAATCCTGCGAACAGAGCTTACCGATTGCTTCGGACTGTTTTTTAAAAGAATACGCAGCAGCTCTTCCCTGCGATCGGATGCAAAATGCTTATTTATGCCGACAGTGTTCGATATTGACGCCATCAGAAACGATGCATTCTCTCATGATATAGACAGCAGCGATTATGCACCCGGCAAACGCGGTTCGGATCATTCCGAAGTTTTTCAACTCCGTCCGTACGAACAGGGTGATTCTTTAAAACAGGTGCATTGGAAGGCCTCCTGTAAATTCGATGACCTCATCGTGCGCGACGCAAGCTTTCCGATAGTACGTTCACTGCTTATCTGCATGGACGTATCCGGATGTACAGCCGCTGAATGCGATGCAATCAGTGACGTTGCAGTCTCTGTCTGTTCCGCACTGTCGGACTCCGGAACCGCATTTACAATTGCACGCCCGCAATGCGGCCAAATTGAGTTTATCGACGTGAATGCTTCCGATGAGCTTCCCTCTGCGGCCGAATGGCTTATCGAATGCGAACCCTCGGAAAGCGCCTTCGCAGCATATGTCAGGGAACGCGGCGCCTGCGGATACGGAAAAATCGTGTTTATCGGCAAAGAGTTCTCAGACTCTGCTGCTGAGTTTTGCGCCGGTGCAAACACAAAGCGGCTCCTCTGCCGTGCGGGCGACAACGGTACGTTTACGGCATTCTCTTCAGACAATTATGCGGAAGAACTGTCCGATGTTGACCTTTAAACCGGTTTCGTATTATAAAATTTGTGGTTGAGTTGAATGATTAAAAGAGAAAAAAGAGACGAATTGCATATTGAGCAGTCCAAAAGCGCATGTTGTCAAAGCTTCTGGGATTTTTCCAGAGCATTGCTCTGTTCGGTTATGTTCACACTCGGCTTCAACATTCTGCTGTTTTCGATTTTTAAGTCGCTGAGCGTTTCGGCGTTTACGGTTACTGCGGTTGAAGCACCGATAATCTGCGTGCTCATACTTCTTTTTTGCGGAAAGAGGGGAACCGTTGCAGTGTCTTTATACTGTGCCGCAGTTTTCCTGTTTTCCATACTCTTTTTTGGGAGCATACGCAGCGGACTTGATGCGCTCACTAATGACTGCATTGCGCTTTTAATAAAGCTGACAGGAAAAATCCATCTCGATGTGCAATCCGAACCTGCCGATACATTGCCGTTACTTATTCTGCTTTGCAGCATTATTTCAGCAGCATCAGCCAAACTGTTTTCTGCCGGAAGACGCATTGCTGCATACGCAGTTATTCTGTTCGGCACGGTACTTTCCGCAAGCGGCATTGCACAATCACCTGTCGGTGCGGTTTTAATAATTGCAAGCGGAATAACACATCTTGCTGCGGGAAGTCTCTCCGTTCCGCATTTTCAAAAAAAAGGTGCAAAGCTCACTTGTGCCATCGTTCCGCTGCTTCTTGCTTCGGCAGTCTTACTGGGTTCTCTGCCCATGCGCAGTTTCTGTTCGAACAGCAGGCTGAATGCACTCAGCAGCAGCCTCAGTATTTGGCTGCACCGTGCGGTTTACGATGAAACAACAAATTCCATGCCCGAGGGACGGCTCTCTCCCCTCCGCGCACGCAATGCTTCCGAAACCCCCGCAATTGCTGTAACATCCGAAACAATACAAAGCGGTTATTTTCGTGGAATGGTCGGAGAAGTTTACACCGGAACGAGCTGGGAATCGCTGCCGAACAAAGAACTTGCGAAATACAACGACTTGTTCTACTGGCTTCATTCCGACGGTTTTTTTGCCCAAGCTCAATTGAGCTCCGCAGCAGCCGCTGTTGAAGCTGACGGCGGAAATGCAGGCGCAAAAAGCAAAGTTGATATAGAGCTGCTTTCAGCATGCAGACGTTATCTGTATCTTCCGTATAATGCTGCTGCGGGAAAGCTTCTTGATGAAGACCGCATCGGAGATTCCGCATGTATTCGAAAGAACAATACCGGAAGAGATTTCAGCATTGAATGCAGCTCCGTTCCGAGTGCGCCTCAGCTCCGCAGAATGCTGAAGGATACAAACGGGGATTCCGTTGAAAAGTACTTGTCCGACGAACGCGCCTATGCTCAGTTTGTGTATGAAACAAGTTTGCTTCTTACTCCCGAAGCAACTGCTGCAATGGCCGAAATTTTCGGCGAAGCCCCGCCTGCGCTTGCCCTTTCGGATATTCTGCCGCTCGTTTTAAGCGCGCTGAAGGAAAACATTACCTATGATGAAACGGTCAAAACCGACTGCGGAACGAATGATTTTGCCGCATACGTTCTTCAGGTCGGTAAACGCGGATACAGCGTTCACTATGCAGCATGTGCTGCCGTTATGCTGAGATACTTCGGCGTTCCGTCAAGGTATGTCGAAGGCTATTATATCAATGCCGAAACAGCTGCTGCGCGATGTGTTTCGGGGCGGGTTGTTCTGACCGAAGCGGATGCACATGCATGGGCTGAATACTATCTCGACGGTATCGGATGGATCCCGTTTGAAACAACTCCGGGTTTTGAAGGAAGTGATTCGGCTTTTTCCGGTAATGACAGAAGGACTGACGATTCATCGGATCCTTCCGATAACACCGAAGCTCCGAACGAACCGGATTCTTCAGACGACAGGGAGGATACTTATCAGAATGATAACCTTCCCGATATCCGCCTCGCGCGTCCGCAAAAGAATCTGAACAGAATTAACAGTACAAAGCTTGCAAAAGCACTGATTTTGACATTCATTCCGATTCTGTTTTTGCTCACAGCGGCTCTGATTGTTTTTCTTGCAGTACGCCGCATCAGGTTTCGACGAGCGTTTAAAAAAATGCTCAATGCCGAACCGAACGAAGCCATTGCACTTATGTTCGGCTACCTGAACATGTTCATGGCTGCATGCGGACTTGATATCAGCAAAATTGATTCCCGCTATTCCGAGCTCAACGCTGAAGCCGTGTTCAGCAACCATAAAATGACTGCTGAGCAAAAAGAAGATATGCAGACGTATATTGAATCAGAGGTTGACAAATACAGGAGTTCGCGCTCATTCTTCGGACGGCTGCGCGACAGATATATCGCCTGTGTTTATATATAAGTAAAAGCTGTATTCAATTCAGCTTATTACTAAATCATAAGGAGGTTTTTTAATGAAAAGAACAACACGACTCATTGCTGCAATGCTCTGCATCATGTTGGCATTCGGGTGCCTTGCTCCCGCATCCGCCGCTGCCGCAAAGCTGCTGCAAACCGGCGGAAGCTTTTATCTCACCGCTTCCACCGCAACTGCCACGATAATCGAACCCGTTCGGGTCGATTACGCTCACGGGCAAACTGTTAAAGAAGCTCTTCAAGCAAGCGGACACACGTTCAGCGGCATTGAAAGCGGCTTCATCACCGCAATTGACGGTGTCCGGGGTAATTTCGTCAGATTTTATGATTATGACGAATCAACCGGTGAATGCGGATACGATCTTGATGCGGCCGCTTCCGACATAACCGCAATAGGTTTTGCCGAAAATGAGGTTGCCTCAAAAGAAATGATTGCGCTTATAACACTTATGGGCGATTTCAATTATTCCGCCAACGGCGTTTTAAACTTCCCCGCCGCAAAGACTGCCTATGCCGATGCACTGCGCGGCCTGCGCAATGCAAATGCAGAACAGGCTCAGGTGCTTTTCTCCGCGCTTGATTCCGCAATGCGGGATTATGCCGCATATCTCGAAGGCGACAAATACGACGTTGTTTTTAATGTTACTCAAAACGGTATTACAATTGAAAACCCCGTTATCACCATTACCGACGCCTACGGCAATGCGAGCATTTACAGCGGAACAACCGCCCAGGCTTATGCAGGTGTTTCAACCTATTCCGTTTCCGACGGCGGGCACAACCGCATTGAGGGCAGAGTGACCGTTTCTCCCGATGCCGAAAGCGGAGAGTACTCTGCTTCCGCAATCGATGCTGCACTTCCTTATGGCGAGTGGTTCGGAGACATAATCTTCCACGCCGACAGCGGCGCACTCGAGAAGCTTTACGAACGCGAGCAGGATTACGGAACTCACACCGCAACTTACAAAGTTGAAGACACAAACCACGGCAATGTCTATATGTACCTTACGCGCGGCGCGGATCTTCCTTCAGACAGCGTTAAAACTTATGCCTGCTATGTTGACATCAACGGCAGGGATAATTCCGACGGAAGCGTTCCCGCAAACAACAAGGGTTGGGAAAGCCGCTATACAGTGCTCACGAACCTTTGGGAAAAAAACAGCATGACTGAGCGCAGCTTTGACATTGAAGCGCGTTATTATGTCGGTGAACAGACTCAGATACAGTCCTTTGAAATCAATCTTGAGCGCATTCCGACGCTTGCCGATCTTCAGGTTTTCGGCAGCGGCACACGGCTTCCTATAGAGTTTGCCCCCCTTACCGGCGAATACTCCCTCACTACCGTTGCCGAAAGCGTTGTCATTTCACCCTTCCCCGTTCTTTCCGATTACAGAATTCTCGTGAACGGCAATGATACGCAGCGCGAGGTTGTTCTCAATGGCATCGGCGAAAGCACAGCTGTAGATGTTACGGTTGAATATACCGTGAATGCAGAAGAAAACATCACAAGAACATTTTCCTACACGCTGAACATTACGCGCCTTCAGGCGACCGACGTCAACGTCATCATCCCGGCCGGAACCGAAGCAGAAATTGTTAATGCCGCCGGCGGTGTGATTCAACCTTTGGTATGCGGTGAAGTTGTTGACGGTGTGTATGTCAACACATACGCTCTCACTCCGGGTGAAGAATATGACTGTATCGCAACAAAGAACCGGTATTTCCATACTTCCGCAAGATTCACGGCGGCGGAAGGCACCGATTTTACCGTTTCCGAACCCGAAAGCACGGACAAGCTCACAGCCGTCGGCGCATACACTGCGCGTAACGTCGGTAATGCAAATACCCGTGTTTATCCCCTCGACAGGGCTTTTGCTTCCGCCGAACACGAATACATGTTCACCGTTTCGGATGCAAACTCCTCCTTCTTTATGAAGGCTACGTGCAATGACGATGCGTATGAAATTCATGCATTGTATGACAAGCAGACTGCCATTGCTTCAACCAACGGTATTCCCGTGGATAAGTTAATTGACTCAACGGTTGAAAGTGCTGCAGGTGCGGTTGCCTGCGGTCAGTTTGTTGCATCCAACTGCGGTTACGCAAATACGATGATACTCCGACTTACAAAGACCGTTGATTCGGTTGAATACTATCAGGAGTATACGTTCGTTGCGAGAAGAGCGTTGAGCCTCGGTACACTTTCGGCAAAAACCCAAGCGAACGGTATTGTGAACGATATTGTGCTACGCGATGAAAACGGCAGCATTGTTAAATATGACAGAGACAGGGTCGACTACTATGCAACTATTGCGTTGAGTATTCCCGAAGTTATTATTTCTGCTTCATTCAAGAGCACCGCGAGCGAAACTGCTCCCAACAAGGGCGGTTATTATCTGCTTGTAAACGGTGAACGTTTTGATGACCCGTCAAATGTCTCCGTTTCTCTTGATTCCGCGCTCAGCAGTGAAGACATCACCGTCACCATCTGCCACGAAGACGATGCCTCCGTGCAAAGCACCTATACGCTTCATCTTGCCAAGACAGCGCCCACACCGGTGCGCTTTGTAACGGAACCTGCGGATGCGATAACCTTCGTTATTTCAAACAGCACGAGCCTTTCCGTACCTAAAAACGAGGACGGCACCTACAGTCTTATCCCCGGTGAAAGTTATGCTTACACCGTTACAAAGGCCGGCTTTGCAGGCATTCATGAATCGAATTATATCCCTGTTCAGAGCGATGAAGTCATTGAAATCAATGCTGTTCTGACGGCTGCCGAACCGAATCCGAATCTTGACCCGAATCTTGACGCTCAGTGGCCTACTTTCCGCGCCAACCGTTTTAACAACGGCGTTGTTGACTACCCCATACCGACGATCGCCAACGACTCCGTGCTGTATTGGGCAACTCAGTTCGGCAGCGGTTACGGCTCAAATGCCTGCAGCTGCCCCATCATTGTTGATGATTTTCTGTACGTTTACGCAGGAACCAATATCTACAAAATTGATAAAACGAGCGGTGAGGCACTTGTCACAAAGTCCATGGCGGCTAGTTCGAGTTTCGCGATTAATTCTCCCACCTATGCGGACGGCATGATATTTGTCGGGCTGTCCAACGGCAGAATTCAGGCATTCGATGCCGTCACTCTCGATTCTCTTTGGCTCTTCACGGATTCAAACGGCGGACAGCCGAACTGCCCGATCGTTTACCATGACGGCTATATTTACACCGGTTTTTGGAAGAGCGAAACAGGCGATGCAAGTTTCGTATGCGTTTCGGCAACGGACGAAGATCCCGATGTCAGCAACGAAACAAAGCATGCTTCCTGGAGATATGTTTCAAAGGGCGGCTTCTATTGGGCAGGCGCATATGTGTGCGATGAATTTGTTCTTATTGACACTGATGACGGCGAAAGCGGCTACACCGACGGCCACGCAAGGATAGTTTCGCTGAACCCAACCTCCGGTTCGGTTCTCGGCAGTATCACCCTTCCTCACCCCGGGGATGCACGCAGCAGCGTCACTTTCGTTCCCGATGATGAAAACGGTACAAGCTCCGCCGGTACAGCTTATTTCACAACCAAGGGCGGCTATTTCTATGCTGTTCATGTTGAAGCGGATGGCAGCTTCACCGAGGGTTCGCTCAGCTTTGTAAAGCTGTTCAACTATGCGGATGACCCATCAAACCCCGCCATGAGTACCTGCACTCCGACGGTTTACAACGGCAGGGCCTATGTCGGTGTTTCCGGAACATCCCAATTCGGCGCATACTCCGGACACAACATCACGGTTATTGACCTTGAAAGCATGAGCATTGCATATACGGTACGCACAAAAGGTTATCCGCAGACAAGCGGCGTCCTTACCACTGCATATGCAGGTGATGACGACACTGTTTACGTCTATTTCTTTGATAACTTCACTCCCGGTATGCTTCGCGTCATTGCAGACAGACCCGGCCAGACCGAACCTTCTGCCGTCGTGCAGGAGGAATATCAAGGCACAACATACGATTGCGCTCCGGTTTTGTTCACTCCCGACGGGGCGCAGGCTCAGTATGCGATTTGCAGCCCGATTATCGATGCCGACGGAACCATTTATTTCAAAAACGATTCCGCTTACCTGATGGCAGTCGGAAGCGTTGTTGATCGCATTGAAATTGCCAAACTGCCTGATAAAACCGTCTATGCCATCGGCGAAACCTTTGATCCGACCGGAATGCAGGTGCTTGCGCATTATGCAAACGGTACGGTGCGGGATATAACTGCCTATGCTGTTTATTCAACGGCTCCGTTGACTTCCGAGGATAATATGTTCATCATTTCCCATACCTCGCTTATGTATCAGAACAGGGACGGTATTCCCGGAACCGAGTACCACGCACCTGACGGCGTTATAAACCTTGTTATTAACGCAGCGCAGCCCACATTCACCGTCACCTATACCGTCAACGGCGAATTCTATGCAGAACAGACTTATGCGGCGGGCGATGCAGTCAATGCACCTGAATACAATCCTGAAGAAGGATTTGTGTTCTTCGGTTGGGACGTTCCCGAAACCATGCCGGCAGAGAATATCACCATTGACGCAGCGCTTATGCTTCGCGGTGACGCAAACGGGAGCGGCAGCCTTGACACTGCCGATTCTCTGTTGATGCTTCGTATCGCTCTCGGAATCATTCCCGCAAACGAAACGGAGCGCATCATCTGCGATATGGACGGCGACGGCGCAATCACATCCATTGACGCACTGCTCGTTTTCCGCAAAGCAATGGGCATTGAATAATCTGCTTTAACGCAGAAAAGACCACGCTTTATCCCGGCGGAACATCATCATGATGAACTTCCGGGATAAAGCTCCGACAGAATTAAACGGACTGTGATTCATCTCCGGCCGTTTAAAATAAAACGAAAGGGAAAAGAAAATGAAAAAAATTCTGTCCTTCCTTCTTGCACTCGCACTTCTTATCGGAATCATCCCGATGAGTTTTGCAGGCGCAGCAACCTTAACCGATGCTGTGAAAAGCAATTACAGCATTGAAACAACCCTGTCTGACGGAATAATCCAGAAGACAGCAAAACGCACGTTCTTTGTTATTGCAAAGGACGGCGACGGCAACAAAGTCACTCCGACCGCAACTTTCAACGGCGATGTACTCTCCCCCACTTGGGACGATGCAACGCAGACGAGCTTCACTTTGAACTTTACTGTTGAAGGTGAAAACACCGTCGTTGTTTCCGCAGGCGATGCTGAGTTGACATACACTATTACCTATCAGCCCGCAGAAGACGGCGAATACGTCGGTCAGGCGATCTTCAGCATTGAAGCATTCTCCCTCGGTGAAGGCTACATCGTTGAACCCGTGCTTACCGATATTTATGCCGGCGACTGTGCTGCCGCGGTACTGATGCGTGTGCTTAACCGCTTCGGATTCACCGAATCCCATACCGGCAGCGTTGAAGGCGGTTTCTATCTTGCAACAATTAAGGACGGCACGATTCCCAATATCCCCGTCTCTCCCGTCAACGCTCCCGCAGAGCTTGTTGATGCACTTTCGTCTTGGGGCATAACGCTTGAAGACCGATACAGTGAAAACGAACTCGGCGAATTCGACTATTGCTATGCTTCCGGCTGGATGTACTGTCTTAACAATGTGTTCCCCAATGTCGGCTTCTCAGATTCATATCTGTCCGACGGCGATGTTGTCCGCGTTCAGTTCACCGTTGCCTACGGCAGCGATATCGGCGGCGGTTATGCAATGGGCGGCAGTGACAACACATCCTTCTACCTCGTTGCAAACAAAGATAGGCTCAGCACGCTTATCGCAACGCTTAACGAACACGGCATCGAAATTCCAGACTCTGCCATGAATGCCGCAACCGCGATTTATGCAAGTCAGGAAGACGTAAATGCTGCCGCAGCGGTTCTGCAGCAGCTTGAAGACGAATATCAGCAGAATGCCCCTGTTCGCGATGTTATAGCAAAGATTTCCGCAATCGGAGAGGTGAGCCTTGAAAGTGCCTCTGCAATTGCGGAAGCAAGGCAGGCATATGATGCTCTGACCGCCGAACAGCAGGCTCTTGTCAGCAATTATGATGTTCTCACCGCGGCCGAAGAAACACTCCGCACCCTCATTGAAGAACTTCCCGTTTCGGCATCTTTCTCTGCACCCGAAATCACCGCGCTTTCCGGTCAGCAGGTCGAGATTCCCGTCACCGTCAGCGGCAAGTTCGAGGCGCACACTCTTGAAATGCATATCGGTTACGACAGCACAAAATTGACCGTTAATGAAGTCGTTCCCGGTGCAATTCTCGAAAACACTTCCATGAACGTTATCGACTTCACCACAACGCCCGGCACGATTTATGTCGGCGCACTCTGTGCGGACGCTCCCATGACGGGCAACGGCATAGATGAAAATGTTCTGCTCACCGTTAAGGCGACCGTAAACCCCGAGTTCTCCGGCACAACTCCTGTCAACGTTGATGTGAACAGATTTGTTAATCTTCCTGTCGGCGGCACAGTCACCGATATTGAGGTTCATACAACGAACGGTTCCGTGAACGCATCATTGCCCGAATACACGCTGACCTACACCGTCAACGGTGAGTTCTATGCCGAACAGACCTACGCTGTCGGTGCAGTAATCACTGTGCCCGAATACACCGTACCCGAAGGGTACACTTTCTCCGGTTGGGTTGTTCCCGAAACCATGCCTGCCGAAGACCTGACGGTTGACGCTGTGCTTTCAATCAATGTTTACACTGTTACATTCGTTGACAGACTCGACGGCTCCGTGATCGCCGAAGTCTCCGTTGAACACGGCAGCAATGTTACCGCACCTGCTGCACCTGCGCATGATGGTTATGTTTTCACCGGTTGGAACGGCAGCCTTGTCAACGTTACCGAAAACCGCACTGTCACCGCTGAATACAGCCTTCTCGGTGATGTTGACGGCGACGGTGTTGTAACTTCTGCCGACGCCCTCACCGTGCTTCGCATGTCCCTTGGGATTATTGCAACGCCCGTTTCCGGCAGCCTTGATTTCAGCATTTGCGATATTGACGGCAGCGGCGATATAACATCCGTTGATGCGCTTCTGATAATTCGCAAAGCAATGCAGTCCGCATAACAGCATACGGTTAACCTGAAAACGTCTGCTGCATCGGCAAACAAAAAAAACAGGGACGGACAGTTCTTAACGACTGCCCGTCCCTGTTTGTATTTTAAAAAGTTATCTTATTAACTGATGGGATGTTGTTGACTTATTGATTATTTTTTCCGTACGCGCCGTTTTTTTCCGGCAGGAGTACTTGTGCCCATTGATTCCGCAAGCTGCTCGAACAACTCGCGCTGTTCCGATGTAAGCTTTTTGGGAATTTCAACGGTGACATTTACGTAAAGGTCACCCTTGCCGGGAAGGCGCAGCTTCTGTATGCCCTGCTCTCGCATACGGAATGTTGTTCCGCTTTGGGTTCCTTCGGGAATGTTATATTTCAACTCGCCTGAAAGAGTGGGAACAGTAACCTCGCCGCCGAGAACAGCGGTTGTTACGGGAATTGTAAGGTTTGTGTACAGGTTATAGCCGTCACGCACAAACTGTTTGCTGCTCTTCACGCGAATCGTCACAAGCAAATCGCCGTCCGGACCTCCGTTGTAACCCGCTTCACCTTTCCCGCCAAGGCGAATACTCTGCCCGTCATCAATGCCTGCGGGGATTGTAACAACAACCTTCATGGCGTTGCTCACTCTGCCCTTGCCGCGGCAGGTTTCGCAGGGCTGTTCAATAATCTTGCCCGTACCGCCGCAGACATCACAGGGATGAACACTCTGCATCGTGCCCAGCATTGTATTTTGCTGAACTCGAATCTGGCCGGTGCCGTTGCAGCGTGTACAGGTTTTTTTGCTTGTTCCGGGTTTTGCTCCGCTGCCGCCGCATGTGGCGCATTTTTCTTCGCGTCTGTACGAAATTTCCTTTTTGCAGCCGAATGCCGCCTCTTCAAACGTTATCGTCAAAGAGTAGCGCAAATCCTCACCCTGCATCGGCGCATCCGCACGCGCACTCCTGCTTCTTCCGCCGAAGCCGCCTCCGAACATTGAATTCAAAATATCGTCAAATCCTGTGAAGGAGCCCGTGAAGCCCGCACCCGAAAAGCCGTTGAAGCCGCCGCCGTAAGCACCCGCCGAAGGATCAAACGCCGCATGCCCGAACTGGTCGTATTTCGCACGCTTGTCCTTATCGGAAAGGACTTCATATGCCTCGTTTGCTTCTTTAAATTTAACTTCCGCTTCCTTGTTGTTCGGATTCAGATCCGGGTGATACTTTTTTGCAAGTTTCCTGTAAGCGGATTTTATTTCGTCATCGCTCGCCGTTTTTTCAACGCCGAGAACCTCATAATAATCTCTTTTTTCTGCCATGGTGCTCCCCCATGAAATAATAATTCAACCTGCATTGCGTCCGAATCCCGAAAAAAGCTTTCGGCAGCAATGCAAGCCTTCGGGGCTCGACAGAAGCTGCCGCGCCCCTACGCTTGGTCTGTTCATTTTGTTCCGCCGCCAATGCTTTATTTTATGCATCTGCGGCGGAACAGTTTTTCTTTGAACGGCACCGGCCGGAATCATCCGCCGCACCGCCGTTTATTGTCAGAGTAATCGGGATCAGTTGTCGACAACTTCGTAATCCGCATCAACAACGCCGTCATCGCTGCCGTTGCTGCTGTTGCTGCCGCCGTTGTTGCCGCTGCCCGCTGCGCCTGCGTTGGGATCAAAGCCCGCCGCACCGCCGTTCTGCTGAGCCTGCTGCTGATAAATCTTGCCGAAAACTTCATAGGATACCTCCGTCAGCTTTTCGGTTGCAGCTTTGATCGCCTCGGAATCGCTGCCGTTGAGAGCAGATTTAACATTTTCAACTTCGGCGTTGATTCTGGACTTATCGCTCTCTGCAATCTTGTCACCGAGTTCCTTCATTGTCTTTTCGGTTTCATATACCAGAGTGTCGGCATGGTTGCGGGTTTCAACTTCATCCTTGCGCTTCTTATCCTCGTTTGCAAACTGCTCAGCCTCTTTGACTGCGCGGTTGATTTCATCCTCGGACAGGTTGGTGGAGGCAGTGATGGTGATGTTCTGTTCATTGCCCGTGCCGAGATCCTTTGCAGTTACATGAACGATGCCGTTTGCATCGATATCAAAGCTGACTTCGATCTGAGGCACACCCCTGGGAGCGGGTGCAATACCTGTAAGCTGGAACTTGCCGAGGCTCTTGTTGTACTGTGCCATCTCACGCTCGCCCTGAAGAACATGGATTTCAACGCTGGTCTGACCGTCCGCCGCAGTTGAGAATACCTGGCTCTTCTTGGTGGGGATGGTGGTGTTGCGGTCAATAAGCTTCGTGAATACGCCGCCGAGGGTCTCAATGCCGAGGCTCAAGGGCGTTACGTCGAGAAGAAGAACGTCTTTGACTTCGCCGCCGAGGACACCGCCCTGAATTGCAGCACCGATTGCAACACATTCATCGGGATTAATGCCCTTGAAGGGTTCTTTGCCGGTGATGTTCTTTACAAGATCCTGAACCGCGGGAACACGGGTTGAACCGCCGACGAGGATAACCTTATCAATCTGAGAAGTTTTAAGACCCGCATCATGCAATGCCTGCTGTACGCAAGTTTTTGTTTTGTCGAGCAAATCGGAGATAAGCTCGTTGAACTTTGCACGTGTGATGTTCATATCAAGATGAACGGGGCCGTTTGCATCCATCGTGATGAAGGGAAGATTGACGTTTGCGGAAGCCATGCCGGAAAGCTCAATCTTTGCCTTCTCTGCTGCTTCTTTAAGCCTTTGCTTCGCCATGCGGTCGTTGCGAAGGTCAATGCCGTGGGACTTTTTAAATTCCTCTGCAATATAGTTGATAAGACGATCGTCGAAATCATCGCCGCCGAGACGGTTGTTGCCGGCAGTTGCAAGAACTTCAAACACGCCGTCGCCGATTTCGAGGATGGAAACATCGAACGTGCCGCCGCCAAGGTCGTAAATCAGGATCTTCTGGTTGTTTTCCTTATCCATACCGTATGCAAGAGCCGCCGCAGTGGGTTCGTTGATGATACGGAGAACATTAAGGCCTGCAATCTTGCCTGCGTCCTTGGTTGCCTGACGCTGACTGTCGGAGAAATAAGCAGGAACTGTAATAACAGCATCAGTGACTTTTTCGCCGAGATAAGCTTCCGCATCCTGTTTCAGCTTCTGAAGAATCATTGCGGAAATTTCCTGCGGAGTATAGGACTTGCCTTCGATGGTGCGGCGGTAATCGCTGCCCATTTCACGCTTAATGCTGCTTACGGTGTTGTCGGGGTTGGTGATAGCCTGACGTTTTGCAACCTGACCCACCATACGCTCGCCGTTTTTGAACGCAACAACAGAGGGAGTTGTGCGGGAGCCTTCGGGATTGGGGATAACAACGGGTTCGCCGCCTTCAAGGACAGCAACACAGGAATTGGTCGTACCAAGGTCGATACCGATAATCTTTGACATAATATTTTACCTTTCTTTCCGGCGGAAAATAACGGTTCATGTTTTGATATGATTGCCGCCGTCCGCCGCGGCGTCAACGGTGCTGACAGAACCCGCACCGACCGCGATGGGTTTGGGATTTTAAATTTATTTCATCCCCGGTTAAGGGGTGATTTTTGCTTTTGATTGACTGATGCAGATCCGCTTTAAGACACGGAACGCATGTGTCCGGGTTCTGTGCTCAGGATTTGACTTTCACCATCGTGTGGCGGATTATCTTACCCTTTACACGGTAGCCTTTCTGAAGAACGGCTGTTATTGTTCCGCTTTCGGCATCGCTGTCATCTTCATCACGCATGACTGCATCATGCATATTCGGATCAAAGACGCCTTCGGCTTCTATTTCCTCAAGTCCGCTCTTTTTGAGGCAGTCGAGAAGCTGTTTTTGAATCTGTTCCATGCCTTTTGAAAAGGGTGAACCGTCGGATGTTGCGAGGGCACGCTCAAAATTATCAAGCACCGGAAGGATATTTTTTATAGTTTCGCGGATGCCGTCATCGTAACTTTCGGCACGCACCGATGCGTTGCGCTTGCGAAAATTGTTGAATTCCGCCTGGATACGCTGAGCATCTCCGATTGCCTCGTCCGCGCTTTTCTTCAAAGTTTCGATTTCGGCATTCATGCGCTCTATTTCGGCTTTTGCGCGTTCAAATTCATCCTTTGAAAGCGTCACACCGCCGTTGTCCTCTGAATTTTCCGCTCGGTTTTCTGCGGAATTCTGTTCAACGGTTTCGTGTGCTTCTGCGGGCATCTTTTCATCCTGCTGAACGGGTTTCTTTTTGTCCTTTGCCATAACTTCCTCCGTGACGCAGGCATTGCTGCCGTTGTCCTTCATTATTCTGCTGCCTGTTGCGGCTATTCATTCTTTTTGAGCATATCACTCAAAACATTGCTCAGATTTTCGCTCACGCATTTAAGCACCGCAACAACCTTGCCGTAATCCATTCTTGTCGGGCCGATAACACCCATTGAACCCGCCTGTTCGTTGCCGACACGATAATTTACCGTGACAACGGAGCAATCTTTGAGTTCGGGGTTATCGTTCTCGGTTCCGATGCGCACTGTCAGCTCAACGCCGTCCTTGTTTTGAGTGAACACCTGTTGAATGCAGCTGCCGTTTTCAACCTCTGACAGAAACGACTTTGCTTTTGCAACATCGGAGTATTCGGGATAATCCAGCATATTTGCCGCACCGACAACCTCGACCTCCTGTTTGTTCAGGCTGTTTGTGAGAGGTTGAAGCATTGCCGCAACCGTTTCTGCCTGTTCACCGATTTCCTCCTTCAGAAGAGGAAGCAGCGTATTCTGCGCATCGGTAAGTTTGTAACCTGCGAGTCGCTCGTTCATCAGTTCCGCAAGCTGTTCAATGCTGCGCGGAGTCACTCCCGCCGGAACCGAAAGCATTCTGCTTGAAGTCGTCCCGTTGTTGGTGACAATAACGGCTAATGCCTTTCCGTCCGTTACGGGAATCAAACTGATACGCTTAAACCTTGCGTTTTTTATCTGCGGGGTTTGAACAACAGAAGTATATTTAGTGATGCCCGAAAGCATTCTTGCCGTTTCACGAATCACTTCGCCGACCTCGTTAACGCGTGTGTTCAGATGACGTCTGATGTATTCCGATTCTTCATCGGTCAGCTTTGCTTTGTCCATAATGGAGTTCACGTAGAGTCTGTAAGCTTTTTCGCTCGGAATCCTGCCCGCACTCGTGTGCGGCTGTTCAAGAAAACCGAGCTCCGTAAGGTCGCTCATCTCGTTGCGAATCGTTGCGGGTGAAAGCTCGATATCGTCACGCTTTGACAAAGTTCTTGAGCCGACCGGCGAAGCCGTGAGAATATAGTCATCAACGATCGCTTGAAGTATGCGCATCTTGCGAACATCCAAAACTTCCGTCATATTCTCACACTCCTCTGAATCATCGTCGCCCCTTTGGGGCATCTCATCGGGAAGCACTTGTTGTTAGCACTCATTCCCTTTGAGTGCTAACATTATAGCTCCGTTCCTTGTCTCTGTCAACAGTTTTTTCCGCTTAGTGAAAAATATATTATTTTGAGGTTGAAATTCTGTCTCCCAAAGTCTAAAATACAAACACTGCCGACACACATCGGCCGACCGTGTCGTCCACAATAACAGTTTCGGCATTAAACAAGGAATTTTATCTATGGAAATTAAAGGAATACAAAAGGTCACTCTGCTCGATTACCCGGGCAAGGTTGCGTGCACTGTTTTCACGGGCGGGTGCAATTTTCGCTGCCCGTTCTGTCAAAATTCGGATCTTGTGATCAGTCCTGCGTTGACTCCCACAATTGCAGGTGAAGAAATTTTCGGTTTTCTTCGCAAGCGGCGCGGTTTGCTTGATGCAATATGCATATCAGGAGGCGAACCGCTGCTTCAGCCGGACATTGCCGAATTCATAATGCGCTGCCGCGAAATGGGCTATCTCGTGAAACTTGATACGAACGGCTCCTTTCCCGATTTGCTGCAAAGACTTATTGATGCCAAGCTTCTCAATTACATTGCGATGGATATCAAAACCGCCCCAGAGCGTTACAGCGTTTTAACCGGTGTTCGGAATATCGATATCGGCCCGGTGCTTGCAAGCGTTGATATTATAAGAAACAGCGGTGTTGAGCATGAGTTTCGGACAACAGTTGTCAACGAGCTTCATTCCCCCGCCGATTTCGAGCGCATCGGTCAGTGGCTTAAAGGCGAAGAACGTTATTTCCTTCAATTGTTTGTCGATTCCGGTGCACTCATCGGCACCGGACTTTCCCCTGCAAGCGAAGGGAAAATGCGCGAATACCTTTCAATCGTTCAAAAATATATTCCAACCGCAAAGCTGCGCGGAATATAAACGCCGGTTGCTTTTCTTCTCCGGATATTCGATGCATCAATTTGTATTGACTTGTCTGCAGCTGCGTGATATACTTTATGCGGAGTTTATGATGCTCCGCATAAATATCGGAGGCTATTAATATGAAAGTATGTACCAACTGTCACCTGAGTTTTCCCGACTCTGCCTCGCACTGCACTCAGTGCGGCGCACCGCTGACCACGGTTGCAGACCAACCGCCGGTTTACTCCGGAGATCCTCTTGACCACACGGCGGAATTTGACTCCGCTGACATTTCCGCAAACAAGGTGTTCGCACTCATTCCATATCTTATGGGATGGTTCGGCGTGATTATCACTCTGCTTGCATCAAGCAGTTCACCGTATGCCGGTTTTCATGTGCGTCAGGCACTGAAGATTCAAATCGCCGCGCTGCTTTCGCTCGTGCTCGCTATCATCCCATTCCTCGGGTGGGTCGCTGCCTTTGCTTGTGAAATTATTGCTATTGTTCTCAACCTTATCTGCTTCTTCCGTGTTTGCAGCGGCAAAGCAATCGAAGCACCTATCGTTTCAAGCTTCAAATTTCTGAAATAAGCTTTTAATCGGCTTTCAAATGCTCCGACTGATTATGTAAGCAGAGATTTAAAGCTTATCCGAAGTCAATAAGAAAAGGGTTCCACGGACGCAATTCCGCGGAACCCTTGTTCAATTCATATTACTTTGTTTATGTGATTGATGTTTAAATCAGCCCGGAGGCCACTGCATGCTTCTTCCGCCGAGAATATGCCAGTGCAGATGCTTAACGCTCTGCTGGCCGTCTTCACCGGTGTTGATAACAACTCTGAAGCCCTTTTCGGCGATGCCGAGTTCAACTGCAAGTTTCTTTACAATCTCCTGCATATACGCAAATGTTTCGGAATCGCATTCAAGAATATCGGCAAAATGCTTTTTGGGAATCAGCAGCACATGCACCGGCGCCTGCGGTTCGATATCGCGAAAAGCAAGCACGCGCTCATCTTCATACACCTTTGTTGAGGGTATTTCTCCCGCGGCAATTTTACAAAAGATACAATTCTCCATTCATGTCCTCCTTGATGTATTTTATTTTAACGTCCGCAAATGTGTTGGGCGTTATTGCGCTGTTTATTCTGACCGCTGCATATGTATCCGTGCATCCGTATGAAACGTTATCGATGCATTTTTCTATCAAAACGTTCACTGTTTCTCCAACGTATTGTTCAAGGTATTCTCGTTCCGATTCCCTGCCGACAGCAATAAGCTCACCTGCTCTGCGGCTTTTTTCGGCATTTGACAGCTGACCCGGCATTGCATCCGCCTTTGTTCCGCTTCGCCTTGAGTACGGGAAGATATGAACTTTCGCAAAACCCACTTTACGCATGAATTCGATTGTTTCAAGATGCTCATCTTCCGTTTCGCCCGGAAAACCCGCAATAATATCGGTTGTAACGGCTGTTTCGCCGCCGAACGCCCTGCGCAGTTTTTGGCATAATTCAAAATACTGCCCGCTCGTGTATCCGCGCCGCATTCGTTCAAGCACCGTGTCCGAACCGCTTTGCAGTGAAAGATGGAACTGCCTGCATATGCGTTTATTATCTGCAAGTTCGGCAATTATTTCATCCGTCATCATATGCGGTTCAAGCGAACCGAAGCGAATACGTTTTATATTGTTCAGTCCGTCAAAGCAGCGCACGGCATCGCGTATATCCGTACCGCTGCGTAAATCCCTGCCATAGCTCATCAGATGAATTCCCGTCAGCACAACCTCGGAAAATCCTTCGTTGTTAAGCTTTTCGGCTTCGGCACGAACGGACTCAATCGAGCGCGAACGTAATCCGCCGCGTGCATACGGAATTGCGCAATAAGTGCAGAACATGTTGCATCCGTCCTGAATTTTGAGATAGGCGCGCGTGCGTCCCTCATGAACGGCACTCATTTCTTCAAATTCGTGTTCATGCATAACATCTCTGACAAGGATTTTTGCTCCGCCGGCTGCATTCCCGCTGCATTCCGATTTTTCGGGTTGTCCGAATTTTTTCATACCACCGCAGCAATCGCACAATTCTTTTTCTACACAATTGCATTTTTCGCCATTCGGTTCATTTTCCCGTCCTTCAGCAATGCTTTTTACAAGTTCGACAACGCGGTTCTTGTCCGCACTTCCGAGCACAGCGTAAACACCCTCCAGTTTTGCCGCCGCTTCCGGGCTTCTCTGCGCAAAGCAGCCTGCCGCAATAAGTTTTGCATTCGGGTTCAGTTTATGCGCTTTTGAAAGCATTTGGCGTGATTTTCTGTCCGCAATATTCGTAACGGTGCATGTGTTGACAATGCAGACATCAGCCTCGGCCGGGTTCTCCGTGATTTCAAATCCCGCCTGAGTTAAGAGCTCCGCCATGGCATCACTCTCGTATTGGTTCACTCGACAGCCGAGTGTAATAAAGCAGCAGCGCATCATCCCTCCAGCTCATACATGAGCATTGCAAGCATTGCCATTCCTGCGGTTTCCGTTCGCAAAATCCTTTTACCGAGTGATACGGATTTTGCCGCAGGACTGTTTTTAAGGACAGATTCAACCTCTGTCGGTTCAAAACCGCCCTCGGGCCCGATAATTATTGCAATATCGTTCCCGCCTTCGTCGGATTTGCCTTTTTCTTCACCGAACGCCTTTCTCAAAGCCTGTTTCAGAGTCGTTTTTTCCTCATCCTCGTATGCTATAAGCACGGCATCAAATCCCGAAAAATCACATTCATTTAAATTTTGAACGGAGCTGACCTTCGGAATTCGCCCGCGCCCGGACTGCTTTGCCGCCTCCTGTGCAACCCGATTGAATCGTAAAAGTTTTGACTCCTTTGCTTCGGGTTTCACAACGCAGCGTTTTGAATAAACAGGCTGAATTGCAAATATGCCGAGTTCAACACATTTTTGAATTATCAGCTCAAGCTTTCCCGCTTTCGGCAGGCATTGGAACAGCGTTACACGATTCAAAGGCTCCGACGGGCACGGTGCATCGGAAATTGCTCCAAGCCGTACCTCACCCTTGTTCTCGTTCAAAATACGCGCAGTCATTTCCCTGCCGGTTCCGTTGATAAGCAAAAGTTCATCGCCCGGTTTCATTCGAAGCACCGTCATGATGTGTTTTGCTTCTTCGCCGTCAAGGACAATTTCCGTTCCGACGGTCAGTTTTTTATCAGTAAAAAATCTTCTCATAAGCCGATTCAGCTTTCACCGTTTTATATCCGGACGTTCGCAGCGCTGCTGCACCTGTACTAAGTATTGCTTACGATATTTTCGCCGCAAGCACTGCGCGCCAATCTTCGCCGCTGCATATTTCAACAGCTTCAAGTCCGTTCGCCTTCAGGGCATCAAGCACCTCATCCAGCCTGTCCGCAATTATTCCGGAGGCAATGAGCTTTCCGTCCGGTTTCATAAGCTGCGGAATTACGGGTGCAAACGCGATAATGACGTTTGCAACAATGTTTGCAAGCACAATATCATACTGCCTTCCGGAAATATCGTCTCGGAATTTTTCATCGGAAAGAATATCTCCGATTCTGATGAAGTAGCCTGACATATCAATTCCGTTCAGCTCGGCGTTTTCGGCAGCAACGCGCGCCGCGACCGGATCAATATCAATTGCATAGGTTTCTTTTGCCCCCATCAGGGAAGCGGCAATCGAAAGTATTCCGCTGCCGCAGCCGAGATCTGCAACGAGATCACCGTTCTTAATGTTTTCTTCAAGTAATTCAAGGCACATGCGCGTTGTGTGGTGAGTTCCCGTTCCGAAAGCCATTCCGGGGTCAATTTTCAGAACCGCGCGTGTGTTCCCATCCGGGATTTTTTCCCATGAAGGACAGACAAGCAGCTTTTCGCCGACAGGCATCGGTTTGAAATACGCTTTCCAATTATTCGCCCAGTCCTCCTCATCCACGCTGCGCACTTCGATTTTTAACGAACCCATATCAATGCCGATTTCGCTGCGCATACTGCCCAATTCCGCAATCGAATTTCGCACCGCCTGCTCCACCGCGGCATTCTCGGGAACATCGGAAACATAAGCCTGTACGGAAGGCTGTTTTCCCATTGCGGCCTCATCCGCATAATCCCAGTATTTTTCACACGAATGCAGCAGCGCGTCAATCTCCTCATCGCCCTGAACTATGTTAACCTGGGTAATCCCAAGCATATCAAGCCGCGCAAGAATTATCTCTGTTCCTTCCTCGGTTGTATATATTGTTATTTCTTTCCATTTCATAATCGGTTTTCCTTTAAGTTTTGTTCAATATTCCGAAAATCGGCATAATGTTCCTTCAGCCGAACAAACACGGACAGCCGGCAAACACATAAGCCAAACTGCCCTGTATCCGCATTTTCCGTTCCTTATTAAGTTCATTATAACATTGCCGCACCGTTTTGAAAAGAACGAATTCGCTGCTTTTCGGCATTCGTCATTGAATCGCATCCTCCGAATTCCTTTTGACCCAGTTCTCCGTGAAGCGCATAAATGCTGCGCATGCAGGCGAACCCGTGCCGATTGAACGTTCCGCGATTCCGATCGTTCTTGTGCAGGCAGGTTCAAGCTCGACCGCCGCACGGTTTCCGCCTATGCCCTTGAGTATCAGCTCCGGGACAATGGTCATCCCGAGTCCGCATTCCGCCATTGCAACGGCGGCATAGTCGTCACTTACGCTGTATTTTACACGCGGCCGTACACCGGCCGTGCGGAGAATTCTTCCGATATCATAGTTCGATCCCTCTCCCGGGATAATGAAATCAATGTCGGATATTGCTTCAAGCGGAAGGGTCTTACAGCCGGACGGCAGAAGTTTCGGGGGTACAAGCGCAAGCATCCTGTCAACACGCAGCGGGACAAACTTTAATTCCTTGCGCATCGTCCCGCTCATAAATCCGCAGTCAACCTCTTCGGCAATTATCATATCCTCTATGGTTTTGTACGTTCCGACTGAGACATCAATAGAAATATTCGGATACTCATTGCCGAACTCCGCTATGATTTTCGGCAGCCAACAGACGGCAACGCTTGAAAAAGCACCAACACGCACTTTACCCATGCGTACCCCCTTTATCTCCGCCGCTATCTGCTTCAGCATATCATCTCTGTTCACAACCTCGCGCAGCGTCTGCAGTATCCGCTCCCCCTCCTGCGTCAGCGAAACGCCCGTTTTGCTTCGCCGCAGCAGCTGAAAGCCGAATTCCTGTTCAAGAGCCGATACTATGTGACTGATTCCTGACTGAGTATAACCCAGCTGCTCCGCTGCCGCAGTCAGATTGCCTATTTTTGCAACGCGGATGAAAACCCTGTAGTTATCAATGTTCATGCCTTTACCCTTCCGTTTCCGCAGCAAACGCCCTTCCGCCGCGATCCATTCGGTTTTCTTATGGATATGATAACAAACATTCAGTTTAATTGCAATCCTTTTTGTTGTATAGTATCGAATTGTGCAAAGGTGAATGATTCGGTGCGGATTAATCCGTCCGCTCGCTGCACCTCAGGCATAATACAGCTTCCCCGAAAGGAAATCACATGGAAAACGCACAGCAGCCCGTTCGGAATAAAAACGGAAAAACCAAAAAACTTCCCAAATCCAGAATTTCATTTTGGGTCACTCCGATAGTATTCCTCATCTTCTTCATCGGTCTTTTTACCTTGTTTGCAATCCCCATGGGGCTTTCGAACATGCTCAGCACAGTAATGAATACCGCATTCGCTCTTTTGACCGATACCTGTCTTTACATCATGGCGATCGCAGTCATCATGGGTGCAGTTTCCGCACTGCTCACGGAGTTCGGTGTTGTTGCAATGCTCAATCACCTGCTTTCCCCGCTTATGAAGCCTATATACGGCCTGCCCGGTGCTGCCGCTCTCGGCATAGTCACAACTTATCTTTCCGACAATCCTGCAATTCTTTCTCTCGCGGAAGATCACGGTTTCCGCAAGTACTTCAAGAAATATCAGCTTTACGGCCTGACAAACCTCGGCACGGCATTCGGAATGGGGCTTATTGTTTCCACGTTCATGCTCGGTCTCGGCAATATTCAGGGCGGCAGCGTTGTGTCCGCAATTCTCATCGGCAACCTCGGTGCAATCATCGGCAGTGTCGTAAGCACAAGGCTGATGCTCATGCAAACAAAAAAAATCTTCGGCACAGAGGAATACGTTGAGGATTCCGCTTTTGACCCCTCCGAACAGTCTTTAGGCGGTGTTCGCAAAAAACAAAGTCTCGGCATGCGCATTCTGACTGCTGCACTCGACGGCGGCAAGAGCGGCGTTGACATCGGACTCAGCATCATTCCCGGCGTGCTTATTATCTGCACCATCGTTATGATGCTCACAAAAGGTGCCCCCGAAGGCGGTGTGTATACCGGCGCGGCTTACGAAGGCATTTCGCTGCTCCCCCGCGCAGCGAATGCAATCAAGTTCATTTTGCAGCCTCTGTTCGGGTTTTCCTCCACCGATGCAATAGCTGTCCCCATTACGGCGCTCGGTTCCGCCGGCGCAGCAACCGGAATCGTCAAAGAGCTTGCGGAAGCGGGTTCGGTCACGGCACATGATATTGCGGTCTTCACTTCCATGTGCATGTGCTGGAGCGGCTACCTCAGCACTCATGCCTCAATGATGCAGTCCCTCAAGCGTCCCGACCTGACCGGAAAAGCAATTGCGAGCCACACCATCGGCGGTCTCGCTGCGGGTGTTGCGGCAAACTGGCTCTTTAAACTGTTTGCGCTGATATTCTGACAAAACAAACTTTGTTTTTTTGTCGCAGGCAATTAAATTCGAGCGGAATTTGTGACCCACGGTCATTGAGTTCCGCTCTTTTTGTTTAACCGCACCGCAAACAGAGCAAATTCTGCATTGTTTTATATATAAAACTCGGTTTTTCATTTAATTGCATTGCTTTTTTTACGGCGTCAAGCGTATCGGACAAAAAAATTCAAAATATACGAAAAAAGGGGTTGACATATCCGTACTCAAGTGCTAAAATACACATCGTTCGCGAGAGAACAGTGTTCGAAAGAGCGGACGACAACCGAATATCTGGGTGTAGCGCAGTTTGGTAGCGTGCTTGAATGGGGTTCAAGAGGCCGGAAGTTCGAATCTTCTCACCCAGACCATTAAAGAGTCGATTTTGTCGGCTCTTTTTTCTGTTTATGAACGGTATTCAAAATTTTTTACACAGATTTCAAAAATAATATCTTGAAAATCGGGAAGAATATGATAAAATAAAGCCGATTTTTAAGGATGAAAGGAAACCGACAATGGAATATACACATGAGGTGAACAATATGTGCTTCGTCCGCAAGGGCGCGGTGCATGATCCTGCTCCCATTCCCGAAGAGGGCAATTGGGTTAAAGCAAAACAAATTTCCGACATCAGCGGCTTCACGCACGGTGTCGGTTGGTGTGCGCCGCAGCAGGGCGCATGTAAGCTCACGCTGAACATCAAGAACGGCATTATTGAAGAAGCTCTTATCGAGACCATCGGGTGCAGCGGCATGACTCATTCCGCCGCAATGGCCGCCGAGATCCTTGCCGGCAAAACGATTCTTGAAGCTCTCAATACCGACCTTGTCTGTGATGCTATCAACACCGCCATGCGCGAGTTGTTTTTGCAGATAGTTTACGGACGCAGCCAAAGTGCGTTTTCCCAGGACGGACTTGCAATCGGAGCCGGGCTTGAAGACCTTGGCAAAGGGCTCCGCAGCATGATCGGCACGACTTACAGCACACGCGAAAAAGGCGCAAGATATCTTGAATTGACCGAAGGCTATGTCACAAAGCTTGCTCTTGATGCAAATGATGAGATAATCGGTTATCAGTTTGTCAACCTCGGCAAAATGATGGAAGCCATAGGCAAAGGCGCGACGCCGAACGAAGCCTACGAAAAGTTCCTGAGCACCTACGGCAGATTCAACGAAGCTGCAAAGGTTATCGACCCAAGAAAAGAATGAAATGAGGTGCCGTTATGATTAATTTTGAAGGATATTCCAGAAGGATCGACAAGATTAACTCCGTTCTCGGTGAATACGGGATCGAGAGCCTTGAAGCGGCGCAGCAGATTGTTTCCGATAATGGAATCGATGTCCGTTCAATCGTGCTCGGAATTCAGCCCATTGCTTTTGAAAATGCAGTTTGGGCATACACCGTCGGTGCTGCGATCGCAATCAAGGCAGGCGCAAAAAATGCAGCCGAAGCCGCAGAGTACATCGGAAAGGGTCTTCAGGCGTTCTGTATCCCCGGTTCGGTTGCGGACCAGCGCAAAGTCGGCCTCGGCCACGGCAATCTCGGTGCAATGCTGCTGAACGAAAACACAAAGTGCTTTGCATTTCTCGCAGGCCACGAGAGCTTTGCCGCTGCCGAAGGTGCAATCGGAATTGCAAAAACCGCAAACAAGGTTCGCAAGACTCCGCTTAAGGTCATCCTTAACGGACTCGGCAAAGATGCCGCTTACATTATCTCCCGCATCAACGGCTTCACCTTTGTTGAAACAAACTATGATTACTACACCGGCGAGCTTCATATCGTCAGCGAAAAAGCATTCAGCAGCGGTGAACGCAGCGCAGTTCGCTGTTACGGTGCGGACGATGTAAACGAAGGCGTTGCAATAATGAGGTTTGAGGATGTTGATGTTTCCATCACCGGCAATTCAACCAACCCCACCCGCTTCCAGCACCCCGTTGCAGGCACTTACAAAAAACTCTGCGTTGAAAACGGCAAAAAGTATTTTTCCGTTGCTTCCGGCGGCGGCACGGGCAGAACACTTCACCCCGACAACATGGCGGCAGGTCCTGCCAGCTACGGTCTGACCGATACTATGGGACGTATGCACTCCGATGCTCAGTTTGCGGGCAGCAGCTCCGTTCCCGCGCATGTTGAAATGATGGGGCTTATCGGCATGGGCAACAACCCCATGGTTGGTGCAACCGTTGCAGTTGCGGTTGCAGTCGAGGAAGCAGCAAAATAATACCGCCTTTCGACATATGGTTTTTCCCGAATTCATTTTCGGACAGCGCACCGATTCCCGGCAAACGCCTTAGGAATCGGTGCTTTTGTTCTTTACGGCTGCATGTGCCGCTTGTTTGGGTGCCGATAATAAAAAACTTTCCCGCTTAATGCAGAATGAATAACCGTGAAGGTGTTCCATTATTTGATTCAATGTGGTATAATATGCCTGTATTGAAGCGGCATCATAATATCGAGAGTATTATTTGCCTTAAAAAGTTGAGAAATGGCTGAATAATCTGTTTTGAATAAAATCGTTTCCGTATTTATTCGAAAACAGTCTCAGCCGTCACTTGCTTAACAGCACATATTCAGGAGGAAATTATATGGAAAATGTAAAAGTGGCTCTTTGGGGCTTCGGCGCAATGGGTTCCGGCATTGCAAAGGTTCTTTTAAGAAAAAAAGGTGTTGACATCGTCGGTGTATGCGACATCCATCCCGCACGCGTCGGCAGGAGCATCTATGAACTGCTCGAAATCGACCGCGGTTCCCGCGATGATGTTCTTGTTAACCCCAAAATTGAAGAAGTTGTCCACAACGGCAACTGCGATATCTGCGTTATTGCAACCGATTCCTTTACCCGCAAGGCATTCAACAAAATTAAGTTTGTTGTTGAGCAGAACGTAAATGTTGTTTCCACTGCGGAAGAAATGAGCTTCCCCATGGCACAGGAACCCGAGCTTTCCGCCGAAATGGACAAGCTTGCAAAGGAACACGGCGTTTCCATCCTCGGCACCGGCATTAACCCCGGCCTCATGATGGATCTTCTTGCAATTTGCCTCAGCGGCTGCATGACAGATGTTGAAAAGGTCACCTGCCGCAGGGTCAACAGTCTGTCTCCCTTCGGTCCCGCCGTTATGGAAGAGCAGGGTGTCGGTCTCAGCGTTAACGACTTCAACACAGGTGTTGAAAACGGAACTCTTGCGGGTCACGTCGGCTTTGCGGAATCCGTCGGCATGATTGCAAGAGCTCTTGGTTGGAAAATCGACAAATTCGAACAGCAGATGTCTGCAATCGTAACCAGCGTCGACAGAAAATCCCCTTACGGCTATGCAAAAGCAGGCGATGTTGCGGGCGTTAATATGACCGGCCAGGGTTATGTTGACGGTGAAGTCAAAATCGATATGGTTCATCCGCAGCAAATCGAGCCCGAAATGGAAGGCACCCATACCGGTGACTACATCGTGCTTGAAGGCTCTCCCGAGGTTAACATGAGCGTCCGTCCCGAAGTTGACGGCGGCATCGGCACCATTGCCATGGTCGTAAACATGATTCCTCACGTTATCAATGCACGCCCCGGCCTCAAGACCATGCTTGATCTCCCCGTTCCCCACGCGATCATGGGCGATTTCAGGGATTATATCGAAAAATAATAATTTATAGGCTTTACTCGGTTTTATGCGTCTCCCCCGCCGCACTCCCGTTAAGGCAGGAAGATTCAAAAACCGCTTAAAATGATTCGGAGGTTTTTATGGCAAAGAAAGGCGATTGGGTTCAGATTCACAACATCGTTCTGACCCCGGAAGAACGTTCGAGCGCATTGCCCGAGGATACGAAATCTCACCCCCTTGAAATGTGGGTAAAAGGCTATTTGCAGCAGGACGAAGCGCAAGTCGGCGATGAAGTCGAAGTCATTACCCGCACCGGCCGTCATGCGACGGGCAAACTCGTGAACGAAGCACCTTATTTTGAGCATAATTTCGGCTTTCTGATTCCCGAAGTTCTCAAAATCGGCGATATGGTTCGCGAAATCACTTTCGGAGGTAACGAATGATGAAAGACAACAGCTATGCGGCAATTATGGCGCGGAAGAACGAAATCATTCGCAACTCCGTCGGCATGGATTACGAAAGTTTTGAAAAACCCGGCATCGGCTTTGATTACGAAGCAATGATGGCCGCAACCGGTTATACCCTGCCCGAGCTGCAGCGCGTTCAGGCTCTGTTCAGCGTCGGCAATACGCCGCTCATCGAGCTGCGCAATCTCACCGCACTCGCAAGGAAGTGCGCTCCCGCCGGCAAGGGCGCAAGGATTTTCATCAAGGACGAAGCAACCAACCCCAGCGGCAGCTTTAAAGCAAGGCGTTCCTGCACAAGCGTTTACCAGGCAAAAAAGCTTGGTTACAAGGGCGTTGTCACCGCAACCAGCGGCAATTACGGCGCAGCGGTTGCATGCCATGCCGCAATGGCGGGACTTAAATGCATCGTTGTTCAGGAGTGCTACGACAGCCGCGGAGTAGGTCAGCCGGAAATCATTGAAAAAGCACGCAAATGCGAAGCTCTCGGTGCAGAAGTTGTCCAGCTCACCGTCGGTCCCGAGCTTTTCAGCACGGTTCTCCGCCTGCTTGAAGAAACAGGCTATTTCAACGCTTCCCTCTACACCCCGTTCGGCATTGCCGGTGTTGAAACTCTGGGTTATGAAATTGCTCAGCAGTTCCGTGCAAAGTTTGATCGTGATCCCGATGTTGTTGTCTGCACCAATGCGGGCGGCGGCAATCTCACCGGCACTGCACGCGGTCTGCGCAAAGCCGACTGTCATGCAAAAGTTATCGGTGCAAGCGTCAACCTCACCGGCCTGCACATGGCAAGCGATGCTCAGTTCAACAAAAAGAGTTTCACAACCGGGCACACAGGCTTCGGCGTTCCGTTCTGCGTAAACCCCGACCGTTCCGATGTTCCGCGCAGTGCGGCACGTCCCCTCCGCTACATGGACAGGTATGTTACTGTTTCTCAGGGCAGCGTATTCTTTATCACCGAAACTCTCGCTTCCCTCGAAGGCCTTGAAAAGGGACCCGCAGGCAACACCGCTCTTGCAGCAGCATTCCGTCTTGCACAGGAAATGGACGAAGATCAGTGCATCGTTGTGCAGGAGACCGAATACACCGGCGCAGGCAAGCATATCAATCCCCAGCTTTCGTTTGCAAGGCAGAACGGCATCGACATCCACTTCGGCGACCCCAAGGATGAGATACCCGGCAAAAACATCATTCTGCCCGCACATCCGAGCCTTATCAGGGTTGATGACGTTGACCTTGACCGCGTTCGCAGGTCCAATATCAAGAATGCCGTCGGAACGCACAAGGATGAGCTTACCGATGACGACATTCGCTACCTTGTTGAAGAAACCAACAGCAGCGAAGAATTTGTCCGCAGCGTTATAGCCGGACTGTAATTCGCGTCACAGCGGCATTAACATTTTTAATGCCGCATAGACCGAACCCCCCGTGCGGTGCGTCGGATTTCCGCTTTTCGGCTCATTCCCGCACCGCATATCCCCCATGGTTGAAACATTATCTGCAAAAGGGAGAATATATGAAAAGAACCGATGATTTCCAGGAACGCAGAGCTCATCTTGCAAATCTGACCGATGATCAGCTTGAAGCAAGATTTTGGGAGCTTGCAAACAAGCTCGTTGACCCCCTTCTTAAAATGGGTTACGAGTACACCTCACCCGCCGTTGAACGTTCCGTTCTGCTGCGCATGGGGTTTTCTTCCATCGAAGCAAAAGCCATTGTTGACGGCTGCATTGAACATAACCTCATTGCGCACGGCGCAGGCAACGTGATTTACCGCCTTGCAAAAGCGCAGAACTCCGAAATCCGCCCGGCAGGGCTCGCACTTGCCGACGGCAAGCTTTGGGATGAAGCTGAAAAACTTTTTGACGGAGGCAACAACTGATGAGCGACTATAAACTTTCCCCCGATAAACCCATTGACGTTGCCGAGATCCTCAAAGATCTTGAAAACTACCGTCCCCGCCGCAGGGGCTGGACGTGGCGCAAACCCGTTGAAAACCTGCATATGGGACCCTTTGTTTACCATGACTGCACCGAACCGCTCAAGTCGAGCGTTCCCCTGCCTCCCGCACACTATTTCGAGAACATCGACCCGCAGCCCGCGCCTGTTATCACGACAGAAATCGCATCCGGCCGCTTTGAGGATGATATTCGCAGAATGCGTATGGCAGCGCACCACGGCGCAGATCACATAATGGTTATCCGCACGGCCGGACAGAGCCACTTCGACGGACTTATCGAAGGCACACCTCAAGGCATGGGCGGCGTTCCCATTACGCGCAAGCAGGTTCGTGCACAGCGCAAGGCACTCGACATGATCGAGGATGAAGTCGGAAGACCCATCAACTACCACAGCTATGTTTCCGGCGTTGCAGGCCCCGATATTGCTGTTATGTTTGCAGAAGAAGGCGTAAACGGCGTTCACCAGGACCCGCAATACAACGTCATCTACCGCAACATCAATATGCTTCGTTCGTTTGTTGATGCGTGCGAAAGCAAGAAGCTTATCGCATGGGCCGGCATGGCGCAGATTGACGGCGCACACAATGCAAACGCAACCGCACGTGAAGCATGGAAAGTCATGCCCGAGCTTATGGTTCAGCACGGTATCAATGCAATTTTCTCTGCACGCGTCGGCATTAACAAAAAGAACATCTGCCTGTCCACCGTTCCCCCGACGGCAACCCCCGCGCCCTGCGTATACATGGATCTTCCTTATGCGGTTGCTCTCCGCGATCTGTTCCATGAATACCGTATGCGCGCTCAGATGAACACGAAATATATTGAATCCAGCACCCGTGAAGCAACCGTCACCCACGTTCTGAACATGTTCATCTCCAAGCTCACCAGTGCGGATATCCAGAGCACGATCACGCCCGATGAGGGCCGCAACGTGCCGTGGCATATTTACAATATCGAAGCATGCGACACCGCGAAGCAGACTCTCGTCGGTCTCGACGGCCTTATGGAAATGGTCGAGCTGAAGGACAGCGGCTATCTGCGCGAAAAAGCACGCGAGCTGAAGGAAAGAGCGATCCTCTTCATGGAAGAAATGCTTGAACTCGGCGGCTATTTCAACGCCGTTGAAGAAGGCTTCTTCGTTGACAGCGGCATTTACCCCGAGCGCAACGGCGACGGCATTGCAAGAAAAATCGACGGCGGCATCGGTGCCGGAACAATTTTCAAGCGCGAAGCTGACTACATGGCTCCCGTCACCGCACACTACGGCTACAACAACGTTGAGCAGTACAATCCCGATTTTGTCGACAATCCCTCCGCACTCATCGGCGGCTGCACGCTTGAATGCCCCGAAAAGATCATCTATATTGATGAATTGGACGAAACCGACAACTGCCATGTCCGTATGGAAGAAGTCAAAGATTTCGTTGCGGGCGGCAAGCAGATTCGTCCTGAAATGGAATGGCTTGCAGACGGTACTGTCATGCTCACCATGTTCTTCCCCGCACCCAAGCCCATTGCGGAAGCGGCTGCACTTGAATGTGCAAAGCGCATGAATCTTGTCGAATGCGAAGTTATCAGCCGTGAAATCATGCATTCGCAGGAAGGCACCCGCATCGAGGTCAAGGGCAAAGTTCCGTTCGCAATCGATGTTGATTCCCTTGTCATTCCCAAGGAACCCGATGTTCTGAGCGATGACGTTATCCGTGCCGATATCGAACGTCGTCCGATGAAGGTCGTTGCCGCAACCGTCGGTGAAGACGAGCACTCTGTCGGTCTTCGTGAGATCATCGACATTAAGCACGGCGGCATTGAAAAATACGGCATCGAAGTGCATTACCTCGGCACATCCTGCCCGCCCGAAAAACTCGTTAACGCAGCAGTCGAGCTGAATGCAGATGCAATCATGGCATCCACCATCATCAGCCATGACGACATTCACTACAAGAATATCGCCAAAATCGATGCTATTGCGCGTGAAATGGGTATCCGCGATAAGATTATCTTCATCGCAGGCGGCACTCAGGTCACTCCCGAACTTGCGCGCAAAGCGGGAGCGGATGAAGGCTTCGGCAGGGGCAGCCGCGGTGTCCATAATGCAACCTTCCTTGTTAAACGCAGGTGGGAAATGGAAAAAGCGGCAGCCGAAAAGGCCGACAGCGAAAACAAATAATATTACGCGGGAACTCTCCTGACGTTCTCGGTATATGCTGACACAAAGGGGGACGGTCAATCAAGTTGCCATCCCCCGAAGTTTTGTTTTTGCGGTTTCTCCGCAGAAACTTGCAAATTTCAGATACTCTATGTTTATTGATATTCTTGTTGCCGAAATCGGCTCAACAACAACGCTTGTAAACGCCTTTAACGGCATTGAAACCGATACGCCGCGTTTTATCGGGCAGGGACAGGCTCCGACAAGCGTCCTTGCAGGTGATGTTCGCATCGGTCTGACCGAAGCAGTAAATGACCTTGCAAAGAATCTCGGAGCACAAAATATTGAATACGGAAAAATGTTCGCAACGTCCAGCGCCGCGGGCGGATTGCGCATGTGCGTACACGGACTTGTTTATGATATGACCGTGAAGGCCGCTCAGGCGGCGGCTCTCGGTGCAGGTGCAATCATCAAACTTGCAACAGCCGGCAAACTGAGTGAATTCGACATTGACGATATTAAAGCAATCGACCCAAACCTTATCCTGCTTGCCGGCGGAACGGATTACGGCGAACGCGAAACGGCTGTTTATAACGCAAAGCTCATTGCCGCTTCCGGTTTGAAGGCCCCCGTTATTTACGGCGGAAATATTCAGAATCGCCGCATTATTGAGGATGTTTTTTCACGAGCAGGCATCCCGGTTTATATAACAGAAAACGTCTATCCGAAACTCGACCTTTTGAACATCGAGCCCGCACGCAAAATTATTCACGCCGTGTTTGAGGAACACATCATTAAGGCTTCCGGCATGGAGCATATCCGCGATATGGTTACGGGCAACATAATCCCCACTCCCGGCGCTGTTATGGAGGCGGCACAGCTTCTATACAACGATATCGGCGACCTTGCCGTTATTGATATCGGCGGTGCAACCACGGATGTTCATTCCGTCACAAAAGGTTCCGATGAAATTGCAGTCATGCAGACAACACCCGAGCCTTTTGCAAAGCGTACCGTTGAGGGTGATCTCGGCCTTTTCGTGAATGCAAAAAACCTTGTTGATATGTTGGGCAGTGATAAGCTTTCCGCCGAACTCGGCATTAATACTGCCGAAGTGATGAGCAGATATTGCCCGATTCCAAACACTCCGGAGCAATTCAAGCTTACCGAAAGGCTTTGTCTGGCAGCGGGTCTTACGGCGATTGAACGTCATGCCGGCGCACTCCGATATATTTACACTCCGCGCGGAAGGCAAACAATTGCGGAAGGCAAGGATCTTTCAATGCTCAAATATCTTGTCGGCACAGGCGGTGCATTGACAAGGCTTCCGAATCGTGAACAAATAATGCGCAAGCTTGCGGACTGCAATTCCGGCGGGATGATGCTCTATCCAAAACCCGGCAGGCTGAAGCTGCTGTACGATAATCATTATATAATGGCTTCCCTCGGAGTGCTTTCGAAGGAGTATCCCGACGCTGCGCTTAATTTGCTCAAGCAGAGCATCGATGAAAGCAACCTTTAACCTTTTTTGCTGCGGGTTAAAACTCAAACATCAAAAACGGCTGCAAAACCTGAGGTAATAATATGAATCCGAAACTGATAATAAACCTGTTCAAACTGCGTACGAACCTTGACAGACTGGTTGGCCGCTGTCACGCTGTCGGTATTAAAACCGCGATTGTCACGAAAGTCTTCTGCGCCGATGAACGTATCTGCAGAATGATTTCAGAAAGCGAAGCGGATGCTTTTGCTGATTCGCGCGTGCAGAACCTTGCCGCAATTGCGGAGCTTCATTCCGATAAACCGACTCAGCTGCTTCGCATTTCAATGCAGAGCGAGGTCGAAGATGTCGTCCGCTATGCCGACATTTCAATGCAGAGCGAAAAAGAAACCATTCGACTTATCGGCGGTGCTGCAAAAAAGCTCGGCAAAGTGCATAAGATTATTCTTATGGTCGATATGGGCGACTTGCGGGAGGGCATTTTCAACACGGATGAAGCGCAGATTTTCTCCGCAGCGGAAGCAATTCTTGCCGAACCTGCACTTGAATTCCACGGAATCGGTGTTAACCTTACCTGCTACGGCGGCATCATTCCCGATGAAACAAATCTCGGCGGACTGCTTGCAATTGCAGACAAGCTGCGCAAAAGGTATTCTGTCCCCCTTCCCATCGTCTCGGGCGGTAATTCCTCAATGCTCACAATGCTGGAGGAAAATCGTATCCCCGAAGGCATTACCCAACTTCGTCTCGGCGAAAGTTTCGTCCTCGGTAACAATACCGAAAGCGGTAAGCCCGTCGAATGGCTGAATACAGATTGCTTTACTCTTGAAGCAGAGCTTGTCGAAGTTCAGCGCAAACCCAGCAAACCTATCGGAACAAGCGGTCTTAATGCATTCGGCGAACGTGTCACTTTTGAAGATCGCGGTGAAATGATTCGAGGCATTCTTGCAATCGGAAGGCAGGATGTGAACCCCGACGGACTCACCCCGATTGACCCCGATGTTGAGATTATCGGTGCAAGCAGCGACCACTTAATCGTCAACCTCACCAACTGCAAAAAATACAAAGTCGGCGACACACTGAGGTTCATCCCCGATTACGGTGCATTGCTGAAACTGACAACGAGTAAATATGTCCACAGAGAGTATGCGGAGCAATAAGCGCTCTGCCCCTTGCTGCGAATGTGCGATATTCAATCGTGATACATAAGGTTAAAAGGCGGTGAATTATTATGGCATTCATTAAGATTAACAGTATTCTCAAAAAAAGAGGACAAAACGAGGTTCGCATTATCCCCGCAGCTGTTAACGGTGCAAGGATCAAGGTGCTTGTCGGCAGCTGTGCACATTGCGCAAAGCTTCGCGACAACGTTGTTGCCGCAATGAAGCAGGCAAATATCCCGGAAACCGAGCTTGAAACCATAAGTGATCTTGTGAAAATCACCCGAATGGGCATTATCACAACGCCCGCGCTCATCGTTGACGGCAAACTGCTTTGCTGCGGAAAAGTTCTGAGTGTTGAGGAACTGCTGCCGCTGCTGAAACAGAACAGCGAGCCGAAAGCGGAATAGTTTCATTTCGATAACATTTGGAAACAGCCGCCGACTTCCATGCCGGCGGCTGAAAATTTTGTTTCCGCATTTAGTTATTTAAGCATTTAAATTTACGCTGCCAATCGGGCATTTGCAGGCGCGTTAAGTCTGAACGGGCATTCAAATCTATTCTGTTGCCTTTTTTAAACGTGCAAGCAACTCGTCATCGTTCATCAAATGAGCATTTTCTATGAGCTCAATGCCCATCTCTTCCGCACGTCTGCGGAACGGATCCATTTCCCTTCCTGAACCCATCTTGCCAAGATAGGTTGCTGCAATGATTTTTTTTGCATATATGCTTCCAAACCTGTCTGCAACCGTGTTAAGTTTGTATAATTCATTTGAATCCACTGCGCCGTTTTTACATGAAACAAACACCGGGATCACGCCGCGCATAAGCATAACATCAATCTCATTTTCGGTGTTTATGTCACAATAATCCGTTGATTCATCATAAAAATTCCATCGGCGGACAGAAGAACCGTGATTGCTCCAAACGATTGTTACACCGCTTGCCGCATCGTTATAGTATTGGTTCCCGTCATCGTCAAGTGCGGAATTCGCAAGCAACAGCATCTTGATTTCAAGCACACTTCCCGCTTTTGCAAGGCAGCGTTTAATCTGCGCGTTTTTATAGCGAAACGCAAGCAGTCCCGAGTCAACGCGGAGTTTTTCAATAACACCGCGCCTTCCGAGTTCTTCCGCCAATCGGCATACGCGGTTGAGCTTTTCCGTACAATTAGGGATGTGCTCCTCAGCATAGCGGAACGTCAGAAAAAAGTCCAATGGATCATCATCCTGCATTTTATAATGCGACAGCAGTTCGAGTGCATTCAGATTCATGTTCCACTGTGCAGGATCTGTTTTGCATAAATCCCACATTGAATTAACATCTTCGGCAAAATCATCGGAAAGAGACATTCGGTATGTTCCGTCACCCAGCACACTGTTGCTGTAGCGCAGTTTTCCTCCGTGCAGGACAATATCATCCACTATTGAAAGCTTTGGGTTTGTGTTGTTGAATACCTTATTATTGTTATCGCAGTCCTGAACCGCTCCTGTCCGAACATTATAGTGATGCAGCTCAATATGGCGTCCTCCGTTCTTTGCATATCTTTCTGCAACGATTCCGGCAGCAACAAGCAGAAGATCCTCTCCTCCGGTGAGGTCAATGGAAAAATCTCCCGGTTCGGACTCAATGATGCCGCATAAATCCGAAACGGCCTTTGTCAGGTTATTTCTGTCAACGGACACACAGCTTATCTCGATATCAAGATCGTGTGCCGCTGCAACCCGTTTCAAGATGCGTCCGTGTTCGCTCATATCACTGCTGCCGCCCGCAAGAATAACCTTATTCGGGCGCATCGACAGACAGCTTATTATATTTTCTACCGGGGTTCTGTCAAAAAATTCAATAACGGTCATTCCGAATACTTTGTCCTCCGTGAATTGCTTATACGGGTGTAAGCATTTATACATTTCATCAAGAAATTATGCCGCGCAGCCCTTCCGCACAGAAACCTTCCTTCAGATACTGCAAATCATGCCCACAGTGTTTTGCGAAAAGGTTCAATTCCGTATCCCCTTTTCGCAAAACTAACTCAAACCCGAATTATCCTTAGTATGACCGATTCAGCCTTAAAACTCACAGTGCGGCATTCTTAATCGGTGTCGCTTCGTTCCCGTTTTCTGATGATAATGCGAATCGGGGTTGCCTTGATTTCAAATGATTTGCGAATGTAGTTTTCAAGATAGCGCCTGTATGAAAAATGCATGAGCTCCGGTTCATTCACAAAAATAATAAATGTCGGCGGCTTGATGCCGGCTTGGGTGGAATAATACACACGCAGACGTCTTCCCGCATTCACGGGCGGCTCATTCATCGTGACTGCCTCGCTGATTATGTCGTTCAGCTTGCCCGTTGATATGCGAGTGCAGTTCTGCTCATATGCAAACTCCGCAAGTTCCATAACTTTGTTGACGCGCTGTCCCGTTTTTGCAGATATGAACAACATCGGAACATAGCTCATGAACGCAAGATCAACAAGCATTTTCTTCTTGAATTTCTCGGCTGTATAGGTATCTTTTTCGATAAGATCCCACTTGTTGACAATGAGTACGGAAGCCTTTCCTTCCTCGTGTACATAGCCGGCAATGCGCACGTCCTGTTCGCTCAGTCCGCGTTCCGCATCAACAACAATGAGCGCAATATCACAGCGGCGAATGGCTGCAAGCGAGCGGATAACACTGTAACGCTCAACGGTTTCATCTTCAACAGAACGCTTGCGGCGTATGCCCGCAGTGTCTATCAAAGTGTATTCCTTATCGTTCCATGTAAACGGTGAATCGATTGCATCCCGCGTTGTGCCCGGAACGTTGCTGACGATCGTCCTTTCGTGTCCGAGAAGTGCATTTACAAGGCTGGATTTACCAACGTTCGGCCTGCCCACAATCGCAATGCTCGTGTTATCGTTTTCACTTTCCTCTTCAATCTGTGGAAAGTAAGAAACAATTTCGTCAAGCATATCGCCGAGACCCAATCCCTGTTCGGCGGAAATTGTTATCGGACTGCCTATGCCGAGAGTATAGAAGTCATAAACGGCATCTTCGTATTTCGGATGATCAATTTTGTTTACGACCGTCACGATCGGTTTTTTGCTGCGGCGGAGCATATCCGCAACATCCTCATCCGCTGCTGTAAGCCCCGATTTGCCGTCAAGAAGGAAAACTATAACCTGCGCCGTTTCAATTGCAAGCTCTGCCTGCCGACGCATTTGTTTTGCAATTATATCCTCGCTTTCCGGCTCAATGCCGCCGGTATCAATAAGCGTGAACCTGTAATTCAGCCACTCCGCATCCGCGTAAATGCGGTCACGTGTCACGCCCGGAGTATCCTCAACTATCGCTATGCGTTTCCCCGCTATTTTGTTAAAAAGTGTGGATTTGCCGACATTCGGCCTTCCCACTATTGCCACCAAGGGTTTCATTATTTATGCGTTCCTTTCAATCAGGTTAATTATATCGTCAATAAAATCATAACCGTCGTCCGCGCTGACGCGCCAAATCGGTTTTTGGAGGGCAGCCGCAAGTTCGTCAGTGCACATTCCGTCAAGAAAAACAACGTCATTCTCTCTCAGCATCGTGTGCGGTATCAGCAAAGCTTCTCCGTTCAAACAGTCTTTGCATTGCTTGATTATATCTCCCGCCGTAACCAATCCCGTGACCGTGACGGTGTTGCCGAAAAAATCGTTAACAACGGGGTGCACATTGATTTTTATATTGTACGGCAGAAGTTTTTTGAAAAGCCTGCTCATGTGCGGCGCGATGGAGACCCCGCTCACGGAATCAAACTCACGCATTCGGGGCGCAGTCGGTAAATCTTCCAGTGCATTCATAAAGTCGTGTTCGAACCGTCTGAACAGTCCGACGCCGTTCTCTATCTGTTCAAAATCACCGCATTCCTCAAACGTCGGAAGCTCCTGACCGGCCGCAAGGTACATCTCGTCCGATGCATATACAAAGTCCGAAAGCCCATGATTCTTTTTAAACTCATCGATAAGTTTGATGGCAGCGGATGCACTTTCCGCAGTTGTCGGCTGAATCTCTGCAAGTCCCTGCCTATGTGCAGTGAGTCCAACAGGAACCACAGCCACGGAACGGCATTCCGGGCGGAGGGCAAAAAGGTCATTCAATGTTTGCTTCAGCACATCCCCGTCATTGTAGCCGGGACAAAGCACAATCTGGCAGTTGAATGCAAGTCCTTCTTCGTGCAGACGCGTAAGCCGTGAAAGAATGTTTTCGGAATTTGGGCTCCGCATCATGCGTTTACGCACTGCGCCGTCCGTTGCATGAACGGAAACATAGAGCGGTGAAACGCGGCGGGCAATCATACGTTCAAACTCTCTGTCGCTGACATTTGTAAGCGTGACATAATTGCCCATTATCAGCGACAGTCGCCAGTCATCGTCCTTGAAATACAGCGTTTTTCTGTTGCCGCGAGGCATCTGATCGATAAAGCAGAAAATGCAATGGTTTGCACACTGCCGTACCGGACTCATGAGACTTGTTTCAAAGTTCAGTCCGAGCGGCTCATATTCTTCCTTAGTGAGCGAAATTTTGAATTCTTTCTGCTGTTTGCCGCATTGAGCGCCGTCCGCACAGAGTGTTAATTCAATGCTTTCTTCGGCAGTAAGACGTTCATAATCGATAATATCAACAACCGGCAAATCATTTATGCAGGTGAGGTACATGCCGGCGCAAACACCCGCACAAGCCGCAGGAGAGCCCGGGTCAACTCCGATTATCTTATGTTTCATAGAAAGCATCCTCCCTGCCGACTCAATATTAATGCGCAGCCGCGCATTTGCGCTCAAAAAACCTCCGGATAACCCGTTTTGCAGAAAAAATACCCCTTATCGGAAGAATTCCACAGGCATTTTTTCCTCAAAAGCCTTATCCAAAGTTTCATTTGAATTATACCATATAAAGCAGCATTTAGCAAATATCGCAGCCGAATACCCCCGGAGCATATCATAATGCGCAGTCACAGCGATATAAGTCTGTTTAATCTGCACTCGCGATCATATCGCTACACCTCGTATCTGAAATCTATCGGCTTATAGACTTCGTATGTATAATAATCCTGCTTTTCCTGAGAAAGAACTTTTCCGTTGCTTTCGATCAGTGTGTATTTCTTTGCTGCACCGTTATCATCGAGCTCAAAGCGATATCTTACCACATTATCGATTTTGTATTCTGCAAACATGCCTACCTCCTCCTGCATACGCATAACAACATCAACATGATGACTGTCAATGTATTCGTACTCTTCGGAAGTAAAACTCGGCTCCCAAAAGATATTCACAGTTTTAATTGTAACGTTATAAAGATGAAAATACTTTTTTAAATAACCATTTTCACAAATCGCAATCGAACCCGAATTACTATTAGCCCAATCCATTTGATAGCGCAAGCCGATCTCAATACCGTTTTCTCGCTTTATAAATTCATATTCCCGAGGGATAAGCACGCCGTTTTTTGCTTCGTCCAAAAACGACGGAAATACTTTTTGATAGTCGGATACGTCGAATTTCGATGTAATATCCTCTATTCTGTCTGCCCATTCATCGTACTCTTCGGCTGTAATTAATTTACCGTTTTTATCAAACCCGTATCTGTACGTTGGAATTTTTGTTCTCGGCTTTGTTTTTAGCAGACGGCCTCTCGTCACGTTGCCGATAACCGTATCAAGAACACGACTGGGACAAAAATAGCCGCGCGGCAAGTAAACACTTCCCGATCCGTATTTTACTGCCGTCACATTCTCCTTTACAGACTTATAAGTCTCCCATCGATTCGGGTAGTTCTCGATAATCATGGAAATCAGTCTTTCACGCCATTCGGTTATTTTGTTGTCACTTAACATAGTTTTTCGCCCTTCACAGTCCATTTAAATGTTTCATTCATCATTTTCAGCTTCGCCGAACCGAACGCTGCTGCATGCCACCCGCAGTTTGTCGCCGGACGAAAACTCAATCAAAACTTCTATATAGTCGTCTTTAGATTTTAGTTTGCAAAATTTATATTCAGGTTTCATATTTTCAAACAGCCTTTGCACAAGATGCGATTTCTTTCCGTTTAATATGCTCAACGAAAAAACATACGGCGATGCACCCCAATACTCGCAGTTTGACATCTCCGCTCCGATCACGTCAACGCAGGTAATGCGGATTCTCTTGAGTTCAGCGTGTTCAAATGATTCGCTGCTGTCAAAATCGGGTGGTACGACAAACGGCCACTCCGGTTTGACCACTGTTTCAAGTCGATTATGTACACGATCAAACACAAAACTTTCGAAGCAGGCATCGTGCAGACTGATATTGTTCACTTCATGGATATTTCCGTTGTTTATTACCATAGTACTCCTCAAAAATACAAAAACACACAGCTCGGGCACACATCAACACGCACGACTCGTATCCGGCGTTTGTCAGTCCGCAGCTTGTTTATTGATTGACCGAGGCCGTTTCTTCTTACTGCCCGTGAGTTTAAGTATATTTTATAGCACAGCTGCCGCTGCTGTCAATGAGTTTTGCAGCATTTTTTGCAAGCGTAGTATCCCGGGCGTCAAATCATACAGTCCCAGTTCTTTCATCAACGTGCATATCCCGCATTTTCTGCAGCATCCTCGCAGTTAGTGTATGCTAACTCGATTGCTTTAAAAAAAAGCATTGTCGCAGAGTTCCTTTTTCAAAGCAAACGCTGATTTCAGGATGCTTTCCGACAAGCATAGTTACTCAGCTATTTAAGTATATAAAGCACGGCTTGTCCGGTTCTACCTTAAAGCTGTTCTTTGTGTACTCTGGCACGCATGTTATAACATATATAGCTTCGACTTGTCAAGAGCGATTGAGCCTGCTTTCAAGATTTCACCCCTGTTGAGCACCTTCTCGGGCACATGTTCGAGAAGGTGCAGCGGGTTCCGGTGGGGGACGAAAAGAGGCAAAATATATTTAAATCGGGCTTTGAAATATATTTTTCTTTTTATGTCGAAAACGGGCTGTTTTCTGCTCTGCGTAATCTTTCAAGTCATGAAAACGGTGCAAAAGTACAAAATCGGGTCGGATTTGGTGCGTTTTGAGTTCCAAATTGCAAAAATGGCCAAAAGCATAGGATGAACATCCTATGCGGAAGCGAAAAAAAGTGCGGAACGGGGTTCGAAAAGGCGAATTGAGCTTCAAAAAGGAGGGTGGCATTTCGTTTACTTTGCGTGATAGCTGCGTTTCTTCCCGTCTTGAAGCCGGCTGAGTTCGCATTCTTTTTACGGCAGAGGATTCGGATTCAGAAACGGCATTGGAGAACGGCTGCTGCAAAAAGCGGTGGCATTTGGAGTGTTTTGCGTACCGAAGCCTTTGTGAGCGCGTTGACAGCAGGTTGTTTTTTGAGCGGATTGGTACATTTTAGCTTCCGTATTGCAGTAACTGACTCAGGACTTCCGCGATTCGGAAAATTACGGGCAAAGCATTGAAAATGTTTGATAAAGAGTCGGGTAGTTTTCTTTGAAAATAAGGTTTGTTCGGAGCATCACGGGCGTCAAAACTGCGGAAAAGCAAAATGCCCGCACAAAAGCACGGGCATAGGTTGTTCGGGCGGATGCCGGATTCGGCATTTGTTTTGTGACCTGCCAAACGATTCCTTTGCAGAAAAGTGCTGCAAAAGCTTGCTTTTCCGCAGAAAGAATCGTTATCGGGTTGCTTTCGGTTTCCGTGACATTTGCGCTTGCCTTACTTGCCGTCAGGTCGGTGCGCAGCACGAAAAAAACCGCTTTGAATTACAATTTCAGGGTTTAAGTACGGAAGATATTGAATTATCCGTTTCTGATTCTCGTATTTGCGCAGATCTGATTTCGAACGCTGAACGGAAAATGAACTCGCTGACGGGAGGGGGAAACTCGTCTCCGTAGGACTTGAACAGGGCGTGAAACTCTTTGTTCTCTTGAGATTGCCATGCGATTGCAATTGAATATCGCATACATCGCGTAGCCTTAGCGCGGCTGATACCGTATTCGGATTCCAAAATCCCGAAAATATCAGAGCCGTGACCGTAATAGTTCATCGGGTTCGCTGCAATTGAGCTGATTGCACATGCGAGATACCCGAACCCGGCGTGTTGGGGAAAGAACCCCAATCGTAACAAAAACGCCGAAGACTGCCATAAAAGAACCATATAAAACCTCCATTGTTTTACTTGTATTTCCTCACGGGCGGGACTTGCTCATCCTCTGTTCTGCCGTGAGCTTGATATGAATTATAGCCATGTTAGGCGATTTTGTGAAGTGCCTGGTAAAAGATGACTATTACAAGTGAGGGGTTGACAAACTTTCTAACACGCAGTAATTGCAGTATAATCGCATATTTGAGATTACTTTCGGACATTTTAAAGGCAAATTTTCAACTCCTCCGCGAGCGTTATATATCATTCAACCCCTTTTTCGAGGCAAAAATTCGCCCGAAAAGACTCGAATATACAAACTTGTTCAAAAATGTTTTGGTATATTTTTGCACCACTGTTCGAATGCCGCGTGCATCCGCTGTAAAAGAATCAATTTGAACATTTATGCTGCCGCAAATAAAAACGGTTTATCTTTCTGTATCTTTATGGTATAATGTTGCTGTTACTAAGAAATAGCGGTCAATATGCTGAAGTGTATTCGGCCGCATTCGAAATTGGAGGAAAAATTTGAATCTGTTTCTCAGCAAAATTCTCGCAGGATTTGTGATCGGTGCGGGAGCAATCATTCCCGGACTCAGCGGCGGAATTCTTGCCGTTTCGATGGGTTTGTATCAGCCGACGATTGAAGCAATCACCGGTTTTTTCAAAGCACCGAAAAAGAATTTTAATTTTCTGCTTCCGCTCGGCATCGGCGGCGTTATCGGTTTTGCGGTTTTCATGTTTTTGATCGACAGTCTGTTTGCAAAATATCAGACAGAAGTCGTCTGCCTTTTTATGGGGCTTGTAATCGGCAGTATCCCCTCTTTTCTGAAAGAAGCAAACGGTGACGAACCGTTTAAAAAAACTAATTGGCTCTATATTATTCTTGGCTTTGCGTTTGCAATAACACTTGTTTTGCTTGGATTTTTTACGGGCGAATCCGGTACCGGAGCAGTCGCGGCAAGCCGTGAACTTACTCCCCTGCTTGCTGCGCTTTGCGGCGGGATAATCATGATCGGCACCGTCCTTCCCGGCGTGAGCACATCATTCATTCTTATAAACATGAACGTTTATAAGAGTTTCATGGAAGTATTCACCAAGTTTCTCAGCAATCCCGGGCAGAATATCGTCCTCGGCCTATCCTCTATTGCCGGAATTCTTGTTGTTGCGATTCCGATGCTGCTGATTGTTCGGAAGGTGCTTAATCGTTTCCATCGTCAATCCTTCTATACACTGTTCGGCATACTGCTCGCAACAATTGTCGGTTGTGTGATACAGGAAGTTATGCGCAACCAAGCCGGCATCGGTTTCCTAAGGATTGTGGTTCTTGTTGTTCTTTTTGCCGGCGGTGTTGCAGCATCCTATGCTATGGACAGTGCAACGAAAAAACTCGAACTGAACGAGGAAACTGCCGAAAGATCGACTGCGGCTGAGTGAGTTTTTGCACTGTCCGCTCAGTACTCTGTATTTAAGTTTTGAGGTTCGAAAACAGACTTTACGTTTTCGAACCTCTTTTTATGTGTAAATTAACAAAACGCCGGTAAAACACATCAATGCATCCTGCCGGCGTTAATCGTACACATATTGTCGACCGATACCGGCGGATACGTTTTCCTCCGCTGTCGGTTTTTGCTTTACGGATTATTCATTCGTTCAGCTTTTCAACTGATTAATACATTCCTGCGCCGCCCATGGGAGGTTCGGGTGCTTCGGGCTTGGGAATATCGCAAACGATGCTTTCGGTGGTCAGAACCATTGCCGCAACGGAAGCAGCATTCTGGAGTGCGCTCCTTGTGACCTTGGTGGGATCGATAATGCCCTTTTCAACCATCATGCCGTATTCATTTTTCGCTGCATCGTAGCCATAGCCGAGCTTGCCTGCACTGCGGACGTTTGCAACGATAACGCTGCCTTCAAGACCCGCATTTGCACTGATCTGGCGGATGGGTTCTTCCAGAGCGCGAACGATAATTGCAACGCCGGTGCGGAAATCGCCTTCGTTTTTTGTCTCAAGCGCCTTAACCCTGTCGATAACGCTGAGAAGCGCAATGCCGCCGCCGGGCACGATGCCCTCTTCAACCGCAGCGCGGGTTGCGTTAAGAGCGTCCTCTATGCGCATTTTAATCTCCTTCATTTCGGGTTCGGTTGCAGCACCGACGGAAATGACGGCAACGCCGCCTGCAAGCTTTGCAAGGCGTTCCTGGAGTTTTTCTTTATCGTATTCGGAAGTGGTTTCCGCAATCTGAGCACGAATCTGCTTTACGCGTGCAGCAATAGCTTCCTGATTGCCTGCACCCTCGACAATGGTGGTGTTCTCTTTGTCGACACGAACCTGGCGTGCCCTGCCGAGCTGGTTAAGCGTGGTTTCTTTAAGATCCATTCCGAGTTCTTCGGAAATAACCTCACCGCCGGTAAGGGTTGCGATATCCTTGAGCATTTCCTTGCGCCTGTCACCGAAGCCGGGGGCTTTTACCGCAACGCAGGTGAAGATGCCGCGAAGCTTGTTCACAACGAGAGTTGCAAGCGCATCTCCCTCAACATCTTCCGCAATGATGAGCAGCTTTTTGCCCTGCTGTGCGATAGGTTCGAGCACGGGCAAAATCTCCTGGATGTTGCTGATTTTTTTCTCGGTAATCAGAATATAGGGGTCATCAAGAACAGCTTCCATCTTGTCGGAATCGGTTACCATGTATGCAGAAGCATAGCCTCTGTCAAACTGCATACCCTCAACAACGTTGAGTTCGGTTTTCATTGTTTTGCCTTCTTCGATGGTGATAACGCCGTCGTTGCCGACTTTTTCCATTGCATCGGAAATAAGTGCGCCGACCCTTTCGTCGGAAGCGGAGATTGAGGCAACCTGTGCGATCTCCTGTTTGCCGGAAACGGGTTTGCTGATTTCCTTAAGGCCTGCAACAGCTTCTTCAACTGCTGCTTCAATGCCCTTGCGGAGAACCATGGGATTTGCACCTGCCGCAACGTTCTTCATGCCCTCGCGAACGATCGCCTGAGCAAGAATTGTTGCTGTTGTTGTGCCGTCGCCTGCAACGTCATTTGTTTTTGCAGCCACTTCGCGAACGAGCTGTGCACCCATGTTTTCGAACGGGTCTTCAAGCTCGATCTCTTTCGCAATGGTAACACCGTCATTTGTGATAAGCGGTGCGCCGTATTTCTTTTCAAGAACAACATTGCAGCCCTTGGGTCCGAGAGTGATTTTAACCGTATTTGCAAGAGTGTCAAGGCCCGCTTCAAGAGCGCGGCGTGCATCCTCTCCGTGTTTTATCTGTTTTGCCATAAAAAATACTTCCTTTCAGTAAAATTTTAAAAGTTGCTGCGACCACTGAGCAGACAGAAACGGGTGCATCCCGAATCAAATTATGCTCAGCGTCTTGTCGTGTTACTCAACAACGGCAAGAATATCGCTCTGGCGAACAATGATGTATTCTTCGCCGTCAAGCTTGACTTCATTGCCCGCATACTTTGAATAGATAACTTTGTCGCCGACGTTTACGGACATCGTGACGTCCTTGCCGTCAACAACACCGCCGGGGCCGACTGCGATAACTTCCGCCATCTGGGGCTTTTCTTTTGCGTTTCCGGTAAGGATGAGCCCGCTCTTGGTGGTTTCTTCAACTTCGCAGCTCTTGATAACAACTCTGTCGAATAAAGGTCTGATTTTCATAACAATACCTCCTGTATGTGGATAACACTTCAGTTATGCTGATGCACCCGTATGTGTGAAACTAATTGTGCAAAAGCACTGCCCTGCCTCCGTTCCGATGCAGAAACCGTGCAGCAGTACGAAGTTTGATGCATACTTGATGCAATGCAATAACATTGTGTTGAAATCGAATTCAATGTCGGATGAGAATCACAGTCTGCCGTAAGGAAGCGCGGCACCCGGGATATTCCCCGAAGCTCAGGCTTTGCCTATGCCGCAGGATTGCTCACGCATTAAACCGATCGGTGTACATAATCATTATTACCGATAATTGGTATTATATTCAACTGCTCCGCATTGTCAAGCCCGGTCACGGGGTTGACGCAATATATAATCATTATCCGGGCATTTAGTGTTGCATTTTTTGAAAAATGGGAATATAATGACAGCATGTTGCCGGGCATCCGTTCCGATCAGCCGCATCGTTGTTTAAAATCAACATTGCAGGCGGCACGTCGGATCATGCGGCGGATACCCGTAAACAGAGTACCATCAGATGAAGGAGGTTAAAGCATGAACAGGATTATCTCAGGAATCAACGGCTTCGGTGTATACCCGTTTTCCGTTTGTGCAGTCGGCCGCCTTCGGTGCCTCAATTCCTGACTTTTGCCGCAAGAGCAAATAACAGGGATTTGATGTTATCAGCCTTATCCGAGCCGCAAGCACGATTGCGGCTCGTTTTTTTGCCGCAATTGCTGCAAGTCAACGCTTTTTCGAAACTTGAAAACAGAAAAGAGCATTCGAACACACGCTTGCGCGTCGGCAGATACGGTTTTTGCCCATAGACCTTATCATTGCAATTCATATATTTAAGCGCAGCAGTTCACTTCGGCGAACAGCCCAAAGCCGATTTCCGTTACTCGGCCTTGTTTAATAAACGCAGGCTCGCACGCTCTTTTCAAAACCGAAATCTGCTTCAAAGCCGCTTTTCCGAAAAGGCATACCTTTAACCTTTTCCGGAACATGCTTTCGTTGCATTTCAAATTTATCAATGTTTATTTCGGCATGCACCGCAGTTCCGCTTTTTGCTCCGTGCGGGATTCATGTGTGCCGAACGAAAAAGCTCTTCACCCGCTGCGGCATCACAAGGCGCACATCCGAACCGGAACAGCGGCTGCATGTTTTCGATTCAACCGACAGTTTTGGAGGAACTATGGACAAAAAGACTAAGAAACAAAAAGAAAAGATCAAGCACCGCGCAATCAATTGGAAGCTTGTTTCGGAATTCTGCCGCGGCACGGCGGGGCATTTCATTCTCGGAACGCTCGGCATAGTTTTTGCGGCTCTGTCCGCATACTGCATACCGCTCATAACAAGCTTTACCATCGACTATGTTCTCATCGGCTATGCCGAAGAAGGGTACAGCGGCGGTATTGCGGTTGCCCCTTGGATCGAACGCCTTATAGATTCAATCGGCGGAATCCCTTTTCTTGAACAGCATCTCTATATCATGGGCATTGCTTTAATAGCTGCAACAGGCGTGAACGCACTTTCTGTTTATATTCGCAGAAGTCAGATTGCCTACGGCGCGGAAACAATGTCCTACAACATGCGCAACAGGCTCTATTCGCACCTCGCGAACGTGCCTTACGACTATTACAAGCATATTTCAAGCGGCGATATCATTCAGCGCTGCACATCGGATGTTGACACCATCCGCAGGTTTGTTACAAATCAGCTGCTTGAAATCATTCGCACAATCGTCATGATCGTTGCCGCTGCAATAATCATGTTCACGCTCAATCCGAAGCTTGCAGCTTTTTCTGTAATGATAATGCCGTTCCTTGCTGTTGCATCGTTCGTGTATTTCAAGTTTGTTAAGGATCAGTTCACTCTTTCGGACGAGGCCGAAGGCAAGCTTTCTGCCGTTATTCAAGAGAATGTTTCCGGAATGCGTGTTGTGCGTGCGTTCGGGCAGCAACGCAGCGAATTTGAAAACTTCACGGAGAAGAACGCTGATTTTCGCAAAAAGAACGATAAGCTTCTTATGATGCTTGCCTACTACTGGGGCTGCACTGACGGCTTTGGCTATCTGCAAATCGGAATCAGTCTTGTTGCAGGCATCATTTTAGCTCTCCGTAAAGAAATTTCGGTTGGCGAAATGCTTGTTTTCTCAAGCTACACATCAATGCTTGTCTGGCCCGTTCGTCAGCTTGGGCGAACCCTTGCCGACCTTGGCAAGGCAAGCGTCTCTCTCGGCAGAATCGACGAGATTCTTGAAGTCCCCACCGAAAAGGAACCCGGGAAAGCATTGACTCCGGAAATTCACGGCGACATTGAGTTCCGCCATGTTGATTTCGGCTACGAGGACGGACAGGAAGTCCTTAAGGACATCACCTTCACTGCAAAGCGCGGCGAAACCGTTGCTATTCTCGGCTCCACCGGTTCCGGCAAATCCAGCCTTGTGCAGCTGCTGCAAAGGCTGTACACATGCCGCAGCGGTGAAATTCTTATCGACGGCGTGAATATCAACGACATAGAGCGGCATCATCTGCGCCGCAATATCGGCATCGTTTTACAGGAACCCTTCCTTTACTCCAGAACGATCATGGAAAACGTTCGCATCGTCAACCCCGACGCAGCCGATGAAGAGGTGTTTGACGCCACCCGCGTTGCATCGGTGCATGACGTTATTCAGAGTTTCGAAAACGGTTACGACACTGTCGTCGGCGAAAAGGGCGTTACATTGTCCGGAGGACAAAAGCAGCGCGTTGCAATTGCAAGAATGCTGATGCAGAAAGCCCCAATCATCGTGCTTGACGACTCGATGAGCGCGGTTGATACCGAAACCGATGCGGCAATCCGCGATGCACTGCATTCGCGCCGCAGCAGCTGCACGACATTCATCATTTCGCACCGTATCACAACGCTCTGCCGCGCAGACAAAATTCTTGTGCTTGAAGGCGGCAGGCTTGTGCAGATGGGAACACACGAGGAGCTGCTTAAGCAGGACGGACTGTATAAACGCATTGCGGATATTCAGAATCTGCTTGAAGATGAGCTCCGATCCGAACAGGAGGAAAACTAATGTCAGAAGAACTTACCACCACTGCTCTTAAAGAAGAGGAGTTTAATAAAAAAGTTGACATGAAGGTCTGGAAGCGGCTGCTTGCTTACGGACTGCGTCAAAAAAAACTGCTGATTCCGCTGATCGTGTTCATGTTCATAGTTGCGGCTATCGACCTTGTTTACCCGCAGCTGAGCAGATACGCAATCGACAGCATAATCATGCAGGGTGATATTAAGCGGCTCATTCCGTTCGCCGCCGTGTATTTTATTGTCATTGCGCTTCAATCCTTCGGGACTGTGATGTTTATTTCACGCGCCGGAAAGCTTGAAATGGCGATCGCTTATGATATTCGTCAGGACGCATTCAAGAAGCTTCAGGATTTGTCATTCTCATACTATGATAAGACCGCAGTCGGCTACATCATGGCACGAATGATCGGCGATATTCCCCGCCTCAGCGACATGATCGCATGGAGTCTTACGGATATTCTCTGGTCCGGCGGCTTTGTTATCGGCTGCACCGTCATGATGCTTTCAATGAATTGGAAGCTCGCCCTTCTCGTGCTCATTGTTGTTCCGCCGATTGCGATTCTGTGCGCATGGTTTCAAAAAAGAATTCTTCAGCAGCACCGAATCGTACGCAAACAGAATTCCCGCATTACAGGTGCATTCAATGAGGGCATCATGGGTGCGGTCACGACGAAAACGCTCGTTCGTGAAGAACGCAATTTCGAAGAGTTTAAAGCAGAATCCGGCAAAATGCGGAAAGCCTCGATCCGGGCTGCCGTGCTTTCGGCAATGTTTACCCCCATCGTTATGACTTTGGGTTCGGTAGGAACCGCTCTTGCGCTTTACGCCGGCGGGCGCACCGTTATCGCACCCACTGTATTCGGTGCGGCAATGACCATCGGTGTGCTTTCAACCTTCATTTCGTACACCACCAACCTGTTTGACCCGATTCAGCAGCTTGCAGGTATATTCGCGGAAATGCAAAGTGCGCAGGCGAGTGCCGAACGCGTTGTTTCGCTGCTTGACACCGAAAGCGATATTACGGACACTCCCGAAGTTATTGCAAAATACGGTGACTGCATGAACCCCAAACGCGAAAACTGGGAGGACATCCGCGGCGATATTGAATTTCGCAATGTGAGTTTTGCATACAACGGCGGCGAAAAAGTGCTGAAAGATTTCAGTCTTGTGGTTAAACAGGGCGAAACCATCGCACTCGTCGGTGAAACAGGTGCCGGCAAGAGCACAATTGTGAACCTTGTTTGCAGGTTCTATGAACCGACCGAAGGGAGCATTCTCATTGACGGTACGGATTACCGCAAGCGCAGTCAACTCTGGCTTCAGGACAGGCTCGGCTATGTGCTGCAAACTCCGCATCTGTTCTCCGGAAGCATACGGGACAATATCCGTTACGGCAAAAAGGATGCAAGCGATGAAGAAGTTCGTGCTGCCGCAAAAACGGTTCATGCCGATGAATTCATTGAACAGCTCGAAAACGGCTATGATACCGAAGTCGGCGAAGGCGGCGCAAGGCTTTCGACAGGTCAGAAGCAGCTGATTTCATTCGCAAGGGTTATCCTCGCCGACCCGCGTATTTTCGTTCTTGATGAAGCAACGAGCTCCATCGATACCGAAACCGAAGTGCTTATACAGAGTGCGATCCGGACCGTTCTGAAAAACAGAACAAGCTTCATTGTTGCTCACAGGCTTTCCACAATCCGATCAGCGGACAGAATCCTTGTTATCCGCAACGGAAGAATCACCGAATCCGGCACGCATCGCGAACTGTTGAAACTCAAAGGTTATTACTATGATCTTTATACCACTCAGTTCACGGAAACAAGCACGGCGAGCCTGCTTAAATAAAACACACGGCATTGCAGAACGGCTGCACTGCATGATATAATGGCTGCGGCGTAATCGCCGCACTGCATTTTCTCTTTGAGAAATCAAACCCTGCGGCGGTTTTGCGCACGGCATAGGATAAGCCCTGATTCAGGGGATTCCCAAGCCGTGCCTGACCGCCGCTTTTTGACTGCTCGGCAGCGAAAGCGCACCGGTTGATCTTTGCGAACAGATTTTTAATTTCAGATTCAGATATTGAAAGGAATGCGAATTTTGGATTCAAACAATACATTTTCGAGCGAGACTTTCTCCGATTTGTCCCATGACGCACAATGTCCGCACAAGATTTGCAGCGGCAGCGGCATCGAAAGCAAACTCCCTCACGCATTCATCAAAAGAATGCGCACCGATTTCGAAACCACGGCTGAGTATGAGCGTTTTATTGCCTGTTATTCGGATGCACCCATCCGCGCAATGCGTATAAACACACTTAAAATCTCAAAGGAACGCTTTCTTGACCTTTGTCCGTGGCGAACCAAGCAATCGGAGCTGCTTAACGAAGGATTGATACTTACCGAAAACCCGGAGCATATCGGAACGCATCCTTATCATATTGCCGGGCTCTTTTATATGCAGGAGCCCTCCGCCATGAGCGTTGTCGAAGCTGCCGAAATAGCTCCCGGAATGCGCGTGCTCGACCTTTGTGCCGCGCCCGGAGGCAAAAGCGGAGGAATCGCCGCAAGGCTTTGCGGCCGCGGAATTCTTGTTTCAAACGAAATTATCCCGAATCGCGCAAAACTGCTTGCCCGCAACCTTGAGCGGCTCGGCATCGTGAATGCCGTTGTAACATCCGCTCACCCGGATGCCGTTGCGGAAGCCCTGCCGCAGTATTTCGATCGTGTTGTTGTTGACGCCCCATGCTCCGGCGAAGGCATGTTCCGAAAAGATCCGACCGCAATTGCCGAATGGTCACCGGAACATGTTTCGGCATGTGCCAAGCGTCAGCAGCAAATTCTTGAAAGTGCATGCCGCTGCGTTGCGCCCGGCGGAAAGCTTATCTACTCCACATGTACATTCTCACGCGAGGAAAACGAAGATGTAATTGAGGAGTTTTGCCGTATGCATCCGGAATTCACTGTTGAGATGCAGCACAGGCTTTATCCGCATACATGCTGCGGAGAAGGGCATTTTGCTGCAAGACTGCAAAGGAACCGCAGCAGCTTTCCCGCCACCTCCGCATTCACGGCTTCCGCGGAATCTGCCTGCACCGCACAAAAAAAAGTAGGGACACGCAGCGGACGTGCAAAACGTTCCGACTGCATACCGGATGCTGTTGCCGTGCCGCGGATTAAGGATAAAGCCGAAATTGCGGCGCTTACAGAGTTCCTCAGGGATTCCTTTCTTGATTTCAGTGATGAATCAAGGTTAAATGAATTTCTTCATGAAATTCGCCGTATGTCTGACGGCAGAATTGTTTATGCACCGTTCACCTTTCATGAAAACCTGCTCAGGCTGCGCATACTGTCCCTCGGGGTTGAAGTCGGTGAATTGCTTAAAGGCAGGTTCAAACCCTGTCACTCGTTTTTTGTTGCGTGCCACGGGCTTCATTCCCGCAATGAAATTGATTTTCTGCCGGAATCGGATGAACTTCGCCGATACCTTTCGGGCAACACTGTCCCCGTTCCTGTCAATATGCGCGGTTTTGCTGCGGTTTCCGTTGACGGCTGTACACTCGGTTTCGGCAAGGCTGTTGACGGCGTGCTTAAGAATCATTTTCCCAAAGGACTTGCGGTTGCCGCATTTCGTTGATGCAGCCGACGGAGCTTTTGGCAACCGGTTATTTTCTGTGCGGATTTTTGTGCCGTGCGGCTATGTATTGACAACAAATTGATCGGATTATGTCCTTTTTTGTGTTGCATTCCGCGCCATGTTGTTATATAATTATCGCGTTGGGATATACCGGTTCGCAATACCATTCAACTTATACGGAGGTAAAAATATGAGAAACGGAAATTCATCACTTATTCCTTCAATGAAGGCAAACACGCTGGCCTCGTTGGTTTATCTTTTCACTGCCGTGTTCGGCATTCTGAACGGTTTCTGGGGTTTTCTTGCCCTCGTAACGTTTGTCTGCGCTGTTGTGCTGATTTTCATTGAAAAGAACTCATTCGTGCGCAGAGCGTGTGTTCAGGTTATTTTTCTTCATATTGTCACATTTGTATCCTCGTTGATATTCGGAATCCTTCTCGGAAAATTCGGGTTCTTCAGGACCGTGCATTGGATCATATGCACAATTGTTGCGCTGTTCACGCTTTACTGCTCCTACCGCGCTGCAATGGGCAACAGATCGGATATTCCGTTTATCGGGAACATTGTTGATTCTGTTTGCTCCTCCCTGGGCATATAATTTGCCAAGGGCATTGTTCACGGGGCGCCGACGGTCTCCACGGCGTTATGTTTTTGTTCGGCAACCCCGCGAAATAATGTGTTTCCCGCATAAACGTATATAAATGATTTAATCGGCGCATTACTATGCAGGCACCGATTAAGAGTTCGGTAACACGCGCACAATATAAATAAGGAGGTTTCAAATGGCTTTTTTTGATAAAATCGGCGACAAGGCGAAGGGTCTTGTTGATTCCGCAAAAATAACATACAAGGTTTCTGAAGAAAAGAGCAAGCTTTCAGAGCTTTATGAGCATCTTGGGCTTTTGGTTTGGGAAGCACACCAAAACGATGCCGAACCACCGGCAGAACTTGTTCCCGTATTTGACAGGATACGCGAGATTCATGCTTCCATCGAAAAGCTTACAGCAGAGCTTTCGAGCGTTAAGTCCAAAATCAACACTAACACTAACGGCAGCAGCGACAGCAACGGAGAATGCTGCGGTTGCTGCGGCTCGGATGATTCCTCCGCCGAGGATTCGTCCGATGCTCAAAGCGGTGATGCCGCAAATGAGTATGAATGCAGCCGCGAAGATTTTCATGCCGTTGACGGCACAATTAAGTGCCCGAGCTGCGGTCGGCAGATTGACAAGCTTTCCGCTTTCTGCCCGTGCTGCGGCAATAAGCTTCCCGCCGATGACTCCGCAAAACCCGATTGTTCGGCAAAGCGTTATTGCGCTGCATGCGGTTCCGAGTTGAATTCCGCTGCTGCATTTTGCCCGCACTGCGGAGCAAAAAATTGACGATTTTGATATATTACCGCATTGCTGTTGACACGGCCTTATGCATCGGTTATAATTAAGTTTGTTTAATATTGCGTTGACGAAGAGGAGTAGCATTCTGTCGGCAAAAGAGATTTTTCCCCTCGGCTGAAAGGGAAAATTGCAGGGACAGTGTGTGAAGGTCGCTTCTGAGCATTCGGGGGTAGCAACCCGAACGGCACGCCCCGTTACGGCGATTCAAGTGGAACGCATTCGTTCGGCATTCTGCGCTGCGATTTTCTGTTTTTGATGATTGCCCGCATCCGACCGGCCGCTGTGTTCAACAAAGGTGGTACCGCGAGCGCACCTCTCGTCCTTTGAAGATGAGAGGTGCGATTTTATTTTTCGGAGGTACTTAAAATGTGCGATCATTGCAGCAATCAGGGCATTGAAAACGCGGAGAAAATTGCAGACACCGCAGCTGCACCCGACGAAATGCCCAAAACCTACGACCCTTCTTCGGTTGAAGAAAGGCTGTACAAAAAATGGGAAGAGCGCGGATATTTTCATTCCGAGCCGAATCCCGATAAACCACCTTACACCATTGTGATTCCCCCGCCCAACATCACGGGTCAGCTCCACATGGGACATGCACTTGATGAAACCATGCAGGACATACTGATTCGATACAAGCGTATGAGCGGTTTTGAAACACTCTGGCTGCCCGGCACGGATCATGCATCCATTGCAACCGAAGTTAAGGTTGTTAACAAGCTTGCGGCCGAAGGCATTTCAAAAACGGATATCGGCAGAGAGGGTTTTCTTAAACATGCTTGGGCATGGAAAAAAGAATACGGCGGACGCATAGTTACTCAGCTTCGCAAGCTCGGTTCTTCCTGCGATTGGGAGCGCGAACGCTTCACAATGGATGACGGATGCAGCAGAGCAGTTACGAAAGTTTTTGTTGATTTATATAAAAAAGGTTTGATTTACCGCGGCGACCGCATCGTCAACTGGTGTCCGCACTGCAAAACGGCGATTTCCAATGCGGAGGTTGATTTTGTTGAACAGCCCAGCAATCTTTGGCATGTTCGCTATGATGCGCCGGACGGCAGCTATTCCATCATCTGCGCAACGACCCGCCCGGAAACCATCCTCGGCGACACAGGCATAGCCGTTAACCCCAATGACCCGCGCTATACGGAAATTGTCGGCAAAACCGTTGTTGTGCCCATCATCGGCAGGGAAATTCCCATAGTTGCGGATGAATATGTTGAAATGGACTTCGGCACCGGTGCCGTTAAAATCACTCCGAGTCATGATCCGAACGATTTTGAAGTCGGTCAGCGCACGGGGCTCCCCCGCATGTGTGTGTTCACGGAAGACGGGCATATCAACGAACTCGGCGGAAAATATGCCGGACTTACAACCAAAGAATGCCGCAAAATATTTGTTGAAGATCTCAGGCAATGCGGCGCACTGGTTAAAATCGAGCCCTACAGCCACAACGTCGGCACATGCTACCGCTGCGGCACAACTATCGAACCCATGGTCTCCAAGCAATGGTTCGTTGCCGTAAAGGATCTTGCGGAGCCCGCCATTAAGGCGGTTGAAAGCGGACGAATTCGCTTTGTTCCCGAAAGATATGCTCAAACGTACTATAATTGGATGTACAACATCCGTGACTGGTGCATTTCCCGCCAGCTCTGGTGGGGACATCGCATTCCCGCGTATTATTGCGACTGCTGCGGAGAAACCATTGTTGAAGAAAACGCGCCCGAACGCTGCCCGAAATGCGGCAGTACAAACCTGCATCAGGATGTCGACGTTCTTGACACATGGTTCTCCTCGGGCATGTGGCCGTTCTCCACTCTCGGCTGGCCGGATAAAACCCCCGAGCTGAAGTATTATTACCCAACATCCACCCTTGCCACCGGCTATGACCTTATCTTCTTCTGGATTGCAAGAATGATAATGTTCGGATTGTACGTTATGGGCGATGTTCCGTTCGACACTGTCTATATCCACGGCATGGTTCGCGACGAGCAGGGACGAAAAATGAGCAAGTCCCTCGGCAACGGAATCGACCCGTTGGAAATAATCAAAGAGTACGGTGCTGATTCCCTGCGTTTCAGTCTGACTTCCGGCACTGCCGCGGGCACCGATATGCGCTATCAGCCCAAAAAGGTTGAGGCTGCACGCAATTTCTGCAACAAGGTTTATAACGCTTCCCGTTTCGTGATGATGAACCTCGGCGACGGTGAGCTGCAGCCCATTGACATGAGCATAACCGACGTTGCAGATAAATGGATCCTGCATCGTCTGAACGAAGTTGCCGAAGCCGTGACGGCAAATCTCGACTCGTTTGATCTGAATCTTGCCGTTGACAAGATTTACAGCTTCATTTGGACGGAGTTCTGCGATTGGTACATCGAAATGGCGAAACCGCGCCTTTACGGCGAAGATGAAGCGCAAAAAGCAAATGTTCGCGCCATCCTTGTTCATGTACTCAAAAACAGCATGAAGCTGCTGCATCCGTTCATGCCTTTCATCACCGAGGATATTTACACCCGTCTGCCCGGCAGCGAGGAAACCATTATGCTCTCCGCATGGCCGAAGGCTGATGCTGCATTCAGCTTCCCCGCCGAAGCCGCCGCCGCCGACGGACTTATGGATATGGTTCGCGCAATCCGCAACGTTCGCGCAGAGATGAATGTTCCCCCTGCAAAACGTGCGCATGTAACGATCGTTACAAATGCAGCAAACGAGGCAGCATGCCGCGCAGCAGCACCGTATCTGAATAAGCTTGCCGGTGCAAGCACGGTTTCCGTACAGCTCGACAAGTCCGGCATTGACAGGAATGCAGTTTCGGTTGTTTCAACGCTCGGTGAGGCATTTATGCCGATGAATGAGCTTATTGATATTGCGAAGGAACTCGACCGCCTTGCAAAGGACAGGAAGCATTGGCAGAGCGAAGTTTCCCGCGCCGAAGGCAAGCTGAATAACCAAGGTTTCCTTGCCAAAGCGCCCGAAAAGGTTGTTGAGGAAGAACGTTCAAAGCTTGAAAAGGCAAAGGAAATGCTTGCAAAACTTGAAGCACGCATTGCCGAAATGCAGAGCATGTAATCTTGCCCTAAGCATTAAGCTTTAAACAGGCCATGACCGGGCATGATATCCCGTCAAACAGCATTCGCTTAACAACACCGAAGGATTCCCGCACGGGGATCCTTCGGTACACATAATCCGCAAATATATTGCAAAACACGCAAATGCTGAAAACCAATGTGTTTACAACGCTGATTTTTTATGCTATAATTAGGAATAGTGTGTACGCTTGTGCGCGTTTCGCTTCCGATTCCGTGCACAGCGCAGCCAGGATTGATAAACAAATGTTTAATTATTAATTACCACGAGAGGGGAAATAAACAACGATATGAAAAACTATCAAGCTGACAGCATCCGCAATATTGCCGTCCTCGGCCACGGCGGAGAAGGCAAAACCACTTTGACTGAAGCAATGCTTTTCAATGCAGGGCTTCTCGACCGCATGGGCAAGGTTGACGACGGCACGACCGTTTCCGACTATGATCCCGAAGAAACCAAAAGACACATTTCCATCAGCGCAGCTGTTGCTCCCTTTGAGTGGAACGGAACCAAAGTAAACCTTATTGACGCTCCCGGTTTCTTTGATTTCTATGGCGAAGTATACGAAGCAATGGCTCTTGCCGATTCCGCAATTATCGTTTGCAGCGCAGTTTCCGGTCCCGTTGTCGGCACCGAAAAAGCAATGAGCATGTGCAAAAAGGCAAATATGCCCCGCATGATCGTCATCAACCAGATGGATCGCGAAAACGCAAACTTTGACAAGGCAATCGAAGGCCTGCACGACAAGTTCGGCGTTACCTGCGTTCCCATTCAGCTCCCCATTATCGAAAAAGGCGCATATGTCGGTTACGTTGACCTGACCACCATGACCGCAAAGAGGTTCGACGGCAAGGGCGAAAAGGAAATCGACATTCCCGCTTCTCTCGCAGGCCGTGCCGAAGAATTGCGCGAAGCTCTTATGGAAGCAGCCGCAGAAGGCGATGAAGAGCTCATGATGACCTATCTTGACACAATGGAACTCAGCCAGGAAGAGATCATTCGCGGTCTCAACCTCGGTATTGCAGAAGGTGCCGTAACTCCCGTTTGCTGCGTTTCCGCACTGCTCAACACCGGCGTTCACACCCTCATGAACAACCTTGTTCACTATATGCCCACAGCTGACAAGGCGCCCATCCGCCCCGCTGTCAACGCCCGCACAGGCGAAGCCGTTGAAATCAAGCGCGACGGCAAGTTTGCCGCTCAGATCATGAAGACCGTTGCTGACCCCTTTGTCGGTAAGATCTCCATCATGAAGGTTTATGCTGGCTCCATTGATGCAACCTTTGCAGCATACAACCCCAACGCCGAAAAGAGTGAAAAATCCGGCGCGGTTTACATGATGCGCGGCAAGAACCTCATCAACGTTGACAAGCTCTGCGCAGGCGACATCGGCGCAATGGCAAAGCTTCAGTTCACAAACACCGGCGATACTCTGACCGACCCCGCAGAACCTGTCAAGTTCGCACCCATCGAGTTCCCCGCTCCCTGCATTTCTCTTGCAGTTTCCGCAAAGAAACAGGGCGAAGAAGATAAAGTCTTTGCAGGCATCAACCGCCTCACCGAAGAAGATCCCACTATGGAGATCGAGAAGAATGCAGAAACCGGCGATGTTCTTATCAAAGGTCTCGGCGAAATGCATATTGACGTTATCTGCGCAAAGCTCAAAAACAAATTCAAGGTTGAAGCAAGCCTTGCAGATCCCCGCATCCCCTACCGTGAGACTATCCGTACCATGGCAGAGGCTGAAGGTAAGCATAAAAAGCAGACCGGCGGTGCAGGTCAGTTCGGCGTTGTTCAGATGCGCTTCGAACCCTCCCCCACGGGTGAATTTGAATTTGTTAACGCAATCGTCGGCGGCGTAGTTCCCAAGGAATTCATCCCCGCAGTTGAAAAGGGTCTCCGTGAAGCAATGGTCAAGGGTGTTCTTGCAGGCTATCCCATGGTTGGCATCAAAGCTACTCTTTACGATGGCAAATACCATCCCGTTGATTCCAAGGAAGTTGCGTTCAAATCCGCAGCCCGCCTTTCCTACAAGGCTGCCTGTGCAAAAGCTTCCCCCGTGCTTATTGAACCGATCTATCGTTACGAAGTTCTCGTTCCCAACGAATACATGGGCGATATCATGGGCGATATGAGCCGCCGTCGCGGCCGTCTCATCGGCACCAACCCCACTTCCGAGGGTACCGTTGTTATTGCGGAAGCTCCCTTGAGCGAAATGTTCAAGTATGCAACCGACCTGCGCAGCATGACTCAGGGTCGCGGTTCCTTCACCAGTGAGTTTGTTCGCTATGAAGATGTTCCCGCAAACGTTGCTCAGAAGATTATCGAGTCCGCAAAGAAGGACGACGAGGACGACGAATAATTTTTCGTTGCAGGCTGATTTATGCTCAGCCGAATTTAAATCAGCTTAATCAGTAATTCAAACACAGGGACATTGCACACGCAATGTCCCTGTGTTTAAAAAAGAAAAGGAGAATGTTTTAAAAATGAAAAAAGCTCTCGTTGCATATTTTTCCGCATCCGGCGTTACCGAACAGGTTGCCGGAAAGCTTGCGTCCGCAGCACATGCCGACTGCTTCCGTATTCAGCCGAAAATCGCTTACACAAAGGCTGACTTGGACTGGACAAACAAAAGCTCACGCAGCTCAGTTGAAATGTCCGACCCTGCATCGCGCCCCGAGATCGTGAACGAAAAACTCGATGTTTCATCTTATGACACCATATTCATCGGCTTCCCCATCTGGTGGTATGTGGCTCCGACAATAATCAATACATTCCTCGAGAGTTTTGACCTTTCGGGAAAGACAATTGTTCCGTTTGCAACTTCAGGCGGAAGCGGAATGGGAAAAACAAACGCCGGGCTTGCACCGAGCTGCCGCGGCGCAAAGCTGCTTGACGGCAAAGTCTTTAAAATGAACGTTACAGCCGAAGAGCTTGCAAACTGGGTAAAAAGCCTTGGAATTTAATGATGATCACTGCATTGCAAACCGGGAGCACGGCTTTGCAATTGAAACCGAGCGTTTGATTCTTTATCCGACAGCAAATGAATCGATGGAGCTCCTTATTGCAGCGGAGCACGATGCGGAAATGAAGCAAGCCTACTCCGAAATGCTTCAGGGTTGTGTTCAAAACCCGAACGAGCGGATATGGTATGCTGTATGGTATATCGAGCTGAAAAACTCTCCGCGTACCATTGTCGGTGATTTCTGTTTCAAAGGGTTGAATGCGGACGGAACGGTTGAAATCGGATACGGCCTGTATGACGGCTGCTGCGGACGCGGATACATGACCGAAGCTCTTGAAGCCGTCTGCAAATGGGCCGTTCTCCAACCGCGTGTAAAGCGAATCGAAGCCGAAACTGCTCCGGAGAACACTGCTTCCCGGCGTGTACTGTTCCGCGTCGGCTTTATGCCGACGGGTGCCATCGGGGAAGAGGGTCCGCGGTTTGTTTTTTTGAGTACACCAAACAATTAAACCGTATACAATAAAGAGAGCATTGCTCAATGCGGCAGTGCTCCCTTTGTTTTTTCAGTGTTCAACAGCAAAAACGGCTGACACAGCTTCTGTTGTTTTTGAATTCATCTCAACCCGACGCGCCTGTAAACAAGATCCAACGTTTTTTCTGCGGCTTCGGAAGCGCGGCGTGCACCGTCCTTTGTTATGCGCTCAAGCTCTGCCTTGTCCGCCAGTATGCGCCTGTACTCTGTCTGCACGGGTTCAATCTCGGCAATAACCGCATCCGCAACGGCGGTTTTAAGCGTGCCGTAACCGCAGCCTTCAAATTCCGCAACGGTCTGTTCTATTGTTTTTCCTGTCATCGCACTGTAAATGGAAAGCAGGTTGTTCATGCCGGGGCGTCCTTCTTCATATGCAATTCGCCCTTCGCTGTCCGTAACTGCGCGCTTAAACTTCTTTGTTATCACCGCCGGTTCATCGAGAATCGAAATATACGAATTCGGGTTAGTGTCCGATTTGCTCATTTTCTTTTCCGGATCGGTAAGGCTCATTACTCTGCCGCCCACTTTCGGAATGTACGGCTCGGGAAGTTTGAATGTTTCGCCGTAGGCATTATTGAAGCGTGCGGCAATATCGCGTGTTATTTCAACATGCTGTTTCTGATCGTTTCCGACGGGAACCAGATCCGCCTGATAAAGCAGAATATCCCCCGCCATCAGCACCGGGTAGGTATACAAACCGGCATTGATATTGTCGGCATGCTTTGCACTCTTGTCCTTGAACTGAGTCATCCTGTTCAGCTCGCCCATATATGTGTTGCAGGCAAGCACCCAATTCATCTCAGCATGTTGATGCACATCACTCTGGATGAAAACGGGCGAAGTTGTCGGATCAACACCGCATGCAATAAGCAATGCGGCCATCCCGAAGGAACGCTCAAGCAGGAGCTTGGGATCCTGCCTGACGGTCAAAGCGTGCATATTGGCAACGCAATAATAGCAGAATTTGTCATCACTCTGAAGAAGCTTCCAATTGCGCAGCGCCCCGACGTAATTGCCCAAAGTTGGTATGCCGCTCGGTTGTATGCCGCTCAGGATAATCTTTTTTTCCATGATTCCAATCCTCCTTGTTTTTATTTCTATAATTATACATAAACGGACGGTTATTGCAACCGCCCGTTTAAAATATATCATTCAGGCAAATCTAACTGCTCACATCGTTTACAGATGAAGCATATCTTATTTCTGCCCAAAAATCAGGCCGCTATTCGCAAATGGTCAGATGCCCATTTCTTCTTTGACCTCTTTGAAGCATTTTACTGCGAAATCGAGGTCTTCTTTTGTGTGACCTGCGGAAACCTGCGTGCGGATCCTTGCTTTGCCCATGGGAACAACGGGATAGCAGAAGCCGACAACGTAAACTCCCTTTTCAAGCATGCGCCTTGCGAATTCCTGTGCTACCTTTGCATCATAGAGCATGACGGGAACGATGGGATGGGTGCTTTCGGGAACATCGAAACCGAGCTTGCCGAGCTGCTCACGGAAATAACGTGTGTTCTCGTGAACCTTGTCGCGGAGTGCAGTGGATTCGTTCAGCATATCGAATACCTTGATGGATGCTGCACAAATTGCGGGTGAAAGCGTGTTGGAGAACAGATACGGACGGGACTTCTGACGAAGCATGTCAATAACCTCCTGACGAGCTGCCGTGTAACCGCCGCTTGCGCCGCCGAGTGCCTTGCCGAGGGTGCCGGTGATGATGTCAACACGACCCATAACACCACAATGCTCGTGAGTGCCCTTGCCGTGTTCGCCCATGAAGCCGACAGCATGGCTGTCATCAACCATTACAAGTGCGCCGTATTCATCCGCGAGATCGCAGATTGCGGGCAGGTTGGCAATGAAACCGTCCATGGAGAAAACGCCGTCGGTTGCAATAACTTTGATTCTGCAATCCTTTGCTGCTTCAAGCTGAGCCTTAAGGTCTTCCATGTTGTTGTTCTTATAGCGGAATCTCTTTGCTTTGCAAAGGCGAACGCCGTCGATGATGCTTGCATGGTTCAGCTCATCGGAAATGATCGCGTCTTCCGCACCGAGAAGAGTCTCGAACAGACCGCCGTTTGCATCGAAGCAGGAAGTGTACAGAATGCAGTCATCCATGCCGAGAAAATCTGCGATTTTGCGTTCGAGCTGCTTGTGGATCAGCTGAGTGCCGCAAATGAAACGTACGGAGGAGAGACCGAAGCCCCACTCATCATAGCTTGCCTTTGCTGCTGCGATAACCTCGGGATTGTTGGAAAGGCCGAGGTAGTTGTTTGCGCACATGTTGAGAACGCCCTTTGCAACGGTAGTGTCGATGCGAGCCTTCTGAGGGGTTGTGATTATGCGTTCATCCTTGTAGGTGCCCGCTTCTTTGATGGAATCAAGTTCGCTGCGAAAGATTTCGTATGCTTTTTTCATTTTTTTACCTCCGAAAAATCAGTTAAAACATAAATATTGTCCGAATCGGCAATGCGGCGGTTACTTTGTCCAATCGAGAAGAACCTTGCCGCTGCTGCCGCTGTTCATTGCTTCAAAACCCTTTTCAAAGTCACGATAGTTGAACCTGTGAGTTACCATCGGGGTGAGGTCAAGACCTGCCTGAACCATTGCGCCCATCTTGTACCAAGTTTCGAACATTTTCCTGCCGTAAATGCCCTGAATATTGAGACCCTTGAAGATTATCTCGTTCCAGTCAACAACAGTGCCGGGGCCGGCGATGCCGAGAAGAGCAACCTTGCCGCCGTTGCGCATGGAGTGGATGAGCTGGTTGAGTGCTCCGCCGTTGCCGCTCATTTCAAGTGCAACATCGAAACCTTCGACGATGCCGAGCTCCTTCATGACATCCTCGAGCTTTTCCTTTGCAACATTAACGGGACGATTTGCGCCCATTTTGCGTGCAAGCTCAAGGCGGTATTCGTTTACATCGGTGATAACAACGTTGCGGGCGCCGTTGTGTTTGCAGATGCCGGCGGCCATCATGCCGATGGGACCTGCACCCGTAATCAGAACATCTTCACCGACGACGTCGAACATCAGTGCGGTGTGCGTTGCGTTGCCGTATGCGTCAAAGAACGAGATGAGATCATCGGGAATATCGTTTTTATCCATGGGAATAACGTTGGTTGCGGGAATGCAGAGATATTCTGCAAAAGCACCGTCACGATCAACGCCGACACCCTTGGTGTGTGCGCACCACTGTCCGTTGCCGCTGCGGCAGTTGCGGCAGTGACCGCAAACGATATGGCCTTCGCCGGAAACACGCTGGCCGACATAGAGTTCTTTTACGCCTTCGCCGAGCTGTGCAATTTCACCGACATATTCATGACCTATCGTCATTGCGGGATGGATATGCTGCTGTGCCCAGGGATCCCAGTTATATATATGAACATCCGTGCCGCAAATTGCGGTTTTGCGAATTTTGATGAGGACCTCGCCCATTTTGGGTTCGGGCACGGGAACCTGCATCAGTTTCAGACCTTTTCCTGCTTCTGTCTTTACAAGAGCATCCATCATTTTTGTCATTGTTTTTTCCTCCTAAATAGGATTAAAATTATTTGCCGAGCAGCTTTTCTGCGGCTGCGAGCTTTACGCATACACAAAGCACCTGCATCGCCTGTTCAAGTTCGTTAAGCGGCGGGAAACTCGGAGCGATCCTGAGGTTGCTGTTCGCAGGGTCATTTTTATAAGGATAGGTTGCGCCCGCATCGGTCATAACAACGCCTGCATTTCTGCAAAGTTCATGCACGCGCTTTGCACAGCCTTGCTGAACAAAAAGACTCACGAAATAGCCGCCCGTGGGCTTGTGCCAAGACGCAATGCCGAGCGGAGCAAGTTCTTCCTCGAGGCATTTGTTGACGATATCGAATTTGGGTTTCAAAATCGCGGCATGTTTTTTCATGTGTGCAAGCACACCGGCTGCATTTTTGAAATAAAGCACATGGCGAAGCTGATTCAGCTTGTCGAAGCTTATAACCTGTGCCGCCAAAAGCTTTTTCATATAAGCCATGCTTGTTTCGCTGCAGGCAAAACATGCAACCCCCGCACCCGGGAAAGTGATTTTTGACGTTGAGGCAAATTCAAAAACTCTGTCAGGATTGCCCGCTTTTTCACAAATTTCAAGCATGTTCGCGAATGGAACAAAATCGCCCTCAAATTCGTGCACACAATACGCATTGTCCCAAACAAGAGTGAAATCGGGAGCCGCAGTTTTCATCGAAGCAAGGCGTGCAATCGTTTCATCGGAATAGGTGATTCCGTCCGGGTTTGAATACTTCGGAACGCACCACATGCCCTTTACAGCCTCGTCATTGACAAGTTTTTCAACAAGATCCATATCCGGACCGCTTTCAAGCATCGGAACGGTTATAAGCTCCATGCCGAATGTTTCTGAAATTTTGAAATGGCGATCATAGCCGGGCGACGGGCAAAGGAATTTGACTTTTTCAAGCTTGCACCACGGCTTTTCCGAATGCAGCAGGCCGTGGGTATATGCCTTTGAAATAAGGTCGTACATCAATGTGAGGCTTGCATTTCCGCAGGCAAATACCTGTTCGAAACGCACACCGAGCAATTCGGCGAAAAGTCGGCGGCATGCGGGCAAACCCATAAGCTCGCCGTAATTGCGCGCTTCAACTCCGTCGGGTCTGGTGTCCGCAGGATCGATATACATGTTCAACAAGTCGTCGGAAAGTGCAAGCTGCTCAAGCCCGGGCTTACCTCTTGACATGTTGAGGTTCAATCCCTGTGCCAAACAATTCTGATACTCGGCAAGCACTTCGGAATAGAACTCCTGAAGCTGCTGCTCGGTCATTTCATTCAGTTTCATAATCTCCCCCAAAAGGCGAATAAAAAGTTGATTTCAGAAGCCCGCAGCATCGTTCGGATTTCGGCAGCTTACATAAAACTGTCCGCCGCGCAAAAAGAGATACCCCGTTTCTGAATTTCGGCAATGCTTATTGTGCCGGGCGAATCGGCGGAAAATGAACGCCGCCAAACATCGCCATAATATGAATTATAGACCTATCCGCAAGCTAAGTCAACCTATATATTGAGTTTCCCGACAAAATTTTTCCCGAGTGCCTTGTTTTTCGCCGTCTTATTATACGGAAGTGAATCTGCGGAGAGTGTTTCTGTTTTCGGTATTGCTTTCACAGACAAAAATGATATAATTGATTTCGGAAAAGCTGATCCGAAGGCGCCGACGAAAATTTTTTTGCAGGATGCGTTAAGCTTAAGCCTTTATCAGCAAAACGGAAAGAAAAGGATCGGAACGGAAGAAATGAACGAAATAAAAAATACGAAATCAGATTTCGAACAAAAAATCGATAATCTCAAGCAGATGCTCCAAAGCAGCAGGCGCGTTGTTTTTCTCGGCGGAGCCGGTGTTTCAACAGAAAGCGGCATTTCGGATTTTCGCAGTGAAAACGGAATTTTTAAAGCCATTCAGCAATTCGGTTACCCTCCCGAAGAACTGCTTTCGCATACATTTTTCGTACGCAAGCCCGATGTTTTCTTCAGATACTATAAAACGCTTCTTCTGACAACTGACGCAAAGCCGAATGCCGCGCATGCTGCACTTGCGAAACTTGAGGCGCAGGGCAAACTAACAGCCGTTGTAACTCAAAATATCGACGGGCTGCACCAGCTTGCAGGCAGCAAAAACGTTTATGAGCTTCACGGTTCAATTCATCGCAATCACTGTATGCGCTGCAACAGATTTTTTGATGCCGAATATGTAAAAAACCACAGCGGCATTCCGTACTGTCCCTGCGGCGGCATGATAAAACCCGATGTTGTGCTTTATGAAGAATCTCTCGATCCCGATGTTCTTGCGGGCGCAGTCGCGCATATATCCCGCGCCGATATGCTTATTGTCGGCGGCACATCGCTCCAAGTCTACCCCGCCGCCGGACTTATTAATTATTACTCCGGCAATAAACTCGTTTTGATTAACAAAACCATCACTCCGTATGATAACTACGCAAACCTTGTTATCAATGACTCGATAGGCAAAGTTCTTTCCGCAGCCGTTGAATGACGATAAATCCCGCGGCAATTCACGGACAGTGAAAAGACCCGCCGCCGCGGTTAATCTGCACCCCATTTGTCAGACATGTGATATAATGTTAACAAGTGGGGTGCAGATCAATCCTATAGGGGCTTTTCCTTTTGCCATTCTGGCAACATTATTGTCAGTCAGATCATATAACATTGATTCTGTTTTTTCATGACTTTTCCAATATAATGACTTTTACTTGCGCCAAGCTGAAGACTTATGCGAACACCTGTTATGCCCCAACACAAACTCATCCGAGTCTGCATTTGCAGAGACATAGTATGTGTGATAGTCTTCGACCTCAAAGTTATAGACGGTTACGGGGTTTCAAGCAGTTTCATTCGCTCAGCGCTTAAAGCTTCAAATTATTATTGAGCTGTATGGGCTTGCACTCCTGCGTTTTCGCAAGAATTTGCTCAGCAATGTTTTGAGGTGCATAAACAGCATAACCATAGCTGTAAGCACATGAACCGCCAATGGTTAAATCGTCTCCGTAATATGCAGTGCTGATTGACGGAAAAAGTAAAGAATATCGCGGAGTTTCAGATGTTTCGGACATCATATATGCATACAATTCTTTTGACGCATTTTTTGCGCGTATGCATATGACGTCAGCATCTTCTCCGGGGAATGCAAGGTAATCCCAAACACTTTCATGCATCACAGGGCAATAATTACCGGCAGAATCTCCGCTTCCGAAGAAAATCACATCATCCGGGTGCAGCATTTTTTATAATATGTCAAAAAGCTCCGGTGACATTGCCAAGAGATCGGAACTGCCGATAGGTTTGCTGCATTCCTCAACAATCTTCAAGATTGATTCTTTAAAGTCAATTATGCCCGCATTGCATGTTATCAGCTCAGGCGGTTCAGCCCTCCTGTATTCGCAGTTGCATGTAAGCAAACTTACTGCGGATAATGTAACAAATGCAAGCCTCAGCTCGCAAAGCAAGGATTTTGCGTAGCGAACATCGCAGGAGTCGGCTCGTTTGTTTACATCTGCGAACATATCGGTTGCTTTGCAATAAATGCAGCCGAGGCATCTCTGATTGAGATTGTTCGCATATCTAAACTCAAGCTCAAAATCAGTGAGGTTGACGGATTTGGGCTCGCCGACAGGACGAAACTCATTGTACAGGACAGTTATTTCTTTTGGGCGAGAAATATGTTCGCATTCGAAAAAGATAACCGTTTGACTGTCACCGGTCTGCTTTATATCGTACAGATAAATAACTCTGCTGCCTTTTTTGTAGTAACAGCCTGAATACGTCGTCCTGATAATCGAGTTAAAAAGAACTTTCATATGCTAACTCTCCAAACCACACATGAAAATGCTTATACTTTCACGCAAACTTGTTTTCTGCAGCATGATAGTGCGCATATTCTCCGGAACCGTGCCATTCAAACCGTGGGGTTTCAAGGCTGTAGGATTGAGCCATTAGAAAAGCATCTGAATTTTCATATGTATACAATCCCAATGCGGTATTTCTGCTCATTGAAATTGCGTTTCCATCAAACAACAGTTTCGCAGCTTCGGCAGTTGCAAATGCCCAAGCTCTTGCTGTTATAAAATCCATCGGACCGGTTACCTTGTAAAATTGATTGTTTCGGTCTATATATGCGCCGTAGTAAACAGCATCATCTTTGGGATCGTCCTTTTCCTTAGATTTAGGAACAGAAGGTGAACCAACATCGGGTTTTGCTTTTTCAATCGTTAGAATTAACAGCCCGATAAGTCCTAAAGCTCCCGCTCCTGCACCAAATGTCGACAAATCCCTGTGTTGATAAACAGGCACAGCACTAAAACCGCAGCCATCGCCCATATTCACAGGATTATTCAGACAATACGCATACGCGTTATGCCCGAGAACGCCCTGGCCGGTGGAGAGGAGGACATCGGAGGAAATGAACCTGCCGACTTCGGGGTTATAATACCTGCTTTGGAGGTAGTAGAAACCTGTCTCTTCGTCCGTCAATCGTCAGATTGCCGGTATAGACATATCCACGATAACGGAAGGGATTATTCTTTCCGAGTGTGGACGCGAGTGAGCCAGAGGTTGAGAGTACATCTGCATCGTGACGGCAAACATCGCGGCAATAATGCTTTAAGTATAGTACATGCTCAGTTTAAACTACAGGACGGTAAAAAGCACTTTCCCCCAAGTGGCCTTCAATGGAACGCCATCTGAGCTTTGAAGCACAAATTAAAGTACCCGTATATTCGTCTAAATCGGCTTCTGATAAATTATCGCAATCACACCAGTAAATGGTTCCATCCTTCATAATCATTGTCGAACCCAATATTTCGCAGGTGTAGCTTTCATCAACGGGGAAAAACTTGACGTATTTCAAACCTTGAAATTCCAGCTCTATCATAGAATCTTTCTCATATTGGCGTTGAATAAGCACCCTTAACACTCGAAGACTGTTCAACGGATACATTGAAAGATTAACGTCAACATAAGCTCCGCTTACATAGCTCATTTCTTTTATACAGCTGTCGTGAAAAAAGCATACGGCTTCCATAAACTTCAGCACATCGTCATCGGTACTGATTTCATCCCACATAAAATGATCCCTCTCTGAATTCACCCAAGTATCAAAGCCAAACCTTCACCTATACCCGCACCCAAAGGACCTAACAAGAAATCGTCAGCAACGCCAATTCCTGTAACGTCGTCAGCTGCGACAACAATGATTACAATTACAGAAACAGTCACTAATGCCGCCCCTGCAACGGTTCCCCAACTGAAGGTGTAGGCCGAACCCCTGACTCCATTTTTCCAATCGTGATGATATCCTCCCTTTGAATCGTGGGGATGTTTATCCGGCCTTCCGTGGTCATTATGGTCGTAATCATGTTCCGGTTTACCATCTGCCCCATAAGTTCTTGAATCACCGTTAGGGGCAGTGTAAGTGCTTCCTGGCTCTCCGGTGTTGGGTCGCCGATTTGCATCGTGTGAAGATGCCTTCGGCACATTGCTTTGTTTTAATGCACAAAAGACCTTTTTTATTGGTTGAACAATGTTATCTTTCACCCAACTCGCAGTGTCTTCTATCCATTTAGGCCAGTTGCCGTCATGGTCGTCCATATTCACCGGATTATTCAGGCAATACGCATACGCGTTATGCCCGAGAACGCCCTGGCCGGTGGAGAGGAGGACATCGGCAGAGATGAACCTGCCGACTTCGGGGGTATAGTACCTGCTTTGGAGGTAGTAGAACCCGGTTTTGGCTGTTTTTTGTACCCGGAGGGAGTTTCCCTACGGGGTTGTGTTTATTCATACGGTTGCTTGCCGAAATAAGGTGCTTGCGGATATTCCTTAAATCAACTCTTCATTTATGCTTATAATTGAGCATGAAGCGTCATATTGGATGGTGATTAAATACCCATCCTTGGTATAATGCAAGGATTCTTTCGGTGTATCATTTCTGCCGGTATAAAGAAATAAATACTCACCGTTAGGATCAATCGCTCTTACCGCGTCTAACGATTGACCTTTCGCCAGTCCGTTAAAATCAGACTTTAACAGCTGCGTTCTATAGGTATTACCAAGAATTTTGTTGCCCGAACTATCAAACAAGAGTACGGCAATACGCTCATCACCAAGATATGATACTCGGTACACTCCGTTATCTTTCCGCAAGCATTCAATGGGATATTTTGTGTTTAGCTCATTCAACAAACCATTGAACTCGGCGAGTTCCGATAAGTCTGCTTCATCATAGGTTTTAGATGCCAAATCAACCAAACTTTTATCCGGCTGGGATATCTCAATGTTCAAATCAGTTCCTCCTGCGGTGCAAGAACAGATTACAAGCAGCATCATTAAAACAATTGCTGCGAAATAATATTTTGCTGACCTCATAGTACACCTCAATTTCCTAATGCATAGTAGATTATTGCGCTGTCATAGTATGGTACGCCGCATAGAGTCCAAGGAATCGTATCCGGAGTCATTCCTGCATCCCAAAGGACCGACGCCCCGCCATACTACCCATGTTTTTCCGCCCATTGTCCGGTATCAGTCTGCCGCATAAAATGATAGTCATAATACACCTGACCGGCAGCCAAATTATATTTATATGGTCGGGTGCCTACTCGCAATGCGATCTTAAACTCATTGTCATACACCTTCGCATCCGGACCGGAAATTTTACGAACAGTATGGCAAATTGCCTCCGCGATAGCGGAACGAATTATCTTTTCCGAGTGTGGACGCGAGTGAGCCCGAGGTTGACAGCAGTTTGCCTCAACTGTCAAACCTCAACAGCGGCTAAATCGCTGTTGAGGTGAGCATATTCTACAACGGTTGCTCCGGTTTTGTCAATGAGTTTGACGATATCGCTCTTGGCGTTGCGGAGGTAATAGTTGTTGAACGTTGAGTTTTAACAGGAATCCACAATTACTTCCCCCCATATATCCTCAAGGGCATAACCATCGATGCGAGCATCATTAAATAATGCGCGACAGGAATCGAACCATTGAGTATTGCCGGTGTTGTCGCTCAAATGAGCTTTTCCATCATCGGCATATGCGATCCAATAGCTTTTTCCACGAAAGAAAAAATGAATTTCGTTGCCGCATACAATTGCACTATGCAATACAGCTTTGTAAGTTTTCCAAGAAGAGTCATCGGATTCGGGAATTCCAATGGAATGGATAGCTTCATTCAACAGGACACCATTACCGATATAAACCTGTTCACACAGTTTTTCTAATGAATCTCGTCGTTGGGGTAGGGCATCTGTATCAAGCAGACTGTATTGCGTGCAAAACAAGGAGCGACTTCTCTCTATTGAGTAGAACTCGGAGCCGTACTCGAACGTTAAAAGATTATGTTTTTTTAAGTACTTTTTGATTTCTTGTATGGTCATACTCTTCACTTCAGGTACCAAAGGTTGATCTGCCTGCCATGTCTTTTAAACCTCCAAGTCAGTCCATCACGAATTACATTCGTTCCGGTAAGAATTTCGCCCGCATTGCTTAAAGCACAAGCTCCTATTCCTGAGGCTACAGCATATGTGCCAACAGTTCCTACAGTAATGGCGGCACTTACAACTGCACCGGTTGCGCCGATGCTTGCCGTGACGTGCTTTGTACTATACCTATGCTTTCCTGTTATAAAAAGCAAGAAAACTAATTGCCTCTTGTATTTCTGCGCCGCATGCGTTTTCTTCATAATTTTCATCTAAGCCGGCACAGGTATACACATCTCCCAAATAATCCATTATACGTTCACACAACTGACCATCACTGTAAATCTTTGATGCCACAACAGGAAAAGATCTACGAATACTCGCTTCATGGGCACGTTGCAAATATTTATTAACAATTTCGATCGTTTTTTCTTCACTCAACATACATTACATTGTACACACCTAACCTTAATCACTCAACTCTTTTTATTACAACATCACGATTGCTGAGCAGCTTATCCAACTCGGAGCAAAAAAGAGCATAATCATCATATGTTTGTTTTCTAATGAAATATCCTTTATCGAAAAAGCCGTTTTCCTCCGAATAATGATATAATCCCCATAGAGTAGACACTTGAAAAAACAAAAGAATTCAAGGCTACACCATGGGGGTTATTTATGTCAAGGAGAAAGAACAAAAAATACAGCGCAGAATTGAAGTTAGAAGCGGTGCAAGCATATTTAAACGGAGAAGGCAGTTATGAAAAATTACGAAAAAGATACGGATTATTAAGTTCAACGCAACTCAAGGAGTGGGTAAAGTGGTATAATGGTCATAAAGAATTCAAGGAAAGGCGAGGAGTCGGAACGGAGATCCATATGACCAAAGGAAGGAAGACAACGCAAGAAGAACGTGCAGAGATAGTAGCATTCTGCATTGAGCACGGGAAGGACTATCCGCTGACGATCAAGACATACGGAATCTCATACCAGCAAATATACGCATGGGTGAGGAAGTATGAGGAGCAGGGGATAGACGGTTTGAAAGACGGCAGAGGAAGAACGAAGCCTGCGGAAGAAATGAGCGAGGCTGAGTGCCTTCGTATGGAAAACAAGATATTGAAGGCGCAGCTCAAAGATGCCGAAATGGAGAACAAACTGCTAAAAAAATTGAGGGAGTTGAGAGGAGGCGATTGATCAGCGGAGTAAGGCAGGAGGATTACTACAAAGCGATACAGTACCTACATATATCCGCGAAATATCCAATAAAAAAATTGTGCCAAAAACTGAGCATCAACAGAAGTGCATATTACAAATGGCTGCATAGAGAACCAAGCAGCAGACAACTTGAGAACGAACAGATTGTTGAATGGATAAAAGAATTGTACGAAGAACAAAACGGGATTCTCGGATACCGGCAGATGACGATTACTGTCAACCGGGAGCATAATGTTCACTACAACAAGAAACGTATACGGAGATTGATGCAGATACTTCACTTAAAATCCGTGTGCAGGAAGAAACGCTACAATTACATCAAATCGACACCCGAAGTTACTGCTAAAAACATTCTGAACAGAGATTTTCATGCGGACAAGCCCAATGAGAAATGGCTCACAGACGTAACGGAATTAAAATACTATGCAGGTGCTGAAGTTAAGAAAGTGTATTTGAGTGCTATCCTTGATTTGTACGACAGAAGGATTGTTTCATACAAGATTGGAGACAGCAACAACAATCCGCTTGTGTTTGAAACGTTTGACGAGGCGGTACGGGCAAATCCGAATGCTCACCCGCTGTTTCACAGTGACAGAGGATTTCAATACACGAGCAAAATCTTTCACGTCAAGCTCGTTGCAGCCAATATGCGGCAAAGCATGTCCCGCGTCGGCAGATGTATTGACAACGGGCCAATGGAAGGCTTCTGGGGGATCCTCAAATCCGAGATGTACTACTTGAGAAAGTTCACTTCGCGTGACGATCTGATTTCAGAAATCGAGCATTATCTCTATTTCTACAATAACAAACGCTACCAGCAGAGGCTCAAATGCATGACGCCGATGGAGTTCCATCGCGCCGCTGCGTGAAAAATTCCACCCTGCTGCGCAGCAGGGTGGAATTTCCTCGCAAAACTATTTTGTTTTTTTCACTGTCTACTTGACAGGGGGCGCTTCATAATCCGAACAGGCTCCGAATTTAACCTTTTTACCGTCAACATAAGCCGTCACCTCAAGAATATCTTCCTGCCGAATTCTTTCAAGAATGCTGCCTATTGACCAATCCTCTTTCTCTTTTGAGTGCTTGGGCGCGGAATGATTTTTGGCATATTCCCGTTCCTTTACAGATACAGTTATTTGCTGCACCGACACGGCTGACGCTGCGGCCGAAACAATGCAAAACACAACTGATTTCCACACTGCCGCATTTTTCACTATCCATATCGGAAATATAATTGAGCAGGAAGCAATGAGTACTGACACCCAAAATCTATTGGCAGCAATGCTTGATGTGGGTTTCGTGCTCATGCAAAACAGTTTCGCAACATTCTGTGTTCTTTTCCTCCTCTTGTATGCAGACCAAACAGAGCAACATCCTATCAGTGCAATTACAGAAAATGCTTCAACAACACCTATTCCGCGATAATTCGGGCTGTGTATAAAGGCGAATTTTGTTGAAGGGAGAACCGTTGCATCGATATTTTCTCCAACAGCTGCTCGCTGAAAAATTGTTGAAACACGCACAATCTCCCCATCCTCGAATTTCAAATCAAAAGAGCCGGAACGACGACTCGACAAATCTTCCAGGACAACAGCTTTACCATCTTTGCATTTCCCGCTGAAATAATCCGGAGCATCAATCAACAGTGCCAACATAAAAAGCACCATTAATGCTCCCCAAAAATAATTGGAGATGCAGTCGTATTCACCACGTTCCTTTTTTGTGTATGTCAACGGTATGCCGCGGATTGCATTCACTATGTAGATAATTCCGCATGAAAAAATGATAATTACAAGTATGAATACAAACGACATGATTTTCTCCCTTCAGTAATTTCAGCATGAATATCTAATATGGTTCCGCCTATTCCGTTAAACAGTTCTACTGCTAAGCCTTTTCCAAATACCTTTAGACTCATTCTCCTTGCTGTGCCGTTTTTTAATTTAGTCATTCCTGATTTAAAAACCGAGCTATAACTGTTTCTACCAGCATTCAATCCCTTCAACTTAATCGTGGGTAGCTTTTCATAAGCTCCGCATAATGCAGCCCCACAAGCAACATCCTTGAGAGTATCCAATCCAATTTCAGCCCATGATTTTTCGTAGTCGTTTTTTGTAATTTTCGACAATCCTTCACCGACGAGCGTTGATAGACCACTAACAATCGCTGCAGCTGCTGTAGGAGGCGTTCCATGTGCTATAAGGACAGCCTCTGTTGCACCTCCGACAGCTTCTCCAACATAGTCCTGCCAACTACTTAAGTGCACTTCGCCAGTTAATGCCACCGATGACACAACATCCGTAACTACTTTACTGACAACACCTACAACCGCACCGACTGCCGCCGCAATCAATCCCCAAAGATTGCCCTGAGTATCTTCCCGAACAATGGGGTTATTCCCGCAATACGCATACGCGTTATGCCCGAGAACGCCTTGGCCGGTGGAGAGGAGGACATCGGAGGAAATAAACCTGCCGACTTCGGGGTTATAGTACCTGCTTTGGAGGTAGTAGAAACCTGTCTCCTCGTCATAGACATATCCACGGTAACGGAAGGGATTATTCTTTCCGAGTGTGGACGCGAGTGAGCCCGAGGTTGACAGCAGTTTGCCCCAACTGTCAAACCTCAACAGCGGCTCAATCGCTGTTGAGGTAAGCATATTCTACAACAGTGCTGCCGCTGTTGTCAATGAGTTTGACGATATCGCTCTTGGCGTTGCGGAGGTAATAGTAGCTTCCATATGAACTATTTAAAGAATACTGTTTGTTGACGAATCCTCCTTTTTGAACACTTAGATTAAATTTGGCATATTCATTTTGCAAATGCAGTGATTCGCTGCACCGACTTCTGCATTTCTGCGGTTTTTGCTATCCGCATGTGTTTACCGGTAGGATTCATTGCCGATACTGAATCAGTATTGATTCTGCAAGTATTGCAAGACGATAATATATCGCCAATTCATCTCTTTCCATTCCTGCAGACTGATTTATCAATTCTGAAAAAACTTTTTTATCATCCTTTGAGATAATTGTGTCGGCGGGAAATTCAATGAATTTCGATTGCTTTAACAACTGTGTGCAGCATCCACCTATGATGGAATCAATAGCCATAAGTTCCGGAGCATTTAGGCGTATTTTTGCAGGAATTCTAGATTCCAAAAACGCCTTCAAAATATATTTATGTTGCTTATTCTTCATTGCAGTTACCTATACCAAAATGTTAAAATTCTACTCAACGACGTGAACATGCCACCCTGTCCATTTGAAAAAGTTAGGTTCCAAGATGCATTACTATATTTATAATTGTATGTATGCTTCAATGTAGAAGCATTTCGTTTGGCAAAATCTATCGCATCCTGTGTAAACTTAAGCACATTATTACCATTCGTCAACCCCTCGTCTATCACATGTTTTTTGTAGTGATATTTCATTGATTGGTACCCTGATTTTAAGGTACCACGATCCCATGCTTTAGCTGCTTGTGAGACTTTTATTGCACTACCGGCAGCACCTGTTATTGCGCCGGTGACGGCACCGGACAATGCCCCATTGCCCATTCCATTAAGTGCGGCCGTGCCTGCACCGTTCCAACTGCCGGTAGACACTCGATGACTTAATGCACCCGTCGCGGCACCCATAGCAGCACCGGAAGCCATTCCAATAGCAGCTCCTTTGGCAGCTCCTACCGCAATAACGGCTGCTGCAGTTCCTGCGCCTGCTGTTGCAACGGTGATAGCTGCTACGGTGGCAACGACAGCCACAACCGCAACTGCTGCTACAATTTTTTTAGCCCAGCTTGGCCACATGCCGGTCTCGTCAGACATGTTCACCGGATTATTCAGGCAATACGCATATGCGTTATGCCCGAGAACGCCCTGGCCGGTGGAGAGGAGGACATCGGCAGAGATAAACCTGCCGACTTCGGGGTTATAGTACCTGCTTTGGAGGTAGTAGAAACCTGTCTCCTCGTCATAGACATATCCACGGTAACGGAAGGGATTATTCTTTCCGAGTGTGGACGCGAGTGAGCCCGAGGTTGACAGCAGTTTGCCCCAAGAATCAAACCTCAACAGCGGCTCAATCGCTGTTGCGATAAGTATATTCTACAACGGTTGCTCCGCTGTTGTCAATGAGTTTGACGATATCGCTCTGGGCATTGCGGAGACAGTATTTGACTGTCATTGTTTCTTTCACCATAGAACTCAATTAATCTCAGAAGGGGTATCATCCAGCTTGAAAAGCTTGCTGTTCGTTTTCCGTTTACTTTCACAACCGTAAGCGAATCGCGAAATCGTGGAACAAATTGTAATGCCTGCACAGAATATCTCTCAGGTTTTGCGCGCACTTTTTGAACAACTATTTCTTCCCTGCCGAATTCTGTTTTAAGACCGCGCCCCTTGAAGAACAGGAACAACATCAAAGCAATTATAGCAGCCATTGCAGTAACAACTAAAATTTTCTTAAGAAAAGCCAGCAAAACAATCAATGCTGTTATAATTATGCAAACCTCAATAAACTCAAACACGGCAGCCCGCTGCATGACAAATCGATTGCCGCTGAGCTTTAATTCGCACATCGGGTCACCTTTTTTTAGCATGTTGTCGATTTTTTGTGCAGTCTCAAAACTGATGCATTTAAACGGAGCATTCCGTATTTTCTTAAGCAGTTTTTCAGGGACAAATTGCACCAAATCCCTTTTGACTGAATTCGTATATGTCAAATATACATATTCGGATGCAATCGACGGCAGTTTTGAAACCGATTTTAATGGTTTGAATGTGCTTCCTGTCGGTATAAAATGAACCACAAAATAACTGCGTGTTATATCCTTTGCATCATAATAGTCGAGTTCGATTCGATCGAAGTTACTCCATTTCAACTCCTTCCTAAAAAATGGGGCAGTGAGCCGCAATCCCTCAGAGGTTATTTGAATACGCAGAAAAGAGTATGCAAACGGCCTTATCAAAACAATGAACATGGTAAACACACACCCTATACAAATCAAACCGGCGAAACGTTCTGCGTCTGTGTTGCCGAAGAAGAAAACTAAGCACCAAGGAAAAACAATGAGAACGAACAAAAACAAATTATCCTGCCATATCGGGAATGCATTGTGTTTCACGTTTTATTCCCCCAAGTCCGGAAAAAACAGTTTTGCCCTGCGATGCAATGCTTCGTTAAACGCCATTTCGATAACTCCAAATACGCTTCCCGTTGCAATTTCCTCCAGCTTATCATTAAAGAAATTCCTGGCAACTTTTTTAAAAACCGTTTTTTTGAATGAACCGACCAATTCTTTCACGCCTTCTTTCACCGCAACTAATCCTTCGTGACCACCGCCGGCACCATAACCGATTAAGAGCTGCCGACACCGCCAATAAGACCCGAAATCACGAAATCAGCAACCGCCGAATGCCTTTTGCTGATTTTCGCATCTATCAATTCGCTTGCAACGCCTGAAAGAACTCCACCTCCAATGACAATGGTTGCAGCAATACCGACCGATACGACATCTGAGGCAATTCCAACGGCTACTCCCGTAATTGCACCTGCAGCCGCGCCGCTGGCAATCCCGGCAACAACAGTTTCTCCAAAATCGCTTCCGCTGGCAAGAGCTGTGATTGCTCCGGTTACGGCTCCGGTCACCGCACCAACTACAGCTCCGGTTACCGCACCGACTGCCGCCGCAATCAATCCCCAAAGATTGCCCTGAGTATCTTCCCGAACAATGGGGTTATTCCCGCAATACGCATACGCGTTATGCCCGAGAACGCCCTGGCCTGTGGAGAGGAGGACATCGGCAGAGATGAACCTGCCGACTTCGGGGTTATAGTACCTGCTTTGGAGGTAGTAGAATCCTGTCTCTTCGTCCGTCAATCGTCAGATTGCCGGTATAGACATACCCACGGTAACGGAAGGGATTATTCTTTCCGAGTGTGGACGCGAGTGAGCCCGAGGTTGACAGCAGTTTGCCCCAACTGTCAAACCTCAACAGCGGCTAAATCGCTGTTGAGGTAAGCATATTCTACAACGGTCGCTCCGGTTTTGTCAATGAGTTTGACGATATCGCTCTGGGCATTGCGGAGGTAATAGTAATAATTTCCGTTATAGTTCACGGCAACGACTTTGCCGTTAGCGTCATAGCTGAAGCGGAGCTTTGAAGTCGTTGTGCTTCCGTCGCTGTTCGTTGTGGTTTTGACGGTGCCCATGAGCAGCGTGCCGTTATAGTAATAGTCCGTAACGGTGTTGCCGATGGTTTTTCTTGTGCGGATGCCGTTTTCATCGTAGCTGTAGACATACGAATTCGCGTGTCCGGAGGATGATGCTTTCGGGGTATACGACTTCAGCCGCTGACCTTCCCAAACCAGAGTTGCACCGAGGTAGTTCGTCGGGTTGCCGGAAGCGTCATATGTTATGCTTTCGCCATCGTACGAAGTGAGCTGATCCGGCAAATTACAAACATATGTATGTAGGCAATAGGGCTGCTTTAAAGGCAATCCATGCCTACAACGACCCTGTGCTTGTTGAATGATGCATATTATTTATTTCCGTTTGTGCTCTTCATATTTTTTCGTTTCTTTAAACGAAATGTCAAGTTGACAGTTTGGACAATGAAAATATCCTATTCTAAACTCAACATCTCCAACAAAAAAAGTATCACCCACGGAAAAATCATAATCCGTTGCTTCCGGAGATTTTGAATTGATTATTCTGCTTGCGTAACGTAGTTCCAACTTGTTCCCGCATTTAGGGCAAAAATGCCTTTTCCAATGAACATAAAACGGATTGACATCGTAAACATATTTTATAGCGTTTTTCATTATCTGCCATCCTATCATTATGCCGGTTTTACTCTGAATATAAATCCGCCGCCAAGTATTCCTACTTCTAAATGCTGCCGCTGTTGTCAACGAACTTCACAACGTCATTCTGGACATTGCGACATAGATCACGCTCAAATCACGATTGCAGAATACAGAATTGTGCTATCCTCACCGAATGCAATTATCCAATGCTTTGCACACACGAACCATGCATTGGAATACGGACTGAAATACACCTTGTACTCCTTTTCTTGGCACCGTGCCCATCTGCTCATTTTCTTTGCAGCGGCAAACGCTGTTTGAGAATCGTGCACATTATCGTATTGGAATGACTTGTCGATACTTCTCGGATCGAGTTTGTGCAACAACCGTAACTTTTCTGCGGTCTGTTCATACAGATTCAATTCCACTGCAAAAGTCCACGGAATAGATTCGTCCCTGCAACGAAGGTAAGTTTGAATTCTCAAATCAAAGCATCCGCGAAAACTGCCTTCATCCGTTTCAAACAAAACGAACACGTCACCACAACGGTAATAACAGAGTTTTCCCCGACCCGTATCCTTTTTAAACTTCACTTTCGCTTTGCCGTTTCCGGCGTCAATATATCGAGTTCCGAAGTATTCTTTCAGGAAGAATTCAGCGGCTTTTTTTGCTTTTTCTTTATCCCCATGTTCAATTTTGCCGACATTCGGAATTTCTGAATTAAAGCCGTCACTGAACTCCTCCAGAATCAATTGCTCAAAAAGTCTGAAGCTTTCGAAATCGCCCATTACAACATGGGCTATCGAATTGTTAATTGTAACATCACGTTTGTCAGTCAAGTCAATCATGTATGCATCGTCCGGTGCGCCTTTCATGCAAGCAGTGAGCATCAATGCAGCAGTAGTAAATACTAACACCAGGGCTAATAAAAAACTGGCTTTTTTCATATCCATCCCCGCTAAACAAAACCCTTCCTTAAAAATCAATGTTCCATCCAGTAATAAACAGCCAACCGTTCTTGTCGAAATCGGAATACAAATCCTCTAAACGCATTGGACTTGTTGTTGTATAATTGTAGAACCTATATGTTCCGTTGCCATTGTTTATTCCGGCTATGTAATGCGCTCCTATCCGAGGTTCGGTGTACGCATAAAGGATAATCACAGCATCGTAATCCCCATACATATAGGAAAAATTTCGGAACCCAAAATCGGCATTGCCAAAATTTCGTTCGAAGAACTCCATAATAAGATTTGGATTCATTCCCATACTTCCAAAAAAGTTCGTAGTGCCAACCCATCCAAGACCACCAAAAAGAATATCGTGCAGTTCGTTGAAGCTATAGGGTAAACCGCCTGCTTTTGCAACGTTGTAAAGTGCTACTAAACCACAGCCGTTATCTGCAACGTTCCCGGCCGGTCCAAAGGAAAGATCCGATCCATAAAAATTGGATTGATCATCAATATATCCGTCACCACCGAGAGGTATTCCGATGTCCGTGTGTACCAATGACGCCCTGTGTCCCGTGTAGTCTTCTCTATTCACCGGATTATTCAGGCAATAAGCATACGCGTTATGCCCGAGAACGCCCTGGTCGGTGGAGAGGAGGACATCGGAGGAAATGAACCTGCCGACTTCGGGGTTATAGTACCTGCTTTGGAGGTAGTAGAAACCTGTCTCTTCGTCCGTCAATCGTCAGATTGCCGGTATACACATATCCACGGTAACGGAAGGGATTATTCTTTCCGAGTGTGGACGCGAGTGAGCCCGAGGTTGACAGCAGTTTGCCCCAAGAATCCAACCTCAACAGCGGCTAAATCGCTGCTGAGGTGAGCATATTCTACAACAGCTGCTCCGCTGTTGTCAATGAGTTTCGCAATGTCATTCTGTGCATTGCGAAGGTAATAGTAGGTGTTGAACGTTGAACCGTTATCGGTTGAATAATCAACAGCAACGACATTGCCGGATGCATCATAGCTGAAACGGAGGATATTGGCGCTGCTGCCGGAACCCACCGTCATGCCTATAAGAAGGCTGCCGTTGTAATAATAGTTTGTTAAGATTCCGTCGGAGTTTTTCTGTGTGCGTATGCCGTCCTCGTTGTATGCAAAATTGACATACTTTCCTGACTTGCCCCAATACTTGAGCTGTTTGCCTGCCCAAGTCATGGTCGCACCGAGGTAGCGCGTCGGATTGCCCATTTCATCATATGAAACGGTGCTGTTTTGCTTTGAGCCGGTCGATACCGTTCCGTCCGTGACCGCCGTCAGCAGATCTGATCCACTTGACAACATCATTGCTATGGGACAATACGCTCAAAGCCATGTTTCGTCAGAATGCAAAAGCCGATGTACTGACTATATAACAATTATCTGACAAACTGCGCTGAGCAGATTCGTTGATCCAACTTATGTCCTTTGGCTGCCGCTCCGTTTCGTCCGCGTTAACGAATAAAGAGTAATTGCAACTGATTGGCTGTCCGATGAATCCGATAAGTAGGAAATGGTCAACGATATTAACAAATCCGATATCGTTTGCCAACATACACGCCGCAAAGCTTTGCAGCAGTTCCATATCTTCATCGGAAATATCAGTGCTTTTGCACTCGGCAAAAATATCCTCCTTCAGCTGAACCAAAGTGTCCGTACGAGCATCACAGTAATCTGCTCCGCGACGCGGACTGTATATGCACAACCTTTTAATGTTATCTTGCGAATACAGAAACTTGGCAAATCTTTCGATTTCATCCCGGTATTGGTAATAACAGTTCTCAACTGATTCAATCACTTCATCTTTAGATTTCCTGTTCTGAGTAAGTGAATCAAGCAGTCGGACAGAGCATCCGGATGATGCCAATGTCGCAAGAACAAGAAGTGAAGCCAATAACATGTTCAGAGTGATTTTTTTCATTTTAAAATAACCTCCCGGTTTTAGAATGAACCGTTAATACGTTTTGCAACGGCAAGCATATTCAAGAATCCCACTTCGTTCAGAGGAATTATTAGCGTGGCATCCATTTTTGCGCCGTCAATTATTGCTTGAGAGTTACTCCTATAGCAAAGCAATATGCCTGAAAGAATCATTTTCGTATCTGAGGGATCGTCGTAAAGGGTTAAGCATGTCCCGATACTGGCACCTTCATCTGTCAATGCGGCATAGCCTGCACCGGACAACAACGTGGTTACTGAAAAGCCAAATGCTGCTCCGGTAAATCCGTAATTCAGATTACCAAAATCTGATGCATCCATGACTGTTCCGTTAAATAAGAATCGTCCATCCTCTGGCATCCAATCGGCAGGCTCGCTTTTATAATCCCAATCGCCTCCGCTTTTGACAAGATTATAAAAATCCATAGCACCTTGAAATTTTAAGAAAGTCTTTTTCATCTTCTCTACTCTGCTAAGGTTTTCGTTCAAGGTGTTGATCGCCGCTTCTGTACAATCCGGCAGGTGCGGAACTAACTCAAAACGGGTGTGCAAACGTGAAACAGAGCGATGACCTGAATAGTCAATCATATTCACCGGATTATTCAGGCAATACGCATATGCGTTATGCCCGAGAACGCCCTGACCGGTGGAGAGGAGGACATCGGAGGAAATAAACCTGCCGACTTCGGGGTTATAGTACCTGCTTTGGAGGTAGTAGAAACCTGTCTCTTCGTCCGTCAATCGTCAGATTGCCGGTATACACATATCCACGGTAACGGAAGGGATTATTCTTTCCGAGTGTGGACGCGAGTGAGCCCGAGGTTGACAGCAGTTTGCCCCAACTGTCAAACCTCAACAGCGGCTAAATCGCTGTTGAGGTAAGCATATTCTACAACGGTCGCTCCGGTTTTGTCAATGAGTTTGACGATATCGCTCTGGGCATTGCGGAGGTAATAGTAATAATTTCCGTTATAGTTCACGGCAACGACTTTGCCGTTAGCGTCATAGCTGAAGCGGAGCTTTGAAGTCGTTGTGCTTCCGTCGCTGTTCGTTGTGGTTTTGACGGTGCCCATGAGCAGCGTGCCGTTATAGTAATAGTCCGTAACGGTGTTGCCGATGGTTTTTCTTGTGCGGATGCCGTTTTCATCGTAGCTGTAGACATACGAATTCGCGTGTCCGGAGGATGATGCTTTCGGGGTATACGACTTCAGCCGCTGACCTTCCCAAACCAGAGTTGCACCGAGGTAGTTCGTCGGGTTGCCGGAAGCGTCATATGTTATGCTTTCGCCATCGTACGAAGTGAGCTGATCCTTCCATGCCGAGTTTGTGTAGGCATAGGGAACGGTCTCCCGAGCCGTGCCGAGCGTTCCGACAGTGTAAGCATAGATCTTTTTGTTGAGCAGATTGCCCCAAATGTCGTATTCATATGTAATTGTAGCGTTGCTGCTGTTGCCGCTGCCGTAATAAAGGTTCTCCCTTACGAGCTGATTCGCCGAATCATAAACATATGAATACTTCTCCGAAGCATTGGTGAATGACGTGTTTCCGCGCCAGATCCTGGTTATGTTGCCGTTGGCGTCATAATCATAGTTGTACTTTGCATCCGAGTATACTTTATAGCATACCAACCATTCCCAAAATGTACTCGATATGTGAATATCTCGCTATACATTGCACGACAAATGTAAGCACTTGCAAACAAGCATAAAATGTCGTTACACCTCGTATCTGAAATCTATCGGCTTATAGACTTCGTATGTATAATAATCCTGCTTTTCCTGAGAAAGAACTTTTCCGTTGCTTTCGATCAGTGTGTATTTCTTTGCTGCACCGTTATCATCGAGCTCAAAGCGGTATCTTACCACATTATTGATTTTAAATTCCGCCAATCTGCCGAACCCCTCCTTAAACCTTCGCATAATAACATCAACATGATGACTGTCAATGTATTCGTACTCTTCGGAGGTGAATTCCGGTCCATAGTAATCATCAAAAGACTTAATCATAACACCGTAAACATAAAAGTACTCTTTCATGTATCCGTTTTCGCAGATAACAACAGAACCTGAATTCTTGTTTGCATCATGCATGTGATAATTCAACCCTATCTCAATTCCGTTTTCGCGCTTTATAGATTCGTATCCCCGCGGGATAAGCATACCGTTTTTTGCATCGTCCAAAAACGATGGAAATGCTTTTTGAAAGTCAGATACATCGAAGTTTGAGACTGTTATCTCCAGATCCAGATCACATTCTTCGCAGTTTTCGGCCGTAATTAATTTGCCGTTTTTATCAAACCCGTATCTGTACGTTGGAATTTTTGTTCTCGGCTTTGTTTTTAGCAGACGGCCTCTCGTCACGTTGCCGATAACCGTATCAAGAACACGACTGGGACAAAAATAGCCGCGCGGCAAGTAAACACTTCCCGATCCATATTTTACTGCTGTCACATTCTCCTTTACCGACTTATAAGTCTCCCATCGATTCGGGTAGTTCTCGATAATCATAGAAGTCAGTCTTTCACGCCATTCGGATATTTTGTTGTCACTTAACATAATTTTTCTCCTTTCACAGTTCAGGGTTCAAGAGCGAAAGGTGCCAAGCATCCGCCAAGAACACGTAGTGCCCATTGCACATTCGCCTGTCGTTGCTCAAAGCTTTCACCCACATTGGCGGCAATCAACACAGAATTCACCCAATTGTAGTATACTTGCGTATGCAAGCGACGATGGGCTTCCGTCCTTAATAGTATCAAATTCAGAGGATCGCTGGTTTTGATACCAACTGATTCCAACACCTCTCTGGCGGGTGCGGCCTGAGGAGCACGTTTGGCAACAATGTGATGAAGTTCGCCGTTACTTCGATATTTTGGCAGGGGCTGGGCTTCTTTAATCTTTTGGTCAATTGTTTCAAGGATCCTCTTTGCTTTCTCCTTGCACCATTCCCACGTGGAATCGATGTCAATTGCCGGGTTAGCCGGAACTGCTGTTTCGGTAGCGGTGCTTACAACAGCTACTGTTGCACATGCTACGGTACCCACCCCAATAATACCAAACAATGAGGAGAGTGACCAGCAGCCGGCTCCAGCAAGCATATTGTTCGGCATAACCAGTTCGGCCATGCATCCGCAGCCATCACTCATATTCACCGGGTTATTCAGGCAATACGCATACGCGTTATGCCCAATTACGCCCTGGCCGGTGGAGAGGAGGACATCGGCAGAGATGAACCTGCCGACTTCGGGGTTATAGTACCTGCTTTGGAGGTAGTAGAACCCGGTTTCTTCGTCATAGACATATCCACGGTAACGGAAGGGATTATTCTTTCCGAGTGTGGACGCAAGTGATCCCGAGATTGACAGCAGTTTGCCCCAACTGTCATAGCAATATTCTACAACAGTGCTGCCGCTGCTGTCAATAAGCTTCACAATGTCATTCTGGGCATTGCGAAGATAATAATAGGTGTTAAAGGTCGTGCCGTTATCGGTTGAATAATCCACCGCAACAACGCTGCCGGAAGAATCGTAGCTGAAGCGGAGAATTCTTGTGCTGCTGCCTGAACCGACAGTCATGCCTATCAAAAGGCTGCCGTTGTAATAATAGTTTGTTAAGATTCCGTTGGAGTTTTTCTGTGTGCGTATGCCGTCCTCGTTGTATGCAAAATTGACATACTTTCCGGATTTGCCCCAATACTTGAGCTGTTTGCCTGCCCAAGTCATGGCTGCACCGAAGTAACGGGTCGGGTTACCCATTTCATCATATGAAACGGTGCTGTTTTGCTTTGAGACGGTCGATACCGTTCCGTCCGTGACCGCCGTAAGCAGATCGCCCCATTGCGAATCGGTGTACTGATATTCCGCAACGGTGATCCCGAGCTTGTTCGCAATTGAACCCGTTGTGTATGCATAGCGATTCTTTCCGAGCATGTTGCCGTAGGAATCGTATGCATAAGTGTAAGTTGAGTTCGCGGAATTGTTTTCTCCGTAGTACAGATTTTCGCGCACAAGCTGATTCATGGAATCATACTCGTAGGAGAATTTTTCATCTGCATTTTCGAATGTTGAATCGCCGCGCCATATCCCGGTTATGTTGCCGTTGGCATCATAATCATAGTTGTACTTTGCGTCCGAACCGCTGCGATAGGACTTAACGAGCGTTTATTCGGGACTGCGGATAAACCTCCGGTGAAGCTCTTTTCGGTGCTTGCCGCACGGCGCGTGCATCAAAGAACTTTTTACACCTACCACGTAGACTTTACTGTATACCAATCATTCCCGAGATCAACCTGGTCTACTATATATGACCATTCGTCAATAAGCCTGCCTTCTCCGGTTCGTTCAATCTCTTTGCAGAGCAAATAATCACTGTCCCCAAATCTTGAATAGAAGAAAAACATTACATACTCAGCGGAACGTGAAGGTAGCCTTCTGACCGATGTCATAAGCGGATCATCGAAAAGAGGCTGTACAAAAGTTTGGATTCCGTTGATCTCGTCCTGCGATAATTCTTCGGATGAAAAGACTCCGAGTTCACCGATTTTTGTATAGGTTCGGTTATTGTATGAACTGTCCGCGCCTTTTACCACATAAACAACGTTTGGATTCGCCTTGAACCAGTCGGCGGCAACATCGAGTGCCTCGGTGTGAAGCTTGAAGTAGTCTTGCGCAACTCCGGCAGAATACAACCCGCGCGGCCCCGAATCCTCAAAGAGCTTTTTAAACTCAGCTATGCTAAAACACCCGCACAATTGTACCGAAACAACTGCGGCAACCATAGTGATCGCAACAATAATTATCAAATGCTTTTTTCTTTTCATAGTGACCCCCACAGTTCTTTCGTTGTTTTATAAATTGTTAACAGCAACCGTCCGTTTATTCCTGCATTTACCATCCAATCGAAAAATTCTCCGCTTGCAAAAGATGCAGGTTCCATGAAGTAATGTATACCAACCCCAAGGTTGATAAAAAAGTTGTCGTCTTTTCCGTCATAGTAATACCCACAGCCATCGTTGTCTCCATTTTCTCTTAATGCGACAAATCCAGCCGCAACAAGGAGAGTTTTTCTCATATATCTCTCCTGATTTTACTCGAACACGGACTGACGAATAACAAACCGATGTTCATACTCCCAGTATACCGAATTTTGTCAACATTTGTCAAGTGTTTTTAAAGGCAAATTTATGTAAAATATTATTCGAGCGTACTATATGCTTTGAAACCGTGTTCCCGCTTATATACAAATGCATAGTCGCAGATATAAGCATCACAACAATTCTGTTTGCTTTTGTTCAAAAGCATAATTTCCGCTCATGATCATGTAAATTCAATGCCAAAAGATAAAGCAATAACGCTCGCGACAGATAAATGCAGCCGCGAGAAACATTCAACACAGTGTACTTCCCCACCTTGGAGCAAATAAAAAAATCTTATAAACAAAAAACAAGTGTCCTAACAGCTTCTCAAATGCTGTAAGAACACTCGCCATGATCTGCGCAGCAGGATCTTCACAGAGGGCAGATATACCGACGCTGTTGACGAAGTGCTGCTGAAAATCATCGGTGCAAAGCGCAAGAAGTTCAAGATTGTATACACGGAATGAATTGAGGAAAGCATAATGACGGAGTTTAAAAAGCTGGGTGGCACATACCGACAGGCGGGTGATTATTATCTGCCGAATCTCGAGATTGATAATCAAATCGAGGTGCAAATTGGTGTTTGGGGACAGCGACACCGGCGATTTTTGAAGGAGAACCACCAGGTGAGATACTACAATCTGTTGACTACCGGGACGCTGAACGATTATCTTGCTGAGGTGGAATCCCTGGCACAGGCGATGTTTGATACGCTTGTGAAGGAACTGTCCGAAAAAGAAAACTTGAACGAAAAACTCAAGGCAAGTGACCCGCTGGAATGAGTCAGGCGGAGCAATAACATCCGCAATCGAGCTACAGAAATCGTAAATGCAGAGGTCATTTTCGTGTGAGCAACAACAAAATTTGATAGAAATCAGAAGCGCAGTCAGATGCAGGTAAGCACCGGCTGCGCCCCTTTTTCGTTGCTCTGAAATAGGTCTGCATTATCTTAGCGAGCAGACTGTTTGTACTCCTCTGGAGCTAAACAGTGCGTCGCCCGATGTCTGTGCCATCTGAGCGAGCAGTGCCTTTTTACTCCGTTCTACCGAGCTCTGTAAGAAGGCCTCGTTAGGGGCACCCTAAGACCTGCTTACCCGATGCCGAAGAATCGGTCGAAGAAACCCTTCAACTTTTCAATGATGGTCTGCTTCTTCTCTGCACGGTTTCCACCGCCGAAGCGGGAGATTGGCGGCATCAGCCGGTCAATATCCGTGCCTGTCGTTTTGACAGAGCCGTCACGGAAAGAGCTCTCCATAAAGCGGCGAGTCTCGTCGTCTTTCAGGTTCTCCTCCTGAATGATTGCAACAAGCTGCCGTTCTTTTTCTTCAGCGACAAAGGTGCGCCATTCCAGCATCACATCTGATACATCGTTGATTCCGGCAATGAAGGTTTCGATCAGTGCCTTCTTGCTGCGCAGTTCAGGACTGGCATCCACTGCTTTGCGGATCGTGATAAGCACTTCCTTGTCATCGCAGTGTGAATCGTGGTATTTCTGTACCAGAAGCAGGATGTAGTCAATATTGATCTCGATCTGCTTGATTAGCTCGATTTCAAAAACGATGTCATCTGTGATGTCCTCTTTTTCGCCACCGGGCTTGCGGTTTTTCCACTCATCCCGTAAGTCCTGATAGCGTCCAAGATAATCCTGAAAATCCCGCTCGCTCAAAATTTCGCTTCCGGCAAACTTGTCGAACGAAGTCAGCAGGTTGCGCATACGCAGAATCGCACCGAACAAAACGATAAACTCCTTCTGCCGCTGTTCGCCGGTAATGCGTTCCTCTGTCAGCGGGAATTTCGTTGTCAATTCCTCAATCATATCCTGGTAGCCTGGGTGATATTTTCCGTCGGCATCCTCGTAGCCAAAGTAGTAATCCTTATAGCCACGCATCAGGACGATACCGCCCGCTTCCTTATCGCCAAACAGAGAAATTGCATCGTCGGTGCGCTTTTGCAGATTGCGGAAGCAAACGATGTTGCCGAACACCTTGATGGAATTGAGAATCCGGTTGGTGCGAGAATATGCTTGAATCAGCCCGTGCATTTTCAGGTTTTTATCCACCCACAGCGTATTCAGCGTCGTGGCGTCGAAGCCGGTCAGGAACATATTGACCACGATCAGCAGGTCAAGTTCCTTGTTCTTCATCCGCAGGGAAACATCCTTATAGTAATTCTGGAATTTGTCCCCGTCTGTGGAATAGTTGGTGTGGAACACCCCGTTGTAGTCACGGATGGCCGCATCCAGAAAATCACGGGAACTTTGGTCAAGTGCGGAGGTATCTTCCGGATTCTCCTCGTCAAGAATACCATCCGTTTCTTCCTCATTCGCTTCATAGCTGTAAATGACGGCAACCTTCAGCCGCTTCTGCGGATTTTCCGCCATTTGCCTCTGAAACTCGGCGTAGTAGAGCTTTGCAGCATCCACGCTGGACACGGCAAAGATGGAGTTGAACCCGCTGACCCGCTGCTTCTGCTTGATTTCCTCGATCTGCTGCTTGCTGCCGGCAGAGGCAACCTCGGCGATATTCTGCAATACGCTGTATGTATAGGTTTTATCACCCCGGTAGGTCTTCTGCTCAAAATGCGTCAGAATGTAATCTGTGACCAGTCGGATGCGTTCCGGGGCAAGAAACGCCTTTTCCCGGTTGATGTCCCAAACCTCTTTGTCGTCAATATCCGGCTCGGCGTCCATCGTTTTGATGTAGTCCACCCGGAAGGGCAGTACATTTTTGTCGTTAATGGCGTCCACAATGGTATAGGCGTGGAGCTGATCGCCAAAAGCCTGCTCTGTCGTGCGGAGTGTGGGATTCTTGCTTACGCCTGCATTGACTGCAAAGATGGGCGTGCCGGTAAATCCGAACAGATGGTACTTCTTAAAGTATTTGGTGATGGCTTGATGCATATCCCCGAACTGACTCCGGTGGCACTCATCAAAAATGATAACAACTCGCTTATCAAAAACGCTGTGTCCGGCGTTCTTCTTGATAAAGGTGGCGAGCTTCTGAATGGTGGTGATAATGATTCTTGCATTGTCATCCTCCAACTGGCGCTTAAGGACTGCCGTAGAGGTGTTGCTGTTGGCAGCGCCCTTTTCAAAGCGGTCATATTCCTTCATCGTTTGATAGTCCAGATCCTTGCGGTCCACAACGAAAAGCACTTTGTCAATATAGTTCAGCTTGGTGGCAAGCTGCGCCGTCTTGAAGGAAGTCAGCGTTTTGCCGCTGCCAGTGGTGTGCCAGATGTACCCGCCGCCCGCTACAGTGCCGTATTTCTTGTAGTTATTGGCGATCTCAATGCGGTTCAAAATGCGCTCGGTGGCGACGATTTGATATGGCCGCATCACCAGCAGCATATTTTCCGCCGTAAACACACAGTAACGGGTAAGGATATTCAGAATGGTGTGCTTGCAGAAAAAGGTCTTGGTAAAGTCCACAAGATCGGGGATAATGCGGTTGTTGGCGTCCGCCCAGAAGGAGGTGAATTCAAAGCTGTTGCTGGTTTTTGACTTCTTAGCCTTCTGCGCTTTGGCGTCCTTAATGTGATTGAAACGGGTGGTATTGGAATAGTACTTCGTATTCGTGCCGTTGGAGATCACGAAGATCTGCACGAATTCATACAGCCCGCTGGATGCCCAGAAGCTGTCCCGTTGATAGCGATCGATTTGGTTAAACGCCTCCCGAATGGGAACGCCCCGGCGCTTCAGCTCGATATGGATCAGCGGCAAGCCGTTGACCAATACCGTCACATCATAGCGATTGTCATGAGCTGCCCCCTCCTCTGTGGAGATGGCATACTGGTTGATGACCTGCAAATTATTATTATGGATACACTTCTTGTCAATAAGCTGGATGTTCTTGCTCTCGCCGGTATCCCGGCGGAGCACCTGCACATAGTCCTCCTGAATCAGGCGGGTCTTTTCGAGAATGCCGGAGTTTGTGTTTGCCAGCACCTCGTCCCAGAAACGCTTCCATTCGCCATCCGTAAAGCGATAGTTGTTCAGCTTTTCCAGCTGCGTCCGCAGATTGGCAATCAGGTCAGCCTCTTTATGGATGGTCAGGCGCTCATAGCCCAGCTCGCAGAGCAGACGAATAAACTCCTGCTCCAAATCCGCTTCGCTCTGATATGCCTCCGAGCGTTTCGCCTGCGGCTTGTATTCTGTTACAACCGTGCATTCGCTGCTCTGGGCAATGATGTTGAAATAGCTCACGGGCTACCTCCTTCCGGGTCAATCTGCCGGTGTAAAAGTCAGCAGCTTGTCCCTGTAATATTCATATTGTTTCTGCCGGGCTTCGATTTCGGCAGGCAGACCGATTTTTAGGTCAGAGCAGATGGCATCGAAGTTGTCAAGAACTTCTACAAGGCGCTTCTGAACTTCAAGCGACGGAATAGAAATGGGAAGCGATAAAATCAATGAAGAGTTCAAATCCCCTCGAGCCCCCTGCTTTCTGCTAATAAGTTCCTCATATTTGCTGCAAAGGCAATGAAAGACGTATCTATATAGTGCCATGCTATCATCAATTATCAAATTTAAGCAATGTTGGTTCGTAGTTGCTTTGATTTTGTTGATTGCACACCGTCCGGCAGTGGCACCTGAAATAGCAACTATAACACAGTTTTCAGGTATCCACTTTGTAGCTGTTTCAGACACTGCTTTTTCTGTGATATAACTATTGACTTCGGTAATCTCATTAAAGCGAACATCTTGCGTCCGAATCCAAGGAATCGTACCGTTCTCATAATATTCTGCATTGCCTTTTGCTGGTGTAGCTCCAGAACAACTTTTCTTTACAATATCACGAAGTTCAACAACAGGTACAGAACTATTATTGGTAGATAGTAGCTTGTCCCTATAATACGCATACTGTTTCTTCCGTGCAGTAAGCTCTGCGGTAAGCTCTGCGGTAAGCTCTGTGAAATTGTCCAGTATGCGGACAATTTCACGCTGCACCGGCAGGGGTGGGACGGGGACAGATACATTCTCAATGCTCGATATATGCACATGAGGTACACCACCGCCTTTTTTTGTTGAATATATGTAGTCCTGTATATTTGTCAGAAAATAATATATATATTTCGTTTGTATCCCAGGATTTCCCTGTATTGAAAACGCATCACAAACAAAGATAGGCTTTGTCCAATACTGAACATATCCAGCACCGGCTCCACTTCCCGCCACTGTAATCGTTTCACCATCTCTGTTATATTTATCACAGTAATATGCGGGTTCTCGCCCGCCAGAAACAACAGGTATTTCGCCCTCTACAATATCTTTCTTAGTTATCGAAGTGCCTCTTTTCATTTCTGACACCTCATTTAACGGCTTATGCTCAACACCATTTGGGCAAAGTTTCTGAATCAATTCTTCAAGCTTTGTCATCTTTTCACCTTCGTGAGACGCAAGCTGTTTTTCATTTCATCAGGCACTTTTTGGCGAATAACCTCGCCATCCAGATTTTCAAGCTTATCCCGCAATTCAAAAAGGCCAAGGCTTACAGCCATTTTCCTACACTGTTCTTCATAGTCCTCAAGATATAGCGGCGCTTTGTCTCTTTCCTCTCGTTCTTTCAACTTTGAAATATACACCTGCTGCTGATACATCGCTTTGAGTAAATTCGCAAATGACGAAACAAATTCTCCGGCTATTTCGGCGGCATTACCGTCAAATACCATCGAGATTTCGATTGCGTCATTTTTTAACTGCTCATATTTTGTGAGCAGAGTTTTCTGCTCATTCTGGTGCAAAGGATTAGCAACTGCAAGTACCATTTTTTCTAAATCAGCACAGTTTGTCAGCCACGAAAACACCAAGTCATTCGTGTGGTAAAAAGTAGAGTCATCTTTTAGCTGCAACTTATTTGCAGTATATAGTGAATATATCATATTAAATTCGAGATAACGAGACAATCTCCTGTCAAATAATTGTTGCTTATTGCTCAAGGAAATCTGTCGGTTTGTCTGGAATAGAGCAATTAGCGCAATGATTATGGAGATTACTGAAACGGAAATGCTGATTATTTCGGAATAGTTCATCCCTCAATCTCCCCAATAATCCGGTCGATTTCTTCCCGCAGCTTCTGCTCCCGTGCGACGATTTCCGCAATCTCTGCATTCAACTTCACAATGTCAATCTTTTCACGGGTGTCCTCCTGCTCCACATAGGTAGAAACAGAGAGATTATAATTGTTCTGTTTGCTGCCGACCTCGTCGTTCGGCACAAGGCGGGCAAAGTGCTGCTCGTCCTTGCGTTCTGCCACGGCGGATACGATGCGCTGAATATTTTCTTCGGACAGGCGGTTGTTCTTTGTGACCTTCACGAACTCCTTGGAGGCATCCACGAACAGAACGGCGTTGTCCGTCTTGTTCTTTTTCAGCAGCATAATGTCTACGGAGATTGTGACGTTTAAGAACAGATTGGAGGGAAGCTGAATGATGGCGTCCACAAAGTTGTTATCCACCAGATACTTGCGGATTTTCTGCTCGGCCCCGCCACGGTACATAATGCCGGGGAAGCAAACGATGGCCGCCGCACCGTTGGAAGCCAGCCACGAAAGACTGTGCATAATAAACGCCATATCGCCCTTAGAGGCAGGAGCCAGCACGCCGGCCGGCGAAAAACGGGGATCGTTGATGAGCAGCGGGTTCTTATCCCCCTCCCACGGCACAGAAAACGGCGGATTGGATACGATCAGCTCAAAGGGCTGGTCGTCCCAATGCTGCGGGCTGAGCAAAGTGTCCTCCCGGACAATGCTGAACTTATCGAACTCGATGTTATGCAGGAACATATTGATGCGGCAGAGGTTGTAAGTGGTCAGGTCGATCTCCTGACCGTAGAAGCCACGCTCGATATTGTCCTTGCCCAGCACTTTTTCCACCTTCAGCAGCAGAGAACCGGAACCGCAGGCTGGATCATAGACCTTGTTGATTTTCGTTTTGCCAATGGTGCCGAGGCGGGCCAGCAGCTCCGAAACATCGGCGGGAGTGAAATACTGACCGCCCTTTTTACCTGCGTTGGCGGCGTACATTCCCATCAGATATTCGTAGGCATCACCAAACAGGTCTGGATTGATGCCATCGGTGGAGAACAGCGGCATCTGCGCTACGCCGTTCAGCAGCTCTACCAGCACCTTGTTGCGCTTGGCAACAGTTTCGCCAATTGCCTTGCTGTTCACATCGAAATCGTCAAACAGACCTGCAAAATCATTCTCAGCGTCTCCGCTGGCGGCACTGCTTTCAATGTGGTTGAATACTCGCTCCATCGTCTCGTTCAGGTTGTCGTCCTTGTCCGCCCGGGCGAGGACATTGCAGAACAATTCGGAGGGCAAGATGAAAAAGCCCTTTTCCTGCACCAGCCCTTCTCGGGCAGGCTCCGCATCGGCGTCCGGCATTTTGGCGTAGTCAAAGTCCTTGTTCCCGGCGGCGTACTCGCCCTCGTTGATATAGGCGGTGAAGTTCTCCGAAATATAGCGGTAGAACATCGTGCCCAGCACATAAGATTTGAAGTCCCACTCTGCCACATGACCTGCGTGAACAAGGTCAGTGGCGATTTTATATATGCGGCGGAACAGCTCGTCCCGTTCCTGATCTTTCTTTATCTCTGCCATCTTTCTCACTCCTTCTGGGCGATCCACGCCGCTTCAATCTCATCAAAGGGGATGCTGTTTTCCTCGCAAAAAGCCTTGATCTTCTTCATTGCCGCGATGTTTGGCTTGGTTTTGGCGTTTTCCCAACGGTTTATCGTTCCAACGGATACATTCAGTGCTTTTGCGAAATCCTCCTGCGACAACAGGGCTTTCTTACGCATGACCCGTATTAACTCACTTAAAGGCGTCATCAAACAGTTCTCCTTTCAGAAGATTAACAGCATTATACTATAAACCTATCATTTTCTCAACACCGTTTGGAGAAAACCGAATACCAAAATACAGAGGCGCAGCCTTCGGATTAATCCGTCGGCTGTGCCTTTTTTGCATCTTTAAGAAAAATTCGAAAATACCTTTGCCAAAATCGCAGAAAAGTTCCCAGTTGGTTGGTAGAGAGAAAATTTCAAATTCTTTCGTTCAAATCCGAAAAATTTTCCAAGTTGATTAGTAAGGGGGTAAAAAATGACTCTTCTCGCTGCCTACCTATTGAGGGGATTCTTCTCTTGTGCCTTGAAAGAGGCGAATTTTTGAAAAAGTGCGGGAATTTCACGGGAAAATTCGGCAAAGAAAAAGTGAAAGGCGATAGAGGATCCCGGCGTAGTCCGCCGCTCTGTGTTTTTCCGCGTGCACCTTGAAAATTAAATAGCAGAAATTTTGGAGAAGAGAGTCACCACCCTGCCCATTTTAGGAACAAGTGAAGGAGGTTTTTCCAATGGTCATCAAAATCACACCGCAGCAGGCGAAAAGAGTCAACGCCCTGCTGCGGAAGCTGTGCGCCAACTACGACGGCGGCAACTGCCTGCTGCTGGACGACGGCGAGCCCTGTGTCTGCGTCCAGAGCATCAGCAAGTATGGCATCTACTGCAACTACTTCAAGAATGCCGTGCTCCCAGTGGACGAAGGGCTGCACGCCGAGATAATGAAGCCGACCGGCGGCAAGCGCTGTGTGCTGTGCCGTCAGGCGTTTGCGTCGAGGGCGAAGAATCAGCGTTATTATCCGACCTGCGCCGCCAAGCAGAAACGGCTGAAGGCAGCCGAACGGCAGCGCCGAAAGCGGGCATCGGCGTCACGCTTTTAAGGTGCGGACAGCCCTGAAATACAAGGCTTTTTTGAACCCAAATCAACCCAAGCAATACAGAAACACCTTAACCTCAAAAATCCGCTTTGAAAAGCGTGACAAATTCAAGCGAGAGGAGGAATTCAATGAACCCATATTTCACAGTCAACGACTCCGAACATTTCACCTTTTACCGTATTCCAAAGCTGCTGTTCACAGATGAGATTTACCAAACTGTTTCCACCGATGCCAAGATGCTCTACGGCCTGCTGCTGGATCGGCTGTCCCTATCCGAGAAGAACGACTGGAAAGACGAGCACGGTCGGGTCTACCAATATTTCACCATCCATCAGGCGCAGGAGCTGCTGCATTTCGGACACGAAAAGGTCTGCCGCCTGTTTGCAGAGCTGGATGCAGCCGACCTTATCGAGCGCCGCCGTCAGGGGCAGGGCAAGGCCAACCGCATCTACTTAAAGGAGTTTACCCAAAAGTCCGATTATCGGAATTCCAGAAGTCCGGGAATCGGAAGGAAATAAGACTTAGAGAGTGATATTTACTACCCGAAAAAGAGAAAGAAGGTCAACAATGAATAACAAAAACACGGTGCCAATGAAACCGGCGCTCTTAAGAATTGAACAGCTGCGCCCGTTTGAAGGCCATCCCTACAAGGTACAGGACAACGAGGAGATGGCTGCTCTTTCAGAAAGTATCCGGGAGAATGGTGTTCTTTCCCCGTTGGTCGTCCGTTCCGTTGAAAGCAGCAATGAATACGAAGTCATCAGCGGACACCGCCGCCTGTATGCTGCCCGGAAGGCAGGTCTGACAGAAGTTCCCGTGCTGATTTGCACCCTTGACCGGGATGCCGCCGCCATTGCCTTGGTGGACAGCAATCTGCACCGAGAGCATATCCTGCCCAGTGAAAAGGCGTATGCTTACAAGTTGAAAATGAAAGCACTGTCCCATCAGGGAATCGCTTGTGGACAAGTTGGCCACAAGTCCCGGGATGATATTTCCGATACAGACAGCGGCAGGCAGGTTCAGCGCTATATTCGCCTGACCTACCTCATCCCGGAATTGCCGGAAAAGATGGACAAGGAGGAAATTGCGTTCTCTGTCGGCGTGGAGTTGCCCTATCTCGATGAATACAGCCAGCGGGATGTGCTGGAGCAATGTGAGATCAACGACTGCACGCCATCTTATTCGCAGGCATGGCGAATGCACAAGGCCGACCGTGAAGGGCTGCTGACGAAGGATGTGATCCAGTTCTTTATGAGCGAAGAAAAAGCAAATCAGCGGGAGACGGTGAAGGTCCCCGCATCCCGCCTGCGGGAGGTTCTTCCCAAAGGTTTGGATGCCGGAAAGACGGAGGATTTTATCATCAAGGCTTGCGAATATTATCGCAAATACCTCATCCGCCAGCGTGGGCGGGAGGAACGATAAGGAGTGATAGAAAATGAAGCGGCAAACGAATTGGATCGTCGGCGTATCCGACGGAAAAGTCCACGAATACAAAATTGGGGATGTGACCTATTTTGTTTCTGCAGAATTTGAGCGCAGCTCTCAAACCAATCTGCGTGACCGTGTACAAAGAACAGTGGTCAGCAATCTCATACCTTTGACGCCCGGTCAAGCATCCGATACAATGGCAGCGGAATATGTGTGTTCGGCTGCCGGGAAGGAGGACTTATGCAGTCGAAAAAGAAAAAAGAACAATTGGGATTAACAGCGCTGTACTGCCGCCTGTCCCGTGATGATGGAGCAGAAGGCGACAGTAACTCCGTAGCCAATCAAAAGCGTTTATTGCAGAAATACGCCAAAGAAAATAGCCTCGGTAATACCCGTTTCTATGTGGACGACGGTTATACCGGCACGAATTTCAACCGTCCATCTTTTCAGAAGATGATTGAGGATGTCGAAATGGGCTATGTGACAGCGGTCATCGTCAAGGATTATTGTGCGATAATAGGACTAAATCAGAAAGACCTTGAAAATCAAGG